>Ga0255182_1000325_pt1 | contig 35583 bp, 31 predicted proteins | sample Atl_UVDOM_RepA_8_FD_188420 | JGI IMG/M metagenome (GOLD analysis project Ga0255182, IMG submission 188420) | Freshwater microbial communities from Altamaha River, Georgia, United States - Atl_UVDOM_RepA_8d | ecosystem: Environmental > Aquatic > Freshwater > River | place: USA: Georgia...
GGCGGCGTACGCGCCAAAAACCCGTGCCAGCTGTCCAGCCGGTGCGCTGATGACCTGAACAACCTTGGTTGCCGGGGCCTGTACAAGGCCGACAATCTTGGCGCGCAGTTCGTCGAGCGACGGCATTGAAGCCAGCGCCTTGACACCTTCGACATCGAGGACGGTCGAGCCCATCGCACCGCCGACAATTTCAAGCTTGTCGTTGGTCTTGGCGAATTCGACGGCAACCTTGGCGGCAGCCACCGGATCACCCGATGTGGCAAGCGCAGTCGGACCGGTCAGCAGGTCGCTGAGCGGTTCATACTGCGTGTCGTTCAATGCGATCTTGGCAAGGCGGTTCTTGGCGACCTTGTAGCCGGCTCCCGCTTCGCGCATCTTCAGGCGGAGGTCGGTCGATTGTGCGACGGTCAGGCCCAGGTTACGGGTGACCACGACAACCGCGGCTTCCTTGAAGGTTGCGTTCAGCGCTTCAACCGCTTCGGTCTTTTCAGAACGGTTCATGCATTACTCCAATCACTGGGCCTGCCCGAAGGACAAACCCAACACGAAATCGCGAAATCACCCGGATGGGTAATCCGCTAGCTTAAGTCCGTGGGGAAGTTTCATGCCGGCAATCGCAAGGCGCGAATTGCATAAGCGAAGGTGCGCAGGCGCACCTGAAATCTCTATCCCCGTCTAGGCTGGAAATTAAGACCGGCAAATTCCGGTCACCAACTGTCTCGGACGGTGACGTAGAGGGTGAACCCTCCGGTCGGGGGCGGCCATTAGCAGCTATGCGGCAGGAGTCAAGTACACTGCGGAGTGGCACGACCGGGCGGGGGCATGGTTGCCCGGTCGCGCAGGGGATCAGCCTCGATGCGACCCAAAGGGCCGGCCCCCAATCAATTTCGCTCAATTGAACCGGATGCTGAACGTCAATCCACCGGCGAAGTCGGTGCTGTTGCTGTTGAGGCCAGTGCTGCCGAAGATCGACATGTTGAAACCTTTAGCCAGACGAAAGCTTGCCCAGCCAGTGACTTCGCTGGACGCTTGATTACCAAGGATCGACGATTGCTGCCAATCATAGTCAGCGCCCACTGTGACACCATTACCTGCACGGACACTGGCTCCGGCTCCGGCTCCCCACGTATCACGCAACGGGATTGCCGCCGAGTTTCCAGCGAATTTGCGACGCCCGTGGACATAGAGCGTGGTTGGCCCGAACTCTTTGACTAGATCTAGCGCGGCAGTGACATCGACCTTACCCGTTCCAAGCCGCTTTGATTTGGAGGCCGTAGGCAGTTTGACCTTGCCGGTTGCGTCAATGTAGAAATCATTGCCAAGATCGAATGAATAAGTACTCGCGATGACGACATCGCCAAACCCACTGCGTTTTGAACTTACAGGCGCGCCGTTGCTGTCATCGACTTCTACATCGCCCGATCCGCCAGAGCCTGAACCAGAACCGGAATTAGCGCTGCCCGGTCCGCTATTGTCCGTGCGGCCACCGCCTCCGCCGCCATCGCGACCTTCGGGAGTCTGAATTAACGAGCCCGGGCCATCGATGCGGACATAAGGCACCGACACGCGGATGCTGAAATTATCCTTGCTATATTTCAGGCTGACTGGTGCCGAGATAACTTTTGTGTCGGCAATTTCGCCATAGTCGCCTTTCGAATAGTTGATACCGGTCGAAAAGCGCAACACGCCCTTGTCGTTGTTGGTCGCAACGTTGTTTGAAGGTGCTGGGTCTTCCGCAAATGCGGGTTGGCTGGCCGCTCCCGTCGCCAACAGGCAAATGAGCAGCGATTTCCTTGCGATAGTTTTCATGATATTTCCCCGGAACTTAGCGGACCAGATTTTCCTTTTCAGGTCCGCGCGTCAATCAAAAAGACATTGGGTTCCGGGAAGTAGCGACCTTCCCGGAACCGCCAGCGACCCGGTTATGCCGGATCGTCGGCGCCATGGCCGCCGCGGTCATCGCCCGGGGCGTCGTCACCACCACGTCCACGACCTCGTCCGCGACCTTGTCCCCGACCGCTATCATCAGCGGCGCGAGCCCGATCTCCACCACGATCATCGTTCGCATCATGATCGGCAGCATCGTCAGCACCGCGGCCGCGCTCGCGAAGACCGCCCTTGTCGTCGTTGATGTCGTGATCAGCCGGGTCATCTGCGCCGCGTCCCTGGCGAACATCGCCCGGTGCATCGTCACATCCGCGGCATTGGCGAACGTGGCCCGCCGGATCGTCTGCGCCACGACGTGCCATCGCACTACCCGCAGTAAGTGTTGCAGCAGAGATGGCGACGGCAGCGACGCCCAGTTTCCAGATTGTAGTCATAATGTTTCTCCCGAAGGCTCGCCGGCGGGGTGCCGGTCATTCCACAACGGAAGCACTCGACGATTATTCCCTTACGCGGGGAAAAAAGATCTATTCTTTCCAACCAACTGAAATCAATAATATTTCTTTTTCAGCATTCAACGGATCTGATGCACCCAGCCTGTCCATGGCGGCGTCGAGTGCGGCTGGATCGCTGCCAGCGGCGGTTCGAATTTCGCCGCTGTCTACTGTTGCTGCTCCACGGGCGGATCTGGCCTCAACAGTCCATAGACGGCCCGACCGGCAGGCAATGCCACCGCCTGTTTTTTCCCCAGAGAATTCTCGGCAAAAGCGGCCATCGCCCGCGCGAAACGTCAGGACGGGGCGGAGTGCATCTCCACCAACCAGCGTCGCGCTCTGTCCTGAAGGCAGGCTTTCCATCGCAACCTGAAATTGCGGGTCGCGTTCGAGCCCTTCCTCCTCGGGCTGGAACAGAACCATCGCAACTGCCAGCGATGCTGCTATCGCGCCACCCGCAAGGCCGATACGTCCCCAGTTCCATCGATTGTCGTAGGCGGCAACAGGAGGCATTTTGGGTTCTGCCAGACCAAGCCGTTCAAGCATCGCGTTATCGACACCATTTTTGGCAAGCGGGAAAGCGGCCCGCAGCAACTTGTCATTGGCTTGCCACTGGCGAACATCTGCGGCCAGCCGAGCGTCTGCCTGCATTTCGGTCTCGAAGCGCTGAAGCTCCTCGCCGGTCAGGCTGCCATCCAGATAGGCCGCGATTGTTTCAGCTCGATCAGTCATCAACTTTTCTTTCGCCATGAAGCTTGCGGTCGATCACCTGCCGCGCGCGGGCAATACGGCTCATTACCGTTCCAATCGGAATATCTAGGATTTCGGCTGCTTCCTTGTAGGAACGCCCGTCGAGCACCACCAGCGACATCAGTGCGCGCTGTTCTTCTGGTAAGGCCGCCATGGCCAATCTGGCCCGCTCCAACTCGGATCGTCCCTCGACGATGATACGGCCATCATCACCGGCGAGCGAAACAGCTTCATCGATGTCGGCCGTGTGCCCGCGCCGCGCCTGCGAACGCGCCTCGTCGATATGGATATTCTGGGCGATCCGGAACATCCAGCTTTCCAGGCTCGTCCCCGGTTGCCACTGGTCGATCCGCGTCAACGCCCGTTCGACTGTTGCTTGCATCAAATCATCGCCCCTGTCTTCGCTCCGCGCCAGAACCGCACAGAAACGGCGAAGTCGCGGCAAAAATGCCACGATGCGCGCCTTTACGCCTTTCATCTCTGCGCTGTCAGCATGCATCCTGGTCGAAGCCCTAACGTCGCGAGGCGGACTTTATTCCGCAACTGATTCCCCACAAATCTATCTGCATGGATAAACTGGATTTTATTTGTCAGGACCAGCGGAATAATTGTCAAGCTTAGCCGTTGTTGAGCGATGAAACAGCATATTGCCAAATGGTCCGGAAGGCCCGACACTTCGCACATGGCTAAACATTTGTCTGGCAAGTGTTCTTTAAGACGGAGTTTCGCCGCGACCATTGCGCTTGTACTTGCAGTCGGCCCAGTACAACTCATTGCATTCGATCGCGAAGATCGGGCGGACAAGGCTATGGAAGCTTCTATCCGAGCTGCCGAACGCGCTGCACGTGACAGCGCTCGCGCAAGCGAAGATGCAGCAAGGGCTTCCGAACGTTTGCGGATCGACGAGATAAAGACGATCGAAGAGGCACGCATTCAGGAAATCAAGGCGAACAGGGATCTGAGCAAGGCTGAGGCCGACGCGCAAGAACAAGCGGCAAAGGATGACGCAGATGCCGAAGAGCGGGCCGCCAAAGAGGCTGCAGATGCCGCTGAAGAGGCTGCCAAGATCGCTGAAGATGCAGCTAAAGATGCAGCCGATGCCGCTGAGGACGCCACCAAAGCCGCCGAGGACGCGTTTGAAGACAGCCATGGTTCATCAGAGTCGATGCGCGACCTTGCCAGCAACGAGAATCCGGAATTCGATGACAAAGGTTTTCCGGTGCGTCGGGGCGAGATTGTCGGAATCGATGTTGATGCGCAGTCGATGGCATTGGCAATGGGCGCAGGGTTCACGGTAATCGATCGGGCGCAACTGCCTGGGTTGGGGAGTGAGGTCGTTCGTTTCGCCGCACCCAAGGATATGGATTCAAAAGCTGCACTCGATTTGATGCGCAACACCGATGCAAAAGGCAGTTATGACCTGTCTCATTATTACGGATTGTTGTTCTCTCCACAGGGCAGCGTTTCAGCAAAGAAGGGTTCTAGAGTCAAAGCAAAGCCGGGTACGTTGAAAATCGGGATGATCGACACCGGTGTTGCCAACCATGAAGCTCTTGCAAAACTAGCCTTGCAGACTCGCGACTTTAGCGGGGCGACCAAAATAGCCCCAACGGCTCACGGAACAGCCATTGCATCGCTTCTCGCCAGCGAAGGTGCCTCTACAATATATGCCGCAAACATATTCGAAGGAGGGTCCGGTAAGCCCTACACTTCTGCAGACGCCATCGTGCGTGCGCTCGACTGGATGGTGCAGCAGCAAGTGCCGGTAATTAACATAAGCCTCGCAGGACCCCGGAACCGCATTCTGGATACCCTGGTCCGCAAGGCAAGCGCAATGGGGCATGTTATCGTAGCCGCCGCAGGAAATGGCGGCCCTACGGCGCCCCCGGCATATCCTGCTGCTCTTCCTGACGTTGTGGCGGTGACTGCAGTGGACAAGGATCTGCGCGTTTATCGTTATGCAAACCAAGGGCGCTATGTCCGCGTGGCAGCCATTGGTGTTGATATAGCTGCGGCCGTTCCGGGGGGTAAGACTGCTCGGCAAAGCGGTACATCGTTCGCAACCCCACATATTGCGGCGTGGATGGCGCGATGCACAGCCGGTAAAAACCCCGCGACCCGCCTGAAGTGCATCAAGCGGCTCGAGAGCGAAGCGCGCGATCTGGGCGAACCAGGTCGCGACACAGTCTATGGCTACGGTTTTATTTCCTGAAGTCTGTTAGAAAGCAAACGCGCCCAAACCAGTCAGCGCGCAAATGGCCAGTGTTCGGATGATGCCCCATTTCAGGCCGAACAGCATTCCACCTGCGGCCAGCCCGATGGCCAAGGCTTTCAAATCCAGCGAAGACCAGTGCGGCCACCATATCGAACCGATACCTACATCCAGTTCCCCGACAGTGCGGAACAACACATGCAGCGCGAACCAGATTGACAGGTTTGCGATTACCCCGACCACGGCGGCGGTGATGGCGGCAAGGCTTCCTTGCAGCCAGGCGATGCTGCGCATCCGCTCCATCAACGGGGCCAGCGCAAAGATCCATAAGAAGCATGGCGCAAAGGTGACCCAGGTGGTGAGCAGGGCCGCAAGCACCCCCGCCGCCCAGGGATCAAATGGTGCGGGCGCCCGGAAACCTGCGAGGAAGCCGACAAACTGCGTCACGAGGATCAATGGACCCGGCGTTGTTTCGGCAAGCCCCAACCCGTCTGCCATTTCCCCTGCGCTCAACCAGCCAAATCCGTTGACCGCTTCCTGCGCCATATAAGCGAGCACCGCATAAGCGCCGCCAAAGGTGACGATCGCCAATTGCGAGAAGAAGCTGCCGACTTTCCAGAGGACATGTTCCTGCCCGAGCGTGAGCAGGATCGCGACCAGTGGCGCTGCCCAGATCACTCCCCAAATGCCGACCGTTTTCGCGACATGCGCCAGCCAATGGCCGCTTGAAGCAGTCGCACGTGCTTCGACCGGCTTGAGCGCGAACCAATAAGGTGCCTTCCATGCGACGACCGCGCCCACAATCGCTGCGCTGAAAATAAGGATGGGGAAGGGAATGTGCAGCGCGAACAGCGCGATAAAGGCAATGACGGCCAGCGCCCGCTTGGCCGGGGTGGTCAGCGCCTTACCGCCGATGCGCAGCAGCGCCTGCAGCACGATCGCGAGCACCGCTGCCTTGATCCCAAAAAACAGCCCTTGCAGCCAATCAACCTGCATCGAGACGACATAGAGCGCTGACAATCCGAGCATCACGATCGCGCCCGGGATTACGAACAGCAGCCCAGCGATCAATCCGCCAAGCGTACCGTGGAGCCGCCAGCCAATCCATGCGGCCAGTTGCTGTGCCTCTGGCCCAGGCAGCAGGTGGCACAGGTTGAGCGCCTGCAGATATTCTTCTTCGCTGACCCATTTTTTCCGGTCGACCACTTCCTCGTGCATCAACGCTATCTGGCCGGCAGGCCCACCAAAGCTGATCAGCCCGATCTTGCCAAACAAGCGGGTCAATTCTCCAAGCGTAGCGGGGTTGGTATCCTTCACAAGCATGCTCCTTTCGTCCGCCAAAGGCGGTCAAAATGGCAACGCTTGAGCCATTGCAGCACAATGGCTTGACCGGGAGGTCGCTTTGCCCCGGTCCGCATCGATTAACGACGCCAGCCGGGGCTCGCAATATTTTTTAGATAGCAGCAGGCAAAGCCCGGCTTTAGCTGGCAGCGGTCAGGGCCTGCTTTTCGGCTTCGGCGGCGGCGCGGCTTTTCAGCACGCCCTCGGCTTTGTCGGCCATTTCGGTCCAGGTGTCGCGGGCGACCAGAAGCCGCTCACGGACATTGGCGAGTGTCGCAACATTGGCTTCGCGTTCGGATTGCGCGGCACGCTCGCGATAGAATTCCACGGTAGCCATTTCAGCGACTCCTTTTCTGGTTTAGCGGCGCCGCGCGTTGCGAGGGCCGGGGCCCACGCCGGGTGTGCGCTCGCGGAAGATAATACGCCCTTTGGAGAGGTCGTAGGGTGTCATTTCGACATGGACCCGGTCGCCCACGACGGAGCGGATGCGGAATTTCCGCATCTTCCCCGCCGTGTAAGCGATAATCCGGTGTTCGTTTTCCAGCACGACGCCAAAGCGGCCATCGGGCAGGATTTCATCGATCACCCCTTCGAGCGTCAAAAGCTCTTCTTTGGCCAAGGGCTCAGTCAGCTGCCGAAAGGTTGACGGCGGCTTTCTTGCCGTCGCGGCCAGCTTCGACTTCGTAGTTGAGGCGCTGGTCCTTATCGAGCGAGGACATGCCCGCTGCCATCACGGCTGTGATGTGGACAAAGCTGTCATCGCCGCCGCCATCGGGTGCGATAAAGCCATAGCCTTTTTCGGTGTTGAAGAATTTTACGGTGCCAATAGGCATAAGGTCGTTCCTTTCACGAAACTATTGTCCGCTTGGCAACAGCGCCAAGCGGGGAAGCCAGGGTCGTGTGAGAAAAGACGTTGCGCGTGCCAGACCAGTCCTTTGGACTTGACCCGAATTGCACCTCAAATTTCCGTCGCGTTCGACGATAGCAAAGCTGCTATAGCAGATAAGCCATCTATTAGCAAACGACCTTGCAGCAAGGCGCTCTCTACTCCATAAGTAGAGAATGCTCTCGCAAAAGACCCGCTATACAATCCGCGCGCTGATGCACCTTGCGGACAAGTACCAGCAGGGTCTGGTGCCGCTGACCGAAATTGCCGAGGCGCAGAATATTCCCGCCAAGTTCCTGACCGTCATCCTGTCTGAAATGAGCCGGGCAGGCATTGTCGTTTCGCAGCGCGGGCGCGATGGCGGATATGAGCTGGCACTGCCGCCGGTCGATATCAGCTATGGCGACATCATCCGGCTCAGCCGCGGTTCGCTCGCGCTCGTCCCCTGCGCCAGCCGCTTTGCGCATGAAAAATGCAAGAATTGCGTTGAGGAAAGCGAGTGCCGCATGCGCGCCCTGATGCTGCGGGTGCGTGATGAAACCGCTGCGGTGCTCGACCGGATCAGCTTGGCGGACCCCATCGACATGGGCGTGATGGCGGACTGAACCGCCATATTCGATTCAGCCGACAAAACTTTCTTTTGGTCGACGTGAAGCAAATATTGAATTGTCAACTTAATCGGTTGACTATAGCCATGCGCTCCTCAGACCAGGAGGAACAGCCTATGGCCAATACCGACCATGAACATTTGGGGGAAAGCGCCAACGCCGCAAAATCGCCAGCCTTGCAGGCAGTGCTTGATGCACTGGGCAAGCTGAAATTCGGTGCGATCCAGTTGACTGTGCACGAGGGCAAGCTCGTCCAAGTCGACATCACCGAGCGCCAACGCTTCTCCAACTGAAACTCGAAACCTGAACTCTTCCGGCCTTCCAAGGCCAGACTGCAGACCGGACGACCGGATGCATTTCCTTTTCCAAACTCATTCCGTGACAGGACTGGAACATGCACCGATCGACAAAGGCATCTACTGCCGTAATCGCCCTTAGTTGGGCATTTCTATCTTCCCAAACCGCCTATGCGGAAACATCTGCCGCGAACGCCAACTCCGAACTGACCGACGCCGTTCAGGATAGCGCGGCCCAACAAGATGGCGACGAAGTCAGCCGTGGCGACGTTATCATCGTAACCGCGCGCCGCCGCCAGGAAACCGCGCAGGAAGTGCCGCTCGCCATATCGGTCATTCGCGGTGATAGCATCGAATCGACTGGGAATTTCAACGTGGTCAAGCTTCAGCAGCTTGCCCCAACACTACAAGTGTACACATCAAATCCCCGCAACACATCGGTCAATATCCGTGGGCTTGGTGTGCCTTTCGGCCTTACCAGCGACGGCTTTGAACAGGGCGTCGGCATCTATGTCGATGATGTCTACAATGCCCGCGTTGCTGCCGCGACTTTTGATTTCCTTGACGTCGAACAGGTCGAGGTGCTGCGCGGCCCGCAAGGCACTCTGTACGGCAAGAACACCACCGCAGGCGCAATCAACATCACGACGAACCAGCCTACATTCGAATTTGAGGGTAGGGCCGAATTGACCGTCGGCAACCTGAATTTCAGACAGGCGAAGGCAGCAATTTCAGGGCCTTTGTCGGATAAGATTGCCGCGCGAGTAGCAGTCGCCACGACCAGCCGCCGTGGCACAATCTTCAACGTACGCAGCGATCGTTACATCAACGAGCAAGACAATCTCGGCCTTCGTGGCACGCTCTTGTTCCAACCGAACGACGATCTCAGCATCACGCTGTCTGGTGATTACAGCAAGCAGAATCCTGAATGCTGCGGCACCGTGTTCGTCCGTGTCGGACGCACGCAGCGCGCGCTGGCACGGCAATATGAGGCGCTGGCTGCGGCGCAGGGATATAGCGTTGTCAGCCGCAATCCCTTCGACCGCCTGACCGATATTGATGCCAGCCTGAATGCAGGCAACAAAATTGGTGGCGCATCGCTGAAGGTCAAATGGGATGTCGGGCCCGGCACTTTCACCTCGATCACCGCGTGGCGTTTCTGGGATTGGAGACCGGAAAATGACCGCGACTTCACCGGCCTGTCGATCGTGGCAAAGTCGCAGAACCCATCGCAGCAGGATCAATATAGCCAGGAATTCCGCTACAACTATTCGGGCGACACAATCGATTTCGTGCTGGGTGCATTTGGTTTCAAGCAACGGATCGATACACAGGGGGTCGAACAGCAAGGCATCAACGCCAGCCGTTGGAACCTGACCGGCGCACTTGCAACCAATCCCGCCGTCCTCAACGGCCTGACCGCATCGAATACCCAGTATCTGAAAAGCACCAGCGCGGCATTGTTCGGACAACTCAGCTGGAAAGTGACCGATGCGCTGACGATCCAGCCCGGTGTCCGCCTGAACTACGACAAGAAAGAAGGCTTTTACCAACGACGGGTGACTGACGGCGCAGGGATGGAGATATCCTGCTTCAACCCTGCACCAGCAGTAGGAACGATCAGGGCGGCGCAATGCGGCGTATACCAGCCGCAGTTGAGTGCGCCATCGGTATCGGACTGGAACTTCAGCTATGATTTCAACGCCAACTACAAGCTTGCCGAAGACGTGCTTGCCTATGCAACCTACGCCAAAAGTTTCAAGACGGTGGGCATCAACCAGAACGGCCTTCCTACCGATGCGGCTGGCAATCCGATTCTTGCAGCGGGCGTCATCAAACCCGAGTCAGTCAACCATTTCGAGGTGGGTATCAAAACCCAGCTTTGGGACCGCAAGGCGACGTTCAACCTCGCGGCGTTCCGGACTGATATCAAAAATTATCAGGCGACGGTGACCAACGGCCAGTTGGGCGTGTTGCGCGGCTATCTTGCGAACGCGGGTAAGGTCCGCTCACAGGGTCTGGAAGCAGATTTCAAGATCAGGCCGAGTGACCGTTTCAGCGCCTATGCCAATGCCGCATATACTGATGCGAAATATGCCCGCTTTGTCGACGCGCCTTGCCCACCCGAACTCGCTGGTGGAACCACCGCCACGGTGACCAATCCGGCTAGCCCGCCGGGAACCGCGGGCGGGTTCAGCCCGGCCAATTGTGACATTTCGGGCCAGCGACTGCCCGGTGTGTCGAAATGGGCGATTTCCTATGGTGCCGAAGTCAACACGCCGTTGACCTTCCTTGCCACTGAGGGCCAGCTCTACGTCGGGTTCGATGGAAATTACCGCTCTGGCTTTTCATCTAATCCCTCGCCGTCAATCTACACCAATATCGAGGGCTATGCCCTTTCCAACTATCGCGTCGGATTCCGTTCGGACAAGTTTGAGATTTACGGATGGGTCAGGAATGTTTTCGACGTCGACTATTTCGACCTGCTCCAGGTCGCCCCCAGCAATGTCGGGCTGATTGCCGGACAGCTTGGCGATCCGCGAACTTTCGGCGGAACGGTGAAGGTGAGCTTCTGACGCATGGCCATCGCTAAAGCAAAGCTTGCTCGGGCAAAACAATTTCGGAAGGGCATCGCTATGGTGGATTCTGCCAACTCCAGATATGCAGTTGCCGTTACGGCTACCTTGATGAGGTCCAGATGATAGAATTCGCCACCACGTTCGACTGGTCCTCGATAGCACCCTTCATCGCCATCGGTTTCGCCGCGCAGTTGGTCGACGGTGCATTGGGCATGGCCTTTGGCGTGATCTGTTCGACGCTGCTCGTTAGCGTCATGGGGGTGCCGCCGGCGCGCGCTTCGGCCGGTGTGCATCTGGTGGAAATGTTCACCACCGGTGCCTCGGGCATCAGCCATGTCTTGCACAAGAATGTCGACTGGAAACTGTTCGCACGGATTGCCGTTCCCGGGGTGATTGGCGGCGCGCTGGGTGCCTATGTGCTGTCGAACATCCATGCCGATGTCGCCCGCCCGCTGGTGATGCTCTACCTCACCTGCCTTGGCTTTTACCTACTCTACAAAGCGATCAGCTATCCGCAATTGCCCAAGGCGAAGGACCCGAAGGTGACGGTGCCGCTCGGCCTTGTTGGCGGTTTCCTCGATGCGTCGGGCGGTGGCGGCTGGGGGCCCGTGGTGACGTCGAACCTCCTCATCCAGGGCACCGATCCGCGCAAGACGGTCGGCACAGTGAACACCGCTGAGTTTTTCCTCACCTTCACGGTCTCGGCGATGTTCCTGTTCACGATCGGGGTCGAGGCATTCACACAGGTGACCGGCGGCCTGCTGATCGGTGGGCTTCTGGCTGCGCCGCTCGGCGGCTATATTGCCAAGCGAGTTCCGCCCAAGACCTTGCTGCTGATGGTCGGAATCGTGCTGACCGCGACCAGCCTGTTCAGCCTGTACAAGGCGCTTTCGGCCTAAGCTTGCTTTTGCAGCGGCGATAGGCTTTCACTCCCTCCCAAGGGAGAGGGGGCCGGATGCCGCTTGCATATACGGGTTATGACTGGGCGGTGCTCGGGCTTTATGTTGCGCTGCTGGCGCTCGCGGCCTGGTGGTCGTCGCGGCGCAATCCGGACAAGGCCGATGACTATTTCCTTGCTGGGCATCATGCGCCCGCCTGGCTGGTCGCGATTTCCGCGCTGTCGACGATGCAATCCGCCGCGACCTTTCTGGGTGCGCCGGATAACAGCTATCGTGGCGACTGGAGCTACCTCACCAGCAATTTCGCCGCGATCATCGCAGCAGCCTTTGTCGCGCGGCTGCTGATCCCGCGCTATTATGCGCTTGGCGTGACCACGGTTTATGAGCTGCTCGAGCAGCGGTTCGACCGGACGGCGCGGCGCGCGGCGGCGGGGATGTATCTGGTCGGGCGCGTGCTGGCGAGCGGGGCGCGGCTCTATCTCGCGGCGATCGCGGTTTCGATGATTATCTTCTTGGATATCGAGCCGCAGCACATATTGATCGCCTCTGCGGTGCTGGTGGTGTTCGGCATCGTCTTCACGCTGTTCGGCGGGCTCAATGCGGTGATCTGGAGCGATCTGGTGCAGGTGGTGCTCTATGTCGGCGGCGCACTGATCGTGTTTTTCCTGCTGTGGAACCGAATCCCCGCACCCGCATCCGAAATCTGGGAAGGGCTGCGCCATGCGCCGGGGGGCGTCGACAAATTACGCTTGTTCGACTGGTCGCTCGATTGGTCAAAGCCCTTCACCATCTGGGCGATCCTGACCGGGCTGGTGCTGCTCAACATCGGCAATGCCGGGCTCGATCAGGATACCAGCCAGCGATTCCTTGCGTGTGAGGATGCGAAGGCAGGAAAGCGCGCGCTCTACCTTTCGATGTGGATGACGATACCGGTGGTTGCTTTGTTCATGGCTATCGGCTCGCTGCTGCACATCTTTTACGAACGGCCCGACCTGATGGGGGTGAGCGCGAGCGCGATGCAGGGCTTTTCGGGCGAGAAGATCACGATCTTCATGTCGTTCATCCTCTCCGAAATCCCGCCGGGGGTGCGCGGCCTGATCACCGTGGGCGTTATCGCCGCGGCGGCGATCAATTCGGGGCTGATCTCGATGTCCGCCGTGCTGGTGAGCGATTTTTACCGGCCTTGGAAGGAACGTCGTGGCGCTGCGGTGGGTGAACATCATTATGTGAATGCCGGGCGTTGGGCGATGATCCTGCTCGCGCTCGCTTTGTTCGCGATGTCGATCCTCTGCTTTTACTGGCAGCGTTATACCGACATGCCCTTGCTCGAGTTCGTGTTGGGCGTGATGACCTTCGCCTATTCGGGGCTGCTCGGCGTCTATGCGACAGTGCTGTTCACGCGGCGCGGTTCGACAGCATCGGTCATCTCGGCTCTGGCCGTCGGTTTCATCGCGATCCTGCTGCAACAGCATTATGTCGTCGATAGCCTGGGCCTGCCCGCTGCGATGAAGGGCCTCGCCTTCCCCTGGCAGTTGTGCATTGGCGCGGGGCTGGCGTTCTTCACTTGCCTTTTGGGCAAAGCAAAAGGGCCAGGGTTGCCCCCGGCCCTTTCGTAATTCGGTTTTAGTCTGGCTTAGGCGCCAGCGACGTCTGCTACGTCAACCTTCAGGCCGGGGCCCATGGTCGAGCTGATCGCGATCTTGCGGACATATTTGCCCTTCGAGCCCGACGGCTTTGCCTTGATGATGGCATCGACCAGCGCGTCGAAATTCTTGCGCAGGTCAGCGTCGGAGAAGCTCTTCTTGCCGATGCCGCTGTGGATGATGCCCTGCTTTTCAACGCGGAACTCAACCTGGCCAGCCTTGGCAGCCTTGACGGCTTCGGCGACGTCCATGGTCACGGTGCCCAGCTTCGGGTTCGGCATCAGGCCCTTGGGGCCCAGCACCTTGCCGAGGCGGCCGACGATGCCCATCATGTCGGGCGTCGCGATCACGCGGTCATAGTCGAGGTTGCCGGCCTGCATGTCTTCCATCAGGTCTTCAGCGCCAACCTTGTCGGCGCCAGCCGCGGTTGCAGCTTCGGCCTTGTCGCCACGTGCAAACACGGCGACCTTCATGTCCTTGCCCGTACCGGCAGGCAGCGAAACCATGCCACGGACCATCTGGTCTGCGTGACGCGGGTCAACGCCAAGGTTCAGCGCGACTTCGATGGTTTCGTCAAACTTGGCGGTGGCCAGTTCCTTGATGGTCTTCAGCGCTTCATCAACGCCATAGAGCTTTTCAGCGTCGAGCGCTGCGAGGGTCTTTGCCTTCTTGGTCAGTTTAGCCATGTGCTTAGCCCTCCACCACTTCGAGGCCCATGGCCGTAGCCGAACCTGCAATGATCTTGACCGCAGCGTCCATGTCGTTCGCGTTCAGATCCTTCATCTTCAGCGTTGCAACTTCTTCAAGCTGCTTGCGCGTGATCTTGCCTGCGGTCACCTTGCCCGGTTCTTTCGAACCCGACTTCAGGCCAAGCACCTTCTTGATGAGGAAGGTTGCCGGCGGCGACTTGGTCGCGAACGTGAAGCTCTTGTCCGAGAATACGGTGATCTTGGTCGGGATCGGCGTGCCCTTTTCAAGGTCGCCAGTCGCGGCGTTGAACGCCTTGCAGAATTCCATGATGTTCACACCACGCTGACCGAGCGCAGGGCCGATCGGCGGGGAGGGGGTTGCGGCACCAGCGGGCACCTGCAGGCTGATATAGCCGTCAATTTTCTTGGCCATGATTGGCCTCCTTTCATTCTGTCTCCGCCAAAGCCACAAGGACGATGGTGGATCAAATTAAGCGGTCAAACAGAGGGTTCCAAATGCCTTGGTTCCCTCCTCCCGCACGGGTTTCCCGAATCCGGAGATTCACGGAAGGCGCGCCGTTAGCGCATTTGCATGGGGAAATAAAGCAGAAAACCGGGGTTTTCCTGATTCCGCTATGGCTCAAGCCGGCGGCTTGTAACGCAGCAACCCTTCCTGCACCACCGAGGCGATCAACGTTCCGTCCTGACGGTAGATATATCCATGGTTGATGCCGCGGCTGTTACCGGTCCACCCGCTATCCATCACATAGACAAACCAGTCCTCTACCCGCACATCATTGTGGAACCACATAGCATGGTCGAGGCTGGTCGAAAACAATCCGGGTGTTGTCCAGTTAAGACCGTGCGGGAGCATCGACGACGATAGCAGCCCCATATCGGAGGCGAAGGACAGGAAAGCGCGGTTTAACAGCGGATCATCGCCGATCGAGCCGCGCAGGCGGAACCATTGATAGTGTTGGGTCGCCTTTTCCTTGGGTGCCGGGCGAAAGCTGCGCATTTCGAACGGGCGCGGTTTCGAAAGCTGTTGCAGCAACCGATCGTCCATATTTGGGCTCAGCGCGATGAAGTCGGTGAAATCCAGGCATTGTTCGGGCGGCAGCAGGTCGGGCATTGGAACCTGGTGGGCAAGGCCCGGGTCAGGCACCTGGAACGATGCCGTCAGGTTGAAAATGACCTTGCCTTCCTGGCGTACGACCACGCGGCGGTTGGAAAAGCTGCGCCCGTCAAAGTCGCGGTGGACGCGGAAATGCAATGGGGCGGTTTCCTGCCCGCCGCGAAGGAAATAGGCGTGCAATGAGTGAATCTGTTTTTCAGGTTCGACGGTTCGCGCAGCGGCCATCAAAGATTGGGCGACAACCTGCCCCCCGAATATCCGCGCCCGATTGGTGTGTGGCTGGGCGGGATAAATGAATTCGTCTGTCGCTTCGTCAGGCTGCAGTTCAAAGAGGCGGCTTACGCTATCCACCATTTCGTCTGCAGGTACGGAGTCAAACAGGGCACGGGCGCGTTCGATGCGGGCCATGATCTCGGGAGTAGGCTGAGATTGGGTCATTTCATTCGGGCTTTGCTGCCATGGCACGGATCGCCGGGCCAACAATTCTTGTTCTTTCATTTCGGTGCAGATTCTGTTGTCCAACTGGTACCAAATAGCAAGGGCAGGCTGCTTTCGGCAGCCCGCCCCCATTATAAGTTCTGCAATCGGATTAGCGTACGCCGATGATGTCGGGATTGCCGTCTGGATCACCGCTTACGGTTCCGCCGTTGCTAACGGTGCCTTGCAGCAACAAGCCCGCAAGATGTGGCGTTGCCATCGAAGTGCCGCTGATGGTGTTATACCCTCCGCTCAGCCAAGTCGATTTGATGCTGCTGCCGGGCTCGGCATAGTCGATCGGCGGGTTGCCGTAGTTGGAATAGCTCGCCCAGCGATCATTCACCGCAAAAGCAGATACCGTGAACACATTTGGGCCGTTGGCACGGGCGGGCGAGTGGTTGTTTGCATTGTTACTCTCGTTGCCGGCGGCAAGCGCAAAGCGGACACCGCCTGCAGCTGCTGTAAGCACGGCATTGTCGAGTGCGGTGCTGACGCCTCCGCCGAGGCTCATATTCGCAACGTCGCCCGGACGACCATTGGTTGCAACATAGTCGACCCCGGCAATCACGCCCGAATTCGACCCCGAACCGCGGCGGTCGAGTACGCGAACGGCAACCACCGGCGCACCAGGTGCAACGCCAACAACGCCGATTGTGTTATCACGGGCGGCTATAGTGCCGGCCACATGGGTGCCGTGACCATTCTGGTCCTGTGCCGTTGTGGTACCGCCAAGGAAGCTGCGGCTGCGGGTGCGGTCGACGTTGAGATCGGGGTGCGAAAGATCGATGCCCGAATCAATCACCCACGCTGTTCCAAAAGTGCCCGGTCCTCCGCCGCCAACGCGCGCGATACCCCAGGGGGTTTCCTGCGGCGGTTGGGTCGAGCCACCGCCACCAGGGCGGGCCTGAGCGAAAACCTGACCAGCGGTCACCACCTGGTCCTGCTCGCAATACGCGATGCGCGGATTATTGGCTTTCATATTCTCGACAGCCTGCGGCGCCATATTGGCCGCGAAGCCGCGAAGTGCGACGCTATACACATGCTTGATCTGGCCACCATGCGCTTGAACCGAGCGGTTGGCCTCTGCTTGCGCGTTGCCGCGCGAAACCTCTTTAGTGAAAACGCAGATATAGCTGCCGGGAATCTTGTCTCCGGCAACCTGCGCATTGGCAGGTACGGCGAGAGCGATCATCGGCAAGATGGAGCACGCGCCCAAAGTCTTCGTGATATTCAATTAACTTCTCCCCAGATTCGCATTTCACGTGAATTCTACAGTGAATGCTTGCGATCGAACTTAGTAACTCAACGCTGCCTGTCGAGTGTAAACAGAGGTTACATAAAAGATTTATGCAAGTTTGGCGGAGCAGGGTTACCGGTCAATGAAGCAAGTTCTAGCAATCTGCAGCGTCTGCTTTACTCAGCTGGGCTCCATTTCAACAGCATCCTTCGCATCTGGCGAGGAATCGGGCTGGAAACGGCGATGCCGTACAATGTGCGGCGTAATAACAATGTAAAGCTCGGTCTTACTGCGGGTTGAGCTTTCGAGTTTGAACAGATTGCCCACCAACGGGATATCTCCCAGAATTGGCACCTTCGATTTGTTCGTGATTACATTTTCTTGCGTCAACCCGCCGACGACGAATGTTTCACCGTCGCGCACCGATGCTGAGGTTTCAGCCTCGCGTTGGCTGATCGTCGGATAGCCTTGCGAAAAGCCGGTAACGGACGAGACCACGCCATAGATTTGTGAGGTCACAAAGCCATCAGCTGAAACGCGCGGGGCGATCTGTAGCGTGACGCCGACGTTCACATATTGCACCTGCTGCGATACGCCGTTGACGCCCGATAGCGTGATGGCCGTAAGGATGGGCAATGCGTCACCGGTGATGATTTTGGCCGTAGATCCGCTTTGGGCGGCGATGCGGGGACGCGATACGATCCGCCCTTCGCCACGCTCTACCTGTGCGTAGATTGCGGCCTGCAATGCGCCCGATGGCAACACATCGTTGGGATCTACACCGAATGGCAGGAAAGACCCGGTCTGCAATGTACCCACGGCTAGTTGTCCGGCATTATTGTTGAGATCGATGCCCAGATTCTTTGCACCTTGCTCGGTCAATTCGACGAATTGAGTTTCCAGAATGACGCTGTCGACAGGCACGTCGATCATTGCAATCTGTTCCTTGATGCGCGCAATTTTTTCGGCAGAGCCAGTCACCCAGATGGCGTTCAAGCGGCGGTCGATGGCTATGCCATTGCCGAAGGATTGGCCAAGCGGTTTCTTTTCGTCCGCCTGTTGTTGGGGCGGATTGAAATAATTGCCCTGGCTGTTGCTGCCCGGCGATCCGAAACCAGGTTCGCGGCGGATGAAGACATTATTTGGTTCTGCAGTTGCACCTTCGACCAGCAGCCCAATAATCTCGCTGACATCCGCATATTTCAACGGAATGAGCTCATAGCTGTCGCCATCACTAGCGGCCCGGGCTGTGCTCAGATCGCTGGCCTTGTAGACGGCTTCATTTTGCGATCCGATAGGGCGGGTACCGATAGCCTCTTCGACCGATACGCGCTCGATCCGAATTTGCAGCGCTTTGTTGCCCGCCGGCTGAACTACTACACTAGCCGGGCCGCCTGTTTCAAAGCGGAGGACAAGGCTGCCCGTAGTCGATTCGAAACGAACGGACCGCACCAGACCTTTGAATCGCTGGAGTTCGGGAACCTTTGGCGAGCGAAATGTCAAACGCATCGCAACCGCAGGGCGGCTGGGATCATTGTTCAGCGACGAAACTTGCGGTTCTTGCGGGGAGAAGCGGAGGATGAAAGAGGCCTGATCGGCGTCCTCCGTCACCAGTTGCAACTCTTCGACGACCGAGGGTGTTTGCGCTGACAACGGCACCGATAAGCCGATACACAGCATCAGCAGCAAAAACAGCCGCGACAACTTGTGATATCGATTTGGAACTATCGCGAGCACATCCCCTCCTTCCAAGATATGCGCCTCGATTGATGTTGGTTCGCGTCAGGATCGCCGCCATCCGTCTCTGCGGATGTATCAGGCGAAGCCTAAGACGGCTTACTTCATCAATTCGACTTCCTCGAAATCGAGTTCGACCGGCGTTGCGCGGCCGAAGATCGATACCGAAACCTTGACGCGGTTCTTGTCGAAATCGAGTTCTTCGACGACACCATTGAAGCTCGCGAACGGGCCGCTCATCACCTTCACCTGATCGCCGATTTCGTAATCGACTGCGACGCGCTTCTTCGGCGCGGCTGCCAGTTCTTCCTTGGTGTTGAGGATGCGTGCAGCTTCGGCTTCGCTGATCGGCTGCGGCTTGTTGTTCGCGCCGAGGAAGCCAGTCACCTTGGGGGTGTTCTTGACGAGGTGGTAGACATCGTCGTTCATGTTCAGCTTCGCCAGCACATAGCCGGGGAAGAATTTGCGTTCGGCCTTTACCTTCTTGCCACGGCGGACTTCGGTGACCTGTTCGGTCGGCACTTCGACCGATTCGACGAGCGCGGCGAGGCCCTTACGCTCCGCTTCGGAGAGAATCTGGTCGCGGACCTTGTTTTCAAAACCCGAATAAGCGTGGATGATGTACCAGCGTGCCATGTGTATCAGTCTTTCGGCCTGTTGAGGTTCGATGCGCTTATTGCGCGAGGCTGAGCAGCCCCTTCACCACCATGTTGAAAAAGGCGTCAACGCCCAGGAAGAAAATGGCAAGGATGATCGTCATGATCAGCACCATGATTGCCGTCTGCGTGGTTTCCTGTCGGGTCGGCCAAACGACCTTGCCGATTTCGGCACGCACCTGACGGATGAATTCACCGGGGCTGGTTTTTGCCATTGTCCAAATCCTGTAATCGCGCCCACCGGATAGCCGCCATCGCTCTCGGTTTCAGGCCGGGAGCGATATAGGATCCGATTTCGGAAAGACTAGCCCTTTAACGTCGATTCCCCAGAGTCGCAAGTGTCATTGGGAGGCAAGCAAACGCCTTGGGTGCATCCCGTCGACATAGCCCATGAAAGGCGGGTGGATCGAATAGCCAATCAACTCGCGCGCACGTTCGGGCAGCGTAGCGGCTATTTCGGCAGGCACGGCAAGGCTCATATTTTCGAGCGTGCGCATCCAGCCCGGGCAATATTGCGGGGTGATGATAAGCCGGGGCTTTGCAGACCGGTTGGCACCGCCGCGGTGCCACAACGTCCCCTTGGCGATCATCAGCGAACCAGCGGGCATAACGGCCTTTACGGCGTCGGGCCGCGCGCCGGGATCATCATCCTGGCTCTTTTCGCTGCGATCGCTGAATGTCGAAAATGTATTGCCCCCGGCAATTTGCTGTTCAGGCCAAAGGTGGCTGCCGGGCAATATTTCGGTTGCGCCATTTTCTTCGGTGGTCTCGTCAATGGTCCAAAAAGCGGAGAGGCCGAGCGAATCGCGCGGCCGTGGAAGGCGGTAATGGCTATCGTCATAATGCCAGGGCTGCACCGTTTCACCGGGGTGGATGTTGATCGCAAGGCAGGCAGAAAGCAGGCATTCGCGGCCCAGTTCGGCCTCGGCAAAGGCGAGCACCAGCGGGTGGATGGCAAGCTCGGCGAACAGAGGGGATTTGGCCAGCATCGCATAGACGCGGTTGGTCTTCAGCCCTTCGAAATCGTTGCGTCCCGATAAGTTCTGATCGAGGTGCGGAGCAAGCTCCGCGCGCAATGCTGCCACTTTCTCCGGCGTTAGTACCGAGGGAAAGATCAGATATCCGTCACGATCATATTGCGCGCGCAGCGCCGCAAAGCGCGCGGTATCGCCTATCGACTCTTGCCAGTTCTCGCTCTCCATCCGTGCAGCCTAACCTGCCATCGCCTTGCGGGGAAGCGGCAACTGTTGAACCTGTGCCCATGGCTGGCGGACGAGGAACAGGGCGATGATCCCGGCCAGTCCCCAGCCGATAACAGGCAACCCGCCCCAGATGTTGCGGACCGTTTTGCCATGCGCCTCTGCATTGCTTGGATCGAAACCGAAATATCCCAGTAGCCAATAGGAAATGGCAAGCGCCGAGGCGTTACCGAACTTTTGCATTAAATTGCCGCTCGCGAAAATGAAGGCTGTACGGTCGCGACCGCAAATCTGCGCATCGACCGGGGCATAATCGGCAATCATACCGAAAATGAAAATCAACCCCATGAAGGCACCGCCCAAGATAAGGGTGTAGATGGCGGATGGCAGCAGCTGGCCTGCCAATGGCAGCTGCAGTCCGCCGATCAGCAAAAATATAAGCGTCGAGCACATCAGCATCATTCCCTTGGGTTTGCCCAGCTTGCGCGCGGCATAAACCCACAACGGCGTGGTGATCGCTCCGCCAACAAAGGTCAGGAACAAAAGGAGCGAGCCATATTGGTCGAGCCGGAGATAGGCCTCTGCAAAGAAGATATAGGTCGATGCCATCGCGCCAAAAGCAAAGGCGTTGAGGAACTGAACCAGGAGTATCAAAAGTAGCGATGGCGACTGCAGCGATAGTTTGAGTTCCTTGCGCCAACCAAAGCCCGGCTCGATCGCTACCGGTCGGCCCGGTACCTTTCGGTTTGCAAGCAAGGCGAGCGGCATCGCAATCGCGACCAGGCTGACATAGGCGATGATCCGGCCCTGCAGGCTGATATCGGGTATCAGATATTGTGCGAGCGCGGGGGCAGCAAAGGCGACGACGAGGACAAATTTTGCAGTATATTCACGCGCACCGAACAAGCGCGCGCTGACCTCTGAACGGCCGTTTGATAGCGCTGAACCCCAGGCCAGATGGGCAACGTCGAAAAGGCTGTAGCAGGAATAATAGAGCAGCAAGAGCGGCAGTAGTGCCCAGAATTCGAGCCGGTCACCGATGCTGACCAGCAATGCGAGCAGAAGCACCAGCGGGACAGCGGCCCGCGCCATCCATCGGCGGTGCGGCGCATCCCCTTTCGATTTGCGATCGATCATCGTGCCGATCAAGGGATCGACGAGGCCATCCCACAAGGTGCTGAGCGAGAACATCAGCCCGACCAGCGCTACGGCAACCACCCCGCCGTCGCTGATATAAGGTGGAAGGTAGATCGAAAGCGGCAAGCCCATGATGGCAATCGGGCCAACGCTGGCCGAATAGTAAATCGCGGTCCGGCGCGAAATATTCGCGTCGCCACCTTCGGCAGTTGTGCCGATGCCTTGCTGCACGCCATTCTCCTCACACAGCGCTGTTTACACCTGTGTGAGTAGCAATCACGCAATGTTCAAGGGGAAAATGCCATCCCTAAGGAAATGGCAGGGGTGACAGGATTCGAACCCGTGGCCCTCGGTTTTGGAGACCGATGCTCTACCAGCTGAGCTACACCCCTGCAGATTCGCATCTGCGAAGAAAGGCGCCCTTAGCGCCTACAAATGAAAGGGGCAAGCACGCTCTCGCATGCCTGCCCCCTTTATCGCTTTTCTGAACGATCAGAACTTCAGGCCGAGTTCGAGGCCCCAGATCCGCGGTTCGTTGACGAAGCCGGTCAGGTTGTTGAAGTCGATGCCGCCAACAGCCGAAACATCGTTGGTGATGTTGCGGACAAACGCCGCGATGTCGACACGGTCGCTGCGATAGCCAGCGCGAAGGCCGCCTTCGAGCATGTGATCGTCGCTATATTCTTCCGAGGTGTAGAGGAAGAAATTGACCTTCGAACGATAGGCCCAATCGGTGAAGAAATAGACTTCGCCGCTACCGCTGCCGACAGGGATGCCATAACCGGCGGTCCAGTTGGCCGACCATTTGGGCGCTTGCGGCAGCTGGTTGCCGTCAATCGAATAGATGCCCGGCGAACCGGCGCGAACCGGATCGGTTACGGTGCAGCCGCTGCCGCAACCGGTGATGAAGGCATTGGGATCGTCGATCTTCGCGCGGTTGTAGCTGAGGCCCGCCGTCAGCACGAGATTATCGATCGGACGGGTTTCGAATTCGGCTTCGAAACCATAGCCGTCGACATTGTCGGCGTTGATCAGCTTGGCGACGTTGCTCGTGCCGCCAACTGCGGTCAGCTGTGCATCGTTAAGATCATATTTGTAGAGCGACAGGTTGAAGCGCGAACGGTTGCCGAGATTGGCTTTCACGCCGCCTTCGAACGACAGGATCGTTTCTGAATCCGCGGTGCTGATTGCATCCTGCACCGTGGTGAAGACGAACAGCGCACGGCCCTGGATCGAAGGTGCGCGATAACCCTTTGCCACGCGGGCATAAAGGTTGATGTCGTCGCTGGCTTCATAGGTTGCGCTCAGGTCCCAGGTCAGGTTGTCGTCCTTGACACGGGCAAAACCGGTACCGATGGCGCCGAAGAAGCCGTTGCGGCCGACATCAAGGCGGCGCTTGTCGTTATTGTAACGCGCGCCTGCAGTGATCGAGAACTGCTCGGTCAACGGATAGGTCAGGCTGCCGAATACGCCCCACGCCTTCGAATTTTGCTGCTGCAGCGCGGTAACGCTGGGGTTCAGATCGCGCGGATTGTCGTAATTGTACGAAGCGATGCCCAGATCTTCGTCGAAATAGAAGATGCCGGCCTGCCATTTCAAGCCTTCGTCATTGTTCGACGACAAGCGGACTTCCTGCGTGAGCTGGTCGAGATCGGGAACGTCATCGCGCGATTGTGCGGGGAAAGGGATGAAGCCCGGGCCCGAAACCGGCAGGAAGGCAGCGCCGAAGCCACCGTCGATGTCGCCGCGGCTGCGATATTTGCCCATCCACCATGCAGTGACAGAGGTCAGCGTTGCGGGGCCCAGATCCCATTCAAGCGTGCTCGCGATGCTGGCAAGCTTCAGGCGCTGGAAGTTGAGGCCGTCGGTCCACACCTTGTCGCGTTCAAACTCGCTCGTGGCGCTCGAAAGGCCGCGCAGGTCGTTGCTGCCGGGGACGAACATGTTGGCGCGGAAGACGCGTGCCGTTCCCTTGAAGTCGCGATATTGGCCGGTGACCCGCAGCTTGATGTCTTCGCTGGGTGCGAACTGCAGCTGGCCGCGCAGCGCGATGTCACTGTAGCCTTCAAGGTCGTTGCTACCCGGATCGGCGATATTGTCGACCCAGTCGCTGCGGCGCTGGTAAAGGCCCGAAACGCGCGCCGAAACGCTATCGCTCAGCTTGCCGCCAATGCCGGTTTCGAGGCCGACCGAGTTGAAACGGCCAAAGCTGCCCTTGAAGTAATTCTGGTCCGAATCCGGACGGACGGTGTCAAATTTGACGATACCTGCGGGCGTGTTGCGGCCGAACAGTGTGCCTTGCGGACCACGCAGCACTTCGACCCGGGCGACGTCGAACACCGGGAAACCTTTGAGGATCGGGTTTTCGAGGACGACATCGTCATAGACAAGGCTGACCGGCTGCGACGCATTCAAATCGAAATCGGTATTGCCGAGGCCGCGAATATAGAAACGCGGGAAGGTGCGACCGAACGAGCTTTCGATGTTGAGGCTGGGCACGCGGCCCGCAAGCGCACGGATATCTGCACCGCCGGAGTTGATGGCGGCAAGCTTGTCACCCGAAACGACGTCGACCGAAAGCGGGACGTCTTGCAGGTTTTCCTCACGGCGCTGTGCGGTAACGACGATTTCACCCAAGCCTTCGTCGGCTGCCGCTTCGCTCTGGGCGAATGCGGGCGTGGCGAAGCTGGTGGTGGCGATGGCAATTGCCAGAATAGACGGTGCAAAGGTGCGCATGGCGGTACTGCTCCCTGAAAATGCAGTGGTTAAGTAGAGCAGTCGTTCAATCCGCTGCTCCAACTGGCGCTGCAAATAGGGTAAAGCGCCTCAACGTCAAGGAATTACGCCAGTTTTGAGGGCGATTCCGATCGCTGTGTTGCATCGATGTTACAGTGGGAAAAAGCCCGTCTAGAAGCTCATTTCGGCATAGACGCGGCTGATGTCGCCGCCCCATTCGCCATGATATTTGTCGAGCAAAATTTCGGCGGGTGTCTTGCCACTGGCGACGACTTCGCGCAGCGGATCGATGAAGCCGCTTTCATTGTCGCCGCCGCTGTTGAGGCGGTTGCGCGCGGTCAGGCCGGAAGAGGCAATCTCGACGATGCGGCCGGCAATGTCACGCAGCTTGCCGCCGCCACCAATTGGGGCGTCGAGACCCATTTTTGGAACCGCAGCACGCAGCGCTTCGCGTTCCTCCATCGTCCAATGCTTGACCTCGTCCCACGCTGCATCGAGTGCGCCTTGATCGTAAAGCAGGCCGACCCAGAATGCTGGGAGGGCGCAAATGCGGCTCCACGGCCCGCCATCGGCACCACGCATTTCGAGGAAGCTTTTGAGCCGCACTTCGGGGAAGGCAGTCGACATATGGTCTTCCCAGTCAGAGACCGTCGGCTTTTCGCCGGGAAGCACCGATAATTCGCCCTTCAGGAAATCGCGGAAGCTGTGCCCGGCAGCGTCGATATATTTGCCGTCGCGGTAAACGAAATACATCGGCACATCGAGCATGTAATCGGCGTAGCGTTCATAACCAAAGCCGTCTTCGAACACGAAAGGCAGCATGCCGGTGCGCGCCGGATCGGTATCCGACCAGATATGGCTACGATAGGAAAGGAAGCCATTGGGCTTGCCCTCGAGGAAAGGCGAGTTGGCGAACAAGGCTGTCGCCAAGGGCTGCAGCGCCAGGCTGGTGCGGAATTTGTGCGCCATGTCGGCTTCGCTCGAATAGTCGAGATTGACCTGGATGGTGCAGGTGCGCAGCATCATATCGAGGCCCATTGAGCCGACGCGCGGCATGTGGCGCAGCATGATGTCATAGCGCCCCTTGGGCATGATCGGCAGCTCGGCACGGGTCTTGTCGGGCCATAAGCCAAGCCCGAGGAAGGCCTTGCCAGTCTTGTCCCCTATCGCTTTCACCTGTTGCAAATGGCGACCGGTTTCGGCGCAAGTTTGGTGCAGGTTTTCCAGCGGCGCGCCCGACAGTTCGAGCTGGCCAGCGGGCTCAAGGCTGACGGTGCCGTCGGGCCCGCTCATCGCGATGACATTGTCGCCTTCGTAGATCGGGGACCAACCAAATTCGGTCAGCGCCATCAACAGGTCGCGGATGCCGCCGGGCTCGTCATAAGACGGGGCATGATGGTCTTTCTGGCAATAGACGAACTTTTCATGCTCGGTGCCGATGCGCCACCGATCTTTGGGCTTCTCGCCCTTCGCCATCGCGGCGATCAGCTGATCGCGATTTTCGATCACAGGATCGTTGCGATTCGAAACTGTTTTAGTGCTCATGGCGTGCGTTTAAGCAGCGCCGGACCGCTTGGCCAGCAAATTTAGCTTGGCAACCCCGTCAGTTGACGGTGACGTTGAATACCATCGCAAAGGTCGAACCGGGTGCCATCGTCGCAGCGGTGCCGGTAATAGTACCGCTGTTGAAAACCATTCCGAACGGGTCGGTTTCATCGGCGCCTATACCATTATCATCTTCGACCGTGCTGGCGCTGCCGCAGCTTGTCCCTGACGCCATGCTGCCCGGAACGAAGGTTACCGTGGCCGGCAAGGTGTCGCTGGCGCTGACCGATGTTGCGGTGCCGCTGCCGGCATTCGACAGGGTGATGCAATAGCGAACCGTCGCCCCCGGTATCGCCTTAGGATTGGTTGTGCTGACGCCATCGCTCAACACGCTTGAAATCTTGGACACCGTCAGGTTGGCCACCGGTCGGCAAAATGTAATGTCGTGGATTGCGACTGCCTGTTGTCCCGGATCGGCAGGAGCAAGCGAGTGGTTTCCATAAGTGATGGAAATCGTGTCGACCGGAGATGTGAAAGTGATGACCAGATTTCCGTTGGCACTGGTATCCGCCGAGGTTGCATCACCAAAGGCCGAATTGCCAATCACATAATTGGAAACGCCATTGGTGAGCACGGGCGTGACGCTATTCCCATTATAGCTGCCGGTAACAGTGATCCGGTCAGCAAACTGCCCGGCCGAATAATCTATATCGAAAATGCGGAACTGCGCGCCAGGAACTGCCGTTGGAAGAGTGATCGTGGTCGTTGCAGTTTCCGATTGGTTGGTAAAGTTGATCAGCTCGAAAATCGAAAACTGTGCTGGGCTAAACCCGCCCGTAACGGCGTTCTGACGAGCCGGGCTTTGGCCACCATAGGTTGCATTGGCAAGCCATGCTCCACCAGTTCTGGTAATATTAAATCCAACCGTCCCGAGATTGGAAACGCTATAACTGTTGGTGGTGCTTCCTGCGGTCCAGCTTACAGAATCCCAATCGTGCACCGTCGTGCCATTCGGGCAAGATAGCGTCGGAGGCGTTCCAGCGACTCTTGCTCCGGACACCGTAAAGCTGACGCTATCATCATCGTCTTCGCTGGTCGAAGCATTGTTGGGGGTGGAATCGACGTCGGATTCAGAGGACGCCGAAATCTCAGCACTATTGGTAATGGTAGCGCCAGCGGTTGCATTAACAGTGACGGTTATGGTTATCGATCGCGTCGATCCGGCAGGAACAGAGCCGACTGTCCAAACCCCCGTTGTACTGTTGTAGGTGCCGGTGCCGCTCGCACTGACGAAGGTAACACCTGCCGGAAGAATATCGAGCACGCTCACGGACGCAGCACTTATCGATGGGCTGGAGGCGTTCAAGACGCTCAAGGTATAGGTGATGTTCGTTCCGGCGGCAGGTGCGGAATTGCTGACCGTCTTGGTTAGCGAAAGGTCTGCATAGGGGCCCGTCAGGAAGAGGTCGGCCTGATAAAATGTACCTGCATCCGAGCCGGCATTGTCGCAAATGCTTAGCGTCCAAGTGCCAACCGAGTTTTGCCCGTTAAACGCCGAAAGCGCAGTATTAGGTGCAAAATTCCTCTGATAGGGCGGAACCGCTGTGGTCGCGGTTGCGGTGTCATTGTTGGTGTGCGTATCGACTGAAGTTCCAATGGCATCGTCGAGCAAGACATTCAGATTGTCTCGGTTCCCGCCAGTTGAATTGAACAAGGTGACAACGGTTCCGGCTGGGGACCTGAGCCGCATCTCGATGTCGCCACGCCAAGTGTGCGCTAGCAAAATGCCAATGTTGACATCCTGAACTGTGAAGCTTTGCGTGACGTTGAAGGTGCGCTGCAAAGGCGTGGCACATGGCGCCGTGTTTTCATCAAACGCCCCGTCCACGCTATTGGTATACTGGAAGCTTTGCGCATAAGCCGCTGCCGGAAGCATGCTCGCCAGCAAGGCAGCAAGACAAAGGCGCACCAATGCAGCCACGCCCGAACAAGCAGACGCAAAGTCTGGTCTATTTGCTATTCGCCCACACATCAGCACGCCTTATGGCCTCATTTCCTTTATTAATTATAAAGAATGGCCGAAATTTGCCGTTTGCGAATGTAAACTTTGGTGAATGGCGGCCGAAAGATTAACGCCAGTCGCCTTGCACTGCCATCCAGATCGATATGGCCGCGATGGCGGCGGTATCAGCCCGCAAAATGCGGGGCCCAAGTGACACGGGTGTCGCTTGCGGGACGGCACGGATCGCGGCATTTTCCTCGTCCGAAAAGCCGCCTTCGGGGCCAATCAGGATCGCGGCTTTGCTGCTTGGCGTTGCTGCCAAGGCTTGGGCAATCGGGATGCCGCCTCGTTCGTCGCAGAACAGCAAAGTCCGGTCTGAAGGCCAGTCTCGCAAAAGCCCATCGAGTTTCGAAAGTTCTCCGATTTCGGGTAATGCGGTGCGCTCGCATTGCTCTGCGGCCTCGATCATCTGCGACCGCAAACGATCTTCCTTCAACTTGTCCGCGACGCAACGCTGGGTCAGCACGGGCACAAAGCGGGAAATGCCCAACTCGCAGCTTTTCTCGGAGATCCAGTCGAGCCGGTCTTTCTTTATCAGCGCCTGGCAAAGCCACAAATCGGGGGCGACCTCGCGCTCGCGCAGTTTCGCTTCGACGGTGACGACAAGATCGCGTTTCCCGGTGGCCGATACGGTGGCCAGATATTCGCCTGTCCGGTCGTCAAACAGCTTAACCGGCGCCCCTTCCTTCAGCCGCATGACGTGCAGCAGGTAATGCGCTTGCCCGCCATCAATGCGCAGCTCGACGCCTTGCGACAGCGCCTCGTCAACGAAAAGGCGCGGGGTCGAATGCGGGGGCCAGGCGGGTGTTTGAACCATGGTTCCAGCATAGCCTTCGACAAGCGCCGGGCAAGGCGTTATGTCCGATTCGATGTCTGCAGCCGCCCCCCCCGACACGGAAATTCAAGGTCTTGTCCGTCTTTTGCCATCGCGCATGCGGCCTTTCGCGTTGCTTGCGCGTTTCGACCGCCCCATCGGCTGGTGGCTGCTCTTCTGGCCTTGTGTGTACGGTTTGGCGCTTGCTGGCGGCGCATTCAGCCACTGGCACCTCGTCCTCTGGATGCTGCTCGGCGCAATTGTGATGCGGGGCGCGGGCTGCGTCTATAACGACATTGTCGACCGCGATCTCGACGCCAAGGTCGCCCGAACCGCAAGCCGCCCCCTGGCGAGCGGTGCCGTCAGCCTGAAATCTGCCTGGGCCTGGTTGCTGTTGCTGTGCGGCATCGGCTTTGTCGTGCTGCTACAATTGAGGATCGAGGCGATTTTCGTAGCTTTGTGCAGCCTGGCGCTGGTCGCGGCCTATCCTTTCATGAAGCGGATTACCTGGTGGCCGCAGCTTTGGCTGGGGCTCGTATTCAGCTGGGGCGCGCTGGTCGGTTGGGTGGCGGTCACGGGCAGGGCGGATACTGCGATGCTCTGGCTTTATGGCGGCACGATATTCTGGGTGGTCGGTTACGACACGATCTACGCGATGCAGGATCGCGAGGATGACGCACTCGTCGGCATTCGCTCGACTGCCTTGCGCATGGGGGAACAGGTACGCAGTGGCGTTGCGATTTGCTACCTGCTTGCGCTTGCCGGTTGGGCAATGGCGATCTGGAGCGTGCGGCCACAGGGGCAGGCGCTGGTCGCATTGTTGCCCGCTGCTTTCCACTTGGCATATCAAATCGCTTCGCTCAAAAAGGATGGAAGCAATGCGCTCGGCCATTTCCGGTCGAACAAGGTAACTGGGCTGCTGGTTGCGCTCGCCTGCCTTGTTGTTGGCGCCACAAGCTGAAGGGGAGAGAATTTCATGGGCTATAGACGGCTGGGCAAAAGCGCGATTGTCGTATCCGACATTTGCATGGGCACGATGACATTCGGATCGCAGGCGGATGAGGCCGTCGCGCACCGCGTGATGGATATGAGCCTCGATGCCGGCATCAACTTCTTCGACACCGCCGAGGGCTATCCGGTACCGCCAGATGTCAAATGGGTTGGCCGTACCGAGGAAATCGTCGGCCGTTGGCTGAAAGGCAAGAACCGCGACGCGATCATCATCGCGACCAAGGTTTCAGGCCCCAGCCATGTCTGGTTCAAATCGCCCAAACGCGGAGGGATGACCGCGCTCGACCGGCGGCAGATCACCGTTGCGGTCGAAGACAGCCTGCGCCGACTGCAGACCGATTATATCGACCTTTACCAGACCCACTGGCCCGATCACGGCACGCCTTATGAAGAAACGATGGAGGTGCTCGACGAGCTGATCCGCGCGGGGAAAGTGCGGATTATCGGCTGCTCGAACGAAACAAGCTGGGGGCTGATGAAGTCGATCCAGACTTCGGAACGCCTCGGCGTCGCCCGCTACCAGACGATCCAGAACAATTTCTCGATCAATAACCGCCGGTTTGAAGATGAACTGGCGCAGGTCTGCCGCGAAGAAGGTGTCAGCCTTATACCCTATTCGCCGCTCGCCGGCGGTGTGCTTTCGGGCAAATACCAGGACGGTGCCCGCCCCGAAGGTGCGCGCTTCACGCGTTACATGGATATGCTCGATTCAAGGCAAGCAACCATGGCGCGCCGCTTCGCCGGCCCGCGTGCACTTGAATCGACGGCGCGGATTTTGGAAATCGCAAAGGAAGCTGGCATGTCGCCCGTCACCTTGGCAACGGCATGGTCAAAGCAGCATGACTTTGTTGCATCCACTATCGTCGGGGTCACCACAGTCGAGCAGTGCGCCGAGATCTTCGCCGCAACCGAACTGGTCCTGCCCGACGATGTGATGAAGGCGATCCACAAGGTGACCAAGGAAATCCTCTACCCGATGGGGTAGGGGTTATTCCGCAGCCAGCAACCGCTCCGCGCCGCCCAGATCGACGCTGACAAGGCGCGATACGCCTTGTTCGACCATGGTAACGCCGAACAGGCGGTGCATGCGGCTCATGGTCACGGCGTTGTGTGTGACAATCAGGTAGCGTGTGTCGGTCTCGCGCGTCATCGCGTCGAGAAGGTCGCAGAAACGCTCGATATTGGCATCGTCCAAAGGCGCATCGACTTCGTCGAGCACGCAGATCGGCGCAGGGTTGGTGAGGAACAAGGCAAAGATCAGCGCCACCGCGGTCAATGCCTGCTCCCCGCCCGAAAGCAGTGTCAGCGACTGCAGTTTCTTTCCCGGCGGTTGGGCAAAGATTTCAAGGCCGGCCTCCAAGGGATCGTCGCTGTCGATCAGCGCGAGGTGCGCCTGTCCGCCGTTGAACAACGTCGTAAACAGTCGCTGGAAATGCTGGTCAACGGTTTCGAAAGCGGCAAGCAGGCGGGTGCGGCCTTCGCGATTGAGGCTGCCGATCGAGCCCCGCAGCCGATTGATCGCTTGCGTCAGTTCCTCGCTCTCGCTTTGCCCTTTTTCGATTTCGGTTTCGAGCTCGACCAGCTCATCCGCCGCGATCAGGTTGACCGGGCCGATGCGCTCACGATCAAATTGCAGCTTGTCCAACCGGTTCGATTCGACCGAGGCATCGCCTAGCTCGCTTTCTTCAAACCCATGTTTTTCAGGAAGCAATGGGGGCGGGCATTCGAAGCGTTCGCCTGAAATCCCGGCCATTTCGCGGCGACGGGCATCCTGGTTTTCGGCGCGCGCCTCGGCACCAGCGCGTTGTTCGCGTGCGGAGGAAACTGCTTCAGCAGCAGCCGAAAGCTGGCTCTCCAGTACTTTGAGTGCCGCCTCGCTTGCCTGTTCGGCTGCCTGCAATGTCGCCAATTTCTCGGCGACATTTGCCTTGTCTGCCTCGAGCGTGGTCAATTCGTGCGCGATGATTTCTGGGCGTCCGGTTATCGCTTCAAGCTCGGTAGCAATTTCGGCGCTGCGCTTGTTCATTTCCGCAATGCGCCGCTCGGCCTCGCCTGCCCGTTCCTGCCAGCCACGAATTTCAGCCTGTGCAACCGCGCGCCTTTCCCGTTGCTGGGCAATCTTCTGGTCCAGGCCTGACAGGTCGGCTTGTGCGCGGACGAAAAGCTGCCGCAACGATTCACCCTCTTGGGTAAGGGCTGCGACCAGTCCGCGCTGCTGCTCGCCATCGGGCAGCTCGGATCGTGCTTTTTCTGCCGCTTCAAATTCGACTTTCGCCTGCGCCGCCTCCTGATCGGCAAGTGCACTCCGCTCGGCCAGCGCGGTCGCGGCTTGTTGCAATCGGGTGAGTGCGTCTTCTGCCCGGTCGGCTTCGCGCAGCGCCTGGCGCAACGCATTCTCGTTGGTGGCTTGCTCGCTGGCAAGGCGGCGGGCCTCATCCTGCGCGAAAGCGATGCGTTGACCCAGATCGTCAAGCGCGGTCGCCTGTTCGGCTACCTTTGCCTCCGCGGCGGGTATCGCATCGAGCAATGCCGACAGGCGGTTTGCGCGTTCAAGCTGTTCAGCCGCCGCCGCGCCATCGTCTTCGGCGACGAACCCATCCCAACGGCGCAGCTTGCCATCGCGGGTGACAAGCCGCTCGCCGATGTCGAGCATCGCGCCATCGTCGGTTTCCATCACGCGTACCATTGCGAGACGCAGAGCAAGCTCGCCCGGCGCTTCGACCACATCCGAAAGGCGCTCGCCCGAAAGCTGGGGCGGTGTTGTGGTGAAGCCCTGCCAGCGGCGCCCGGTTATCCCGCCAATGGCTGCGTTCAGATCATCGCCCAGCGCCGCTGCCAGCGCACGTTCAAAGCCGGGTTTGACCTTGATCCGGTCAAGCGCACGGTTTTCGCTGCTTTTGGAGGTCGCGCGTTCAAGAGCGTTTTTCTCGCTGACCAAGGCAGCAAGATCGGCCTTGGCACTGGCAAGCGCGCTTTGTGCAGCGTCGCGCTCGGTAACCAATGCGGCACGCGCGGCTTCGGCCGCCGCAATGGCTTCGGCTTGTCGGTCGAGTTCGGATTGCAGGCGTCCGGCTTCGTCACGCGCGGCATCGCGCGCAGCTGCAAGTTCGGCTTCGTCCCCCAACGCTGCCAGTTCTGCCTCAAGCCGTGCCTTGTCACGCTCGGCGCGCTCAACGCGGGTACGGGCATTGTGCAGCGCAGCTTCGGCGACGCGCACTTCGGCCTCGGCGCGGGCTTGCTCGGCCACTGCCTTGGCGAGCTTCACTTCGCCTTCGCGGGTTGCGCGTTCGGCATCATCGAGAGCCCGGGTCAGGCGGGGGCGCTCTTCCTCGCTGGCCTTGATCGTTTCGGCCAGCGTCGCTGCTTCGGCCTGCAAGCGTGCAAGCGCCTCCGCAGCATCGTGGGTCAGCTTGCCTTCGCGTGCGCCATCATCTTCAATCCGGCGAGCCTGTGCCGCCAAGTCGGCCTGCCGCTGGACAAGGCGGTCACGCTCCCCGCTAAGCTGCACCAGCCGGTTGGAAAGATCGCTCGCCGCATCGCGCGTTGCCATGGCAGCGGCCCGATCCTCGGCCAGCTTGCGGACTGCTTCCTGCTGTTGCTCTGCCAATGCGCGTTGGCGCACCGATGCTTCCTCGACAGCCTTGCCTGCGGCATCGGCTTCCACACGGGCCGCTTCAGCGGCGGCCTTTGCTTCTTGCCAGCGAACAAAGATCAGCCGGGCTTCGGCCTGCGTGATTTCACCCGAAAGCTTGCGATACCGCTCCGCCTGCCGCGCCTGTTTTTTCAGGCTTTGCGCGCGCGCATCCATATCGCCCAATATCGTCGACAGCCGATTGAGGTTCGTCTCGGCTGCGCGCAATTTCTGCTCGGCGTCCTTGCGGCGGACGTGAAGGCCAGAAATCCCCGCCGCCTCTTCGAGCATCATGCGCCGTTCCTGCGGCTTGGCAGAGATGATCGATCCGATACGGCCCTGGCTGACAAGTGCCGGGCTGTGCGCACCGGTGGCGGCATCGGCAAAGATCAGCGCAATATCCTTGGCGCGCACATCGCGGCCATTGGCCCGATAGGCACTGCCCGCGCCACGTTCGATCCTGCGTACAACCTCCAGCTCCTGGTCATCATCATTGGCGATGATGCCCGGTATGTTTTCGTGCGCGTCATGTTCGGCAAGCAGCGTGACCTCAGCGAAATCGCGCGATGGCCTTTGCGCGGTCCCGGCGAAGATTACATCTTCCATCCCGCCGCCGCGCATCGACTTGGGTGAATTTTCGCCCATCACCCAGCGCAGCGCCTCGAGCAAGTTGGATTTGCCGCAGCCATTGGGGCCGACAACGCCGGTCAGCCCGGCCTCGATATGCAGCTCGGTCGGCTCGACGAAGCTTTTAAAGCCTGTCAGTTTGAGCCGTTTGATCCGCATGGCGCCCCCCGCTACGCTCCCCCAGAAGGTTTAGCGCGCGCCTGCTTCCTGCAGCTTGCCCTTGACCTGCGCCCAGGCGGTGACGTCCAACTTGGCGCCGTTCAGGTAGAATGTAGGCGTGCCGGGGATTTCGTACTTCTTGCCATATTCGGCCGTCAGGTCGGCCAGCTTTTGCATTTCCGCAGTGTCGGAAAGGCAAGCCTTGCTCTGGTCGCGCGAAACGCCGCGCTGGGCAAAGAATTCGACAATGCCCACGGCGTCGGCAAGCGCGAAGAATCGGTCGCCGCCTTTGAGCGAGGTAATCTTCGCCTCCAGCGCCTTGTCAGTGCCGATCTTTTGCGCATTGGCGAACAATGTTTCCTGGAAGCCCATGAACTGTTCGGTCAAGGGCAGCATGGCTTCATTGGCACCGCAACGCGCGATACGCGCCGCCATCAGGTCGAATTCGTCACGCACAAAGTTGCGGAATTCGTAAGAGATCTTGCCGTTGTTGATGAAATTCTCATGCAGTTCGCTGCCTGCATCCTTGGAGAATTGCGCGCAGACATGGCAGGTCAGCGAGGCGAATTCGACCAGCTTGATCTTCGCATCGGGGTTGCCAATCAGATAGCCGCCCTCGGCCGTTTTGCTGACGACGTCGATCCATTGCTTGCCCGCTGGCGGTGCGACGGCGGCGACAGGCTCGCCCTTGGGTGCTTCAGCAGTATCGCCGCCACCGCATGATGCGAGGGCGAAGGCTGCGATGGAGGCGGTGAGGATTTTGAGGCTGCGCATGATCGGTGTCCTTTGCGTCTTCATAATATCAGGGGGCGAGATGGGGTTTCAGGGTGGCGAAATCATGGCCATCGATGATCTTGCCATTGACCAACAATGTCGGCGTCGAATTGATTTTGAGGGTTTGGGTGGCTTCCTCGGTCATGGCGATAACCGCGTTGAAGGCTGCCTGGTTTGATAAGCAAGCCTTGCCTTGGGCAGCGGTCACGCCGCGCTGCGCCATGATAGTGTCCAACCCGAGTTCGGTATAAGCACCGAGCATGAATTGCAGGGTCTTGCCAGCTTCCAGCTGGTCGATCGTCGCCTTGGTGAGTTTCGAACCCTGCGCCCATTGGGCTTGCGTTGCCATCAGGTGGCGGTGGTTG
>Ga0255182_1000327_pt1 | contig 35445 bp, 35 predicted proteins | sample Atl_UVDOM_RepA_8_FD_188420 | JGI IMG/M metagenome (GOLD analysis project Ga0255182, IMG submission 188420) | Freshwater microbial communities from Altamaha River, Georgia, United States - Atl_UVDOM_RepA_8d | ecosystem: Environmental > Aquatic > Freshwater > River | place: USA: Georgia...
CATAGAAGCACTTCACGCCGCTGTTTTTCTGGTTGATGATCGCGTCGATGCCGATCGCCGTCTTGCCCGTCTTGCGGTCGCCGATGATCAGCTCGCGCTGGCCGCGACCGATCGGCGTCATGGCGTCGACGGCCTTGATGCCCGTCTGCAGCGGCTCGCGGACGGGGGACCGCTCCGCGACACCCGGCGCGAGCGTCTCCACCGGGCGGCGGAGTTCGGTGACCACGGGGCCCTTGCCGTCGAGCGGATTGCCGAGAGGGTCGAGGACACGGCCGATCACCGCGTCGCCCACCGGCACCGAGAGCAGCCGGCCCGTGCTCTTCACCTCGTCGCCCTCGGTGACCTTGAGGTAGTCGCCGAGGATGATCACGCCGACCGAGTTTTCCTCGAGGTTGAAGGCGAGGCCGGTGATGCCACCGGGAAACTCGACCATTTCGCCGGCCATCACGCCGGAGAGACCCCAGACGCGGGCGATGCCGTCGCCCACCTCGAGCACCCGGCCGACCTCGCGGACGTCGATGCCCGACTTGTAGCGGGAGATTTCCTCGCGGAGAACGGATGCGATTTCGTCGGTCAGGTGTGCCATGAATACTCCCCGTTTTGGATGGCGTGGACGTTTCGTTCTTGGAGACGGCCGCCGAGACGGGCGAGTCCCGTGGCGACCGACTGGTCGTAGATGGTGTCGCCGACACGGACGACGAGTCCGCCGATGATGGCCGGATCGACGCTGAACCGCGGCTTGAGCGCCGCCGACAGGGCCTGCTCCGTCTCGGCGACGATGCGGGCCTGCTCGGCTGCGTCGAGCGGGACGGCAGTCGTGAAGACGGCCTGCCGCCGTCCGTCCCGCTCGTCTGCAAGCCGCTCTGCGGCGTCGACGACGGCCGCCAGCATGCCGAGCCGGCCGTGCCGGGCCAGGACGTGCAGGGCGTTTGTGGTCGTGGCCGTCATCGTACCGCCCGCGATACGGTCGATGATCCGATCCTTCTCCTCGGCCGCGACCTTCGGAGATGCGAACACCGCCACCGCCTCGGGCACCTGCGGCAGCACTTCGCGGGCGAGCATGGCGAGTTCCCGCAGCACCTCGGGACGGCAGCCGGCAGACTCGGCGGATTCGATGATCGCCTGGGCGTAGATCTTCGCGACACGGTCGGCCGCGATGTCGACGTGGCTGGAATCGGTCTTTGCTGCGGTGCTGCTCATGGTTCTGTCCGACGGGAGCGACTCGACGTCGCCGCAAACGGTGCCTCTTGGCGGTCAGTTGACGCTGGGTTTGCCGGACAGGCCGGCCACCGACTCACGGACCAGCCGCGACTGCTCGTCGGGACCGAGCTTCTCGCGGAGGAACTTGCCGGCGACATCGACCGCCAACCGCCCGGCCTTCTCGGCGATCTGCGAGAGGGCGTCGTCCTTGGCGAGTTGGATTTCGTGCTTCGCGCGGGCTTTCTCCTCGTCGGAGGCCTTGCGTGCCTCGGCCAGGATCGTCTGCTTCGTGCTTTCCGCGTCCCGCCGGGCCTCCTCGAGCATGCCCCGAACCTCCTCGGAGGCCTCCGTCAGCCGCCGCTCGTAGGAGGCAAGCATCCGCTTCGCCTCCTCGTTCGCCGCCTTGGTTTCGGCGATCTGGCGGGCGATCCCTTCCTCCCGCTTTTCCAGGCCCTGCATGATCGGCTTCCAGGCGAACGCCGTCAGCAGCCCCAGCAGCAGCATGAAGACCGCGAACGACCAGAGGGCCAGGTCGGTCTGGAACCACGCGGGGCTCTCGAAGGCGGCCCGGTCCACGCCGGCGGGAGGCTGGTGGCCGATCTCGACATGGTGCCCGTGGCCGGAATCGGCGTGGGCGTCGGCGGCAGCCGACGCGGAAGACACGCCGCAGACGGCCGCCATGATGACGCACAGCAGGGCCGCTGAGGCCACGCGGCAGGTCACAAGCCCCGCACGGCGCACGTACGCGTGCATCGTGCGGTGCGGGCGGCGGGTTTCGGAGGGACTGACGGCGTGATTCAAGGGTGAGGCTCCCACGCGAGGATGAGCGACGAGCAATCAGCAAGCGATGAACCGATGAAGCGAACAACGCGTCTCGGGCTTGAGCGCCGAAGAACGGTCTCCGTGATCCCGGGGCGGGCGGGAACGCGGACTCGCGTTCCCGCCCGAGCCGCCGGGCGCACGGCCGGACCGCCCGCAATTCGATCAGGCGTCGAACTGCCGACGGCCGACGACCTCACTTCGTCGAGCAGATGAACAGCGCGTAGAACGTGAAACCCTCGATGAGGGCCGCCGCGATGATCATCGCCGTCTGAATGCTGCCCGACACCTCGGGCTGGCGTGCCATGCTCTCGTAGGCGGCGGCGGCCAGCTTGCTGATGCCGAGCGCGGCACCGATGACGACCAGGCCCACGCTGAACGGCGCGGTGAGGTCGATGAGCGAACGGCCTGCGGTGGCTTCCTGGGCGCTGGCGAAGTCGGCGAAGACGAACGTGAGGGCGACGGCAGCCACGGTCGTCAACGTACGGGCGGAAAAGAGCGAGCGGATCATCAGAGGTCAAACTCCTTGCAAAACGGGGGTCCCGGCGGAAGCCGGGACCAGGACAATGGAACCGAAAGTCAGACAGGAAAACGAGTGCATTCGGTGGGGCGAAACCCCCTCTTGCCGGCCGTGGGACCGCGGACACCAAGGGGCTCGAGAGCAGGTTCTAAGGTTTTTTCTCGGATTTTGAAGGGCGACCCTCCGCACGAATCGGCCGGAGGGATGGACCGGATCAGTGCTGGTGCACCGAGGCACCGATGAAGAGGGCCGAAAGGAACGTGAAAATATAGGCCTGCAAGAACGCCACGAAGAGTTCGAGCACGCTGAACAACGCGCTCGAGACGACGCTGATTCCCGTGACGGTCGCCCACAGACCCATCGAATACGAGGCCGCGGCGGAGATCAGGCCCATGATCCCCAGAAGCACGAGGTGACCGGCCACCATGTTGGCGAGCAACCGCACCGCGAGGATGAGATGCTTGATGCACAGCCCGAGCATCTCGATGGCGAAGATCATCGGCTTGAGCACGATCGCCAGCGGCAGGGGCAGGTCCATCGACGGAACCTGATTGCCGAAGAAGCCGAGAACGCCGAACTTCAGCATGCCGGCGACGACGACCGTGGCGAACGTGACGCCGGCGAGGGCGAGCGTCACGGAAAAAGAAGCCGTCGGCGAGCCGGCCCACGGCACCATTCCCATGAGGTTGCAGCCGAGCACGAAGAAGAACAGCGTCCAGAGCAGCGGCACGAACCGGTCGCCCGCGTGCGCCACCGCGGCGTGGCCATGGCCATGCGCCTGAGACTCGTGATGCCCGACCTCGTGGTCGTCGTGGCCGTGGCCGTGATCGTCGATCGCGGGCCGGGCGATGTTGTCGCGGATGAACAGCAGCATCGCCTCGAAGAGATTCAGGACGGGACCCTTGGGGGCGGCGCCGGAACGCAGGCGCGAGGCCACCCAGGTGAAGATCGCCAGCATCGCGGCCGCCACCACGAGTTCGATGATCATGTACTTCGAGATACCGAAGCCCGACTTCACCGCGTACAGGCTCTCGAGTTCGGCGAACGGCTGGGGAATCAGAATCTTTCCGTCCATCGCCTCGTTGAAAGCGGCGACATCCCCGACCTCCGGGCTGCCCTGCCTCAGGAAGGCGGGCACGTCCTCGAGCGTCCGCCAGCCGTGCCGCCACAAAGCCTTCGGCACTTCGAAGAAGTAGCAGTCCTTGAGGTGGTAGATCGGATTGGCGGACATGGGCTCGGGGCGTCCTCGGGCGGCCGGGTCGGGAGCGGAGAGTGTGCAACGCGGGGGCGGGTTCGGTCAATGCGGTGCCTTCGCGCCCCCGGCTGCGGGCTCCCGCGTCACGACGTGGAGCAGCAGATCGGTCGCCAGGAGCGTGAGGTAGAAGCCGACGAGAAGCCCCCCGGCGCCCGCCTCACGCAGGACGCGTCCTGCGGTGGAGAGCCAGCCCAAGGCGGCCAGCGGCGGCAGGATTCGCAGCGTCACCGCGGCCAGCGAGCCCGCGACGGCGCGGGCCGGATCCCGTGTCGGCAGCCGCGTGAGGGTCCACCCGAGGATGGCACCGGGCAGGCACGCCGCCAGGGAGAAGGCCACCGCTGCCGGCCACCGGGGCCGGCCTCGGCCCGCCGCCAAAGCGATGCCCGCGGCCAGGGTGGCGACGGTCAGCAGGACGGCAAGGCTCCAGAGCGGGTGGCGCCGGAGCGGCATTGGCCGGCGAACGTCGGGAAACGTCGCGGCGTGGGGGGCCGGGGCCGTACGCGGCTCGTCCAAGGTGGGCTTCATGACGCACGCGGCGGCTTCGTCAGACGCGTCAGCCAGACGAGCGCCGCCAGAAAGCCGAGGAGGAAACCCAGGGGCCCGAACGCCTGCCAGCCGAACCGGTCGTCCAGCCAGGTGCCGGCCACCCCCGGGAGGAACATCGACAGGCCGATGGCCATGATCCGAGACGTCCAGACGAGCCCCTCTCCGACCGGGGACGTGGTCTGGCGACGGCGGGGCGACGACTCGGACATCCCCGGAGTGTAGCATCGAGCTCGTGTCGGCCGGGCATCGGGACGGGGCTCTCGCAGCCGGGCCTGCCGCGACTATCCTGGCGACACGCGACGGGGCCGCGTGGCCGGATCGTCGCCTTCGCCCACCTCCGGTGAACTCCGGCATGGCCCGCCGCCGCCATCGTCGTCGTCAGCGACGTCCGCGCACCCCCGCGTTGCTCGGCGGACCGCCGGCCGACGCGGGCCCCTCCTCCACGACGCTGCGGATGCTGTGCTGCGATGGCGATACCTGCCAGGAGTCGATCGTCCACAGACCCGAGGAGTTGACCGTCGCCCGCGAGCGGTGGCCGGTCGTCTGGATCGACGTCGAGGGGCTCGAGGACGCCGAAGCGATCCGCATGATCGGCAGTGCGTTCCGGATCGGCGAACTCGCCCTCGAGGATGCCTCCACGCCCGACGAGCGGCCCAAGGTCGAGGTCTTCGGCCACCAGGTGCTCGTCGCCGTGCGCATGGCCCGGTTCGACGGCGAGCAGGTCGTCACCGATCCGGTCTGTATTTTCTTGGGCGATCGTTATCTGATCACTTTCCGCGACCGGCTGGCGCAGGACGGATTCGAGGGCGTCCGCCACCGCATCCGGCAAGGCCGGACCCGGGTCGGTCACCTCGGTGCGGACGCTCTCTGCGCCCTGCTGCTCGATGCGGTCATAGACGGCTATTTTCCGGTGCTGGAGGCCTTCGGCGACCGGCTCGAGATGCTCGAGGACGAGGCGATGAACAGCCCCAGCCGCGACTCGCTCGTCCGCATCCACGACGTTCGCAACGACCTCATGACGCTGAGGCGGGCGCTGTGGCCGACCCGCGATGTGCTCCATGCTCTCGGCCGGGAGCCGACGCCCTTCGTGGGCGACCACGCCCGGACGCACTTTCGCGACTGCTACGACCACACGATGGAACTGCTCGACCTCATGGAAAGCTATCGAGAGATCGGCGCCGACCTGAGGGATATCTATCTGGCGAGCCTCAACAACCGCATGAACGACGTCATGAAGGTGCTGGCGGTCATCGCGACGATCTTCATGCCCTTGACCTTCATCACCGGCTACTACGGGATGAACTTCGACACGACCTCGCCCTGGAACATGCCGCTCCTGCGCTACCGGTACGGCGGGCTCGTGGCGGTGGCGGTGATGCTCGCCACGACGGTGGGCATGGTGGCGCTCTTCTGGCGTCGTGGCTGGCTCAAGCGCTGGCACTGAGCTCACTCGCGGCCGAGGAGGAAGAACGTCCGGACGGTCCCCTTCCCCTTGATGGCGACCTCGCCCCGGTCCACGAATCGGTAGCGGTCGCCGAGCAGGTCGCGGGTCGCCGTCGAGACGTGGATCCTTGACGGCTCGCCATGCGACTCCATCCGGCTGGCCATGTTGACCGTGTCACCCCAGAGGTCGTAGGTGAACTTGTGGCGGCCGATCACACCCGCCACCACCGGTCCCGAATGAATGCCGATTCGGACCTCGAGCCCGAGGCCGCGGCCGGCCATGATGTCGCGAAACGCGGCCTGCATCCCCAGGGCCATGGCGGCGACTGCTTCGGCGTGATCTTCCCGCGGCACCGGCAGGCCCGCGACCGCCATGTAGGCGTCGCCGATCGTCTTGATCTTCTCCACGCCGTGGGCGTGGGCGAGATGGTCGAACGCGGAAAAAATTTCGTCTAGCAGGCCGACGAGCTGCTGGGGGTCGCTGTGCTGGGAAAACTCCGTGAACCCCTTCAGGTCGGCGAAGAGGACGCTGACAACCGGGAAGCTGTCGGCGATCGTGGACTCGCCGTTCTTGAGCCGGTCGGCGATCCTCTCTGGCAGGATGTTCCGCAGGAGCCGCTCCGATTTCTCGCGCTCCCGCTCGAGATCCGCGAAGGCGGCATTCCGCTCGAGCAGCCGGTGATATGCCTCCGAATGGACGCGGATGCGGGCGATGAGTTCCACCTGGTCGGGCAGCTTGACGAGATAGTCGTTCGCCCCCGCCTCGAGCAGCCGGGCCTTGACGGCGGGCTCCTCCTGGGCGGAGAGCATGATCACGGGCACGTCGGCCGTGGCCGGGAGGCTGCGAAACTTCTGGACCATGTCGAGCCCGTCGATGCCGGGCATGACGAGATCCTGGAGGATGACCGTCGGCTTGAACGAGTCGACGACGGCGAGCGCGTCGGCCGCCTGCTTGCAGAACTCGAAGACGATGTGCGGCTGCCCCGCGAGAAGACGGCTCACCGCCGCGCCGATCATCGCCTGGTCGTCGACGAGCAGCACGCGATGAATGGTCGGGGCCGTGGGGAAGGCGGGAGCATCCATGCAAGAAGCCGTCGGGGTGAAGGACGGCTCCAGGATACTGCTCGCACCCCCCGGCGCGTGAGGGCCCGGACGACACGTCACCGCTGCAAGGGAAGCCCTCCGGCGTACCGGCGCGAGGCAGGCCCTCCGGCGTACCGCTGCGAGGGAAGCCCCCCGGCGTACCGCTGCGAGGGAAGCCCCCCGGCGTACCGCTGCAAGGGAAGCCCCCCGGCGTACCGCTGCAAGGCAAGCCCCCCGGCGCGTGAGGGATAAAAACTGGGGAACTAGGATTCGAACCTAGACTAACTGGTTCAGAGCCAGTCGTGCTACCGTTACACCATTCCCCAATGGATCGCCTTGACAAGGCTTCCGCTGTCGACGAATCCCCTTCAGGCGGGGGGCTTCGGCGGGGCGCCGTTCGCAGGGCCGATCCGATTCCGGCCCACGAACAGGTGCGATCCGGCTATGCTTTCGGCCGGGTCGACCCCAGCAGATTAACCGGCGGCCGAGGCAGTGGCAATTCCGATTGCCCGAGCGGCCCCCATCCCATGGGACGGCGAGCGTCGTGGCGTTTCTCGAACTCAAATCGGGCCCCCGCGGAGGCGACCGCGTCACGCTCCGTCCCGGCCGGCTCACGATCGGTCGCCATCCGGCCTGCGACCTCGTCATCGACCTTTCGGCCGTCAGCCGACAGCACGCGGCGGTCATCGTGCAGGACGGCCACGTCATGCTCGAGGACCTGCGAAGCCGCAACGGCACGCTGCTCAACGGCCGGCCCCTGACGGCACCCCACCGGCTCGCCGATGGTGACCAGGTCCAGATCTGCGAACAGGTGCTCGTGTTCCATGCCGGGGAGCGTCCCACCGCGACCGGTGGCGCGGGACAGGCCGGCGCCTTCGACTCCCACACGTCGCTTTTCGACGAGGTGCTCGAGGCGGGCGACCACGATTCGATCATCGTCTCGCAGGTGGCCGTGCACGAGCACGCCGCCGCGGAGGATCACGGTGCCGAGCATGCCGAGGCGAAACTGCGGGCGGTGATAGGCCTGAACCGCGCGATCGGCGCGTCCCTCTCGCTCGACGAGGTCCTGCCCCGCCTGCTCGACGGCCTGTTCCAGGTCTTCCCGCAGGCCGAGCGCGGCTTCGTGCTTCTCACCGACCCCAACTCCCGACGGCTGGTGCTGCGGGCCCGCAAAATCCGCGGGGCGGCCCAGGCCGGGCCGCTGCGGCTGAGCCTGTCGCTGATCGACCGCGTGGTGCAGTCGCGGCGGGCGATCCTCTCGGCCGACGCCGCCAGTGACAGCCGGTTCAACGCCAGCGAGAGCATCGTCGATTGCCGAATCCGTTCGGTGATGTGCGTGCCCTTCCTGGGGGCCGACGGTAACGTGCTCGGCGTGATCGACGTCGACTCGCGGGACGTGCTCAACGGCTTCGATCAGTCCGATCTGGTGGTGCTCGCCGGCATCGCCGGCCAGGCCGCGCAGGCCGTCGAGCAGGCGGTCGCGCATGATCGTCGCGTGCAGCAGGAGCAGATCAAACGCGACCTGGAGTTGGCCCACCGTGTTCAGCAGGGGTTGCTGCCGACCCGGCCCCCGGAGGTTCCGGGCTACGAGGTCTTCGACTACTACGAGCCGGCACAGCATGTCGGCGGCGATTTCTTCGCCTACGTGCCGCTCTCCGAGGGACGGATCGCGGTGGTGCTCGCCGACGTGTCGGGCAAGGGTGTCTCGGCGGCCCTCGTCATGGCGGCCCTGTCGGCGGATGTGCGGTACTGCCTGGCGAGCGAGCGGAATCTTGCCAAGGCCGTGTCGCTCATCAACGAGAGCTTTCTACGCGGCGGTTGGGATGACCGCTTCGCCACGCTCGTCGTCGCGGTGCTCGACCCCCGCACGCACCACGTCACGCTCGTCAGCGCCGGCCACCTGCCGGTCTTTCTCCGGGATGCCGACGGCGGCATCCGGGCGTATGGCTCGGATCTCGGGTGCCTCCCGCTGGGGCTCGACGCCTCGCACGACTACATCGCGTGTGAACTCGACATGACGCCGGGCAGCGCGCTCGTCTTCTACACCGACGGCATCAGCGAGGCGATGGACCACGAGCAGCGGCTCTACGGTCTGGAGAGACTGGAGAAGGTGATGGCCGGGCCGGCGACCGGGGCGGGCGACCTGGGCCGGCGCATCCTCGCCGACGTCGAGAGGCACGCGGCCGGACAGGTCCGCAGCGACGACATGTGCCTGGTCTGCATCGGCCGCACGGCTGCCAAGGCCTCGGCAGAGTCTGCCCAGAATCCGAAGGCCGTCCGGGGGCAGGCCGCCATGCAGCGGCAGGCCTGAGCGACCGATACCACAGGAAGCGTCGGTGCCGGCCGGAACGAGCGGTTCCGCGGCGCGACGGCCTTCGCGGATGCAGGGGACACGCATGAGCTTCTTTCAGTGGCTGCGAGAGGGTGTTCGTCAGGCGGTCGTGCTGGGCCTGGCCGACGCGGTCGAGGACGTGGGGGCCCGCAATCAGGGCGAGGACCTCGGCCCGGCGCTGGCCCAGTCGCTGCGCGAGAGGCTGACGGTGGTGCGGGATCCGGCGCAGGAGGCCACCGTCGTCGAGTCGAAGGCCGTGCCTGCCGTCGGCGCGACCGGACGTCGGCGCCTGGGCCGCTCGATCGAAGGCCTCCGCAAGGCCGCCTGACACGGCCGGGCCGAAGCATTTCGGTGTGCGGTGCGGCGCCGGCTTCGGGACGGCAAAAGCCTCGTCGCGCGGGCAAGGAAAGTCCGAGCTCTCGCCTCCCGCGCCCGGCGTGCCGGGCCACCGCCATACGCATCTCAGGTGCGGTCGAGCGGCAGCGCGACGGTCACCGTCGTGCCCCGGCCGGGCCGGCTCATGATCGTCGCCTCGCCGCCGAGCAGTTGGGCGCGTTGCCGGATGCCCTCGAGCCCGAAGCGGTCGTCGGGCACGCCGGCCGTCTCGAAGCCGACGCCATCGTCCTCCACGACGACGCGCACACCGCCGCCCGGCTCCTGCTCGAGCCGCACGGTGGCCGTGTCGGCACCGGCATGGCGGCGGACGTTCGACAGCGACTCCTGCACGATGCGGAAGATCGTCGTCTCGACGTCCGCGGGCAGGCGACCGGCGTCGAGGCGGTGGTGGAAATCCACCCGGGGCACGTCGACCCGCGCCTCCCCGACGAGCGACTCGATCGCGTCGACGATGCCCAACTCGTCGAGTGCCGGCGGGCGCAGCCCGCCGATGAGCCGGCGGGCCTCGTCGGCCGCAGCCCGGAGCAAGCGGAGTCCTTCACGGAGGTCGCGGACTGCGTCGCCGTCGCCGACGAGGTGCTCGTACGCGTCGAGGTGCATCATCGCCCCGGCGAGGTACTGCGAGAGTCCGTCGTGGATCTCGTAGGACACGAGCTGCCGTTCGCGCTCCTGGATCGCGAGCAGCCGCCGCAGGACCTGCCGCTCGTGCCGCAGTGACTGTTCCGATGTCTTGAGCGGCAGGATGTTTTCGCAGCAGATCAGCACCGCCTCCGTGCGGGCCGCCATCCGTACCGGGCCGAGGGACAACGAGAAGTAGTTGAGCCCCCCGTCCGCGCGTCGGACGGTCGTCTCGAGCGTGCGCCGTTCGCCGGTGGCCGCCACCGCGGCGATGCTCTCCCGGAGCTGCGTCGCCGACTCGGGCACAGTGAACGTGCCGATGTCGTGGCCGATCACCTGCTCGGGGGCGAGGCCCTCGCTGACCCGATTCGTGAAGAGAATGGTTCCGTCGGCGGCAACGACCACGAGAAAATCGTCCGACACCTCGCAGACCGACCGCCAGAGGGCCGTCGCGTCGAGCCCGGGGGGCAGTGGCGCCGGGCCTGCCGCAGATCCGGGGCTGTCGGGCGCTGGGTCGGGGGTCATCACGTCACCGTTTGGGACGGGGGATCCGCCCTGTGAAAGCTCCGCCCGAGCGGCCGCGGCGGCCCCCCCGCCCCTTGGCCGGGGCGCCGGCCCGCAGGCCGGCGATCTGGTCGCGGATGCGCGCGGCCCGCTCGAAGTCGAGCTCGGCGGCCGCCTGCATCATCTCGGCCTCGAGGTGCTCGAGCAGCTCGGCCTTCCTGCGCTCGTCGGCCGCACCCTTTCCGACCGCCTCGAATGCCACCGCGCGGGCGGCGGCCTCGGCCACGATTCCGGCCCGGATCTCCTTGCGGATCGTCGTCGGTGTGATGCCGTGCGCGGCGTTGTACGCCTCCTGCAGGCCGCGGCGGCGACGGGTCTCGTCGACGGCCTGCCGCATCGATTCGGTCATCGTGTCGGCATAGAGCAGCACCCGCGCCTCGACGTTGCGGGCCGAGCGTCCGATCGTCTGCATGAGCGAGGTTTCGCTCCGCAGGAAGCCCTCCTTGTCGGCATCGAGGATGGCCACGAGGGCCACCTCCGGCAGGTCGAGCCCCTCGCGGAGCAGGTTCACGCCCACGAGCACGTCGAACGCCCCCTCCCGCAGGCTCTGCAGCAGCTCGACCCGCTCGAAGGCGTCGAGCTCGCTGTGGAGCCAGCGGCAGCGGACCTTCCGCTCCTGGAAGTAGGCGGTGAGGTCCTCGGCCAGCTTCTTCGTGAGGGTGGTGACGAGGACGCGATGCCCCGCGGCCACCGTCTTCTCGATCTCGCCGAGCAGGTGGGTGACCTGGTGCTTGGCCGGCACGATCTCGATCACCGGGTCGAGGAGCCCGGTTGGCCGGATCACCTGCTCGACCACCTCGCCGCCGGTGCGGTCGAGCTCCCAGGTGCCCGGCGTCGCCGAGACGTAGATCGTCTGATCAAGCTTCCGCTCCCATTCGTCGAACATCAGCGGCCGGTTGTCGAGGGCACAGGGCAGGCGGAAGCCGTGTTCGACGAGTGTCGTCTTGCGGCTCTTGTCGCCGGCGTACATGCCCCGGACCTGCGGCACGGTCACGTGCGACTCGTCGACGAAGAAGAGGAACTCCTTCGGGAAGTAGTTGAAGAGCGTGTCTGGCGTGCTGCCGGGCGGCCGGCCGCTCAGGGGCCGCGAATAGTTCTCGATCCCGGGGCAGAAGCCCGCCTCGAGCAGCATCTCGAGGTCGAAACGGGTGCGGGCGGAGAGCCGCTGGGCCTCGAGGAGCTTGCCCTGGGACCGCAGCTCCTCGAGCCGGGCGTCGAGCTCCCGGCGGATCTCGCCGACGGCGGCGCGGATCCTGTCCTCCGGCATCACGAAGTGGCGGGCCGGGTAGAAGTAGGTCTCGTCCTTCCGTGCCGCCACCTCGCCGCTGGTGGGATGCGTGACGGCGATCGACTCGATCGTGTCGCCCCAAAACTCGACCCGCGTGGCGAGCTCGTCGTAGGGGGGCCAGACGTCGATCGTGTCGCCTCGGACACGGAACTTGCCCCGCTCGAGCGCCACGTCGTTGCGCTCGTATTGGATCGACACCAGCCGCTCGAGCAGCCCGTCACGTGAGAGTTCCATCCCCGTGGCCAGCCGGACGACCATCGCGCGGTAGTCGTCCGGCGACCCGAGGCCGTAGATGCACGAGACACTCGCGACGACGATCACGTCGCGCCGACTCACGAGCGCGCTTGTCGCCGCGAGCCGCAGTCGGTCGATCTCCTTGTTGATGGCGGCATCCTTCTCGATGAAGATGTCGCGCTGGGGGATATAGGCCTCGGGTTGGTAGTAGTCGTAGTAGCTGACGAAGTAGTGGACGGCGTTGTGGGGGAAAAAGTCGCGGAACTCGGCGTAGAGCTGCGCGGCGAGGGTCTTGTTGTGCGAGAGCACGAGCGTCGGCCGGCCCACTCGTGCGATGACGTTGGCCATCGTGAAGGTCTTGCCGGATCCCGTCACGCCCATGAGCACCTGCGACGCGCGGCCCTCCTCGACGCCGCGGACGAGCGCGTCGATGGCCGCCGGCTGATCGCCGGCGGGCTGGTAGGGCGCGACGAGTTCGAACACGCCTGGGTCGAGCGTCATGGCGGTACGGGCGCGGAGGCCTGCGCAGGGGCATCGGTCGGCGCGGTCGGGGCGATCGTCCGCAGGTGCGGCCGCATCGCCGCCAGGGTCGCGGGGCCGACGCCGGGCACGTCGAGCAGGTCGTCGAGCGAACGAAACGGGCCGCCGTTGCGACGACGGTCGATGATTCTACGCGCCGTGACGCGTCCGAGCCCGGGCAGTTGCGCCAGTTCCGCCTCATCGGCCGTGTTCACGTCGATGGTGAAGGCGTGGGCGACCGGGGGGGCCGCGTCGTGGTCGACCAGTCGGCCGGAGAGCCCGCCGACCGTCGTGAACCAGACGGCCGCGGCGACGAGCAGGCAGGCGAGGATCAGGGCGATGAGCGGCTGGGACCGCGGCGGCAGCGGCTCGAGGGGCGGCATCGGGGCGTTTCCACGGGACGGTGGCCGGCGTCACCACCGGTCTGTCGGCACGACGCCCCGGAGAACCGCCACCGGGCTGTAGAATACCCGCCCCTCCGCCCCGCCGCCGGGCCGGGGCAGGATTCGCTTCCCCGCAGGTGCGTCATGGCGATGAAGGAACGAGCATTTTGGCAGTCGTCGTGGGACGATCACCTCGCGGCCCATGTGGCGGCGCGGGCGGCCGATTGGTTCGCCGAGGATCTCGGGCACGAGTGCGACTGGACGAGTGTGGGGCTCATCGCCCCCGATGCCCGGAGCGAACTGGCGGTGGTGGCCCGCCGGGCCGGAGTCGTCGCCGGTCTCACGGCCGCCGCCGTGGTCGCGGGCGTCGCCGATCCCGAACTCGTGTGGCGGCCGCTCGTCGCCGACGGCGACACCGTCGGCCCCGGCAGCCGGGTGGCCGTGATCGCGGGCAGCACACGGAGCATCCTGGCCGCCGAACGGGTGCTGCTCAACCTCATCGGCAGGATGTCGGGCGTCGCCTCGGCCACCCGGCGGCTCGTCGAGGCGGTGGCGGGCACCCGCTGCCGGGTCTACGACACGCGGAAGACCATCCCCGGGTGGCGGCTGCTGGACAAGCTCGCCGTCCGTTGGGGCGGCGGATGGAACCATCGCATGGGGCTCTACGACGCCATCCTCATCAAGGACAACCATCTCGCCGCGCTGGCAGCCGCCGGAATCGATCCGGCGACGGCCGTGCGGCGGGCCCGGGAGTTTCTCTTTCGCACCTTTCCTCCCTCGCGGGCGGAGGCGATGGTCGTCGAGATCGAGATCGACTCGGCCGCCATCCTCCAATCGGTGCTCGAGGCCGAGCCCGACGTGATCCTTCTGGACAACATGCGGCCGGATCAACTGGCTGCTGCCGTCGATCTCCGCGACGCCAGCCGGTCGGCCGCGGTGCTCGAGGCCTCGGGCGGCATTCGGCCCGAAACGGTCGCGGAAATCGCCCACACCGGCGTCGATCGGGTGAGCACTGGCTGGCCGACGCACGATGCCCCGTGGCTCGACATCGGCCTTGATTGGGGGCCGTGAACCCGATCCCCCTTGCCGAACTCGGAGATGGCGGTGGCGTCCCTGCCAGACTCGCCCCCCGCGAAACACCCGGCCGGAACGAAGGCGGAACAACCGACAGGGAGACGGCGCGGTGCGACCGTCGGCCGAACGCTACACGCCCAGGAGGCGGTTCCGCTTCGTCCGTCGCTCAGCCCGCAGGCGGGCGCGCCGCTTGGTCTCGCTCGGCTTTTCGAAGAACTCGCGGCGGCGCATCTCCTTCTTGATGCCACTTCGCTCGACCAGTTTGCGGAAACGGCGTACCGCTTCCTGGATGCTTTCGCGCTCGCGAACCGTCAGTTTGACCATGCGTGTTCCGGATCGTCTCGGGCTGGGGATGTCTGGGGCGGGACCGCAGAACGCTCCGCGGAGTCCAAAAGTATAAAAAAACCACCGGCTCGCGTCCATCCGGCCCGCCGGCCGTGCCGGTCGGGGGCCACGGTCGCGGCGTGAATCGGGGTTTGTCGGTCGGCCGCCCACCCGGCACAATCGCGATCTTTCGCTTCGCCCCCCCGCGCCATGCAGCCGTCCCGAGGCCCGTTCCGACCATGAGTGACAGCGGCCCCGGCGCGATCCTCGAGTCGATGGCCGGCATCCAGGACGTCTCGCTGGTCCGTGAGTTCGTGGCCGCGGTGATCGCCCTCGCGGTCTTCGTGTTGACGGCGCCCCGCGGACGACGGTGGCTGGCCTGGTGGCCGGCGGCGCTGCTCGTGCTCGCCCCCCTGCCCCTGGCGGCGGCGTCGCTCTTTCCGGGCACCGCCACGGCGCCGCTGGCGACCAGCTTCGGCGTGCGTTTCTTCCTGGTCGCCTCGCTCCTGCAGTCGCTCTTGCTCCTGGCGGCCGTGTCGGGCTGGGAACGCATCGGCAGCCCGATGCCGAGGATCTTCCTCGACGTGCTGCGGATCGTCGCCCTGGCCGCGGCGCTCGTGACGATCCTGTTCGAGGCGGGTGTCAAGGCCGAGAACCTCTTCACCGGCTCCGCGGTCCTCACCGCAGTCCTCGGCTTCGCCCTCAAGGACACGCTCGGCAACGTCTTCGCCGGCCTGGCGATCCATGCGGAGCACCCCTTCGAAGTGGGCGATTGGATCCAATATGACGCGGTGGCCGCGCATATCGGCCGTGTGGTGGAGATCAACTGGCGAGCCACGAAGGTGATCACACTCGACGAGGCCTATGTCATCATTCCCAACGGTCAGCTGGCGCAGGCTTCGATCCGCAACTTCACGAAGCCCGAGCCGTGGTCCAGGCGGTCGCTCTTCGTCATCGCCCCGTACGAGGTGCCGCCCCAGCGGGTGCAGAGGGTCATCCTCGACGCGATCCGGGGCAGCTTCGGCGTGCTCGACCACCCCGCCCCCTCCGTCGTCACAAACGACTTCAAGGAGCGGGGCGTCGAGTACTGGGTGCGGCTGTTCACGAACGACTTCGACAAGCGGGACCGCGTGGATGGCATGGCCCGCGACCGGATCTGGTATGCGTTCGCCCGCCAGGGCATCGAGATCCCCGTGGCCACGCAGCAGCTGCGGATCTCCCGGCTGCCGCCTGCGGTGGCCGAGTCGCCGGACGAAGCCGTGGCCCGTCGCGAGGCGTGCCTCGCGGGTATCGGCCTGCTGGAGCCGCTGGGGCCGGGCCGGCTCCGGGATCTCGCGGAACTCGCCGCCGAGCGGGTCTACGCCGCGGACGAGCCGGTGATCCGGCAGGGCGACGCCGGCGACAGCATGTTCGTGATCCTGTCGGGCCGGGTGGCGGTGACGGTCCGGCAGCCGGACACGGCCGCGGTGCGCCTGGCCGAATTGGTGGCGGGCGACTATTTCGGAGAGATGTCGCTGATGACCGGAGCGCCCCGGTCGGCGACGGTGACCGCCCTCGACGAGACGAGGCTGCTCGAGGTGGGCCGGGAGTCGTTCCGGAGCATCCTGGCGGCGGAGCCGGGGCTCGTCGAGCGGCTCGGCGCGGCGCTTCAGGCGCGGCAGGCCCAGCGGGCACGGGCGATCGCCGGCGCCGAGCGCCCGCTCCCCGAATCGCAGGATCTGCTCAGCCGCATCCGCGAGTATTTCGCGACCTGATCCGCGACCGCAGTCGGGCCGGCCCGCCTCCGGTTGCCGCGGCCCGGCGGCCCGGCTGCTATGCTGCGGACCCCTCAGAGAGACGAACAATCATGCGCGTCGAACTGCTTCCGTCGAGCATCCCCGCCTCCGACAAGCAGTTTCTGGTGTCGTTCCTCGTCAACGACGAGGTGGCCGTCGATGCCGGCTCCCTGGGCCTCCTCGCCGACGTCGGTCGGCAGGAGCGGGTGCGGCATGTCTTCGTCACGCACGAGCACCTCGACCACGTCGCGACGCTGCCGATCTTCCTCGAGAACGTCTACGCGCCGGGCCGGGAGAGCGTCGAGGTGCTGGCGGCGCCGCAGGTGCTCGACTGGCTGCACCGCGACCTGTTCAACGACCGCATCTGGCCCGACTTCATCGCGCTTTCGGAGCAGGGCGACGCCTTCGTCCGCACCACGCTCCTCGAGCCGCTCGTGCCGGTCGTGCGTGCGGGTCTGACGGTGACGCCGGTGCCGGTGTCGCACAGTGTCGAGACGCTCGGGCTCGTCTTCGACGACGGGGCCAGCGCCGTGGCCTTCCCTTCCGACACCGGGCCGACCGAGGCCATCTGGCGTCATCTGGCCGGGGTCGAGCGGTTGAAGGCGGTCTTCCTCGAGGCGAGCTTTCCGCAGTCGCTCGCCTGGCTGGCGGCCGAGACGGGGCACCTGGCGCCCGAGACGTTCGCCGCCGAGGTAAAGAAGCTGCCGCGGGACGTCCGCTGGATCGTCGTGCATCGCAAGGCGCGGCACGCCGGGGAGATCGCCGAGGACTTTCGCAGGTTGGGCATCGCGAACGTCGAGTTCGTCCGGCCCGGCCTCGTCTACGAGTTCTGAACCGATAGGCTCCGGCGGCGCTGGACCCGACGCCCGCGGAGGCGCTCCGTAAAACGGATCAGGCCTTCTGGCGGGCGACCTTGCGCCGCTCGTGCTCGGAGAGCAGGATCTTTCGCAGCCGGATGACGGCCGGCGTGACCTCCACCAGCTCGTCCTCCTCGATGTACTCGAGGGCCTCCTCGAGCGACATCCGCCGCGGCGGCTTGAGGAGGATGTTGCGGTCGCTGCCGCTGGCCCGCATGTTCGTCAGCTTCTTTTCCTTGGTGGGGTTCACCACCATGTCCTCGCTGCGGGCGTTCTCTCCGCAGATCATCCCCTCGTAGACCTCGTCGCCAGGCTCGATGAACAGGTCGGCCCGCTCCTGGAGCCCGTCCAGGCCGAAGGCGACGGCCTTGCCCGGCAGCATCGACACGAGCACGCCATTGGCACGGCCGGCGACGTCTCCCTCCATGGCCCGCCAGGCCTCGAAGCGATGATGCATGATCGCCGTACCCTGCGTGGCGTTGAGCACCCGCGTGCGCAGGCCGATCAGTCCGCGGGCCGGGATCGAGAACGAGGCGTGCGCGAATTCCCCGCGGGAGCCCATGTGCACGAGCTGCCCGCGGCGCGAACCGGTGAGCTCCATCACCGGACCGAGCTTGTCGTGGGGCACCTCGACGACCAGCGTCTCGAAAGGCTCGAGCGTCTGGTCGCCCTCTTTCCGGAGGATCACCCGCGGCTTGCCGACCGAGAGCTCGTAGCCCTCCCGCCGCATCGTCTCGATGAGCACCGAGAGGTGCAAAAGCCCGCGGCCCGACACGGCGAACTGCTCCGAGCCCTCGATCGGGTCGACCCGCAGGGCGACGTTCCGCTCGAGTTCCTTGGTGAGCCGGTCGCGGAGGTGGCGCGTGGTGAGGAACTTGCCCGACTTGCCCACCAGGGGCGACGTGTTGATGCCGAACACCATGCTCAAGGTCGGCTCATCGACGGAGAGCCGCGGCAGCGGCCGCGGGTCGTCGACGGCGCAGATCGTGTCGCCGATCTCGACGTTTTCGATCCCGCTCACGGCGGCGATGTCGCCGGCGGTGGCCTCCTCGACGTCCACGCGGCCGAGCTTGTCGAACACCTGCAGCCCGATGATCTTCGCCGGCACGAGCGCGCCCGCGGCGGTCGACCGGACCACCGGCGCCGCTTTCACGAGCCTGCCCGACTCGATGCGGCCGATGGCGATGCGGCCGACGTAGTCCGACCAGTCGAGCGTGGTCACCAGCATCTGCAGCGGGGCGGCGGGATCGACCATGGGGCCGGGAATCTTCTCGAGCACGAGGTCGAGGAGGGGATCCATCGTGCCCTCGCGCACCGCGGGGTCGTGGGACGCGAAGCCGTGGCGGCTCGAAGCGTAGACGAAGGGGAAGTCGGCCAGGTCGTCGTCGGCCCCCAGTTCGAGGAAGAGGCCGAGAATCTCGTCGAGCACCTCGAGCGGCCGGGCGTCGGGCCGGTCGACCTTGTTGACGACGACCACCGGCTGCAGCCGGCACTCGAACGCCTTGGAGAGCACGAACCGCGTCTGCGGCATCGGACCCTCGGCCGCGTCGACGAGCACGAGGCAGCCGTCGGCCATGCGGAGCACCCGCTCCACCTCGCCGCCGAAGTCGGCGTGGCCGGGGGTGTCGATGAGGTTGATCTTCACGCCCTTCCACTCGACGGCGATGTTCTTGGCGAGGATCGTGATGCCGCGTTCGCGCTCCAGATCGTTCGAGTCGAGGATCCGCTCGCCGGCGAGTTGGCTGGCGCGGAACTGACCGCTCTGGCGCAGAAGGCAATCGACGAGCGTCGTCTTGCCGTGGTCGACGTGGGCGATGATCGCGACGTTGCGGATGTCGGTGCGGCGGACGGCGCCGGTGGACGGGGCGGCGGGAGCGGGGGCGGACATGGGGCTCATGGCGGGGGGCGAGGAGGGCAAACCCCGATTATTCAGCAAGATCGTACGGTTGCATAGAGCCGCTCGATGAGCGATTCGCGTGTGTCGTCGACCCCGCCTCGGGCGACGCCGGCGCGGAGCGGCGGATTGTCCGGCCCGGCGGCGAGGGATCGACGGGCGGTTTCGGCGGCCTCGGCCGTCGGGAAGACGGCGACGAGTTCGTCGCCCCCGAGCCGCGCCACGAGTTCGGCGCCGCCGGATGATTGGCGGAGCCGCGTGGCAGCCGCATGGAGCAGCGCATCACCGGCGAGGAAGCCGTGGTCGCTGTTCACCCGCTTGAGTCCGACGACGTCGACGATCAGCAGGCCGAGCCCGGCGAACGAGTCGCATCCTGCCACCCAGGCTTCGAAGTCTCCTCGCGACGCCAAGCCTGTCACGTGGTCAGCAGCCATTGGCATCGGGACTCGCGGGCGGACGGCACCCGCCGGGCCAAGGGCGGCCCGGCGGGGCCGCCGCCGATGGAGACGAAGGGGATCGAACCCTCAACCCCCGCCTTGCAAAGGCGGTGCTCTCCCAATTGAGCTACGTCCCCGAGGAGGGCCTTCGCCGCTGCGTGGCCGGACCGCGCACGAAAACAAACTGCGCGCGCCAAGATTCGAACTTGGGACCTCTACCTTATCAGGGTAGCGCTCTAACCAACTGAGCTACGCGCGCCGGGCAGGTCGCCCCGGGAAGGCCAGAGGCCGACGGAAGGCGACGTCGGGCAGTGTAGAGGCGGCGGAAGCATTTTTCAAAGGGGTGAGGCTGCCGGATCGCCGATGGAGCAACGGCCGTCGGCAACGCAAAAATGGGGCTGGCGCCGGCTGCGGTTCTCGCTACTTTGGGGCTTCCCGTCCCCTTGCCAGCGAGGAACGATTGCCATGCCGAGGATGAGCGTAGCGACGATTCGTGCGGGTCTGCCGCGATGCGCCGGCCAGCTGCCGGTCCTGGCCGCCGTCGCCCTTGTGGCCGGCGGTGTCATGGCCCGGCCAGCCGAGGCCGCCGGTCCGACCGTCGAGTATGCCCTGGGCCTACGTCCCAGCCAGAAGGACGTGGACTACGACCGCGCGGACGGAGACGCCGCCAAGAATGCCACGATCAAGACCGAGAAGGTCGGCGCCGTCTCGGCGTTCGTGGTCCGCGGGGCCTCGGGCGAGATTCTGCGGGTCTTCGCCGACACCAACGCCGACCGGGTGGTCGATCAGTGGAGCTATTTCAAAGACGGCATCGAGGTCTTTCGGGACATCGACTCGAACTTCAACGCCAAGACCGACCAGTCGCGATGGCTCAACTCGGCGGGCAGCCGCTGGGCGATCGATGCCAACGAGGACGGCGCGATCGACTCGTGGAAGGTTATCTCGGCCGAGGAGGTCTGTGCGGAGCTGGTGGAGGCGGTGAAGAACCGCGACGCCGCCGCCTTCCGTCGGCTCCTGCCCACCAGAGCAGATCTCGAGGCGGCCGGCTTCGAGGGTCAGCGGCTCGCAGAGTTGGCCGAGCGGGTCGCCGCCGCCCCGGCGGAGTTTGAACGGATGGCCGCCTCTCAAAAACAGTTCGGCCCGGGGGCCCGCTGGAGCACGATGATGACGCCCCAGCCGGCCGGCACGATGCCCGCCGGCAGCGACGGCCTCGCCAAGGACGTCGTCGCCTACGACAACGTCATGGCGATCGTCGAGGATGGCCAGAAGAACGGCCAGCTCTATGTCGGCTCGCTCGTGCGCTGCGGTGATGCCTGGCGGCCGATCGCGGCGCCGCAACTCTCGGGCGATGTCGGTGACGCCTTCGGCTTCTTCACGCCCCGACCTGCCGGCGGTGGCCAGGGTGACGCCGGGCCGCAGGCCAGCGAACGGCTCAAGCCGCTGCTCGGCGCCCTGCGGGATCTCGAGACAAAGATCGCCGCCGCCGATGCCGAGGGACGGAAAAAGCTCGTCGAGGAACAGGCCGTCGTCCTGGGTCGGGTGGTCGAGGCGGCGGAGCCGGGCGAGCGGTCTTTCTGGGTGCGGCAGTATGCCGAGACGCTGGCAGCCGGCGTCCAGGAAGGATCGCTGGCCGGCGGCCTTGCGTCGCTCGAGCGGCTGGCCACCGCGGTGGCGGCCGACGAGCCGCTGTCGGCGTTCGCAATGTTTCGGTTGGCGCAGGCGCGGTATGCGGCCGGCATGCAGCAGCCGGGGGCCGACGTGGAGAAGGTGCAGGCGGCGTGGCTCGAGGAACTGCGCGACTTCGTCACCAAGCATCCGACGTCGCCGGACGCTGCCGAAGCGATGCTGCAGATGGGAATCGCCGACGAATTTGCCGGCAAGGAGCGCGAGGCGCTCGAGCGGTATGCGGCCATCGTCAAGGACTTCCCGGAATCGGTGGCCGCCCGCAAGGCCCGCGGGGCCGCCCGTCGCCTGGAGAGCGTGGGCAAGCCGCTCGCGCTGTCGGGGGTGGCCCTCGACGGCAAGCAGGTGGCGATCGAGTCGCTGAAGGGCACGCCGGTGCTCGTGCACTACTGGGCGACCTGGTGCGAGCCCTGCAAGGTCGACATGGCCCAGATCCGGGAGTTGGCGGCGAAGTATGGTCCGCGGAAGTTTGCCGTCGTGGGGATCACGGTTGATTCGGATAAAGCCCAGCTGGAGAAGTTCCTCAAGTCGAAGCCGCTCGGCTGGCCGCAGTTGCACGAAGCTGGCGGTCTCGACGGCCGCCTCGCGGAGGAACTCGGCATCCTCACGCTGCCGACGATGATCCTGCTCGACGCGGAAGGGAAGGTCGTCGATCGCAACGTGGTGATCACGGAGCTGGAAAAGAAACTCGACGCCATGATCGAGGGCAAGTAAGCGGCGGGGCCCGGGCGGGCTCCGACGCGGCCAAAAGTGGCTTTGCGGCCGGTCGGGCACGTTCGCTAGTGTCCGCCGCCATGACGCTTCCCCTGGCCATCGCCGTCAGCCCCGTGCTGTGCACGCTGGGACTTGTGCAGATTCTGGGGCTGCTGGCCGCCGCGGCCGCGCGGCTTGCCGAGGGCACCCGGTATGAGCGCGGCGGGCAGTGGGCCTGCATGGTGGGGCTGGTCGTCGTGGGCGTGGTCTGCGGTCTGAGTCTGCGGATCGGGCCGGATTCCTCCGCCGCGTGTGCCGTCACCCTGACGCTCATGACGCTCATCGCGATCGTCGACGTGCGGCAGTAGGCGGCGGCATCACCCGCACCCGGGCTCGGTGAGAACGCCGTGCCGGTCGCCCAGATTTCGCCGCCGACCCACCTTCACGGCGCTCTCGGCGGCATCGGAAAAAAACTCCCCTTCGGCATGATCGGGCGCCGAAAAGACATCGGGACGGGGCGGCATCCGCGCCGATCCGTCACATCGAGGCCCCGAGCAAGTCGCTGCCATCGGCCGCCGATCCGATCCAAGGAGTCCATGCATGTCCATTCTGCGATCCGCGTTCGTCATGGCCGTCGTGGGCGCCATCTGCTGGCTGCCGTCCGCGCGGGCCGAGGATCTGGCAGGCACCGTGGCCGCGAAGCTGCGGGAGTCGGGTGCCCTGGCAGGCTATCGCGTCAACGTGAAGGCCTAATCGGGCACCGTCTGGCTGGAGGGCCGTGTCGCCGATCAAAAACAGCTCGCTTCCGCGCTGAGCCTGGCGGAGAACACGCCGGGCGTGGAACGGGTCGTCAATCGCCTGTCGATCGGTGGTCAGGCCGGGGCCTCGCAGGGGGCCGCGGCGCTGGGCATGCCGGCATCCGCCTGGAGCGTCGCGGGCAAGCCACAGTCGACCGCGGCAGCCCCGCGGGCCGCCGCTGAAGCCGCCGTGCCGAGCGGTGCCCAGGCGACCGCCGCAGCCAAGCCCGCGTCGCGGGGCCTGCTCGGCGTGGCCGGCCAGGAGTCTCCGGTGCAGCTGGCCCAGGCCCTGGCGGCTCCCCAGCGAACTGCCCTCCCGCAGGGCCGGGTGGCCACAGCCAGTCCGGCTGCGACGGCGGCCGCGATGGGCGCGACGACCAGGTCACGTCCCCTGCCGATGTCGCCCGCCGGTCCCGTCGTGCCGACGGCCGCCCAGGCGAAGCCGCCTGTGGGCCGTGTCGCCGATGCCCGTGGTGCCATGCGGGGCCCGGTGCAGCGGACCAGTATGCGGGGCGATCCGATGCATCTGCCCACCCCAGGCGGTTATTCCGGACCGGTGGCCGATGGCCAGATGGTGCCGGGTTCGATGCGGGTGGTGGACGGTGGGCCCATGAACGGTGGGATCGAGGGCGGTTATGCGGTCGACGGCCAGGCTGGAGCCGGCGGTTATGCGGGCGGCGGCCCGGGCTACTCCGGTGGTCCCCTGCCGATGGGCGGCACCGGTGTCGGCATGCCGCCGATCCCGGGCCGTGCTGACGGTCCCAACATGCCCAACTACGCCTGGCCGAGCTACGCTGCCAGCCCGAACGTGGCGGCGGTGCAGTATCCCACCCAGTATTCCCCGACTGCCTGGCCCTACATCGGCCCGTTCTATCCGTATCCGCAGGTGCCGCTCGGCTGGCGGCGGGTGTCGCTGGAATGGGACGACGGCTGGTGGTGGCTCGACTTCGACGAGCGGCACATCCACAGCCACCACCGCTAGTGGCCGGCCGGGCGAGCCGCCCTGCCCCGATCTTGCGACGGCCATCCCTGCGACCCGCGGGGGTGGCCGTCGGCGTTTTTCGGGCAGGCTTGGCGGCCGACGCCGGCCTTTCTTGCCCCATCCGGAAAATCCGCAAGTTCGGCGGGCCGCAAGGTCGATACATCCTGCACGGTCGGCATCCATGCCGACAGCGGATCTCTGCAGGAGGCTCGTCCATGAAGGCTCGGACACGGTTGGTCTCGATGGTGGTCGTCGCGGCGGTGCTGGCATCGACGCAGAGCGGCTGCTTTTGGATCACTTCCCAGGGGCCGAACCTGGGCCCCCTGGCCTTCCCGATTCCCGTGCCGGTCTACATGCAGAAACAGAAGGAAGACCAGTTCTGGAACTACGAGCGTTACGAGCGGGCGCCGGTGCTGGGGCCCATTCCGCCGGGCGGCCCCTGTGAGGCGCTCGACGAGCCGAGCGACGACGAAGTGATGCGGGCCCTCGAGAAGGCCCGGCCCGTGCAGGGCAACTGGCCGTTCCTGTATGAGGTGCAGCGAAACCACGTGCGGATCGCCAAGTGCAAGATCGCCGATTACATGGATCCGCCGCGGCACTATCCACTGGTCGGCCCCGCCCAGTTGCACCACGCCCATTACAAGTGCACGGTCTACTTCCAGGAAGTGAAGCGGATCGGCTGGCCGGTGCCCCATACGCTCGTCGACGAGGACTGCCAGGAGGTCGTGTACATCGACCACGACCACCTGCACATGGTCGGCGATGTCGACACCGGCTGCGACGCGAACTTCTGAATACACGCGAAGACCGGCCCTCCAGGCCGGCTTCGCTGGGCGGCCCTCCGGCCGCTGGCGTGGGCACGGCATCCATGCCGTGCAGCGCGAACGCGGGGCGAACCGTTTGGTACTTGCGTCCGGCCCTCCAGGCCGGCTTCGCTGGGCGGCCCTCCGGCCGCTGGCGTGGGCACGGCATCCATGCCGTGCAGCGGGAACGCGGGGCGAACCGTTTGGTACTTGCGTCCAGCCCTCCAGGCCGGCTTCGCTGGGCGGCCCTCCGGCCGCTGGCGTGGGCACGGCATCCATGCCGTGCAGCGGGAACGCGGGGCGAACCGTTTGGTACTTGCGTCCGGCCCTCCAGGCCGGCTTCGCTGGGCGGCCCTCCCGTGCCGAACGCCGCTCTGTTCGCCCTGCGACTTGCTCCCGGTCGCTACCGCCGATTTGACCCCCGGGGGGGCGGAGCTAGACTTGAGTTGCCGGTTTCATTTCGTCAGCACCAGGGCTCCCAATCGTGTCGCATCTGCTCGCCTTCATGGGCCTCGGAACGGTCGAACTGCTGATCGTCGCCGGCGTGATCCTGTTGCTCTTCGGATCGCGGCTCCCCAAGGTCATGCGGTCGCTCGGCGAGGGCATCGTCGAGTTCAAGCGGGGTGTGCAGGGTATCGAGGAAGAGCCGCGGTCCCACTCCTCCCATACACATGGCGACCACGCCCACGATGGTGGCCGGGTCGATAGCCACCGCTAGGTGACACCGCTAGGTGAGAAGAGCGAGCCTCGGCCGGCTGCGAGGGGCTCAAAGGGGGCTTTCGATGTTCGGGCTTGGTCCGGTTGAAGTCGTCATGATCGGCGCGTTGGCGGTGATGCTGTACGGCAAGCGGTTGCCGGAGGTGGGCCGCTCGGTGGGGCAAGGCATCGCGGAGCTCCGCAAGCAGTGGGCGACGATCGCCCGTGACCTGGACGTCGCCGCCCATCTCGAGGGACGCGATCCGCGACCGGCCCGGCCGACCCGGCGTTTCGCCGACGACACGGCATCCGCCTCTGGGGCTGCGGGGCCGCGGTTCGACCCTCCGGCGGAGTGAGCCTCGCGGACCTGCGGCACCGCCGCCCCGAGGGTTGGCCGGGCCACCTTTGTCGGTGGGCTGTCTCGTGATATTCTCCTGGCTGTCCGCGGTGGCGGGCTGTTCGGGCAGCTAGCTCAGTTGGTTAGAGCGCTACGTTCACACCGTAGAGGTCACAGGTTCGAATCCTGTGCTGCCCACCTTGTTTGTCTGGCGATTCTCGCCAGCCCCGAGAGAAAGTGAGTTTCTCTCGGGGATTGCCGCAGTCGTGATCGACGCGTGCGATTTCTTGCGACACCCTGCGGTGGGGTGCTGCGCCTCAAAATGCGCCGCTCGTGCGCCGGATTCTGCGCCGCTTTCTGCGCCGCTTTGATTCGAACGATCCGGGCCACCCGCGATCGCATCCTGGAAGTGAGCGTCCCGCACCTGGAGATAGTGCTGGGCCGCGATCGTGGGCGAATGCCCGAGCCACTTCGCGCAAACGTGGGCCGGATACCGCTGCACCCAATCCGTCTCGCAGCTCGCCCGGAGATTCTGGAACAGCCGGGGCCACGCGTCGACACCCGCCCGCTCGATCACCTTCTCCGCCGTCGTGCGGAGATTCGCTCCCGGCCGCGCCGCCATCGGCACGACGAACTGCTCGCCGGGAGCCGCCGCCTCGAATGCGTCGGCCAGGATCTCGCGGAGTCGGGGGACGATCGGCACCAGCCGCACGGCATGCCCGCCGCCGTGATGTTCCGTCTTCGGGCTCCTCACAGTGAGCCGTCCATGCTGCCAATCGACGTCGGCCCACTTGATGCCGCCCACCTCCGACGGACACCGCAGCCCCGCCAGCCGTGGCAGGGCGAATACGAGCCGCCACTCCAGCCCCGTGCATGCGTCGAGAACGGCATCCAGGGCTTCAAGGGCTACGTAGTGCGATCGGGCCGGATTGGCCTGTGAGCCCGCCCGGAGGGCCGCAAACGGATTCCCCTCGAGCCAGCCCCACGCTATGGCCTTCGCGAACACCTGCTTCGCGACATGCACCCGCTTCGCCACCGTGGCAGGAGCCAGCCGGCCATCGGCTGCCATTCGCTTCTTCTTGCGCTTGCCCTCGCCCTTCGGGGCCGTGGCGATCGCTTTCCGCCACTCGTCCGCGGACGCGGCCGTGATCGCATCGAGCGGCCGATCAGGCCCGTAGAACGCCAGGAGCGAATCAAGCGTTTGGGCATACGCTGCCGCCGTTCCTGGCTTCACGGCGGCGCGATCCTTGAACGATTGGCAGAGCGTGGCGAGCGTCACGATCGGGGCCGCTTCGTCCTCGGCCCTCGGGGCCGCGAGCCCCACCCTCACCAGCCGCTTGTAGAGCATCGACGGCACCGCGGCCAGCCACGCGGCGAGATCCGCGTCGTGAGCCGTCCCGGAGATCGCGTGGGCCACGAGCTGCTCCACGCGACGGAGTACCGTCTCGGCCACCTTCAGCGGCACCTTGCCGAGACGGATCGCCCGCCGCTCCCCTGCCCCGTCGATGAACTGGATCCGCCGCGCCCCGCCCCGATCGTTCGACAGACTGGCCATGCGTGATCTCCTCGAGTTGCCGGAAGGCTACCGTAGTTGTCGGCTGCCGGCCCAGCGACAAGTGACACAAGTCAGTTTTCTCCGGGATTCGCGGGCTTCCGTCGCAGCGCGGCGGAATCACCTTACTCCGCCGGCTGCAAGAGCCCCACGGTCCGCCCGAACATGCACCACGCGCGGTAGCCGGGCTCGCTATGCCCTGAAGTAATACCGATCGCCTCATCAACAAGAGCCCAGCAGTAGCATGCATGGTGGCGGCCAGACGCCAACTGAAAGGCCTTGAACGGAAACAGGGGCATGAGTTGATCTCTCGCAATAGCCGCCTCCACCGCCGAGACTTTCCACTCGCCGGACTGCTTCGGCATGGCATGGTGCCGCTCACATGCGGCCATGAACGGCAGAATCCCCGCGGGAGACATGCCATCGAAACAAGCGAGATGCACAGTTCCAGTTGGATCGTGCGCCACGGCGTTGACGCGCCCCTCGACATGCCGATCGGGCGACACTTCAAAACTCCATCCGCTCTCGTGTTCACAGCGATGCCAGAATCCAGGTACGTACCATGCGGGCCGTTGCTGTTGCGCGACGGAATTCTTGGCCGTTGGGGATTGTGGAGTTAGCGTCCAGCCAGGATTGAACTCGGCCGACACGCTAGTGAGCTTGAGCCAATAGGGGCCAAGACATTTCGGCTCGCCCACAACTGTGCCGGAGATCTCCGCCTTGGGCTCCGCCAGGAGCTGCGCCGCCTTCCGCACCGTCAAATCGGCAACGTGTTGCCGATTTGCCAGCCGCGCCCGGTTCGTGTCGAGCTGTACGTACAGCCTCGCGGTCCTCGGGGCGATGCCACAGCGATCACGAACAAACGACTCCCATCCGCCGTGCGGAATACCGCGGCGAGCTTCCGCCAGGAGTCGCCCACACTCAATCGCGTGATCCAGCGCGGCCCTTGCGGCGGTGCCGCAAGCCTCATGCTCGCGGCGGATCGCGGCGGCCATGCCATCCATTCCCGCCGGAATCAGTCCGTTGTCCATGGTCTTGTTCTCCTCCCGTGTTGTCGTGCTTACGGCCCTGGCACTGTGCCAGGGCTAATCACCGCAGCCTCACCGCGTCCGCCGGCCGGCCGCCCGTGGGCTGTGCCTCCCACCGTGCCGCGCCGCCCCGAGCAAGCCGCGCCAGGGCCGCCTCCGCAGCCCCGGGAGCCCGATACTTCGCCAGCCCCCGGGCAACGTCCCGCGGCGTGGCGGTCCCGCCTTGAGCAGCGATCCAGCGGCGGAGGGCGGCATCGTCTTCCTCGAGCGTCCCTCGCTGCATGCCGTCGAACACCCGCCGCCACTCCCAGGCCGCCCAGCGAGCCAGCCCGATCCCGGCCTGCATGGACTCGAGCGCCACGCGATCACCTCGAGTGGGATCCGATCCGGCCTGGGCGATTATGTGGCAGACAAGCGCGAGCCGCGCCGCCCACGCTTCCGCTTTCGCGAGCATCGCGGCCACCGCCCCGCCCGCGTTGAACTGCTCGACGGCATGCTCCCGGTAGAACGCCTTGAACGCGGCGGCCGCGTCATGCTCGAGATCCACGATGCGGGGCGAGCCGTCGGCCGCCGGACGGATCACCTCGAGCGTGGCGAACATGTCCCGCATGGCCTGCATCGTGGCGAAGCCGACGTCGCCCGTCGGGATCTCCTTCATGCGCTTTGGCGGGGCGGCCAGGATGAACCGCTGCAGGAGCCCGTTGTCGACGTGGCGGGAGCCGACAGCTCGAGCGAGTACCGCGGGCTGGATCCCGCCGGCAATCGAGACAAACGCTTCCGGCACGTAGAGCGTCCCGGTGAGCTTGCGATCGACGGTGAGCGGCTCCCCGTCATAGCAGCTCAGCCACCGCGCCACCTCCGCACCGCCACGGCCACCGGAATACCGATCGAAGTCGAACCATCCCGCCAGCTCGTCACGCGAGACGAGAACGCCATTCGGATTCCTCGCCAGGATCGGGGCGAGCGCCTCGATCGTGATATCGTCGACGAGAACACGCTCCGCCACCGGCTCCTCCGGCGGGCCGTCCGCGTCACCCTTGCCCGATCGTCTCGCCTTCTCGTACTCCCGCTGCTCGCGCTCCCACTCCGCCACGGCGGCCCGGTGGGCCGTGAACGCGGCCCGCTGCCGCTCGCGGATGAATGCGAGCGCCTTCTTCGCGGCCGGCGTCTTCATGCTGCCGCTCTCCGCCACGGTGGCCATCCACAGGATCGCGGGCTGCTGGTATCCCGGCCACAGCTCGATCCGCCGCCGATTGCCAATCGTGGCGGCGATGCTGGCCAGGAGCGGCAACGCGACGAGCGTGGGATCCGTCGTGAGGGCCACCGCGGCCTCCGCCACGAACGATTGGACAGGATCCGGGAGCAGCTCCACAGGGAACGGCTCCCACTCGAGTTGCTCCGTCGGCATGCCCGCGGACGCGTCGGCCACGCCCCGGGCCGCGGCCCCGATCTCCTCGGCCGTCGCTCCGGGATCGGCCGCCACGGCCGCCGCTACACTCGCAGCCGCGATCATGCGGCGCTTGCCGGCGGCCTTCACGATCTCCTGGGCGTGGCGATCGACGGCCCGGGCATAGCCCCCGCGATTGCGGACGGAAGCCGCCGACAAGTCCGCCAGGAGATCGCGCTCACCATCCGCCTCATCGCCGGCCCGCTCCCGGGCGATCCGTAGGACGTCGGCCAGCGTGGGAGCCTCGAGGGCCACGGCCTGGGCGATCGCCACGAACAGCTCCGCCCCCGCGTCGATCGTGAACGCTTCCGCGTCGACGAGCTGCACCGCGCCAAGGCATCGGCCGGGATCGTCAGTGAGCAGCTCGAGCAGCCCCGCGAGGAACGCCTTCTCCGCCTCCGGGCGGCGCGTGGAGTCGGCCGGGGGCCGGCGTCGTGATCGGCTCATGCGTCACCGCCGATCTCGGCCGTGGGCCGCTGCACGGGAGGATTGGCCGTGATCTCCTCGAGCCACCGCATGACAGGGGCCGTGGGATAGATCACGCAGTTGCCGATCCGGGCATGCGGGATCTCTCCGCGTTGCGTCATCGCCCAGAGCGTGCGCTCGCTGATGCCGATCGCCCGGGCCGCTGTTTTGGGCCGCATGGCCAGCGGCAAGGGCGGCAGCTCGTGGCCAGGGCGAACCGGCCACGACGGGGCCGGCTGGTAGACTTGGGACATTCCTGGATCTCCTGCGTGGGGATGTTGGGACTCGACGGCCGTGGGGAATGCAGCCCCGCGGCCGTCCGCGTTTAGGGACGATCACCGTGGGCGACGGCGGCCGGTGGCCGGTGAGACGATCCGCCAGGAGCGAGGGATCCGCGGCTCATGTCTGGCCGCGCCGCGCTCCTCACACTCGCGGCCGATCGCTGCCGCTCGCGTGAGCGAGATCCGGAGGCGAGCTGCGATCTCGGAGAGGCTCGGGGCGAATCCGGCGCGGCTCAGCTCGTCGACGGCCGCGATGAAATCTTGCTGCCGCTTCGTGAGCGGCCTTGTAGTCGTGGACATGCGGAAACTCCTGGAAAACGCCTGCGAAATTGCATGCGTCGTGCTGGAGTCTCACTGCGAACACTTCACCGTTGAAGTTCTCGCCCGAGAAAATCTCTGCGGCGAAACTTCAGCTCCACGCCCCGCCTGGGCGGCAGATTTTTACGACGTCGTAAAAATCTCCCGGGCGATCGCCCCCGGGCTTTTTGAGCGAGTTTGCATCGCGGCGGTAAGGGCTCCGCGTCACGATGTCGCCCGCGCGAGCCACGGGCCGGCGCCGTGAGGCAACCGGCCCGTGGTGTCGCGAGACAACACATCGTCGGGAGTCGGCGCCTAGCGCCGCGCGTTCATTCGCAGCCGGCCAACGGCAACGGCCGCGGAGAGTTGCAGGCCCGCCCAGCGGGCGCCCTTGGCCGTCTTGCAGGGCCGGCCAGCTCGGGCAGCCGGGAGCGGCTTCGCCAGCTTCGGCGGCGGCGCCAGCGGATTGCCGCGGGTCGCCACCTCGGGCAGGCCCATCTTCCGGCGCCGCGCGTTCACGGACTTCACGACGTCGGGATGCGCGGCCGACAGGCTCAACGTGAGCGCGTCATAGCCGCGGCGGTACGAGGCGTATTCAGTCATTGGTGATGTCCTCCAGGTCTGACCACTTGGGGCGCGGCTTCGGCCACTCGCCCCACAGTCTGGGATTGTCGCGCTCCGATTGGCTCATGCAGTTTTTCCAAAACCCTTCGGAGCCGTTGTCGATGTCCGCCAGGGCCGCGCTCAGCCTCGACACTTCGGCCTTGGCCTTCTCGAGCGCGGCGGCGAGCTTGTCCATGCCGCCGAATGCTGCAAGCTTCGCCGCTCGGTCAGTCGAGCAAAACTCCGCGCTGGCCTTGTACGACAGATACTCCCGATAGACGCCGGCGTCATGCTCGAGCATCGCGCCGGGGTCAGTGATCCCGAGCGCGGCGGCCACGGCGAGTACGTCCATCGGCCTGGGGCTCGTGCCGTCCTCGGCCAGCTCGCGCGCCCACTGCCGCCACAAGGCGATGTTGCGTTCGCGATGTTCGTCGAGCTGTCGGCGGATCTTGGTGGCGAGCGTCGGCATGGTGGAATCCTCGGGGGCGGCGGTGCTGTCACGGAACGACGGGGGACGATTCGGTGGGGCGGATCACCCGCCAGGAGCGAGCCGAGCGCGGCTCGCGAATGAGCCAGCCCTTCGCGGCCGTCGATCGGGCGAGCTGCTGGACTCGTGACGGATGCACCTGCATCGCGGCGGCGGCCTCCGCCATGGACGGCGGCCAGCCGCGCGCGGCCGTGAGCTGCTCGATCGTCTCGACGAGCTGCCGCTGTCGCGGGCTCAGTCGACGCATGGCATTCGTGGGCATGGACGGGATCTCCTCGGGGCGTCGGCGGAGTATCTCGACGATCGACGAGCCGTTGAAGTTTTGACGTCGATAGATGGCGAACAGCCCCCCCTTGCAAATACTCCCGGAAATTCGCGCGGAGGCAGCGTGGGATCTTCGGGGAGAGGGCGGCTTTTCAAAATGCCCCACCCCGGCCCCAGGGACGCCATGGCGGCGGAACAGCGAATCCGCGCTGCGTCGGCGTGGATCTTCCGTCGCCGGCCGGCTTTTCAGACGTCCCCACCCCAGCCGGAGCGACGGAAGTGCGTTTTTCCCGAGCGCCACGGGCTTGTGTCACTTGTCGCAGCGGGGGGCAGCGCGTTGTCCGCCGCCGTCGACCATCGCGGCCTCGAGGATCCGGAGCCGCTGCTCCTGCGTCAGCCTGGGCCACGCGTCGACGAGCAACGCCAGGAGCGGATCGGGATCGGCAGCGGCGGAAAGTGCGCCGGATTCTGCGCCGCCCTCATCGCCAGTTCGCGTTTTTCCCGTGGGGAACGTAAGATCTTCGAATCCTGTGCTGCCCAGTGTGTCGAGGATGGGACCGAATGGTTGGAACGCCGTTCCAGCGTCCGACCGCCGGGCACCGGACGGCCGCATCCGCCCCCGGTCGCCAGGATGGCGCTGCCGCCGGTCCACCCCGCGTTGGACCGGCGGTCGCCGCCGCCTTCACCGTTTCCTGGGCCCTCGCCGCGGTCTTTGATAAAGCCTGGTATGGCCACTGGGCAGGGTCTCCCGCGAACTTCTGCCTGGCGGCCGCCTGCTGTTGGATGCTCGCGACCCCGCGGTCGGCCCGCGCTCTGCTCGTCCTGGCCGCCTCCCAGATCGCCGACTGGTTCTCTGATCAATCGATCCTCGGGAATCATCCGGCCATCATGGCGGCCGTCAACGCGACGTTGCTCGTCGCCGCCGTCCAGCGCGGAGTTGTCCGCGCCTGGCGCGACGACGACGCGTCCGACGTGCTGACCACCGCCGCCCCCGGCATCAGGCTCGAGGTGCTGGCGATCTACTTCTGGGCGGCATTTCACAAGCTCAACACCGACTTTCTCTCGATCGACCACGGTTGCGTGACGTTCATCGCGACGGAGCCGAGGCACCGGCCCTGGCCGATGATCTTCCTGCCCGTTGGGCCGGGGTGGCTCCGGGCGGGCATGCACGGCACGCTCATCGTCGAATCGCTCATTCCGGCGTTTCTCTTCTCCAAGCGGACACGTGGCGCCGGTGTGCTGCTGGCAGTCTGGTTCCATTCTTTCCTCTCCTCCGGACCGAGGAACGGGTTCTTCGCTTTTGCGGTGGTCATCTTCCCGCTCGTGTGGTTGTTCGCCGGCGAGGAGGCGATGACGAGGCTCGCGGCGCTTGCTCGTCGAGTCGGCGGACGGCTGGAGGTTTCGGCGGCGGCCGCGGCGCGGTGTGCGGCCCTCGTCGCGGTCGTCGTCGCCACGGTGGCCGCGGCGCGTCTTCAGGTGAATCGCACATTCCCTGCATGGATCGCCTGCGATGCGCTTGTGCTCGCGTGGTCGGCCGCCGAGGTGTGGCGGGGAATGACGGGCACGGGGGAATGCCGGCCCGGAGTGTTTCGGTGCGGCCCCCCGGCGCTCTTCGTCATGCCGCTGCTCGTGCTCTTCAACGGCGCATGTCCCTATCTCGGACTGAAGACCGAGACCTCTTTCGCGATGTATTCCAACCTCCGCACCGAGGGCGGTCGCACCAATCACATGCTCATCCCGGCCGGCGTGGCGCCCTTCCGATTTCAGGACGACCTCGTCGAGGTCATCGACTCCTCGGATCCGAGCCTGCGGTCGATCGCCAGATCCGGGATGCTGCTTCCGTGGTTCGATCTGCGGCGCAGGGCGTGGATGAACCCGTCGATGGGGGTGTCATTCGTGCGGGACGGGCGGACGGTCGTGGTCACGACCGTGGGCGACCGTCCGGATCTCGTGCCCCCTGTGTCCTGGTGGGCCGGGCGGCTGATGCCCTTCCGCCCTGTGGAGCGGGAAGGGCCCCGCCGTTGCGATCACTGAGTCCGGCGCGGCCGGTCAATGGCCATCGCCGGGCAGGAGCCGCTCGACCGCCTGACGCGACAGTTTCTCATAGGCGTCGCCGCTCGGGCCGAGATGGCGGAAGAGCGACACGAAACCGGCCGAGCGGCCGCCGAATGTGTCGAGGTCGAGCGGGAGGAGCGGATCGATGTCGGCCACGCCATGCACGGTGCGGCCGTCGTAGACGACGATGTCCCCGGCGGCTGTGTGGTCCTCGAAGAGCAAGCGGCGGTCGTCGACCTCCACGTAGCCGCCCCCCTCCGCGTAGTCGGCCCCCTTCTCGGACAGCAGGAAAAAGATCTGGAAGTAGCCGAGATCCGACTCCTCGGTGACGAGGCGGGAGAAGATGTCCCGATGCGGCACCATGAACCCGCCCCCCTGCGGGTACTGATGGATGCGGGCGCAGGTGAACAATCCGTTGTCCGTGCCCTCGACCGCGAAGTCTTCCGGCAGCCCGTAGAGTCGGTTGCGGAAGCGTGCCGTCGTCGCGAAGGAGCCCCTGAGGCCGTAGATGTCCTCGGCGAAGATGGGGTTGTAGAGAATTCTCAGAAAGCGTCCGAGCGTGCGCCGGGTGTCAGCGCCGGAGTTGGCACCGATCTGCAATTTCTGGAAGTTCGTCCGCACGGCGTCGGCATCGCGTGGGTCGTGTTTGCGATCGCGGGTGCGGTCGAAACCGGCCCGAATCCTCGCGAGGCAATCGCGGATCGTCTCTCTGTCGAGGATGCCGCGAATCCGTGCGAGCGAGGTGCGGCGGACATCGTCACGGATTCGGGTGTAGTCGACATCGTCGAGCGAAGCGGCGCACTGCGTGACGTTGTCGAGGAGGTCCCGTGTCGTGGTGAGCATGTGTGTCGTGGTGAGCAGGGCGACCCGCTGAGATCCTGGCGCAGGCAACCGCGGAGCGGCCGGCCCGAACGGGGGGGGCGGTCGGAAGGCGACGAGCCCATGTACGATAGTCTCCGAGGCGAACCCGCTCCAGAAGTTCGCCGGTCCGGTGGGCCTCCGAGCCATTCAGCCATGCAGCCTTCCGTAGGACTGGTGACGGTGGTGATGCCAGTCCGCGATGGGGGAGCGTGGCTTGCCGAAACGGTGCGGGCCGTCGCGGCCCAACGGGGCGTGCGGCTCCAATGCATCGCCGTCGACGATGGCTCCACCGACGGCTCCGCGACCCTGCTGCGACGGCACGGGTGGACCGTGTTGGCGACCGATGGAGTCGGTCCGAACATCGCGCGGGCCCGCGGACTCACGGTCGCCGCCGGAGACATGATCGCGTTTCTGGACCAAGACGACGTCTGGCATCCCGATCATCTCGCCCTCGGCTCGCGGATGCTCGAGGCGGTTCCGGAGGCCCCTGCCGTGGTGGCGAGGCGGGTGGCGTTCCGAGGCCGCTGTCCCCCTCTCGGCGGTCGCCGCCTCG
>Ga0255182_1000328_pt1 | contig 35429 bp, 34 predicted proteins | sample Atl_UVDOM_RepA_8_FD_188420 | JGI IMG/M metagenome (GOLD analysis project Ga0255182, IMG submission 188420) | Freshwater microbial communities from Altamaha River, Georgia, United States - Atl_UVDOM_RepA_8d | ecosystem: Environmental > Aquatic > Freshwater > River | place: USA: Georgia...
CTAGCCTGCGCTGAGAGTTTTTCCCCTTCGCTGGCCTCAATTGTCTGATGGGCGTATCGGGTCAGCGTGGATCCGAGCGCAAGCAATGCAGGGAATAAAGGCAGCAGGGTGAGCAGCAAGAGTGTCTTGCGAAGCGGCCGGCCCTGTGGCGCCTCTCCCCAGATCCATTTGGCAAAGCGGATGTTGTTAACACTCATATAGTTATCTATATCTCGTATAAACAAAATACCACGTGGTCCCGGCGGAGACAATTCGCTATGATCTGAGCAAGAAGTAAGTCGGGCGGCCGCTGCTGCGCTTTTGTGCGGGAGAGGAAGGTCCGGACTCCGCAGGGTAGGGTGACGGCTAACGGCCGTACGCAGCAAACGATCGAGAGATCGTCCAAGGCGAGGAATAGGGCCACAGAGACGAGTAAGCGTGGGAAACCACGTGGACGTGAAACGCGGCAACCTCTACCCGGAGCAACACCAAATAGGCGCGCGATCAGCTTTGCTGAACAGGGTGTCCCGTCCGATGCGCGCGGGTAGGTGGCTTGAGCCAGCCGGCAACGACTGGCCTAGAGGGATGGTCGCTATAGGACATCGGTTTTCGATGTCTCGTAACAGAATCCGGCCTATAGACTTGCTTCTTTTTTCTTGGAGTGGTGATGCAAATTCTTCATACGATGTTACGAGTTGGTGATCTTCAGCGATCGGTTAGTTTTTATACCGAGGTGATGGGCATGAACCTGCTGCGTACCACCGACCGGCCGGATCATCGGTATGCCATGGCGTTTGTGGGCTTCGGCCGAGGCAATGCCGATGGTCATGCCGAGATTGAACTGACCTATAACTACGGCGTGAATCAGTACGACATGGGTGGCGCATACGGACACATTGCGATTGCGGTGCCTGATGCAGCGGCTGCCTGCCAGCGTATTGCTGCAGCAGGCGGGATGATCACGCGCCCGGCTGGCCCGGTGCTTGGGGGTCAGACCGTGATTGCATTTGTTCAGGATCCGGATGGCTATAAGATCGAGCTGATCGAGCGACCGTCAGTGGCGGCGTGAACCTTTTACAATCGGGCTATGAAAGTTTTCAATCTCAAGTGTGAGCACGGCCATTCCTTCGAGGGCTGGTTCAAGAGCCATGTGGCCTACGAAGATCAGCAGGCCCGCGGGCTGCTCTCGTGTCCGTTTTGTGAGAGCCGAGTGATTGAAAAGACCTTGTCGGCGCCTAGGCTCAATCTCTCTGGTGCCCAGCCGGAGGTCGCCGAGGCAGCGACCGCAGACACGGGCGCTGCTGATCAGCGGGGCGTGGCCGCTCCTCAACAGACCCCGGTGGCCGTCCATCCACAGGGGGCCGCGCTGGCCGCTGCCCTGAAGGTGGTCCGACAGATGCTGGAACACAGTGAGGATGTGGGTGACCGCTTCGCTGAAGAAGCCCGCGCCATGCATGCCAATGATGTTCCTCTTCGCGCAATTCATGGGAGTACTTCTCTAGAAACTGCCCAAGAACTGGCCGAAGAGGGTATCCCAGTCGTTCCGCTGCCATTCGCGGGCCTGCTCAAAACCCCCTTGCAGTAGGCCGCTGGCCTGGTTCTAGGGCCGAAAAAACCACATCCCGTGCGGGACCCAAGCGATCTTTTGATAAATCACTTTACGAGTGATTTTTATCCTATTGATTTTTATGAATTTTTGCTTAAAAATTATTCGCGAAAAGAGATCTAAGTCTTTGTTTTAGAAAGAAAAAATCCCCATATCGACTTGACCACCTAGCGTGATTTCCATAAAGTGGGAAATCGTGCAAAAAAGTGGTTTTTTGTGGGGGTTTTCTTTTGGCATTGCCGCTTCAGTTTTCGGGAGTCTCGGCCCTTAGTCTTGATGTGAAGGGCCGAATGACGATTCCGACCCGCTATCGGGACGCGCTGCTTGAGCGCTCTGCGGGTGCGCTTGCCTTGGTCGAGAGCGACGACGGATGTCTGCTGCTCATGTCCCAATCGCTGTGGGCCGAAAAAATCTCCTTGTTCTCTTCAGATGATCGCGATGCGGAGCGTCGTCGATTCTGGATGGGCCTGAGCGATACGCCGGAGATGGATGCGCAGGGCCGTGTGCTGATCAATCCCGTCCTGCGTGATGGCGCACACATTCAGCGTGACGTGATTCTGCTGGGTGTAGGAGATTTCTTTGAGATCTGGGATGCAGCAGCGCTTGAGCTTCACAAACAATCGGTCCGTCAGCGTAAGCGTGGCGGAAGCCAGGTGTGACGGCCGCCTCCTCGCATTGCAATTTTTCTTCACAACCCTCGGACTTGCAGGCGACCAGTCATCTTCCCGTTCTGTTGCGCGAGGCTGTTGATAGCCTCTGCATCGCCCCCAATGGCCATTATGTTGATGCGACATTTGGCCGGGGTGGTCATAGCGCGCTCATGCTGCAATCGCTGGGGCCGATGGGACGCCTGATCGCATTTGACCGCGATCCAGAAGCCGTTGCAGCTGCCGCACATTTCAACGATCAGCGTTTCGAAATAATTCACGCACCGTTTAGCGAACTTGTCGAGCGTCTAAATGAGCGGGGTATTACCCAGATTGACGGCATGCTTGCGGATCTCGGTGTGTCGTCTCCTCAGCTTGATGATCCGAACCGCGGCTTTAGCTTTCGTTTGCAAGGGCCGCTTGATATGCGCATGGATCCCACGCGTGGACAGCCTGTCTCCGCCTGGATCGCGCAGGCCAGTCCACACGAACTTCAAAGGGTGATATCCGAATATGGCGAAGAACGGTTTGCTGTTCAGATTGCAAACGCGATTGCGGCTCGCTGCGCTTCAGCAGCCCGCGGAGATGCAGAGCCGCTACAGACAACGGCCGCATTGGCAGAGCTCGTTGTCGAAACGCTTCGGCGGTGTCGTGCACGTCGTGAGCCCGGACAACATCCCGCAACGCGCACATTTCAGGCTTTACGGATTCACATCAATCGTGAAATGGAAGAGCTTACGTCGCTGCTCGATGCCGCGGTCACCCTCCTGCGGGAGTCCGGGCGCATTGCGATCATCAGCTTCCATTCGTTGGAGGATCGGCGGGTCAAGCAATTCTTTCGGGATACGCCTCGGCCAAATTCGATAGCCACAGCCCGCGGTGTCAGCCGCGGCCAGAGGGCGTTGATTGCAGGCCTGCATCCATCCGATGGACAGCCCTCATCCCCCCGACTGCGTCCGATCGCACGCATTCGGCCGCGCAGTGAAGAGATCGCTGCAAATCCGCGGGCGCGTTCCGCGATTCTACGGGTTGCTGAACGTTGCGCCTCGCGTGCTGAGGCGGCCCAATGACCCGGCGACAGTGGATTCTCGTTGCCCTGATCACGGCATCTTCTCTGTCGTTGGTGAATGCCCGTTATCACGAGCGCAGGCTGTACACACAGATTGACCGTGCGGATCGCGCAGGACTGAAACTTGATTCCGATATCGAAGTCTTGCAGGTCGAACTGACCGCCCTGCGCAATCCCGGCCGGATAGATGCCGCCGCGCGACGGGATCTCAAGATGGTGCCGTTACGGCCCACTGAACCGCTGTACTTCAGGGCGGGCACGGCTGAAGGGAGTGCGCGATGAGCCACGCGACATCGAACCTATCGGCACGATTTCACTCCCGCGCAGCGGGCCGATCGGCAGCGCCCGTGCTGACCTGGCGGGCAACACAGATTCGTTCTCGCGTCATGTTATTTCTGCTGATGGCAGGATTCTGCGTTGTAATTGTTCGTGCTTTTATGTTGCAGCTGGTGAATGCTGATCAGTGGCAGAGTCGGGCGGAGAAGCGTTTCGAGCGGCCACGAGAGATCCCCGCCAACCGCGGCCGTGTTCTGGATCGGCATGGTGCGGTGATTGCCTCCAGTGTTCAGGAGGAGCAGCTTGGGATTGTGCCCAGCCGTTTTGTCGGAAATCTTCCACCCGTCGGAGATAAGAAGGCGGATGCCCAGCGTGCCGCCAAAAAGAAAATTGAAGAACAAAAGCTTGACGAGCTTGCCCAGATCCTTGAGCTAAAACCCGCAGAGGTTCGATCCAGGATTTATGGTGCGAAGAAATTCTTCTGGCTTGCCCGTGGGCTTAACCTCGAACAGGCGGATCGCATTCGCGCCCTCAGGCTAGAGGGAATCGAGCTGGAAAATGATTTTCGACGTTACTACCCGTATGGCGAGGCATTTGCCCATGTGGTGGGCTTTACAAATGCCCATGAGCAGGGCGCTGAAGGGCTTGAGGCCACCCATGACCGTGCGCTTCGTGGCACATCCGGGCAGGTGCGCGTTGTCATTGATCGAAAGGGATCAGCGGTCGAGGGCAAGACCATTGCAGACGCCCTGCATGGCAAAGATCTTCAGCTCTCGCTGGATGCAAGTATTCAGACCATGGTCTATTCCGCGCTGAAAACCGCAGTCACTGAGCACCGGGCCAAGGCTGCGGCCGCGGTGGTGATTGATGCACAGACAGGAGAGGTGTTGGCCCTGGTGAATGAGCCATCCTTCGATCCAAATAACCGAACACGTTTAAACCCAGATCGGGTGCGCAATCGGGCAGTCACGGACACCTTCGAGCCGGGCTCCACCATGAAATCGTTTTCGATTGCTGCCGCTCTTGAGCTTGGGCGTGTGGGGCCAAAGACCGAGATTCAGACTGCCCCAGGAAAGCTCACGATTGGCAATCGAACGATTGGTGATTCGCATCCACATGGACTGCTGACCGTTGAAGAGGTTTTGGCCAAATCGAGCAACGTTGGAACGGTCAAAATTACACAGAAGCTTCAGGCAAAAGAGCTTTATGATTTTTATGTTGCTGCAGGATTCGGCCGTGTGCCGGACGTTGGACTTAATGGTGCGACTGCAGGCCGTCTGCGTCAGCCGGAAAAATGGGTGCCCATTGATCAGGCGACCGTCTCCTATGGCCACGGCGTCTCGGTATCGCTTCTGCAGCTTGCGCGGGCGTATACGATTTTTGCCCGTGACGGCGATCTCGTCCCGATCTCATTTGTTCCCCAGCCAGGGCCAGTCGCTGGCGTTCCCGTCTTATCTCCAGAGACGGCAAGGTCAGTGCGCAAAATGCTGGAAATGGCCACCACTCAGGGCACTGCGCCCAAGGCACAGATTGTGGGATTTCGTGTGGCAGGTAAGACGGGGACCGCACATAAGCCGGAGCGTGGCGGTTATGCCAAAAATAAATATGTCGCGTCGTTTGTTGGATTTGCGCCGGCTGATCAGCCGCGATTCGTGATTGCAGTGATGGTCGATGAGCCAAGTGCCGGTAAGCATTACGGCGGCGAAGTGGCTGCACCGGTATTTGCCCAGATTGCAAACGACACATTGCGGCGGATGCAGATGTCTCCGAATCCTGCCCTGCGAATTCTTCCTGCGGTTGCCCTTATTGGCGAGGGGACAGAATGATGGACATCTCGCGGCAGCCCCATCCTTTGGCGCTGCGCGATGCAATTTCCGATGAGGCTGCGGCCTGGCTGACGCAGCGGCTGGGGCGTCAGGCAAACCTCTGCGCTGATAGTCGCAGGATCGCTGCGGGAGATGCTTTTTTTGCACGGGGCGGTCAGCGTTTCTCAGCAGATCAGCATATTGCATCTGCGGTGCAGGCGGGCGCCGCTGCTGTGCTGTTGGAGGCCGATGATGCACTAGCCGCTGTCGAGGAGATCGCCGGGCCTGTGCCCACACTCCGGGTTCCATTGTTGGCCCGTCGCATGGGCATGATCGCCTCCGCATTTTATGGCCGGCCGAGCATGACCATGCAGATCATCGCGGTGACAGGCACCAATGGAAAATCAACGGTCACTGCTGCCTTGGGCCATGCGTTGGCACGTTGCGGCATTTCCACGGCGGTGATCGGCACACTTGGCGTTGGGATATTTCCGGCGGACTGTGATGCGGGGTTTGAGCCTTCCTGGGACGACCAGGCCACTGGTGGCCTGACGTCTCCGGATGCGGTGGATCTGCAGCGCCTATTGCGTGACTTGCGATCTAAAAATATTACGGTCGTTGCATTAGAGGCGTCATCCGTGGGCTTGGTTCAGGGCAGGCTTTCCGGCTGTGCGATTAAGGCAGCCGCGTTTACTAATCTCAGTCATGATCATCTGGATATCCACGGCACAATGGAACGTTATGCGCAGGCAAAGGCGCTGTTGTTCTCCTGTCCATCGCTGGGCACCATGGTTGTCAATACAGATGATGCCTATGCGCCTTTGATGTGGCAGGCTACAGACCTGCATATTCAGCGAATCGCTGTGGGCCGTCATTGGCCGGAGAATGCACAGGTTGGCATTCGTGCCGACGGTGAGCAGGCCACGATTGATGGATGGCAGTTCCAGATTTATGGAACGGGAAAGGCTGTGGACCTTGCGGGTCCGTTGAGACTGCCCGTGGCTGGACGGCACAATATTCACAATGCCTTGATTGTTGCGGGCTGCATGCTGGCCATGGGCATTGATTCTGAAAAAATTCGTCGTGAGCTTTCTCAGTTCCGACTGCCCGCTGGCCGATGTCAGATGTTGGTACACGCAACGGGGCCGTGGGCTTGTGTCGACTATGCACATTCGCCGGATGCGCTGACGCGAATCCTGGAGGCATTGCGGCCGATCGCCGAGGCGAGAACGGGTCGACTGGTCTGTGTTTTTGGCTGCGGAGGAGATCGAGATCCCGCCAAACGCCCGATGATGGGAGAGGTGGCCGCACGGGAGGCAGACCGTGTAGTACTGACTTCGGATAATCCGAGGCGTGAGTCAGCACAGAAGATCTTGCAGGAGATCCTGGCTGGAGTTCCCGAGCGGCTGCGTGACAAGGTTCAGTCTCAGCCCGACCGGGCGGCAGCGATCATGATGGCCATTCATGAGGCGAAGGCCTCCGATGTTGTACTGATCGCCGGTAAAGGGCACGAGCGGTTCCAGGTCATTGCTGATCAGACCATTCCCTTTAGTGATGTCGAGCACGCGATCAGGGCCCAAGAGACATGGCAGCCTTCGCACCAACCTCAGCCTGCACACGGAGAGGCCCATGCCTAGCCTCGATACCCTGCTGACGACTATTCCTGGGGCTCGGCTTGTGCTGCCATCCGGTGATCACGCGGCTGAGGCTGCCGCCCGTGCAGTACGTTTTGAGACCGTCAGCACTGATTCTCGGACGCTTGCCGAGGGGGCGCTCTTTGTGGGGCTGAGCGGCCCTCGATTTGATGGTGCAGCATTTGTTCAGGCGGCAGCGCAACGCGGTGCATGTGCAGCGTTGATCACGGCGGGGTCCGAGCCGACGATTACGACGGCCATGCCCTTGGTGGTGGTACCCGATGCGTTATTGGCCCTACAGCAGTGGGCCCGTTATTGGCGGTCTCTCTGGCAGGGCTGTTGTGTTGCGGTCACGGGAAGTAATGGCAAGACCACGGTAAAGCATATGATCCAGTCGCTTGCCCAGCAGGCGCTCGGACACGGAGCTGTCTGGGCCACACCGGGCAATCTCAATAATCACATTGGTGTGCCGCTATCGGTGCTGGGCCTGCGGCCAGAGCATCGATTTGCTGTCTTCGAACTGGGTATGAATCATCCTGATGAGATCGCGGCACTGGCGAATATTGCCCAGCCCCATGTTGCGCTGGTGAATAACGCCCAGCGAGAGCATCAAGAATTTATGAAATCAGTGACTGCGGTCGCCCAAGAAAATGGCGCTGTATTCTCTGCACTTCATTCAGGTGGAGCTGCGATATTTCCACGTGATCCCGAGCATGAGCAGATCTGGATTTCTCAGACCCGTGACCTCCAGGGCCGGCAGATTCGTTTTGGATTTGCAACAACCCCTGCCGGATCCAGCTTTAAGGGTGAAGAGGTGCTTGGTAGATGGATCGATTCAGAGCAGACCATACCAAACCTGCAGATTTGTTTTCCGGATGGTGAAGCAATCGAGTTATTGCCGAAGGGCCTTGGCGTTCACTTTGCATTGAATCTGATTGCGGCGGCAGCCTGTGGATATGCGGCGGGCATTGCCCCTTCTGCGATTGCCCAGGCCCTCAGTGCCTTTGAGCCTGTCTCGGGCCGTGGCCGCACGATGACGCTGGATGGAGGCGGGACATTGGTGGATGACACTTATAACGCCAATCCGGATTCGGTCCGTGCGGCCATCGAAGCCCTCGCCCGCATGCGTGCGCCGCGGGCGCTCGTGTTAGGCGATATGGGCGAGGTGGGCGATGCAGGGCCGGAGTTCCATCAAGAGGTTCTTCACTACGCTGCGGATCATCAGCTGGATGCGATCTGGCTGCATGGTGAGGCGATGGCCGCCGCACATCAGCAGACCAAGGTGGGCCATCACGTGGCTGAGGTACAGGCATTAATCACAGAAGTCCAACAGTGGGTGCGCATGCAGCAGGGGCAGCGGCACCCACCCTCGCTATGGGTGAAGGGTTCACGGTTTATGAAAATGGAACGGATTGTCCAGGCGATTGCCCATGCGCAGGAGGGCCAGACCGCATGCTGCTGATTCTGGCGGACTGGCTTGATCAGTATATCCGTGCATTCAACGTGTTGAATTACATCACGCTGCGCGCAGTGCTCGCCGCCTTGACGGCACTGGGCATTGGCATGCTGCTTGGCCCTGCGGCGATTCGTCGGTTAACCGAACTGAAGGTTGGTCAGGCCGTACGGGATGATGGGCCTCAGACCCATCTGGTGAAAAGCGGCACACCCACCATGGGCGGGGCACTCATTCTGCTATCGATCGCTGTGACGACCTTATTGTGGGCAGATCTAAGTAATCGATTTGTATGGGCGGTGTTGATTGTGACCCTCGGTTTTGGTGCCGTCGGATGGGCCGATGACTATCGCAAGGTCGTACGCCAAGACCCTGCTGGGCTTCCCGCCCGCTGGAAATATTTCTGGCAGTCGTTGATCGGTATTGTGGCCGCCGTCTACCTCGCTTTTTCGGTGCCCGCCCAGAGCAATGGACAGGCCTGGGAGTTATTTGTGCAGTGGATTGGCAATGGATTCACGATTCAGCTGCCGCAGCGGGCAGATTTGATCGTTCCTTTTTTTAAGGAAGTCGCCTATCCCCTCGGGGTATTTGGCTTTATGGTGCTCAGCTATTTTGTGATTGTGGGCTCTAGTAACGCCGTCAATCTCACCGACGGCTTGGACGGCCTGGCAATCATGCCGACGGTTCTGGTTGCAGGCGCACTTGGCGTATTCGCGTATGTAACGGGACACGCACTGTTTGCGAAATACCTCTTGATTCCACATATCTCCGGCGCGGGTGAGCTTACCGTGTTCTGTGCAGCCTTGGTCGGCGCCGGCCTCGCCTTTCTGTGGTTTAACGCGTATCCCGCCCAGGTCTTCATGGGTGATGTCGGAGCCCTTGCCCTCGGAGGTGCATTGGGCACGGTCGCCGTTGTCGTACGTCAGGAGATCGTGTTGTTTGTGATGGGTGGCGTATTTGTAATCAATACATTGTCGGTGATGCTGCAGGTGGGCTATTTCAAGTACACGAAGCGCCGATTTGGTGAAGGCCGCCGAATTCTTCGCATGGCGCCTTTGCATCACCACTTTGAGGTAGGTGGCTGGAAGGAGACACAGGTGGTGGTGCGATTCTGGATCATCACCATGATCCTCGTACTGGCTGGGCTCTCCACTCTGAAACTGCGTTGATAGAAAGCAAACCTGACACGATGGCCCTTTCCAAAAAAACTACCCCGCCGATGTCGGTGCCAACACCGCCAGCCATTCCGATGGACTTTCGCTGGTCCGAAAAGCACGTGCTGGTGCTCGGCCTTGGAGAGTCAGGCCTGGCCTGTATTCGGTGGCTATCGCGAAAAAATGCGCGGATCACTGTGCTCGATAGCCGAGAGCATCCACCTGGTCTACAGGCGTTGAAGGGCCTTTGTCCGGACGATCGTCTCACCGTGCATACCGGCGTGGCATCGCCGTTTGCCGCTTCATGGTGTGATGGCGTTGATCTTGTGATCCCGAGTCCGGGCCTATCGCCCCATCCCATGCATGCAGGCCCCATACCGATGCTACTGGCCTCGGCGGCCGAGCAGGGTATTCCAGTGTACGGCGAGATTGATTTATTCGAATGGGCGATTCATCACGCCGCCCATGCCAGCAGTCAACAGCATCTGGAGCCGGATCTTGCACTGCCGCTCGAACTTCCGAAGGTGCTTGCGATTACCGGCACGAATGGCAAAACCACCACTACGCAGATGACGACCGCGCTACTGCGGCGGGCGGGCTTTGACGCTCAGGAGGCGGGCAATATCAGCCCGTCGCTTTTGGATGCAGTGATTGCCCGAGAGCAGGAGAGCCGTTTCCCCCAGGTCTGGGTGTTGGAATTGTCGAGTTTTCAGCTTGCCTATGCCCGTCACTTTCACCCCACAGCGGCAGTCTGTCTCAACATTTCAGAGGACCATCTCGATTGGCATAGCGATCTGCAGGACTACAGCAATGCAAAAGGACGTGTCTATGGGATTGGCATTGATCCAGCAACCTCCGGTGTCGTATGTATCGTCAATCGACAAGATGCACGGGTGATGGACCTGCCGGTATCAGGGGCGTCGGTGAGCAGTTTTGGCAGTGATCTGCCCGCGCGTCCGGGGGATCTTGGACTGCAGGACGAGGGCATCTCTTGGATGGTGATGCGTGATGCCCTCGATGACGCACGGCTGCATCGTCTGATGCCTGCGGATGCGTTGCGTGCCCGTGGACGGCATAACGCCATGAACGCGTTGGCGGCGCTTGCACTATGCCGGGCGGTGACCCCTGCGCTGGCTCCGCTGCTCCATGGCCTACGCGAATTTCGCGCGGGCGCTCATCGGTTGGAGTGGGTCGCGCACCTGCAGGGATTTGAATTTATTGACGACAGTAAGGGTACGAATGTTGGCGCAACGGTGGCCGCGCTCGGCGGCCTGACCCTGCCGATCGTGTTGATCGCGGGCGGTGATGGCAAAGGACAGGATTTTGCGCCGCTCTTACCCGCACTTCAGAGATCCGCTCGGGCGGTGATCACCATTGGCCGGGATGGCCCCGCGATTGGCGATATCGCAAGGCGCGCCGGCCTGCCGGTGATCCACGCGGAGTCGATGGCGCATGCCGTATCCCAGGCGGTCTTACAGGCACAGCAGCTCGGACTGACACATGCTGCGGTGCTGTTGTCACCTGCATGCGCGAGTTTCGATATGTATGCCAACTATGTAGCCCGCGCCCAGGCGTTTCGCGAGGCCGTCAGTGAATTTGCCCTATCGCAGGGAGTCACATGCTAGGTCAGCGTAGCGTCTCGACGATGCCATTTATCAGCGCAGATCGGGCGTTGATATCGGCATTTTTTGGACTGCTCTTGGTGGGTCTGGTGATGGTGTATTCCGCTAATCTTCCACTGCCCAGCAACAATGCGGAGTCGGTTTTCTGGCGCGGAATGCGCGGCCATCCTATTCACTTGTTGATTGGGATTCTGGCCATGCTGGTCATGACCCGGATCCCGACTTCCACGCTGCATGCTCTGTCGACTCCGTTGTTCTTTGTCGGAGTGGCGTTACTCGTACTGGTGGCTGCAATGAAGATTGTGCTGGGGCCGGCCATCATGAAAGATGGTGCGGTTCGGGCGATTCCTCTTGGGATTTTCACCCTACAGCCCGCCGAACTGATGAAGTTTTTCTCATTGCTTTTTGCGGCTGCCTATGTGGTGCGTCGACAGGATCGGATGCATACGTTCGTCCGTGGTCTACTGCCCATCGGCTTTCTGATGTCTTTGGTGATGCTGCTCTTGCTGTATCAGCCGGATCTTGGTTCCACAATGGTGATCACGCTGATTACTGCCGCCATACTGTTTCTTGGTGGTATGAGCCTGCGCATCTTTGTGCCGTTACTGATTGCGCTGGGAGCGGTCTTTGCGATCATGGTCTGGCTGACACCCTGGCGGCTGATGCGATTGATCTCTTATCTCTCGCCCTGTGACGCCGATCAGGTCCAGAACACGGGTTTTCAACTCTGTGGTGCCTTAATTGCCTTTGGCCGAGGCGGCGTATTTGGATCTGGACTGGGCACGGGGATCGCCAAGATGGGCCATCTTCCGTTACCGCATACGGATTTTATTTTTGCCATGATGGGCGAGGAGATCGGGTTTGTTGGCGTCACCCTGATCATTCTTGCATTTGCGTTTATTGTGCGGCGGGCGATTGAAATTGGTCGGACAGCCATGTCGCAAGAGCGGCTCTTCGCCGGACTGGTGGCCCAGGGCATTGGTGTATGGCTTGGCCTGCAGACGCTGATTCACGTCGGCGTGAATACTGGGTTGCTGCCCACCAAGGGGCTGACGTTACCGTTTATCAGCCATGGCGGCAGTTCCATGCTTGCTGTGTGTATTGCGATGGGATCACTGCTGCGTATCGATATTGAAAATCGGCAGCATGTCCGGGGAGCGAAGACATGATGTCTCCGCGTGTCCTGATTGCCGCTGGCGGTACTGGAGGCCATGTTTTTCCTGCCCTTGCGGTGGCCCGTGAACTGGTGCGTCAGGGCTGGCATGCGGAGTGGGTAGGCTCTGATCGAGGGCTTGAAGCCCGGGTGGTGCCGAATGCGGGCATCGGGCTGCACATATTGCGGTTCACCGGCCTGCGCGGCAAGGGCCTGCGGGCATGGCTGAGCCTGCCAGTTCGATTAATTCGTGCTGTTCGCGAGGCGCACCAGATTGTTGGTCGTGCAAGGCCAGAGGTTGTGGTCGCGTTTGGCGGGTATGTCACCTTCCCTGTCGGTCTGGTGGCCTCTCTTTTACGTATTCCACTGTGCGTGCACGAACAGAATGCCGTGATGGGATCCGCAAATCGCTGGCTGTCTCGGCTGGCCCAGCGGGTGATGGTGAGTTTTCCGTCGACCCGGTATGCCCCTCGGTCTGCAGCCGTGATCGGCAATCCAGTCCGCGAGGAAATACACGCCTTGGCAGATCCAGCGGAACGTTACGGCCATCGCACCGGGCCGCTCAAGGTATTGGTGGTGGGGGGTAGCCTTGGAGCGGCGGCTCTTAACGCATCACTACCTGGACTCTTTGCGGAGGCGATTCGTCATGGCCAGCCGCTACTGATTCAGCATCAGACGGGCCCTCAGGGGCTGGATGCGGTGATTGCCGAATATCGCCGTCTGAATGTGGGCGCCGTGTGCACAGCTTTTATTCAGGATATGGATGCTGCGTATCGTGACGCGGATCTGGTGATCTGTCGCGCAGGCGCATCGACGGTGACAGAGGTTGCGGCGGCAGGTGTTGCTGCATTATTCATTCCGCTGCCGAATGCGATCGATGATCATCAGTCTGCCAATGCCCGTACGCTGGTCGATCAGAGCGCGGCCTGGATGATCCCTCAGGGCCAGCTTGCGTCTCAGGAGATGGCCCGCTGGCTGGCCGGTATCTCTCGAAGCGACCTGATGGAGCGGGCTTGCAAGGCACGGGGCCATGCGATGCATGGCGCTGCGCGTCGTGCGGCAGAAATGGTCGGGTCTATCCATCGATGCGGGCCGCTGGGGGGTTCGTTGTGAGACATAAGATCGAGACCATTCACTTTGTCGGTATCGGCGGCTCCGGTATGTCGGGCATCGCAGAGGTGCTGCTGAACCTCGGCTATGCAGTGCAAGGATCAGATGTCGCCGCTAACGCTGCCACCGAGCGGCTCGCTTCTTTGGGGGCAAAGATTTTTGTTGGCCATGCTGCTGAGCATCTCGGTGGTGCAAATGCGGTGGTAATTTCTAGCGCCGTTAAGGCGGATAACCCCGAGGTTCGTGCCGCCCGCAGTCGACGCATTCCTGTGGTGCCGCGTGCCCTCATGCTGGGTGAGCTCATGCGCTTAAAACAGGGGATCGCAATTGCGGGCACCCATGGCAAGACCACCACCACGAGCCTGGTGGCCAGCGTATTGGCCCAGGCGGGTCTGGATCCCACCTTTGTGATCGGTGGGCGTCTGAATAGTGCGGGCGCCAATGCCCGGCTCGGGCTCGGCAACTACATCGTTGCTGAGGCAGACGAATCGGACGGTTCGTTTTTAAACCTGCTTCCCATGATGGAGGTCATCACGAATATTGATGAGGACCACATGGAAACCTATGACCATGACGTTGCAAAATTAAAGCAGGCCTTTGTTGCCTTTACGCAGCGACTTCCGTTTTACGGCACGGTCGTGGTCTGTGTGGACGATCCGTTTGTCCGCGACATTATTCCGCTGATTTCAAAGACGGTGGTGACCTACGGGTTTTCAGAGGATGCCCAGGTTCGGGCCTCAGACGTAACTGAGGCAGGCACGTCGATGCGCTTTACTGCACATCGAGAGTCGGCAGCGCCGTTGCCTGTGGAAGTCAATCTTCCAGGGCGTCATAACGTGCAAAACGCCTTAGCGGCTATTGCGGTTGCAACGGAACTGGGTGTGGAAGATGCCGCGATTGTTTCGGCGTTGCGGGAATTTACCGGAGTTGGACGGCGGTTTCAGGTGCACGATGGGCTGCACACGGCAGACGGTGGCCGATTCACCCTGGTGGATGACTACGGCCACCATCCGGCCGAGATTGCCGCAACGATTGCCGCAGCCCGCGGAGCCTACCCGGGACGTCGCATCATGCTGGCGTTTCAGCCCCATCGTTTTAGTCGCACGCGAGATTTATTCGAAGATTTTGTTCGGGTGCTCGGAGAGGCTGACCAGTTGTTGCTGGCCCAGGTCTATTCGGCAGGTGAGGCGGCAATCGCAGCTGCCGATGGCAAGGCGTTGGCCCGTGCCATTCGGGTTGCAGGAAAAGTTGAGCCTGTCTACGTCGAGTCGATCAGCGATATGCCCGAGCGTATCCGCGCACTGGCCCACGATGGGGATGTGGTGCTGTGTATGGGCGCAGGCTCGATCGGAAGCGTTGCGGCAACGATCCAGTCTCAGGGGGTTGGTCGATGAACCTGGACATACGCCCTCAGGATTATGGCCGTGTCGCCGTTTTGTTTGGCGGAGAGTCTGCTGAGCGTGAGATCTCGATGCGCTCCGGCCAGGGCGTGCTTGCAGCGATGCAGCGATGCCGGGTGAATGTCGTCGGATTTGATCCTGCGCAGCGGCCGCTACAGGCGCTGCAGGACGAATCCGTCGCACGTGTTTTTATTGCCCTGCATGGCCGTTACGGCGAGGACGGCACAGTCCAGGGCGCCTTAGAACTTTTAAAAATCCCGTATACGGGCAGTGGCGTAATGGCCAGCAGTCTCGCCATGGATAAGGCGATGGCCAAGCGTGTCTGGCGATCCAGCGACCTTCCAACGCCTGATTTCATGCTGCTCAGAGATCCGATAGATCCTGCGGCGGTCGCGCAGCGGCTGGGCCTGCCGATCGCAGTCAAACCTGTGATGGAAGGCTCATCACTCGGATTTACGCGTGTTAATCGCATCGAGGAGCTACCGTCGGCGGTCGCACAGGCACGGCAGTACGACCAGATGGTGATGGCGGAGCAGTTTGTGACCGGCCGGGAGTTCACCTGTGCATTGCTGCAGGATGACTCAGGCCATACACAGGCACTTCCCCTTATTGAGATCGTGGCACCGGAGGGCCGTTATGACTATCAGAATAAATATTTCGGCGATTCGACCCAGTATCTTTGCCCCGCGCCGGTTGAGCCGGCGATTGCTGCGCATATGCAGGCGCTCTCCGTCGCAGCCTTCGATGCAATCGGATGCTCGGGCTGGGCACGGGCTGATCTGATGTGGGATGGGACATCATCGCCGATGCTTTTAGAGATCAATACCTCGCCCGGCATGACTGACCATTCTCTGGTGCCGATGGCGGCCCGGGCAGCCGGACTGGACTATGACGCGCTGGTGCTGCGGATTCTCTCGCAGGCATCGCTAAAAGTGGGCCGTTCATCGTGAGTCAGACACCACTTCGTGATTTCTGGCACTCACCTGCGCGGCTGAATCGGCTCGCTGGATTGCTGATGGCAGGCTCGGTGATTGTCCTTGTCGCCTTGGTGATGAATTGGTTGGCCAATCGTCCGGCCTTTGTCGTCAAGCGGGTCATTGTCGACTCGATGCGTGGTGAGCTGAAACATATCTCCGCACCACAGATCCACGCGGCGATTGCCGAGGCTTTAAATGGCACGGTTCTGTCGACGGATCTGGGTCAAATTCATCGTGCACTGCAGTCCATTCCTTGGATTCGAACGGTGACTGTTCGTCGCATCTGGCCCAACCGGCTGCTTGTGCGTATTCAGGAGCAGCGGGCCGTCGCCACCTGGCCCAATGGCCGACTGGTCAATGACATGGGCGAGCTGTTTGCTGGGCTTGCTGCGGACCACGAGGACGATTGCATATTAATTCCGCTTGCGGGCCCCGCGGGAAGTGAACGGCTCGTTCTGGAGCGGGCACGTCAGCTGGCCTCATGGGTTGGGCCTACGCATCGCGCATTGCAACGGCTCACGCTGTCTGAGCAGTACGCATGGACGGCAGAGCTATCCGGGGGAATGGTCCTCGAACTGGGCCGTGACACTCTGGCAACACCCGTGGAGGAGCGCGTTCGAATGTTCGTAAAGACGCAGCCGTGGCTGGCACAAAAACTCGGTACACCTGGTGAGCCGGCGCGGGTGGCGAAGGCCGATCTGCGTTACGCCACCGGCTATGCCTTTCTGCCTGCCAACTCCAGCGTTGAGCTGCCGAAGACTGCCCTGGCTGGGCAGCGGCTCTGCATTGGCGATCACACCTGACACCGGAGACAGAAATTCTGTGAGGACACTCTATGACGCGTGAATCGAAGAACCTGATCGTTGGCCTGGATATCGGGACCTCGAAGATCGTCACGATCGTGGCTGAAATTCTCGATGACAGCCGGCTTGAGGTCATTGGACTCGGCCAGGCCGACTGTGAGGGCCTAAAAAAAGGCGTGGTGGTCAATATCGATGCAACCGTTCAATCGATACAAAAGTCGCTGGAAGACGCCGAGCTAATGGCGGACTGCAAGATTGCGGCCGTCTGGACCGGCATTGCAGGCAGCCATATTCGAAGCTTCAACTCCACTGGCATGGTGGCAATCAAAGAGAAAGAAGTCTCGCAGACCGATGTCGATCGTGTGATCGAAACCGCGACTGCCGTGAGCGTACCTTCTGACCAACAGGTACTGCATGTGCTGCCGCAGGAATTCATGATTGATGGACAGGATGATGTCCGGCAGCCCTTGGGGATGAGCGGTGTCCGTCTGGAAGTCCGGGTTCATATCGTGACCGGGTCGGTAAGTGCGGCCCAGAACATTATCAAGTGCGTTCGTCGTTGTGGCCTGGAAGTGAATGAGCTCATCCTGCAGCCGCTTGCATCAAGCCATGCTGTATTGACGAAGGACGAAAAGGAGTTGGGTGTGGCGCTAGTGGATATCGGTGGCGGCACAACCGATATTGCAATTTTCTCTGGCGGTGCGATCCGCCACACGGCGGTCATCCCCATTGCAGGGGATCAGATTACAAACGACATCGCAATGGCGTTGCGGACACCCACCCATGAGGCAGAGGCAATCAAGATTCGTCATGGCATTGCCAAGCAGGCGCTGGCGGATCCACAGGCATGGTTTGAAGTTCCCGGCCTCGGTGATCGTGCCCCACGCCAGCTTTCTCGGCAGGCGCTTGCGGCAGTAATCGAGCCGCGTGTCGAAGAGCTCTTTTCATTGGTGCAGCACGTGATTCGCGAGTCAGGCTATGAAGAGCTGTTGTCCTCTGGCGTCGTGATCACCGGTGGCAGTGCGATGTTGCCGGGCATGGTGGAGCTTGGAGAGGATGTATTTCTAAAACAGGTACGCATTGGAGTGCCCGCCTATCGCGGAAATCTCTCTGATGTGATCAGCAATCCGCGTTTTTCGACGGCCATGGGGCTGCTCGAGGAGGCGCGGACGCAATGGATCCGGGGCCGTAAGGAGGTCGTGAGCAGTGGTTCGTTCAAAGACACCCTTGCGCGGATGAAGCAGTGGTTTGTGGGGAACTTTTAACTTCTGACGAGGAGGCGGTAATGAATTTTGAAATGTTTGAGACTGAGACTCAGGGCACGATCATTAAAGTGATCGGTGTGGGTGGCGCTGGAGGCAATGCGGTCAACCACATGATCTCTCGCGGCGTGCAGGGAGTGGAATTTATCTGTATCAATACAGATGCACAGGCCCTGGCCAAATCCAAGGCCGACAGTACATTACAGATTGGTGGTACCGGCCTGGGAGCGGGTGCGCGGCCTGAGGCAGGCAAGGCTGCTGCCGAAGCGGATCGCGAGCGCATTGCCGATGCGTTACGTGGTGCGCATATGGTGTTTATCACTGCTGGCATGGGTGGCGGTACGGGCACTGGGGCTGCTCCGGTTGTTGCAGAGGTTGCCAAGGAACTGGGCGCTCTCACGGTGGCGGTGGTCACTAAGCCATTTAGTTTTGAGGGCGTACGACGGGAGTCTGCTGCAGAGCGCGGGCTCTCCGAGCTTGAAAGTCGCGTGGACTCATTGATTATCGTGCTCAACGAAAAGCTCGAAGAAGTTTTGGGCGAAGAGGTGACCCAGATTGAAGCATTCGCGGCCGCTGACGATGTGCTGAATAATGCCGTTGCCGGTATCGCTGAGATCATCAATGTGGAGGGCCTGGTGAATGTGGACTTCGAGGATGTCAAGACCGTGATGAGCGAGCAGGGCAAGGCCATGATGGGCACAGCCTGTGCCGCCGGTGACGATCGTGCCCGCATCGCTGCAGAAAATGCGGTGCAGAGTCCGCTTCTGGAGGGTGTCGATCTCTCCGGTGCGAGGGGTATCCTGGTGAATATCACGGCCAGCAGGGCGCTGAGATTAAAAGAGACCCGGGTCGCGATGGAGACGATTCGTACTTTTGCGGCAGAGGATGCCACCATCATTCTGGGAACGGTCTACGACGATGAAATGTCAGACCAACTTCGAGTTACGGTTGTGGCCACAGGACTTGGCCGCAAGCGAACGCCAACCTTAGTCCATACCAGTGCACATGCTGTCGTACAGAAAACGGGTACAGACAATATTGGGTTTCCTTTGCAGCATGATGCGCAGATGGGCGCGTCGATGGTGCCGGGAATGCCGGCAGGCGGGCCCGTGGCGCCTCAGCCTGCGGTGCCTGGAGTGGATTACAGTAAGTATGACCAGCCCACGGTCTGGCGTGACCCGCGCAGCCAGGCAGCAGCACGGGTGGATGCGTTACAGGAGAGCGGGATGGACCGGCTTGATATACCCGCATTTCTTCGCAAGCAGGCGGATTGACCCCTCGTTAGACCGCGTTTCCCCACTCATGGAAAGGCCCGATGCCCCCGGGCCTTTCTTTTTTGGCATAGTCTGTCGTTTTCTTCGAGGAGATCACGATGCCGATCCAGACAGGCCAAGCACTTCCCAATGCAACCCTATACGAATTTTTTGATGAAGAAACCGGCGGCTGCAGTATCGGTCCCAATGCATTTCAGGTCTCGGATCTGATCAAGGGCAAGAAGATCGTGATTTTCGGTCTGCCCGGCGCCTACACGCCGACCTGTTCTGCAAAGCATGTGCCAGGATTCATTGCCCAGTTCGAGAAGTTAAAAGCCAAGGGGGTTGATGAGATCTGGTGTGTGAGTGTCAACGATGCCTTTGTCATGGGCGCCTGGGGTCGTGAACTCGGCGCTAAAGGTAAGGTCCGCATGATGGGTGATGGCAATGCAGAATTTTCCAAAGCGGTTGATCTCACCCTGGATCTGACTGCCCGCGGCCTTGGACTCCGGTCGAATCGTTACGCCATGATTGTTGATAACGGTATCGTGAAGGATGTTGCCGTCGAAGCGCCTGGCGCCTTTGAGGTAAGCAGCGCCGAGGCTGTATTGGCGAAGCTTTAAAAATCCCCGCTGATGTTGCGACAACGGACACTCGCTGAGCCGGTAACGGCATGCGGCATTGGGCTGCATAGCGGTGTTCCGGTCCGACTGACGCTTCGGCCCGCTCCGGCTGACTTCGGCATCGTCTTCCGCCGTATCGATGTAGATCCGCCACGGGATATTCGCTCCCGTGCGGGTGCGGTGGGCGATACCCGAATGGCCTCGACACTGTCGGATGGCGACGTGAAAGTTGCAACTGTCGAACACCTGATGTCAGCGCTTTCGGGACTCGGCATCGACAACGCCGTGGTTGAGGTCGATGCGGCGGAGATTCCCATCATGGATGGCAGCGCTGCCACCTTCGTCTACTTACTGAGGTCTGCCGGTGTTCAGGAGCAATCTGCACCGAAACGCTTTATCGAGGTCATCAAGCCGGTGGAGGTGCGCGACGGAGAGAAGTGGGCCCGGCTCGATCCGTTCTTTGGTTTTCGCCTCGAATTTACGATTGACTTTAGCCACCCAGCGGTCGATGCGACTGGCCAGCAGGTGCGGGTAAATTTTGCGGAATCGTCTTTTGTGGATGACATTGCCCGTGCAAGAACGTTTGGATTTGTCAGTGACGTTGATCTGTTGCGCTCTAAGGGACTGGCCCTGGGGGGCAGCCTAGATAACGCCATCGTGATGGATGAGGTGCGTGTGATCAATCCGGGGGGATTGCGTCGGCCGAATGAGTTTGCGATGCATAAGGCCTTAGATGCGATTGGGGATCTTTATCTCCTGGGCAATCCACTCATGGCCAGCTACTCTGCATTTAAGTCGGGCCATGCGCTAAACAATGCCCTGCTGCGCACGCTCATGCAGACAGAAGGCAGCTGGAAGGAAACCACGTTTAAAGATCTTCAGCATGCGCCCGTGGCCTGGGCCCGGCAGTGGAGCTGGAACTAGAACTAGCGCTTCGCGATCCGTCGGAGCGCCTGGCGTAAACGCTCATTGGGCATGTCGTGTGCGAGTCGTTCAAACTCCTCTCGAATGTCACCCGGAACATCGGGCCGGCGAACATGGGGCGCGCGTATTGGTGCGACCGTCTGCTCCTGCTGCGCGGTGACCCTGATGTGCTGAATACCCCAGCCCTGCTGTCGAAGCATCTGGGGCCAGTCTGCCAGTGCCAGCCTGAGCTTGGCAGCAGCAGCAGCGTGCATGGCCACGACGGTGACCTGGCTGCCGCGGATGCCCCGAGGGGGATCATCACGACGCACCTGAAGCGCCAATGCCCGCAGGTGCGCCGGAACGGTTGCCCGTAGGCTGGCCATCAGGTCCTCGCTGTCGCGCCATGCGCGGTCAATGCTGGCCCACTCGGCAGATGCACGCAGGGCCTCTGACAGTCCTTTGAACGGGGTCTTGCTCATACCTGCATGCTAAGATCGGCGGCCCATGATTGACAATTTTCTCAAAAAGATTTTTGGCAGTCGAAACGACCGACTCGTCAAAAGCTATGGCCAGCGTGTGGCCGCAATCAATGCCCTGGAGTCATCAATCGGCGCACTTTCCGATGATGCCCTGCAGGCCAAGACGGCGGAGTTCCGTCAACGCCACGCCAATGGCGAGGCACTCGATGGCCTGCTGGTCGAGGCCTTTGCGGTATGCCGCGAGGCTGGTAAACGGTCCCTCGGGATGCGCCACTTTGATGTCCAGTTGATCGGGGGCATGGTACTGCACGACGGCAAGATTGCCGAAATGCGTACCGGAGAGGGCAAGACCCTGGTGGCCACGCTGGCCGCCTATCTCAATGCGCTTGGGGGTAAGGGCGTCCATGTCGTTACGGTGAATGACTATCTTGCTGAGCGCGATGCAAATTGGATGGGAAAGCTGTATCGGTTCCTTGGCCTGTCGGTGGGCGTCAATCTGACCCGACTGGAGCATTCTGAAAAACAATCTGCCTATGCTGCAGATATCACGTACGGCACTAACAACGAATTCGGCTTCGACTATCTGCGTGACAACATGGTGGTGGATCGCGCCAATCGTGTTCAGCGTGGACTGAGCTTTGCGGTGGTCGACGAAGTCGATTCCATTCTGATCGATGAGGCGCGTACGCCACTCATTATTTCTGGTCATGCCGATGACCAGACTGATCTTTATCGGGTTCTGAATGTTGTGCCTGGCCGGCTCAAGCCTCAGGCCAGCGAGGAATCTCCCGGTGATTACTGGGTGGATGAGAAGTCTCGCCAGGTCTTCATGTCCGAGGCGGGTTTTGAAAAGTCCGAGCAGATCCTTGCTGAGATGGGACTACTCACGGAAGGGGCAAGCCTCTACGATCCTGCGCATATCTCGCTGCTGCACCATCTGACATCCGCCCTTCGGGCCCACACGCTGTTTTTTAAAGATCAGCACTATGTAGTCCAGGCAGGAAAGATCATCATCGTTGATGAATTTACTGGCCGTTTGATGCCGGGACGTCGATGGTCGGAGGGCCTGCACCAGGCGGTTGAGGCGAAAGAAGGCGTGGAGATCGAGGCCGAAAATCAGACCCTCGCATCGATCACATTTCAGAACTACTTTCGGATGTACGACAAATTGTCGGGCATGACCGGCACAGCCGACACCGAGGCATTTGAGTTTCAGTCGATCTATAGCCTTGAGACCGTTGTCATTCCGACGCATCGCCCGATGGTCCGACTGGATCTGCATGACCAGGTCTTTAAATCGGTCGAAGAGAAATACGAGGCGATATTCAAGGACATCAAAGAGCGGCACGGCCGGGGCCAGCCGATCCTGGTAGGCACGACATCGATCGAGAATTCTGAGCTATTGTCCGCCATGCTGGCCAAGGAGAAGTTGGCCCATCAGGTGCTTAACGCCAAGCAGCACGAGCGCGAGGCCGAGATCGTCGCCCAGGCGGGGCGGCCGGGGATGATCACGATCGCAACCAATATGGCGGGCCGAGGAACCGACATCGTCCTGGGAGGCAATGTCGAGAAACAGGTGGAGTCCGTGAAGGCCGATTCTGGATTGTCGGATCCGGAGAAGGCCCAGCGGGAGGTAACCCTGCGTGCCGAGTGGCAGGGCCTGCATGATCAGGTGATCGCTGCGGGCGGCCTGCACATCGTAGGCACGGAGCGTCATGAGTCCCGGCGTATCGACAATCAGTTGCGTGGACGTGCTGGCCGGCAGGGCGATCCGGGCTCATCTCGGTTTTATCTGTCGATGGATGATCCTTTGCTCAGGATCTTCGCGGGCGAGCGCATGAAGGCGATCATGAATCGTCTCGGGGTGCCACATGGTGAACCGATTGAGGCCGGCATGGTGTCGCGTTCGATTGAGTCCGCTCAGCGAAAAGTTGAGAACCGTAACTTCGATATGCGCAAGCAGTTACTGGATTACGATGACGTCGCCAACGAGCAGCGCAAAATCATCTATCGTCAGCGTAATGAGATTCTCGAGGGAGAGGATCTCTCGGAATTGGTCACCAGCCTACGTCGCGGCATGATGACTGAGATCGTCCGTAATCATGTGCCCGAAGAAAGCGTCGAAGAGCAGTGGGATCTGGCTGGGCTTGAGCAGACACTCCGCACCGACTGGCGGCTTGCAATCGATCTTCAGTCATGGGTGCAGCAGACCGAGCAGACTACCGATGACGACATTCTCGAGCATGTGGTCACCGCAGCGGATCAGGCCTATCAAGACAAGGTTGCACCGGTGGGCCGAGACGCATTCAATCAGTTTGAACGCTCGATTCTGCTACAGGCGATTGACTCGACCTGGCGGGAGCACCTGGCCGCCTTGGATCACCTGCGACAGGGGATTCATTTGCGGGGTTATGCCCAGAAAAATCCAAAACAGGAATACAAGCGTGAGGCGTTTGTATTGTTTGAGCAAACACTCGACCGCATCCGCACCGAGGTGACCCGTGTGCTGATGAATGTGGAGGTTCAGGATGCGGATCAGGTGGCGCAGGCGGCACCGGAGGCGCCCCGACTGGCCGACATCCAGTATCAGCATGCCGAGTTTGATGCCCAGGCGGCCTTGGCTGGAGAGGACCCCGAGGCCTTGGCACTTGCCGCACAGACCCCGGGATCGGCGGCTGATCGTGACCTGTCCTCTGAACCGGAGTCTGTTGCCCAGGTGCGCCGGTCAGAGCCAAAGGTCGGACGCAATGATCCCTGTCCCTGTGGATCTGGAAAAAAATACAAGCTCTGCCACGGCAAACTTGCCTGAGCGTTCGCGGCCCACGGCAGCAAAAACTAGTCTACTTTTGCGCCGCTGGCCTTGACCACCTGTTCGTAGCGCTGCCGCTCTTGTTGCATGAACCGGCCGAAGGCCTCCGGTGCGCTCGGCGTAGGCTCGGCCATCAGCGCGGCAAATCGTTGGCGAAGTTCGGGTGAGTTCAATGCAGCTGTGAATGCCTGGTTCAGTCGATTGACTATCTCTGAAGGGGTGCCCACAGGTGCAATGAGCCCCCACCAGGTGTCGATGATGAGACCGGGAAGATAGTCGTGCAGGGGCGGGACATCCGGCAGCACCGGACTGCGTTGTGCGCTGGTTACCGCAAGGGCCTTGAGACGTCCAGACTTAATGTTTGCGGCAGCGCTGGCCAGGTTATCGATATTGAAATCGACCTGGCCAGAGAGCAGCCCAAACTGTGCAGGTGCGGCACCGTTATAAGGAATATGCACTGCGTAAATACCACCGGCACGTTTGAGCATTTCGCCTGCCAGGTGGCCCGCACTGCCGTTTCCGCCAGAGCCAAAATTCAGACGTCCGGGGTTTGCCTTGGCCACTTTTATAAAGTCAGTGATGTTCTGAATGCCAAGACGCTGTGCTGTATCGGTATTGATCACCAATACGTTGGGAACACGAACCATCTGTGTGATGGGTGCGAAGTCCTTGCCGGCATCAAACGGCATACGCTCAAAAAGCCACGGATTGATGGCATGGGTGGCGGTTGCTGCGATACCCAAGGTTTTTCCATCTGCGGGCGCCTTGGCCACCAGGCTTACTCCGAGGTTACCACCTGCGCCAGGCCTGTTCTCAATCACGATTGGGCCGAGGCTGTCGCGGACCCGTTCGGCCAGGGCCCGGACCGTGATATCGATCGGCCCGCCGGCTGCATACGGGACGATGATGCGTGTCGGCTGCTGGGCCATTACGGGAACAGCCAGCATAAACAGCGAGAGCAGAACAAGTCGATAACGTTGTGTCAGCATTGTGATCCTTATGTCGTTGAGATGGCGGGCCCATTGGGGCAATGGCCGGCCCGGCCCAGGCCTTAGAATAGCGACTTTTGAAGGCCATTTCGCTCCAAGCGGAATGTGAACGAGGCGCTATGGCGGTCAATCTTCCTGTTCCAGAGTTGCACCAGCTGCATGCGGTTTCCGGCGTTACGTTAGGGGTAGCGAGTGCGGGAATTCGCAAGGGCGGCCGCAAAGATATTCTTGTTGTTGCGCTTGCCGAGGGCACCCGGGTGGCGGGTGTCTTCACCCAGAACGCGTTTTGTGCTGCCCCCGTACAGGTCTGTCGATCTCATTTATCGGCATCCTCGGAGATTCGGGCATGGGTGGTGAACACGGGCTGTGCGAATGCCGGCACGGGCGAGCGAGGCCTTGCCGATGCGCAGGAGACAACCCGCATGCTCGCCGAATTGCTCAGGCTGCAGCCCGAGCAGGTACTGCCATTTTCCACCGGTGTAATTCTCGAGCACTTACCGATGGAGAAACTGCGCCTCGGTATTGATCAGGCTTGTGGTGTGCTTGGCGAGGCCAGTTGGCTGGATGCTGCACAGGCCATCATGACCACCGATACTCAGCCGAAGGCCGCCTCGACGAAGGTGATGGTCTCCGGCCGGCCTGTCACGATCACGGGCATCTCGAAGGGGGCGGGCATGATCCGGCCCAATATGGCCACGATGCTCGGCTATATCGCGACAGATGCAGGAGTTTCACAGGCGCTTCTGCACGACTTGGTCAGCGAGGCTGCCGATGAGTCGTTTAATGCAATTACGGTGGATGGCGATACGTCGACCAATGATTCATTTGTGGCGGCCGCCACTGGCGCCAGTGGTGTGGTGTTTTCCTCGGCGGGAGACCCTCAATGGCCGCTCTTTCGGGACGCCTTTATTGGTGTCTGCCGGCAGCTCGCTCAGGCGATTGTTCGTGACGGTGAGGGTGCAACTAAATTCATCACGATTCGTGTCATTGATGCAGTCTCTCGTGAAGAGGCCCGCCAGGTGGGCTATGCCATCGCACATTCGCCATTGGTCAAAACCGCGTTTTTTGCGAGCGACCCCAATCTTGGCCGTATTCTTGCGGCGATTGGCTACAGTGGCGTTCCCGGCTGTGATGTCAACAAGATCCGGGTGGCATTGGACGATGTGCTGGTTGCCGAATATGGCGGCCGGGCCAAGGGCTACTCGGAGGCCGATGGCCAGCGGGTGATGCAGCAGAGTGAGATCACGGTCACGGTTTCTCTGGGCCGCGGCGGTGCGCAGGCGGTGGTGTATACCTGTGATCTGTCGCATGAGTATGTCTCCATCAATGCGGACTATCGCTCATAGGAGTGAGATCGTGTCTGATTCCGTGAATGAATTGCTGCTAAAACTGAACGCCTTGCTTCCGGCGACGCCCGCAATGCCGGATTTCTCTGCGGCAAAGGCAATGCGATGGATTCGGCGTCCGACCCTTCTTGGGCATGTGTCGTATCTTGAGCCAGTGATGCATTTCGCAGAGATACGTTTTACTGATCTCCAGCATATCGATCGACAGCGTCGTCTCGTTGAGCAGAACACCCGGCAGTTTCTTGCCAAGAAACCGGCGAATAATGTGCTCATGACCGGCGCGCGTGGCACCGGAAAGTCATCGCTCGTTCGGGCCTGTGTCAGTGAGTTTCACGGACAGGGACTGCGCGTGATCGAGGTGGAGAAACAGGATCTGATGGATCTTCCGAGAATTGTCGAGACGGTCTCTCGGCTGCCGTATCGATTCATTATTTTTTGTGATGATCTGTCATTTGAATCGGGTGATGCGGGCTATAAGGCATTGAAGTCTGTATTAGATGGTTCAGTCGCTGCACAGTCGGAGAATCTTCTCATCTATGCAACGTCGAATCGCCGCCACTTGATGCCTGAGCAGATGAGCGAAAATCTGGAAACCCGCTATGAGGCCAGTGGCGAGATTCATCCGGGAGAAACCGTTGAGGAAAAGATTTCACTCTCGGAGCGGTTTGGCCTGTGGGTATCGTTTTACAGCTTTAGTCAGCAGGACTATCTGGATATTGTGGTGCACTGGCTTGCGCATTTTGGCTGTAGCCAGGCCTTGATCGATCAGGCCCGTCAGCCTGCGCTCCAGTGGGCATTAGAGCGGGGCTCCCGTTCTGGCCGCGTCGCGCTTCATTTTGCCCGCGACTGGGCCGGCCGGCATTGACTTTGGGATCTGCACCGCTGCAGGTAGCGGTGGGGATGCTGCGGCAGTTCAGTGGCGCGGTCCTGCTCACGACCCGTCCGGCCGGCAAACCCTTTGCAGGCTACTGGGAATTTCCAGGTGGAAAGATTGAAACGTCTGAGACGGCTGAACAGGCGCTCGCGCGCGAGCTTCAAGAAGAGATCAGCATCTGCGCAGAGGAATTTCATTTCGCCTGGACGGTGACGCACCGTTATCCACATGCAGACGTGGCGTTGCATTTCTATTGGGTTAGCCAATGGCAGGGCATTCCCCGCCCGCTTGAGGGCCAGCAGTTAATGTGGATTACCTGCGAGCAGGCATGGCCGTATCCGATTCTTCCTGCAACTGTTCCGTTGTTGGAGCAGATTAGAAATTACAGAGCGTGAGCTGAAACGGAATTTCCTGTTCAGTGCCCTTGAGGTGCATCGAGGTCTCAAGCTGTCGAAAGCGCACCGAGACGACATATTTGTTGGCACTGATTTCCGCAACCACCTCGGGCTGTTTGGGCACCGCGACGCGAATGATCTGGATCTGACGGCCATCCATCGAGAGTTCAAAGTAGCCGCGTGTGGCCAGATAGGATTCGGGCCGGGTGCCCTCGCGCAGCAGTTTTAAAACGATTTCGACGCCGTCGTACACGGGCTGTAGCGAATTAATCCAATTGTTCAGCATGCCCTGTCGAACTTCGACTGGCCGATGCAGCCAGACGTGCAGCGAAGGAATATCGAATTCACAAATACCCCCCGGGATACCAAAACGGCCTTTTAGCAACTGTAGCCACTCATGCTCGGGGATATGCTGGCCAAGACGGGTATTCGACGCCGATAGCGAGTTAAATATCGCCTGGATTCGGGCCAGAAGTTCATCCAGCGCCTCCTGTGAAACGCCGGGCTTACCTGAAAATTGATTGAGACGGGCCCGCTGGCGATCAAGCTCTTGGAGCAGCTCTGATTTGATGTCACCTCGTCCGCCCACAAGATCAAATAATTCGAATACCGACCAGAGCGCGGCCTGATGTCCAAAGGCCGAGGTGTTCTGATTGAATTCTTGGCAGCGTCTGAACAGACTTTCAATGCGAAGCAGTGAGCGGATACGCTCATTGCAAGGAAATTCGAAGGTCATCCAGCCCGGAGGGGCAGCAACGGCGGGCGTTGTGGGGTCGCTCATCCCCGAATTATGAATGAATTAGCTCGCGATGCAGGGTGTCGACCTGATCCCGCAGGTCATCCGCGGATCCGTCGTTATTGAGGACGTGGGTTGCAGCACGGATACGATCTTCCCGACGGGCCTGGGTCGCCATTATGGCCAGCACCTGCGCTTCGGGCAGCTGACTACGCTGTGTGACCCGGCTGACCTGGACCTTTTCTTCGCAATCCACGACGACCACGGCGGCTGCCTCAATCCTGCGACGATCGGGGCCTGATCCCCCGGAGGCTTTCTCGACCCAGAGGGGCACCATGTAAATCGCGTACGGCCCTGGGGCAGCCCGAAGGGCCGCCAAGGCGTACTGCTCAATCAGCGGATGAAGAATGGCTTCCAGTCGCCGCTTGGCCGCAGGGTCGGCAAACACCAGTGCCCGCATTTTTGATCGGTCCAGGCTTCGGTCTGCCATGATCATTTCGGGGCCGAAGTCGGCCTGAATAGTCGCAATGGCAGCCCCATCGGATGAGGTGAGCCGGTGAGAGATCGCATCGGCATCCACCACCGTAATGCCATGTGCGGCAAAACATTCGGCAGCCAGACTTTTGCCCGATCCGATGCCGCCGGTCAGAACGACGACACGCTCAGCCAAGCTGCACCCAAGTGACGACTGCCCCAAGCGCCAGGGCGGGACCAAATGGAATCTGTGTACTGAGAAAAGGCGGGGGAGAATTGACGATATCTGCCTGGCCGGGCCGCAGGCCGATCCGACCCCAAAGATAAAGGAGCGCGGTCAACAGAATTGCTGAGACGCTCGCGATAAGCCAGACCATTGGCAGGGATTGCCACCCGAGCCACGCGCCAATTCCTGCGCTCATGGCAAAGTCTCCCCGGCCCATAGCCTCGATGCGCTTGAATCGTTCAAATAAAAATGCGATGAGCCACAGCAGTCCATAACCCAGTAGACAGCCAAGCAGCCTCTCCTCAAGGCCAAGGCCAACGGGAAGATCGAGGCTGTGCGCCAACAAACCTGTCGCCGCGAGTAAGCCTGTGAGGGGATCCGGCAGCAGTCGGCAGAGCCGGTCGAATCGCGTCAGGCTGATCAGCAATGCAGCGAGCACGCCCGTGAGGCAGGCACCCCCGAGAACAGCGGCCGGATGGTCGGGCGTGGCTGCAGGCAGTGTCACGCTAAGGAGTAGCAATGAAACGATCGCCGACAGCAGCCACCAGCCTGCAGAAATTCGATTCAGTCGCGTGGCGGTCTCTTTACTGATCCAGTGAAGAATACTCTGCCGCCCAATCATCGCCAGCGGCTTTAGGGCGAGCATCGCAATTGCTGGTGTCACCACCACCCACACAAGCCATGAGGGACTAAGGCTTTCCGGAATCAGCATGGAGGACTGTTTAGATCGCTTTTGTCTGAGGGCGGTTGAGACGTACGCGCCGAATCAATCTGCCCTGGGTCTGAAGAATCTCCATCGGCACATCGGCAATCTTGACCGACACATGCGCGTCGGGGAGATCTTCGAGAGTTTCGAGGAGTAGTCCATTAAGGGTTCGGGCGCCATCCGTCGGCAGTTGAATACCAAGCCGGCGATTGAGTTCGCGCACTGGAGCAGTTCCGTCGACGATGATTGTTCCATTCTCTTCCCAGTGCATTCCTGTCGACTGATCACCTGGTGCATGGGTTGTGAATTCCCCGACCAGCTCTTCGATAATGTCTTCGAGTGTCACGAGGCCTTCGATTTCACCGTACTCATCCACAATGAGACCGATGCGCTGTTTATTCTCCTGAAAGTATTGCAGCTGAGTGAATAGAGGCGTTCCACCCGGTACGAAATACGGCTCGATCAGCGCATCCCGAAGTGTTTCGTGGGTGAATTCATTTCTCGACAGCAGTGCCATCGCCTTACGGACATGCAGAATTCCCACAATGTTGTGCAGGTCGCCGGCATAGACGGGCAGCTTGTTGTGAAAACAGGTCGTGAGCTGGTCAATCAGCGTCTGGGTTTCGGACTCAAGATCCAGCGCCTCGATTCTGTTTCTCGGCACCATCACATCGTTGACGGTGAGGTCCTCGATGTCAAAAAGGTTGAGCATAATGCTGCGATGCTTGGAAGGAATGAGCCGTGTTGACTCGAGAATTGCTGTACGCAGTTCTTGTGGCGACATTGCTTGCTGCTGAGAGGGTTCGGTTAGTTTACGAAGACCGATCACTCGAATCAGTCCAGACACCAGGCCATTAATCACCATTACTAGCGGATAACCGAACCGCACGAGCGGCATCAGGATGAGGCTGGTGGCCATGGCGATCGGCTCAGGCCGACTGGCGCCCAGAATTTTCGGTGTGATCTCCGCAAAGATAATGATGGCCAGTGCCACCAAGGCTGTCGCAATAGCCAGGACCGTGTCGTTATTACCGAAAGACTGAATGGCCAGGGCCGTCACCAGTGCGGTGAGCGCCGCGTTGACCAGGTTATTGCCGAGTAGGATCGTGGCCAGCAGCCGATCGGTCTGGTTCAAGAGGGCCAACACTCGATGGGCGCCGGGCCTGCCTTGCTGGGCAAGATGCCGAATACGATAGCGATTGACGGCCATCATGCTGGTCTCCGAGATTGAGAAAAATCCTGAGATCAGCAGCAGCAGAACAACTGCGGAAAAATGGGTCCAAAGCGGTAGTTCGTTCAAGCAGGCCGATGGCGTTTGGCTTGTTGGGCCGAGGCCGTAGGGGGCAGTGCCGTAAGACTATCCAAGAAAACAGGGCTTGTGTCTGGTCGGGGTGAGAGGATTCGAACCTCCGACTCCTGCGTCCCGAACGCAGTACTCTACCAGGCTGAGCTACACCCCGAAGCGAAGGCGGAAGTCTAGCAGGGAACCCTGTCGCTGCTGAAATAGTGCCATCTGTGACATCAGGCGCGTCGGCGAATCAACGATTCGAGCAGGTCGAGCAGGGCGGATTTATGTGCAGATGGCGCCAGGGGGTAGAGCGCAGATCGAGCCAGTTCACATTCCCGATGGGCACACTCCAAGGTGTAAGCCATGGCGCCCGTTCGATGTATGGCGGCAATGACCCGTTCAAAATCAGCCTGCTCAGGATTCAGAATGGCCTCCCGGACGAGGCCTTGCTCCTCAGAATTGCCGCGGGCCATAACGGCGATCAGCGGCAGCGTGGGTTTGCCTTCCCGAAGGTCATCACCCACCCGTTTGCCGATCTCAGACTCCTCTCCGTCATAGTCCAGGGCATCGTCAATCAACTGGAAAGCGGTTCCGAGATGTCGTCCGAATGCGGCGCAGCGTTCCGTAAGTTCGGGCGCCGCGCCAGAGAGTACAGCCGGAACCTTCGTGGCGGCCTCGAAGAGCTTGGCGGTTTTAAACCGAATTACCGTTAGGTAGCGGTCTTCGGTCACATCGGGATCCTGGCAGTTCATGAGCTGCAGGACTTCGCCTTCTGAGATGACATTGGTGCTTTCGGCCATGACCGACATGACCTCTGGCGACCCCACCTCGACCATCATTTGAAAGGCCCGCGAGTAGAGAAAATCACCCACCAGCACGCTGGCCGCGTTGCCAAAAAGGATATTTGCAGTGGCCCTGCCTCTTCTCAAGGCGGACTCATCGACGACGTCATCGTGCAGTAGGGTGGCGGTATGGATGAATTCGACGACCACCGCCATCAGGCGGGACCGCTCCGCAGATAGGAGATGCAGGGGGGCCGCTTTTTGATGTAAGTGAGCACTAATTGCACCGGACATTAGCAGCAACAGTGCGGGCCGGACCCGTTTTCCCCCGCTCTGGATGATGTATTCCGCGACCTGGCCGATCAGCGCAACCTCGGAGGTCAGGCGTCTGCGGATGAGGCTGTCGACAGCCGACATCTCGGAGCGGACGATGCCAAGGGGCCCGTCGATCGGCGCGGCCTGTTGGGTCGGAAGGGGGGAGCTGACAGCGTTCACCCGATGAATTATGACACCCTGAACTTGTCGGGCCTGGGCCGGACTCGCCCTCTGGGCAGGGAAAATCATTTGACAAAACAGCCACTTAGGGCTAGATTGGCGGGTTTCCGAAATTCAAAAGAAGCAGGTCCACCATGTATGCTGTGATCAAGACCGGGGGCAAGCAGTATCGCGTGTCCGCTGGCATGAGTCTTAAAGTTGAGTCGCTCACCGCCGAGGTGGGCAGCAAGGTTGTCCTGGATCAGGTCCTGGCCATCGGCGAGGGCGATTCTGTGGTGGTGGGTTCTCCCCGGGTTCAGGGCGCATCGGTGCAGGCAACCGTGGTGGCCCATGGCCGTCACGACAAGGTGCGAATTTTTAAGCACCGCCGCCGGAAGCATTTTGCCAAGAGCCAGGGCCATCGTCAGAACTACACGGAACTCAGTATTCTAGAAATCAAGAAGTAATCTGCACGGATGTTGTAGCCGGGCAGGTTTTTAATTATTCATTGTTAGGCAGGTTGAATTAAATGGCACAGAAAAAAGGCGGCGGCAGTACGCGAAACGGTCGGGATTCCGAGGCCAAACGACTCGGCGTGAAGGCCTTTGGTGGTGAGCATATTTCAGCAGGCAGCATCATTGTGCGCCAGCGGGGCACCCAGTTCCATGCGGGTGACAATGTTGGTATGGGCAAAGATCACACCTTGTTTGCGCTGACCGATGGCACCGTGAAGTTCGCAGTCCGTGGCCCGATGAATCGCTCCACGGTTAGCATCGTGGCGGAATAGTCCGCGCGCAAGGACAAAGGATTGATGTCTGAGCCCCGCCACGGAGCGGGGCTTTTTATTTTGAGCAGCGATGAAATTCATTGATGAAGCCACCATCGAGGTCCATGCCGGCAATGGCGGCAATGGCATCGTTGCGTTTCGACGGGAGAAGTTCATCCCCAAGGGCGGGCCCAGTGGCGGTGATGGCGGCCGCGGCGGTTCGGTGATTGCGATTGCAGATCGCAACATCAATACGCTGATCGACTACCGATACGCCCGCGTCCATCGCGCCCGAGGCGGCGAGCATGGCCAGGGTTCTGATCGATATGGTGCCGCGGCAGAAGATATTGTCTTGAGAATGCCTGTCGGCACAGTGATCACGGATGCCGAAACCGATGAACTTATCGTAGATCTGTCATTAGATGGGCAGCAGGCTACGCTGGCCAAAGGCGGGCGTGGTGGGCTTGGTAATTTGCACTTTAAGTCGAGCACAAATCGCGCCCCACGTCAGGCCACGAAGGGGACCGAGGGTGAGCATCGCAGGATTCGCCTGGAGCTGAAGGTGCTGGCCGATGTGGGCCTGTTGGGCCTGCCCAATGCGGGTAAATCAACACTGATTGCAGCCTGTTCGAATGCGCGCCCAAAAATCGCCGACTATCCTTTCACGACACTCCATCCCAATCTGGGTGTCGTGCGGACAGGGCCGGCAAAGAGTTTTGTGATGGCCGATATTCCTGGGCTCATTGAGGGAGCCGCCGACGGCGCTGGCCTTGGCCATCAGTTTCTTCGTCATCTGCAGCGGACGCGACTTCTGCTGCATATCGTAGACATTTTTCCGCCCGGTGCCGCGGTGGAGACAGCGTCCGATATCGCGCATCTCGTCGATACGCTGGCGGTTCAGATTCGCGGCCTGGTCGCTGAGCTCAAACGTTACGACGCTACGCTTGCGCGTAAGCCACGATGGATTGTGCTGAATAAAACGGACCTTGTTTCCGATGCGTTATGCGCGGATATTTTGGCGGCCTTAAAAAAGAAGCTCCGGTCGCGTGCCGCAGGCTATTGCGTCAGCGGCGTCAGTCGTGCGGGCTGCGAGGAATTGATGCAGGATATCCAGCGGTGGCTTGACGCCCAGCGGATTGCCGAGGTGGGCTCAGTTCAGCCGGACGTTCGATTTCAGCCAGAGGATGATCAGCATGTCGGATAGTGGCCGTTCGGAACGGCAGGTCGTACGGCGGGCGCAGCGATGGGTCGTCAAGGTCGGCTCCAGTCTCGTGACCGATGAGGGCCGAGGGATTGACCCCGAATCGATTGCGATGTGGGCAGCGCAGATCGCCGGTCTGCGGGCTCAGGCCCGGGAGGTCGTGCTGGTATCGAGTGGCGCCATTGCCGAGGGCATGAAACGTCTGGGCTGGATGACCCGACCGCATGAGATCCATGAGCTGCAGGCCGCCGCAGCGGTGGGACAGATGGGACTCGCCCAGGCCTATGAGTCCGGGTTTGCAAAGTGGAACCTCAAGACTGCCCAGATTCTCTTGACCCACGAGGACATTGCAGATCGCAGGCGGTACCTCAATGCCCGATCCACGATTTCAACCTTGCTTGGCTATGGCGTCGTTCCCATCATCAATGAAAATGACACGGTGGTAACCGACGAAATCAAGCTGGGTGATAACGACACCCTTGCTGCGATGGTGACCAATCTCATCGAAGCGGATGTGCTGGTCATTCTCACCGATCAGGCGGGCCTGTTCACTGCAGATCCGCGACGTGATTCTTCCGCCACCCTGATCACCTGGGGGCAGGCTGCCGATCCTCGCTTGGAATCGATGGCCGGCGGCGCAGGATCGGGAATTGGCAAGGGGGGCATGGCCACGAAGGTTCGTGCTGCCCAGCGTGCCGCCCGAAGCGGCGCCGCCACCGTGATTGCCAGCGGCCGCGAAACGAATGTGTTGTCTCGCCTGGCATCCGGTGAGTCGGTGGGCACATGCCTGGTGGCAGAACTCGCGCCCATGGCGGCCCGCAAGCAATGGCTTGCGGATCAGTTACAGACCCGCGGCCGGCTGATACTCGATGCGGGAGCAGTTCGGGTGCTGATGGAGCAGGGCAAAAGTCTTTTGCCGATCGGTGTGACCGAACTGGAAGGCGATTTCGAACGGGGTGATCTGGTGACCTGTCTTGCGCCGGACGGAAAGGAAGTCGCCCGCGGCCTTGTGAACTATGGCGCCAGTGATGCGCGACGGATACTGCGTCGACCGTCTAGCGAAATTGAGTCAATTCTGGGGTTTGTCGAGGAGTCAGAACTTATTCACCGCGACAATCTTATTCTGCTGGACCGTTCGTAGTCTGCTCTACA
>Ga0255182_1000330_pt1 | contig 35402 bp, 25 predicted proteins | sample Atl_UVDOM_RepA_8_FD_188420 | JGI IMG/M metagenome (GOLD analysis project Ga0255182, IMG submission 188420) | Freshwater microbial communities from Altamaha River, Georgia, United States - Atl_UVDOM_RepA_8d | ecosystem: Environmental > Aquatic > Freshwater > River | place: USA: Georgia...
CTTCACCCTCGCCAGACGAGCTGTTGATGCCATAGTTCGCGTTGTCGATGCCGTGCGAAATCAGCTCCTTGCCGATCCGCTGCCGCATGGTCCCGCTATGCCAGTCGCCTTTGCTCGGATCGAGCTCGACGAGCAGCGCCCCCGTGGGCAGCATCACCTGCCTCAGGTAGAGCGGAGCGTACTGACTGACGATCATGCGACTCGTCGGCACCGTCTGGAAGTATTCGCGGTGAGCCGTGGGATCTTTCGCAAACTTGAACTTGTCGCGCGGCGGAACGAGCATCCCCAGATCGATCGTGTGCAGGAGCAACTCCGTGGGTGCGCCGACCTTGAGATCTTTCAGTTCACCGTTGAGTTCCCCCCGACGAAACAGCAGCTTCAATCCCGGCGCGATCCACTCGGCAGGCAGCACGCCGCTCCATGCGTCAGCCGCATACGCAAGCCCCTGGTTCTCCAACTCGCTTTCCTGAACCCACTGTCCGCCCACGCACTTGAACTGCAGGGTCTGGTTGCGGGAGATGGTGGCGGAACGATCGCTGTAATGGAGGGTCGAGGCATAGCCGGCGCTCGAACGTACCCGGACCATCTTGCCCTCGAGGTCGGGGTGCTTGGGCAAGTAGATGTCCCGAACCCAGCGGCCATCGGCCGTCTGGATCTCGACCAGCGCGCTGCCGCGGAGCCGCTCGAGCAGGAATGTCCCCCGCGGATCGCTGAGTTTGTCGAGGCCGCCCTTGTCGTCGATGATCGACACGGGGCCGGCTGCCGGCGTAAACTCGATCTTCGCTTCCGGCAAGCCGTCCAGGGAGTAGGCGGTTTTCGGAAGTTTCTCCGGCGGATCGAGGTGAAACGTGCCGAGTCTCCGGCCGTTTTTGTCGAGGGCGGCGACCTGCAACGGCGCGGTGCCCGCCTCGAGTGGTCGCACCAACAGCAGGCACTTGCGCTGACCGATCAGATGCGGCTGACTGTCCCCTTCACGAGGCCGAGCGGGAATGATCTGGCTTTGCGCGAAGAGCACCTGGGCGGCCAGGTCGCCCTCCAGATCGTTGGCCGGCCGAGTCGCGTTGAAAACGAGCGGTTGGTCGGCCGAACGCACGGCCGAATACGGCATGAGCAGGCATACCGTCGCCAGGAGAACGACGAGTTTCTTCGTGGACATAAGCACTCACCCTGGGCTGGAGACCGGCGCGATGCCACAGAACGCCGCCGATTGATCATAGGGGATGGAGGCCGCCGCGTCAGATTCTGCAATGGTCCATGCTTGCATGTCGCGGCCGAACGTGGGAGCCTGTTCTCGGCTCGGCTGCCGGGTTTCTCGGGCGGGATCAGGCGGTTGCCTCCGGAACAGGGGATTACGAATGTGCGAACTCCTCGGGCTAGCGTTCAACAAGCCGATCTCGCCCGGTCTCTCCTTTCGCGGCTTCCGGCACCGGGCGCGGCGAAATCGCCACGGCTGGGGACTGGCGGCCATCACGCCCGGGAGTGCCCGCATCACGAAGGAGCCGATCCGCGCCGACGAAAGCGACTTGGCCCGTTCGCTCCGTGACGATCCGACACTCGTCGCCCCGCTCTTCATCGGCCATGTGCGGGCCGCCAGCTGCGGCGATGTACATCTCCGAAACACACACCCTTTCACCCGCCGCATCGACGGCAGCGACTTCGTCTTCGCCCATAACGGCACGCTCGACACACGACGGCTTCGGCCGCGCGTCGCGGCCGATTTCCCCGTCGTTGGCTCCACCGATTCGGAGTTGGCGATGTGCGTGCTGCTGTCATGGATGACCCACGAGCGGGTCGCTCCCGACGACTACTCCCTCATCGAAGACTTCCTCAAGGATCTCAACGCCACCGGCGACCTGAACCTGCTCTTCTCCGACGGCAGACGGCTCTACTGCTACCACGATACGGGCGGATACAACGGCCTCTGCTACACGCACCGCCAGGCGCCGTTCGGCCCGGTGAGCCTTCGCGACGAGGACTGGGAGGCGGACCTCGGCGCGGAAAAAGCCCCCGAACAGCGCGGCTTCGTCGTCGCCTCACGACAACTGACCGACGGTGAAAGCTGGATCGGGTGCCCACCGGGCTCGCTGCTGGTATTCCAGCACGGTGCGGTCGTCTATGGCGCCGATCGTGGACGCCCGATGACCGGTAGGGTGCCGTGATCACGACCGTGGTGACGGCTGGCAGTCACGGAGATTGTGCCGCTCCCGTGGGAGGCCGCCGACGTCCGCCATGGCGGCCTGCCTGAATCGCTGACGCCCGGCGGCATGGCGCCGGGGCCGCTTGCAACCGGGGGCCGGTGGGCCTAGAACACGGCCCATGCTGGGGACGCTCCTTACCGCCGCTGCGGTCGACACCTGGCCATTCGTGGTGCTCTCGGCCGCGGTGGCCGCGGTGATTCTCGGCGTGGTCGTGCTCCGGCTCCATCCCTTTGTGGCTCTGCTGGCCGCGGCGCTTCTTGCCGGCGGGCTCGCCGAAGGACTCCCGCCCGACGCCAAGCGGCCAGACAAGGGGCAGCTCGTGCGGGCCGTGGAACTGACGGCGGAGGGCTTCGGCCGCACGGCGGGCGGCGTGGCGATCGTGATCGGCATGGCCACGATCATCGGGATGGCCCTCACCGAGAGCGGGGCGGCCGACAAGGTGGTCAGGCGGTTCCTGGCGGCCTGCGGCACGGGGCCGGCGGGTATCGCGCTGGCGATCGTGATCGCGACCTACGTCCTCTCGATCCCGATCTTCTTCGACAGCATGTTCATGCTGATGGTGCCGGTTGCGGTGGCGCTCGCCCTGCGAACCGGCGGCCACTTCACTCTCTACGTGCTGGCGATCTGCGCCGGCGGCACCGTCACCCACGCCCTGACGATTCCGCACCCGGGCCCGACCTTCATGGCCGAGAACCTGGGCATCGACGTCGGCCTGTCGATCTGGGTCGGGATCGTGGCGGGACTCGTCCCCGTCCTGGCCGGCTGGGCGGCCTGCCGGATGCTCGATCGGCTCACGCCCATTCCCGTGCGGGACACGGGGAGCGTCTCGCTGGCCGACGCCCGCTCCATCATGGACCGCCCCGAGTCGCAGCTGCCCTCGCTCACGGCCGCGCTGCTGCCGATCGTGGTCCCGATCCTGCTGATCAGTGCGGCCTCGGTCATCGATGTGATCCGCCAGGGTGCGGCACGGGACGCCGCCGGCTGGGCCGCAGGAGCGATCGCGGCCAGCGGCGGCCCGGAGCGGTTTCGGAGCCTGGCCGGCTGGCTCGAGTTCATGGGCAACAAGAACGTGGCGCTGATCGTCGGGGCGGGGCTCGCGCTCGCCATTCTGGCCCGCCAGCGGCGTCTCTCGGCCGCGGAACTGAGCCGGATGACGGGTCCGCCCCTCGAGACGGCCGGCGTGATCATCCTGATCACCGCCGCGGGCGGGGCCTTCGGCTTCATGCTCGAGCAGGCGGGCGTCAAGCGGGCCATCGAGGGCTGGGTGGCCACCAACCAGGGGATCGACGTGGTCCTGTTGGGCTACGTGGTCGCCGTCGTGTTTCGGATCGCCCAGGGGTCGGCCACTGTCGCGATGCAGACCGCGTCGGCGGTCTGCGCGGGTCTTCTGCCGGCACTCGAGTGTCACCCGCTTTACCTGTTCCTCGCGATCGGCTTCGGGGCCACCGGGTTCTCGTGGATGAACGACAGCGGCTTCTGGGTGGTCAGCCGCCTGGCGGGCTTCAGCGAGCGGGAGACGCTCCGCACCTGGACACCGCTGCTGACCGTGATCTCGCTCACGGGGATCGTGCTCACACTCGTGGCCTCTCGGCTCCTGCCGCTGGCCGCCGCGGCACGCTGATCCCCTGCCGACGGCAACCCTGGGCGATGTCTTGTGCGGCCGCATCCCGCTCAGGACTCGCGAAACACGAAGTACACCGCCGCGCAGATGCAGAGCGCCGCCCAAAGGTAGTTGAGCTTCAGCGGTTGCTTCATGTAGATCACCGCGAACGGCACGAACACGCCGAGCGCGATCACCTCCTGCAGGATCTTGAGTTGCCCGAGGTTCATCTTCGTGTAGCCGATCCGATTGGCGGGGACCTGCAGCAGGTACTCGGCGAGCGCCACGCCCCAGCTCACGAGCGCCGCGATGAACCAAGGCCTGCCGCTCATGTCCTTCAAGTGGGCGTACCAGGCGAACGTCATGAAGACGTTCGAGCAGATCAGCAAGAGCGTCGTCTGGAGCAGGACGGGCATGGCGCGGGGTTCCTGAAGGACCGACCTCTTGTGCAGATCGCGCAGAACGGGCCGAAAGTCTGTGCGCCGAACACGCCCGCGACCGGGTGTTCCGCCTGCTGCTCGGATAAGGTACCTCGCTCCATCCCTCGTCGTCGCACGAGTGATCCACGGCCGCCGATCACCGGCCGAGCGCGACCCCGTCGAGCCGGTGATCCACGCCCGATTCGAGGCACGGCCCCACCCCGGACGCCCCCCGATGGATCCGCACCATCTGCGTGGCCCCCTTGAAGGCCTGCGGATCGCCGAGCCGATGGCCGCGGGCCGCGAGCTCCGCCCCGACCTGATCGGAAAACGCCGTGTCGAGCTGCACCTCGTCGCTCGTCATCACCACGCGAAAGCGAGGCGCGTCGCACGCCTGCTGCGGATTCATCCCGAGGTCGAGCGTGTCCACCAGGAGCTGGACCAGTCCCTGGGGATGGTTGTTGAGGCCGATGCAGCCGAGGATGAACTCCGGGATGCCGTCGCGGAGCACCATGCCGGGCAGGATCGTGTGCCGCGGCCGTCGCCCCGGCCCGAGCGCGTTCGGATGGCCGGACTGCGTGGCGAACTGGCTGGCACGGTTGTTGAGGATCACGCCGGTGTCGCCCGCCAGGAGCCCCGAACCGAACGCCCCGCAGATGCTCGACATCAACGACACCGCGTTGCCGTCCCGGTCGATCGCGCACAGGTAGGTCGTGTCGGACGTGTTGCCTCCCTGGGGACGCACGACCGCCGTGGCACGATCGCCGATCCGCCCACGCCGCTGCGACAGGCCGTCTGCCTCGAGGGCACGACCGACCTTCTCGAGCATCGCGTCGGTCGGCTCACCGATCTCGTCGATCGCAAATTCGAACCCCAGCCGCAGGGCCTCGATCTGGTGGTGCAGCCGGGCCGACTCGCCCATGCCGACCAGGTCGAAGCCCTCGAGGAGCCCCAGCGCGATCAGGGCGACAACGCTCTGGGAGTTGGGCGGCAGGCCGAGGACGTCGCGGCCCCGGTAGCGCACCGACAATGGCTCCACCCACTCCGCTTCTTGCCGCGCCACGTCGGCCGCGGTGGTCGGCACACCGCCGGCAGACAGCGTGGCGGAGATCGCTCGGGCGACGGCACCGCCGTAGAAGGCTTCGCGCCCTTCCTTCGCGACGCCCTCGAGCGTGGCGGCGAGTGCCGGAAAGCGGACGATCTGCCCGGGCACGGGTGACTTGCCCTGCGGCAAGAGCAGGTTCCGCAACGCCGGAGTCGCAGATGGGGGCAGCAGTGGCGCCGCCAGCGCCCACATGCCCGCCATCGATTCGCCGACCGGATAGCCGTCTCGGGAGGCGGCGACGGCCGGCTCCCAAAGCCGCTCGAGCGACCGGCTGCCGAACCGCTCGAGCAGCCGACACCAGCCCGCCACCGCACCCGGGATCGTCACCGAGACCGCGCCCTGGTCGGGCATCAGCGGCCGCTTCCCGATCCGTGCGAGGCTCGCCCCCGAGGGAGCCGCCCCGCTGCCGTTGAGCCCGAACACTCTCCGCTCCCGCGCCGACCAAACAAGGATCATCGTGTCGCCGCCGAGCCCGCTCATCATCGGTTCCACCACGGCCATCATCCCGGCCATCGCCACGGCGGCGTCACACGCATTGCCCCCCTCCTCGAGCACCCGCAGCCCGACCTGCGTGGCCAGCGGCGAACTCGACGAGGCCAGGCAGTGCCGCGTGAAGACGGGAGAACGCCGCCCGAGAAAGCCGGTCGGATCATCGGGCCGGTCAAGGGACGGCTCCGCCGTTTGCGCGACCCTCGCGGCTTGGGCGGCGACGGCCGCCCCAGCCGTCGCCAGGAACATGCGCCGCTGCATCGCAGGAATCACCATCGCGTCGTCGGCTCCTGGGAGGGGACGGGTTTGCCGGCCGCCGCCGACGTCTGGCACAGTATGACGGTCCCGCTTCCCCCGCAGAAAGGCTGGTGCGCCCATGGCTGGATCCGACCGCCGCGATTTCCTCGCCGGCATGACCGCGCTCGCCGGGGCCGCCGGATTGCTCACCGCCGCGGAGCCGGCCGGCGGCGGCGATGAGTCGTTCATGAACAACCTGCCCGACCCCTTGCTCGCGGCCCGGGAGCTGCCGGAGTTCACGTTCGCCCTCGAAAAGTCCGCGGGACGCACCCGCGGCGGCAGCTACGGCAAGGAGGCGACGGTCGAGCAGCTGCCGATCTCGAAGGGCATCGCGGGGGTGTCGATGCGGCTCGAGCCGGGCGTGATGCGGGAGCTGCACTGGCACGCGACCGCCGCCGAGTGGGCCTACGTCGTCAGCGGCCGCGTGCGGACCACGGTGGTCGATCCACAGGGCCGCACGGGGATCGACGATTTCGGGCCCGGCGACATCTGGTACTTCCCCCGTGGTCACGGCCACATGCTCCAGTGCCTCGGCCGCGAGCCGTGCCACTTCATCCTCGTCTTCGACAACGGCTACTTCTCCGAGTTCGGCACGTTCAGCCTCACCGATTGGCTCGGCCACGTGCCGCCGGCGCTGCTCGCGAAAAACCTCGGCGTACCGGAGGCGACGTTTCGGGGATTTCCGCGGGAGGAGGTCTACTTCGCGACCGGCGCGGTGCCTCCCGAGCCCGCAGCCGCGCCCATCGGAGGCGTCAACCCACCTCCACTTCCGCACAAGCATTCGCTTCTGTCTCAGGAACCGCTCGAGACCTTCAAGGGCGGCCGGGAATGGCGGGTCGAGGCGAAGGATTTTCCGATCTCGACGACGATGACCGGCGCGATCCTCGACATGCAGCCCGGCGCCCTCCGCGAACTGCACTGGCACCCGAACGCCGACGAGTGGCAGTACCTGCTCGCCGGGAAGATCCGTGCGACGCTCTTCGGCTCGCGCGGCCGTTACCGCGAAGCGACACTCGAAGCCGGCGATGTCGGCTACATCCCGCAGGGCTACGGCCACTCGCTCGAGAACATCGGCACAGAGCCGGCACGGGTCCTGATCGTGTTCAACGCCGGCGACTACCAGACGGTCGATCTCTCGCAGTGGATCGCCGGCCAGCCCGCCGATGTGCTGGCGGTGAACTTCGGCCAGCCGGCGCCGACATTCGAGGGCTTTCCGAAACGTGACGTCTTCATGGCGGGGGAATGAATCCCGGAGCCGAACACGGCTCCACGTCCGCCCATGTCCCGGGCAGCAGACATCTGCCGGGATTCACTGCCTCAGGAAACTCCATGGGCCGAAGCGTCGTCCTTGCCGGTGCCGCCCGCTGCCCAGGCTGCACCCTGCCAACCCGCTGGTGCACGTGTGGGCTGCTGCCACCGGTCGAGCCCCGGCTTGCAGTTCAACTCCTCATCCATCGCCACGAGCTGGCGAAGCCGTCCAGCACCGGCGCGCTCGTCGGGCGCGTGGTAGCCGGCGCCACCTGCCACACCTACCAGCGGGCCAACCGGTACTTCCCCGCGACCGGCTTGCCGACCACCGCGTGCGAGCCGGGCCGAGCGCTCTGGGTCCTCCATCCCCGTGGTGAATCATGGCCGGCAGCTCTCGATGCCCGCGACGGCCCCCCGGAGGCCACGAAGCAATTCCTGCTCCTCGACGGCACGTGGCGGCAGGCCGGCGAGATGCTCCGCAGCCTCGAGGGCCGCGAGCCGCCCGTTCGGCGTGTCCGCCTGCCGGACTCGGCCGCCGCGCCGAGCCGTTACTGGCTCCGCGAACAGCCGGCGCCGCTGCAACTCTCGACCGCCGAGGCGCTCATGGCGGTGTTCAGGCACGTCGGCGAGCACGAGGCGGACCGTGGCTTGGGGCTGCACTTCGAGCTGCATGTCTACGCGACCCTCCTGGCCAGGGGCCGCCGCCAACTGGCCGAGCGCTACCTCGGGCATTCGCCGTTGCTCACCGAGGCGCCAGAAATCCTCCGACAACTGCACGCCAGGGAACGCGTACCATCCACCTGCAGCCCCCTTCCCCGACCTCCGGAGCCGCCGCGATGGCCGCCGCCCCCGACCACCTGATCGCCTTCGTCCGCGAATGCCTGACCACGGGCATTTCACGGCACGAAATCGCCCGCGCACTCGCCGCTGCCGGCTGGTCGGACCGCGAGGCGGCGCTGGCGCTCGATTCCTTCGCCGAGTCTCCGCTGCCGCTGCCGGTGCCGAGAAAACGGGTTTCGAGTTCGCCCCGCGATGCCTTCCTGCATCTCATCGCGCTCGCCGCCCTCTACAACACCGCATTCGCCGTCGGCTCGGTCCTGTTTTTTCTCATCGACCGCTGGCTGCCACTGCCGATCGACAAGGACCATTTCCGGATGGGCGCGCTCCGCTGGGCGGCGGCCACACTCCTGGTCTCGGTGCCGATCCTGGCCATCGTCCAACGGGCGATCGACCGTGATGCGGCCCGAAATCCGATCGCCCGACTCACGCCCGTCTACCGTTTCCTCGCCTACCTGACGCTGCTGGTGACGACGCTCGTGATGGCGGGCGATCTGGTCTGCGTGCTCATCAACTTCCTGCGCGGCGATGCGACGCTCCGCTTTCTGCTCAAGGCGCTGACGGTGCTGACGATCGCCGGCGGAGTTTATCTCTGGTATGCGAGCGACCTGCGCCGCGAAGAGTCGCTGACGGGCGGCGCAGGCCGGTCGCTTCCCCCGGTGCCGCCATGGCGAGGCTGGCTCGCCCGGGCCGGCGTCGGTGCGGCCGCAGCCGCCCTGGTCGCCGCGCTCGCGTTGCTCGGCAATCCCCTCCATGCCCGACGCCTCCGCCTCGACGAGAGTCGCGTGCAGGATCTCCGCTCCATTCAGCAGGCGATTGAAAACTACCACGACCGCCACGGCGAGTTGCCCGTGAGCCTCGAGGCGCTTCGCTCCGACCCGGGCACGTTCGTCGGCAACCTCTCCGATCCGGTGACGGCGGAACCCTACGGATTTCGGCGGACGGGGGCACGGACCTACGAGATGACCGCCTGCTTCGACCTTCCCTCTCCCGACGACGACGATCGCCCGTCGTGGAATCGCGACGGCTTCTTCGCGCACGGGCAGGGATCGAAAACGTTCGCAGTCACCGTTCCGGATCGTGAGACACCCTGAGACGCGGCGCCCGCCCCGACCGGTGTCAGTCGCCCGGCGCGTGCGCAAGCAGCCGGAACCGCGGCACCCTCTTGCCGTCCACCTCGACCATCTCCGCGAACATCGCCGCCGGCCGCACCCACACCCCCCCGTCGCCGTACTCCTGCCGGTAGACGACGAGCCATTCGAGCGTCTCGCTGTGCCGGGCGACGCCGAGCACCGTGTACTCGTTGCCCTTGTAGTGCCGGTAGCGGCCCGGCGGGATTCCGTCCATGCATCGGCCTCACGATCGGGGTGATCGGATATCAGTGCGGCGTTCCGCGCGAAACACGGGCGCCGTCAGGGCCGCGGCCGTGGGCCCGACGGAGGCGTCCGTCCGCGCGGATGCGGATGCGCGTGCGCTCCGGGCGGGCCCCGCAGGCTCACCGGCGTGCCACGAAACGCCCGCGGGATCACGGGCCAGTCGGTGGTGAGGAAGTACGCATACGTACCCTGCGGAAACTCGGGCGTGACACACTCACGACCGTTGCACGCGTCGAGGTCGCCCGCGCCCGCCACGAACTCGTAGTCCTGGACGAACGCCCCGTCGTGACGGCCCCCCGGCCCCCGGCCGTCGCCCGGCCGTGCGCCGGGCTTGAGCCGGTAGCTGCTCGTGAGCTTGCGGATGCCGGATCCCGAATCCTCGGCACGCTCGTATCCGTACAGGCTGTAGATGGGGAACCCGTCCGCGGCCCAGCCGACCAGTGGCGAATGGGCATCGGCCCCGTCGGCGTCGGATCCACGGCCGAGCTTCTCGAGCAGTCCGGTGGGCAGGCCGTGGTAGTGATAGATGCCGCCGGGCTGCACGTGGGCGTGGTTGGCATCGAGCCCGAGCGGGACGGCGCCCCCCAAGGCCTCGTAGTTCCAGCCCGCATCACGGTCACCCATCCAGTATTCGGCGGTGCCCGGGTCGAACAGCACGCCGTTGACCCCGATCCCGAACGGCATCGGCGGCCCGCGCCGGTTCGGATCGTGGAGCACGGTGGGACGAGCGTTGGCGACGGGCTTCAGTGGCAGCCGTACCGACCATTGCTGCTCGCTGATCGAGTGCGGATTGCCCCGATTCGGAAACGCCCCGACGTTGTGATCGGGAATGTCATTCGCCGTGATCACGCGAAAGCCGTCTTGGATCACGATCGAGACTCGGTTCGCGGCCGGCGGCTGGCGATCGGCCGGAACGAGCGCGACGGGCCGGGCCTCGTTGGCCCGATGCTGTCGCATCGGAGGCGGCCCCTGCGCGATCACCCGCGCCGCCAGGAGGCCGCCGAGCGCGAATGCCAAAGCCAGCCATACGGAGCCGCGCGTCATCACTGGTTCCCTCCGTCTGCTCACGGTGGCGTCGCCAGGGGCGAGGAGGTCCTCGGTCGGCGGTGCGTTGTTCGTCACGGCATGCGACGAGCCCTGCCTCGACGTTCACTCTATCCGGACTGCCTTGGCGGACGCCAGCCGACCGCACCGGCCCCGCCCTCACTGCACAAAACCTGTACGAACCCTAGGATGGAAGCACCGCGAGGACGCTTTCCGTTCCGAGTCCCTTGCCGCCGAGATGGAGCCAAGATGGAACCGAGATCGACCCACGCCCGCAAGGAGTACGAGCAGGACTCGCTCGATGAGTCATGCGTTGATCGCGACCCGTTCCGGCAGTTCGCGACCTGGTACGACGCGGCCGTGGCGGCCGGCGTCCCCGAGCCCGAGGCGATGACCCTCTCGACGGCCACTCCCGACGGCCGCCCGTCGGCGCGGATCGTGCTCCTGCGGGGCTTCGACGCACGTGGCTTCTGCTTCTTCACCAACTACGAGAGCCGCAAGGGACGCGAGCTGGAGGCGAATCCACACGCCGCCCTCACCTTCCACTGGGCCGCGCTCGAGAGGCAGGTGCGGATCGAGGGCCGCGTCGAGCGGACGACGGCGGCCGAAAGCGACGCCTACTTCACGAGCCGGCCGAGCGCGTCGCGGATCGGCGCCTGGAGCTCGCCACAGAGCGCGGTGATCGCCGACCGCGCCGCACTCGAACAGCTCTTCGACCGCTTCCGGGCGGAGCATCCCGACGACGCCGCGATCCCGCGGCCAGACCACTGGGGCGGCTACCGACTCGTGCCCGACCGGATCGAGTTCTGGCAAGGCCGGCCGAGCCGGCTCCACGACCGCCTGCGGTTCAGCCACGAAGCTGCCGACGCCTGGCTGATCGAGCGGCTCGCGCCCTGACCGGGAGCCGCAGGTCGGATTCACGAAGCCACCGCTGCGCTTCCGGTCCGCGACGACGCTCGCTCGGGCCCCAATTGCCGGTCCCTGCCTCGTGACGCGATGCCCCGGGCGGCTGTTCGACGTGGGCGGGTCGACTGGGACCGGAAATCCCGTTGACCATGGGGCTGGGCGGTTGGTACAGACCCCGGGCCGTGGGCCTCACAAACCGGCGGAGGGCGTGCCGTCCCCCCACGGGCGCTGCGAACGCTCATGAGGGTTTTTTCTTGCGCACGATCCGTCGTTGGCTCCGCTCCGTCGCCCCCTCCAATCGCTCCTCGAGACGAAGGCCGCACTACACGCCACTTGTCTGCCAGAGTCTCGAGCAGCGATTCGCGCTCACCGTTGCGGTCAATGGACTTCCGGAGTCGGACGCTCTGCTCGATGCCGTCACTCCTTCGGTGGAGGCGATCACGGTCGTCAATCAGGCCGCGGAGGGCATGCCTGACGACGCGGCCCAGGCGACTTCGAGCGAGGCGATGTCACCCGCATGGGGAGCGCTGCTCGCGGCGCCCGTTCCGGGCAAGGGCACGTGGGAGACCTCGCTCCAGCCGCGCTCGTACGAGGGACGGGTGGTGGCATACTACGACGCCGTCCTGAATCTGACGTGGCTGGCGGATGCGAACTACGCCAAGACCTCGGGCCACGACGCGGACGGCCTGATGACGACGTGGGACGCCAACGCCTGGGTAGCCTCCCTCACGCTGTTCGGCGGCGGCGACTGGCGGTTGCCGACGGTCAGGATCACGGACGGCTTGTTTGTCTCGAACTTCAGCAACTGCGGTGGCACGGACGTCGGCGGAGGCGACTGGGGCACGCGATCCGAAATGGGGTACATGTACTACTCGCATCTCGGGAATGTGGGCTTTTATATCGCGGACAAGAGAGACCCCACCGTTGCGCTGGGGCCGAACCGCGGCTACGGACTGAAGAACACGGGCCTGTTCGTGAACCTGCAGCCGTCGCTCTATTGGACGCACAACGAGACCGTGGCCTCGCCGGGCCGTTCCGGGGCCGTGTCCCTCTCCTTCGCCACCGGTGTCCAGGATGTTACGTATGTGTACGCCACGCTCGGCCGGGCATGGCCGGTGCACGACGGCGATCTCCTCGGGTCCGAGCAGCCACCGTTGCTGGGCGGAACCGTCACCCCTTCGGTCGAGGCCGTCGAGGTCGTGGGACCGGCCGGCAAGGTCGTTCTGAGCGAGGCGGCGCTCGCGCGGAAGACATACGCGGCGGGAGAGCGGCTGACATTCCGCGTGACGTTCTCGGAACCGGTCGTGGTGACCGGCGTGCCGACGTTGCCTCTCGAGATCGGCTCGGTGGCATGCAGTGCCACCTGGACGGGCCGGGGCAACCGCACCCGCGCCCTCACGTTCTCGCTCCGCATCGGCACGGGCGACTTCGATGCGCGGGGCGTGCGGATCGCGGGGCCGCTTGGGCTCGCGGACGGGGCGTCGATACGGAATGCCGCGGGAACCGACGTGGATCCGACGGCCTCGGGGACCTTTCCCGGAGTGAAGGTCGACTCGGTCGGCCCGAGCGTGGTGCGGTTCGATCCGGCGGTCGTCGGACCGCGCGGGGGTGTCAGGCTCCGGGTGCACTTCGACGGTCCGGTCCGGGTCACGGGATCGCCGAGCGTGCCATTCACGATCAATGCGGTGCGCCGCAGCCTCGTCTTTGCCCGTCGGATCGGGGACAACTCCCTCCTCTTCGTCTCCCGGCCCCGCGGCGGGGAGCGGCCGTCGGCGGTGAACGTCGCCCTGCCGGCGGCACCGCGCGTCAGGCTGCCCGACGGGGCGACGATCACCGATCGGATCGGCAACCGCGCGCGGTCCCTGGCGACACCGACCGGGATCATGCTCTCGCCGGCGCGCGTCGCCGAGAACCTCGTCGTCGGCACCCCGGTCGGCAGGTTTTCATCCGTGGACGCCGATGGCAGCCGCGATGGCTTCACCTATGCGCTCGTGCCGGGTGACGGCGATTCCGGCAACACGTCGTTCACCATCGATGGAGACCGGCTCAAAGCGGCGGCCGTGTTCGACTACGAGGAGCGGCAGCACCATGCGATCCGGGTCCGGGTCACGGACGCCGGCGGCTTGTCGACGGAGCGGAGCTTTCTCGTGGCCGTCACAGATCTGAACGAACCCCCGACGGACGTCGGGTTCGCCGACCCGGTGACCCGCCTCTCCGAAAAGACGAGCACGGCGGGCCGTGTGCGGCTCGCCGACATCGTGGTGGGCGACGACGCGACGGGGATCAACACGATCACGCTGACCGGCGCCGATGCGGGCAGCCTCGAGTGCCTGGACGGCGTCTTGTACTTGAGGGCGGGAGTCACACTCGACCGTCGAACAAAGGCGTCCTACTCGGTGCTCGTCAACGCCGTCGACGGCACGATCCCCGGCACCCTGCCCGTCGCGGCGGAGTTCACGTTCGAAGTGGTCGCGGAGTTCGCCCCGGACGTGCGGGCGGGCTTCCAGGCGGCTCTCGATGCCACCCGCACGGAGCACGGATTCCCCGGCGCGATCGCGGGCGTGTGGAACCCGTCGGGGTCGTGGATCGGGGTCACCGGCGTGGCCGGCGCCGGCTCGGATCGTCCCCCTGGCCTGTCCGATCACAGCCGGATCGGCAGCGTGACGAAGACCTTCACCGCCATCTCCCTGCTGCAGCAGGTGGACAAGGGCCTGCTCAGCCTGGATGACCCGATCGAGAAGTACGTGCCGGGCATGCCGAACGGAACGACCGCGACGCTGCGAATGCTCGCCGACATGACCAGTGGCATTCCTTCCTACTCCGCCGACTTCGACTTCCTCACGACCTACTTCTCCGACACATCGACCGGCTTCACCGCGACGCAACTGGTGGACTATGCCCGCGGCCAGGAGCCCCTGTTCCCGGCGGGCACCGCCTTCGACTACAGCAACACCAACACCGTCCTGCTCGGGATGGTGATCGAGCAGGTGGCTGGGCGGCCGATCGCCGAGGTCTTCGCGACGGAAATCTTCGGCCCGCTCGGAATGACCGGGGCTTCCTACCCCGACGCGTCCGTCTCGTTGCCGACACCGCACCTCGAGGGCATCACCCTTCAGCCCGACGGCGCGGGCCAGCCGAAAGACGCCACCCACTGGAATCCCTCGTGGACCTCCACGGCGGGCGCGATGATCGCGCGGATCGATGATCTGCGGATCTGGGGGCAAGTGCTCGGCACGGGGGGCGGCCTCATCTCGCCCGAACTCCAACAGGAGCGGCTGGCATCGGTGGCGGGCGCACCAGCCGGAGAGGACGTGTACGGGCTCGGCTTCGTCTCCTTCGGCGGCTGGCTCGGACACAATGGAAAACTGCCCGGCTACACGGCCTACGTCGCCTACGATCCGGCGACCGAGACGGTCGTCGCGGTGATGGCCAACAGCGACATCGGCGAGATCCCGCCCGCGGATGCGATCGCCCATGCACTCGCCGCCCTCGTGACCGCCCGGTCATGAGAGCGATCGTGGCCGGACGCGGCCACACCTGGAAGGAGGGTCAGGATCGGTCGAGCGTGAACTGCACGACCGCCGGGAGCGAGACGTTGCCGGCGACGTCCACCTGCCGCACCCGGACCATGTTGCCGCCCCGCACCGCCCGGAACGACCGCTGCCAGGTCGCCCCGCCGTCGATCGAGTACCGCCGCCACGCCCCCGGCTCGATGCCGCGGATCCGCAGTCGGCCGTCCGTGGTGATCGCGTCGCCGCTCGTTCCCGTGTCGTGGAGCAGCGTCACGACCGGCGCCTGAGCGACCGTGTCGAGCGTGAACCGATATGCACGGCTCGGTGCCGAGACGTTTCCGGCCAGGTCTGTCTGTCGCACGCGGACGACGTTCAGGCCTTCGCGGGCCGAGAACGCCGTGGCCCACGTCCGCCCTGCATCGACCGAATACTCGAGCACCGCGTTGGCTCCGACCCCGGCAGCCCGCAACGCTCCCTCCCGCGTGATCCGGTCCGTCACCGAGCGGCCGGTGTCGCGGACGAGCCGCACGGTCGGCGCCGCGGGCCGACTGCGATCGAGCACGAACACGAACTCCGTCGCGGGTGACACGTTGCCGGCCACGTCGATCTGCCGCACCGCGACGGCATTCACGCCCGCGCGGGCGGTGAACGATCGCGACCAGGTGCGTCCGCCGTCCCGCGAATACTCGATGCGGGCCCCGAGTTCGGCCGCCACGACCAGCCGACCGTCATTGGTCACGCGGTCGGTCTCGCTCGTGCCGGTGTCGTTGCCGAGCGCGACGCCCGGCGCCTCCGGAACCACGCAGTCGGGATAGGAGGCGATGCCCCAGGCATCGCAGATCTGCTTGAGGCTGTAGAGCCCGTAGCCGCTCTGCGGCACGCCCCGGCCCGCGGTCGGATCACCATCGGCATCGACGGCGTTCACGAAGATCGCATCGGCCGGGTTCGCCGTGGCGAGCAGCGTCCGGGTCGTGTTCATGAACGACACGAAGTCGGGCAGCTGCCAGAAGCCGAAGAACGGCAGCCCGCCGGCGACGTCGTGCTCGGCGCTGAACACGAAGCAGATGCGGTTCTCCACGCCCGCCGGGACGGCGGGCGCCTGCCAGTTCATCGGCAGCTCGGTGAACTCCCAGCCGCTCGGCGTGGAGACGGCGGTCGTGCTGCCGGTCACGGTCAGCGTCGGATTCGCGGGCTTGGGATCCTGCACCTTCCAGACCTTGCCCGGCGCCGCCGTGGCGGCGATCGCGTCGTATTGCACGAGCTGGTCGAAGTTCGTGCCCGTGCCGGTGATCGTCATGGCCCCCGTGTCGACGGTGATCGTGCCCGCGCCGACGGCATACGGCCTGTCGAGGAGGCTCCGCTGCAGATCGGTCGCCGCCTCGGTCGGGGACTGTGGCACCACCGTCGAGCCCGACAGCGTGTTCATCCAGCGAAAATAGGAGAAGGCGTCGGGAGCGCCGCCGACGTAGGTCTCCATGTAGGCCATCGACAGGATCGGCGCCATGTCGCCGGGCTGTCGCCACCGCGGAAACACCGCGTTCGGATCGGTCTTGTCGAGGAAGCCGTCGAGCCACGAGCCGATGAACGCCGGCATCCCGTTGGTCGGCGTGCCCACGACGGGAAACGTCATGGTGTTGACCTTCGCGAAATAGGAGGCATCCACCTCCAACGCCATGCCGAGATCGAGCCCGGCGGTCCGCGGAGTGAGCCGCTTGGCCCGGTCGATCCAGCAGGCGACGTTTTCGTAGGCGTAGTCTCCCGTCAACCCGGTCGCTCCCTTGTCGAGTTCCGGGTCGATCGTCAGGCCCGAGATCGTGCCGGCCGGCACGTCGGCGTTGGCGATGAGCGTCGACAGCCAGCTGAAGGCGTAGGGCAGGTTCGCCCAGTCGTCCGGCAGCGCGATCGGCTCGCCACCTTCGTCGGCCAGCGGCGCCCAGCCCCGCGGCGCCGGGGTCGGCACCGGCCCCTGCTTGGGCCGTGGAAAGCTGCTGCGGTCCATCAGGATCTCGATCGGCACATGGGCGGCGAGCGTGCTCGCCCGCTCGAGAAAGCCGACGAAGTTGAGCGGGGTGCCATCGGCGGCGAACGTCGCCGCGGCCGTCGGATCGTAGAACGCGTTCTCGGCGACGGCCGGATCGGTCACGTAGAGAACGAGCTTCCCCGGCGGATGCGCGGCCAGATAGGTCAGCAGCCACGAGTGGTACTTCGCGAGCGACTTCGCGTCGGTCGAGCACTCGCGGTAGTCCCAGAGCGTGAAACCGAAGTCGTCGAGCGTGGACGGGGCCGAGGTGTCTGCGGAGCCGGCGAGCCCGACGGTCCAGGTGCCGGGCAAGAACTCGTACTGAAAGACGCAGACATTCGGGGCTGTCGTCGCCCCCCAGAAGACCATGAAGGAGGACGACGCGGCCGGGTCTGTGAAGGCGTCGGCGAACCGCATGAAGTCATCGACGCCGCCGCCGGGAGCGCCGATCGGGGCATCCCAGGTGCCGAAGGCGTCGATGAGGCCGTTGCCGGCCGAGCTCCTCTCCACGCTGAAGATCAGGTAGGTCCGCGACAGGTCCGTCGGCATGCCGGAGCCTGGCGAGGTGTGCTTGCCCACGAAGTAGCCGAACGTGCTGCCGGCCGCGTCGACCGTCGGCGCGCCCAGGATCGTCGCGGCGGGGTCGGCGGCGTTCCGCGACTGCGTGTAGATCGTGTCGGGCGCGGCGGGGGACGGATTGGTGACCGAAGCACCGGCGGCATAGGCGTCGACGTAGGTCGTCCCGCCCACCGTTTCGGTAAAGTTGTAGAGCTCGCAATACGCGGCATCGAGCAGCCGGTCGCCGGCCGTCGCGCCGACCGTCCAACCCGCCATCTGCGCGAGATTGGTGTAGCCATGGGCGAGGCCGGTGCCCACGAAGCCCGCGGAGGCGTCGAGCGCCGGCCAGAGCGACCGTTGATAGGTGCGGATGTCCTGCAGGGTGCCTTCGTCGGCGGGAATCCCGCTGGCCTCGGCCTCGATCGTCACCTCGCCGATCCGCAGGCGAGTGCCCTGCGTCGCGAGGATCGCGTTCGCCCGGTCCGCCCAGTAGTAGGCCTTCTGCCATTCGGCCGTGAAGCTCACGCCCGACGGTGACCACGCCCAGACGTGGCCGTTCGACGTGAAGTCCGGAATCAGCGAGACCTGGCCGGCATAGCCTTTCTTGTCGAGTTGGATGAGCGCCGCGAGCAGGCCGGAGGTGGCGCTCAACTGGAAGTTCGTGCTGATCGACGGATCGGGCGACGCCGGATCGGCCAGTCGGAGGAGCAGTTTGTTGGCTGCGAGCGGCTGCTGGGTCGTCGCGTAGGAGACAACCTGCGAGTAGAAGGCGGCGTCGCCGTTGTCGCGCTCGATCCACATCGCGACCGGCATGCTCTCGGCCGACGTGGGGCTCGCGACGGAGTCCACCGTGAACGCCCGCCGGGTCTCGAGGGCCTCGAACGCGCCGACACCGCGCCGAGGGGAAGTTCGCGGGCGGCGCAGCTTCGACATCGGAGACTCTCCCGGGAGCACAACGGCCTGGCCGGAGCCGCCGGGCGGCCACGCGACGCGAGCGCCCCGTCAGCGCACCGGCTCCGCTGAAGTCTGTGCAGGCTAGTTGCCCGCCGCGGCCCGGGCAAACGATCGGCTGCCGCTCGACCGCATTCCGCTGCACGAGCGGGCCGCACCGCCGATCCCCGACCGGCACCCGGCGATCCCGGTCGCCGCCGCGCGATCCTGAAGACCGGTCGGCCACACCGCTGCCTCCGGCAGCGATCGACCGGTGCCACGGCCTGTTATCGCAACCGGACGCGGCAGAGGAGCGTGTGCGCCGTGATGTAGAGCGTGCGGCCGTCGTCGCCGAAGCCGCAGTTGGCCGTCTTGCGGCCGGTGAGGATCGTGCCCAGGTGGGTGCCGTCGGCCGCGAGCACGAGCACGCCGCCGGGGCCGGTGGCGAAGAGGTTGCCCGCGGCATCGACCTTCAGCCCGTCCGGCAGCCCCGTGCGGGACCGCGCCAAATCCGTGGCGTCGAAGAAGACCCGACCCTCGTCGAGCGTGCCGTCGTCCCGCACGTCGAACGCCCGCCATACCGGTGCCGCAGGATCGGACTGGGCCACGTAGAGCCGCTTCTCGTCGGGCGAAAACGCGAGCCCGTTGGGCCGGGTCATCGTGCGGCACAGGAGCGTGACCACGCCGTCAGTGCCGAGACGGTAGACGCCGCAGAAGTCGAGCTCCCGCCGCGGATCCTTCATCTGCTCGGGCAGGCCGTAGGGCGGATCGGTGAAGTAGATGGCGCCGGAGGAATGCACGACCGCGTCGTTCGGGCTGTTGAACCGCTTGCCTTGCCAAGCGTCACAGAGCGTCCGCTTGCCACCGCCCGGTTCGAGGCGGCTGATCCGGCGATCGCCGTGCTCGCAGGAGATGAGATTCCCAGAGCGGTCGAGCGTGAGCCCGTTGCTGCCCCGCTCCTTGCCGTAGGCACTCGGGCCCGTGAACCCCGCCGGCTCGAGAAACACGCTCAATCCCTCCTGCGGATGCCAGCGATTGACACGGTTCCGGGGAATGTCGCTGAAGAGCAGCGATCCCGCCGGCAGGCCGCCGCGATCATCCTGCACCCAGACCGGCCCCTCGGCCCAGACGAATCCCGAGGCGAGCACCTCGATCGTCGTCCCCGGGGGCACGATCGCGTCGAGCCGCGGATCGAGCCGCTCGATCGAGCCGACCGTCGGCCAGGGATCGGGGCCGCCCTTCTCCGCCGCCGTCAGCCCGCCGGCTCCCGACACGGCCAGGAGTGTCACGGCCGCCAATCCCCACGCTGCCAGCCCGCGACTGCCGCTCTCCATCCTGATCTTGCACGTGCGCATCGGCCTGCCCTCCTGCGTGCCGCGGGTGCCGCCGCGGTCGTCGCTCATGCTACACTCTCGCCGTTTTCGAGTGTTTCGCACCGCCGGGAGGGGGCATGAACGACTCCGCATCCACGGGCCCGGGCCCGTGCCGTACGAGAAATGGCCGCATCGGCCTGGCCCTCTTCTGGATCTACGTCCTGCTCTACGTCGGCTTCATGGCGCTGGTGCTCTTCCGGCCCGACCTGCTCTCCACCCGCCCCTTCGGCGGCATCAACCTCGCCATCGCCTACGGCATGGGCCTGATCGCGGGGGCGTTTCTCCTGGCGCTCGTCTACATGGCCGCCTGCCGCCCGACGGAAGACTCCGGGCCGCGGGGCTGATTCCACACGAAGCCTCCTCCCGGAAAGGATCCCGGCCCGTGCTCTACGAGACATCCCCCGCCGCGATCGCGATCTTCACCGCCTTCGTCGTCGGCGTCGTCGGCCTCTCGTTCTACCTCGGCCGCAAGGGCCAGTCGGCCCAGGGCTACTACGCCGCCCACGGCGAGATCCACTGGTTCGTCAACGGCATCGCTTTCGCCGGCGACTACCTCTCCGCCGCGTCGTTTCTCGGCATCTGCGGGATGATCGCCTTCCATGGCTACGACGGCTTCCTGTACTCGATCGGGTTTCTCGCCGGCTGGATCGTGGCGCTGTTCGTGATCGCCGAGCCGATCAAGGCACTCGGCCGCTTCACGTTCGCCGACGCCCTCGACAGCCGGTTCAACAGCCGGGGCATCAAGCTCGCCGTGGCGATCTCGACGCTCGTGGTGAGTGTCTTCTACCTGATCCCGCAGATGGTGGGCGCGGGCGACCTGATCGTGCCGCTGCTCGGCCTGCCGCACACCGCCGGCGTGGTGCTCGTCGGCGTGGCCGTCACGCTGATCGTGGTGACCGCCGGGATGGTCTCGACCACCTGGGTGCAGTTCATCAAGGGCTCCCTGCTGGTCTTCTTCTGCGGCATCCTCACCGTGCTGATCCTGAATCGTGGTCTCGTCGTCGGCTCCGGCCCCGCCGCCGACCTCACGCCCCAGGTCCGCACGGTGCGACCCGACGGCAGCGTGCTCGTCGACGGCCGCCCACAGGCCTCCGGCCACGACCTGCGGCCCGTCGGCACGATCAAGGAACTGCCGGCCCGGTTCGCCGGCCGCCCCGCGACCGGGCCTCTGCGGCCGCTCGAATACCTGGCCGCGCTCGAGGACTCGACGGTCGTCACCTGGTCGAGCCGCAAGCACGTCGACGCCGAGGGCACCCACACCACCTTCTCCCCCGTCGAGCGCCGCGGTGCCGATCTGCTCAAGCCGGGCGGCTACTTCAAGGGCCTCACCTCCGGCACGCTCGCCGACCGGCTCGACTTCGCCAGCCTGATGCTCGCCCTCTTCTGCGGCACCGCGTCGCTGCCGCACATCCTCATCCGCTACTACACCGTCAAGGACGCGGCCGCGGCCCGCAAGAGCACCGTCGTCGGGATCGCCGCGATCGGCGCCTTCTACGTGCTCACGCTCTACCTCGGCCTGGGCGCGATGACGAGCGGCGCCCTCGATCCCACGAGCACCAACATGGCCGCGCCGCTCCTGGCGAAGTCGTTCAGCACGACGCTCTTCGCCGTCATCTCGGCGATCGCCTTCACGACCGTGCTCGGCACCGTCAGCGGCCTGATCATGGCGGGCAGCGGGGCCGTCGCGCACGACCTGGTCGAGAACGTGCTGGGCGTCGCCATGACCGACCACGAGAAGGTCCGCTGCGGCAAGATCGCCGCGGTCGGCCTGGGCATCGTGGCGATGGCCTTGGGCGTGCTCTTCCGCAGCTTCAACGTCAGCTTCCTGGTGGGCTGGGCGTTCAACATCGCCGCCAGCGCCAACCTCCCCGCGCTCGTCATGCTGCTCTTCTGGCCGCGGACCACGAAGCAGGGCATCATCGCCGCGGTGACGGTGGGGATGCTCTCGTCGCTGGCCTGGATCCTGCTCTCCGCCGACACCTACGAGAAGGTCTACGGCTGGAGCCGTGAGGCCTCGATCGTGCCCTTCAGCCAGCCGGGCCTCGTGACGATCCCGCTGGGGTTCCTGGTGCTCGTGGTCGCGTCGCTCTGCACGCAGCGACCGGCCGAACCCGCTTCGACAAGATGAAACTCTTGTCGCCGTCCAGGCACGGGCGGCTGGCATTCGCCGCGGCTACCGGACCGCGGCCGCGGCGTCGGCCGCCGCCAGCTGCCGCGCCTCCCACGGCCGGAACGTCGCCCACACGGGATTGTGGTCGGAGACCTCGAGTGCCTTGTCGAGCGAGAGCCCGAACGTGTTTTGCAGGTCGAGCACGCCCCAGCGGCCGGTGTATTCGGCCGTGGCGGCCTGGTCGAAGATGATGTTGTCGTAGGTCTTGTTGCGTCGGGTGTTCGTCGGCACGCCCGACACGGCCCAGCCGATCCCCGGGATCTGCCGGATCCGGCCGAACTGCTGCGGTGAGGCGTTCAGGTCGCCGAGCAGGATCACGTCGTCCTCGTCGGGCCGCAGCGCCTTCATCTCCATGAAGACCTGCGCGAGCGCGTCGACCTCCTGCTTGACCTCGTCCGGGTCGGTATGGGTGTCGACGAGCCAGAAGCTGAAGCCCGCCTCCGGCGGATTGGCCCGCGTGCGGAAGCGGGCATGCAGCGGCGGGCGGTGGAGCCGGTCACCGGGATTCGGGCTCGTGCCCACACTCGACGGATCGAGTTCGATGCGGGTGGTGTCGTAGATGAAGACGTACTGCTCCTTGCTCGACGTGCGGCCGAGCCGCGGGCCGATCACGTACTGATAGCGGCTGCCGTCGGCATTGATCGCGCTGATGAACTGCGGGATCACGCCGTCCGACTTCGCCCGCACCTCCTGGATGGCGACGACGTCGAACCCGCGGACGACCCGGACGAGCACATCCACGACCTGCGGCTTGGCGATCTTCGACTCCCCGAACACCTGGATGTTGAAGCTGCCGATCGTGATCGCATCGGCCGGCTTGCCCGGCGCGGCGGGGACCGGCGACGGCGCTCCCGGTGCCGCTGCCGGCGGCGGCACGGAGGCTGCCTGCGGGGCGACCGGGGCGGGGAGCGGCGAGCTCGGCGGAGCCGGCGGTGCGACCGGGGCGGGGGCCGACAGTGCCACCGCCGCGGGTTCCTGCGCGGGCACTGGCGACGACGCTACCCCGACGGCCGGCAGTGGCGGCAGCGGCTGCGCCGCCGGGACCGGAGCCGGCAGTGGCGCCGTGGGCAAGGCGGGCAGCGGCGGCGGCAGAGCGGCCGCCGACGCCACCGGCAACGGCGCCGCCACGGAGAGCGGGGGCAGTGGCAGGGCCGGAGCCGGCAGCGGCGGCGACTGGGCGACAACGGGCAGGGGCGGCAGGGGCTGCGCAGGCGCCGCCGGCGCTGTGGCTCCAGCCGGCGGTGGTGCGACCGGCGCGAGCACCTGGTTCTGCGGCGCAGCGACCGGCGGGAGCGTCTGAGCCGCCAGCGACGGCAGCGGCGGCAGAATGACCGGCGACGGCGCCACGGGGAGCGGCGGCGGTGTCACGACCGACGGTTGCGCGGCGGCAGATGGTCGCGGCACCGTCGGCGCTTGCGAGACAACCGGCGGCACTGACCGCGTCGCCACCGGGGCCGGTACCTGCGCGGCGATCGCAGGCTGCGGTGCGTGGCGGATCGCTGGTGGCGTGGCCACTGGCGGCAGTGCGGCCTCCACGGGCAACGACCGCAGGGTGTCTCGGACAGGCAGCGGTCGCGGCGGGGATGCGGGCGGCGGCAGCGCCGCGATCGTGCTGGCCGGCGCGAAGGCGATCGGCACGAGGCCGCCCGGCCGCAGCGTGCTGCGGTCGGCCGGCGCCGCGTCTCGGGAGGCCACGGCCGCCAGTTGCTCGCGGGTGATGGGCACCAGCGGCGGCAGCCCGTCCGCCGCTGACGGTGCCGACGGCGACGCGACGATCGGCACGAGCCGCGGCGAGGGCTGCGCGACGGCAAACGCCGGCACGAGCGCCAGGCCGATGGCGAGCAGCCTGCGGCCCACGCCTGCCGGAGCAGGCAGAGACCGAGGCCGGGCGATCTTCGACACGGGCACACCCATGCCGGAGGTATCGGTCGCGGCGGTCGTGCCGCTGGCATGGGAGGCTTGGCGGCGGCAGAGTCGGTCAGCCGGCGGCTGTGCCGCCGATCGCCTCGAGGGCCTCGCGGGCGAGCCGCGCCAGCCGCTCGTCGCCCTGCGCGGCGGCGCGACCGAGCGCAGTAGCCGCCGCGGCAGCCGCCGGGCCGGTCTGCCCGAGCGCCCAGGCCGCCCGCTGGCGGACCGAGAGGTCGGCGGACGAGTCGACGCAGGCCGCCAGCGCGGTCACCGCCTTCGCCGCATCCTGCCCCAACTGCCCCTCCCGTCTCCCCAGCAGCGTCGCAGCCCAGTAGCCCACCAATGGCGCGCGATCCTGCACGAGCGGCACGAGCGCCGCGACCGCCTCGTCCGGGGGCGGCCCGAGATCCTCGAGCGCCGCCACCGCCCACTCCCGTACCTCGGCATCGGCATCGCCACAGCCGCGCACGAGTGCGACCGCGGCACCGGCGGCCGCCGCGCCCGCCCGAGCCAGCCGCTGCGCCGCCTCGACGCGCCGGGCGGCTTCAGCCGAGCCCAGAGCCTCGGCCTCACGGCGGCAATCAAGCCCCTCTCCGTCGCTCATGGTGGCTCCCTCCGCTTCGGTCGCACGACAGGCTACGGCCGAGCGACCGGCGTCAGTTCGACGTCACGGCTCCGTCCACCTGCGGTCACGCTCGCCAGGCGGGGTGCCGCCGCGAGCGCCGCCACCGGCAGCGTGAACCTGCTCCCGCTGCCCTTCACCGCCCATGAGGCGGTGAGCGCCGAGCGGTCGATCGCGCCCTCGATCGGCTGCACCGTCCCAGAGACATCGTCGTAGAAGTTGCCGCGAATGACGCCCGATCGATCGACGAGCAGTTGTTGATACTGCGTGGCCTGCTCGGCGGCGACGCCGCGCGGCACGACGGCAAACACGCCCAGCGGCAGCCAGTCGCCGGCGGCCGCCGTCAGTTCCGCCTGGTTGGCATGGCCCGCGGGCAGCACGAGCACGCTCCGCAAGCCGTCGGTCCCGACAGCTTCTCCGCCGGCAGCGGCGACAGCCGTGGCATCGGCCGCAGCACCGGCCGCGGGACGCACCTGCGAACCGAGCCAGTCGACGACCGTCGCCGTCTCGGGCACCTGCCACCAATCGATCGGCTGCTGCGCCGGCTGCCAGGCGTGCGGATGGGCCGCATACCAGCCGGGCGTGAAGGCGACATGCTCGGGATGCGCGGCAGACGCCCCGGCGGTTTCTGCCGCAGCGACCGGCAGTGGCACGGGAATTTCCTCCGCCGCGGCGGCCGCAGGCTGCTTGGTCGCGGCGAGCGCCGGCGTGGGAATCGCCGGCTGGGCGGCGGCGGCCGGACGACCCGAGGCGGACGGGGACAAGGACGAACCGGCCTTCACTCCCGCCGACTGCGGGCTGCCCGTTGCCTGCGGCGCGAGTGCCGACGCGATCGCTGCCGCCGCCGACGGCAGTTGCCGCCCGACCGGCCCGGGCGCGGGAGGCACCGCCAGCAGCCGGCGCCAGGGGCGTGGGCCGGGGCCGACGACGATCGGCGCGGCGCCGGGCGCGATCGGTGCCGCGGCCGGGGCGGGTCCCGCTTCGACGGGCGGCACGACGACGATCACGCCCCGACGAGCCAGCCGCCGGGCCGGAACGGCCTGCACCATCTCCGGCTCCGCCACGAACCCCGCCACCACCAGCAAGCCGATGACGATCTGCCCGACGACGCGAGCCGTGCCGCCTCGCCTGCACGAAAAACGACGATCCATTCGGAGAACTCCTCGTCCCGGCGAGCCCAGGCCGCACACTCGCGGCGGACAAGGGCCGCCGCACGAGAGCAGCATAGAAGCGGCATGCGGTCGCCGCCAAGCCGAGGTCCGTCGGACCTGTCGGCCCCCTTACTTCTTCACCGGCCGCTCGTCGCCGGCACCGGGCGCCACCGCCGTCCGCGGCGACGCCACCGCGTTGAGTTGCGCCGACACGAGCGTTTTCAGCCCCTGTTCCCAACAGGCATCGAGCGCCGCCTGCAGTCCGGCGACGGCTTCATCGTGGCAGGAGTGCATCCGCAACGACCTGACCAGCGGCAGGAGAAGTTCCGGATCCTCGCAGACCAGTGCGCCGAACTGGCGGAAGAAATCGTCGTCGACGGCCCGCGCCACCGCCACGCAGACCTCGTCGAGCCCGTATGGCTCGACGGCCGCCAGCAGCGGATGACAGTCGGTGCGAAACGCCACCGTCGACAGCCGCTCCCGTCCCCGTCGGGCCAGCGCCACCGAAACCGGCTGCACCGGCGACAGCAGCGACGCGACGGCATGCGCGAGCGGGCCATACTCCTCGTGCAGCATGAACTGCGTCACCTCGTCGAGCACGGCCATGTCGCCGACCAGTCCGAGGGCGCCGGCGCGCACGACCGCCGCCGGCCAGGAGTCGCGGCCGCAGTGCTGCTCCGCGAGCCGCCAGACGACCGCCGCCAGGCGGCGGATGAGCGCCTTCCGCGCGGCCGCGGTCGACTGTGGCTCCTCCTCGATCGGAATGACGAGCGGCTCGTCGGTGCCGGCGCCGGGCCGCTTCGCGGCCACCTCCGCCAGCAATCCGTCGCACCGGGCCACGGCGCCGTCGGCGAGACACCGCTTGAGCGCCGTGGCGACGCGATCCACGGTCGCGAACGCCGCGTCCCAGCCGCTCTCGGGGCCGATGCCCGCCGCGGCGACAAGCCGGCCACACGCGGCGGCGACGTCGTCCGAAAGCAGAAAGGACAGCCCCGACGTCACCGGCGCGTCGGCCCGGAGGCGATCCGGCCCGGCCGCATCCCGCAGCGCCGCCGCCTCCGCCCGGCAGGCTCCCGCCCGGGCATCGAACGCGAGCCGGAAGCCGGCGCCCGTGAACTCCACCAGCCGTCCCGTCCGGTCATCGATGCGGCAGAGCGTGCTCCCCGACTCGATGACGAGATGATCGTCCTCGAAGCGGACGTGCGGACTCCGCTCATGCACGAGCGCCACACAAGCCACCGGCTCGATGCGGCTCTCGATACCGACCCCGGAGCGCACGCCGGCCCGCGTGGCCAGCCCGCAGCCGAGCGAGAGCGTGTGGCGAAAACCGGCGTCCTTCGCCGCGGACTTGTCGCGGCCCAGTGCGAACGCCACGGTCGCCGAAGCCCGACACCCGGCGGGCAGCGGCAGGTCGATGCGGCCGTTGCCACCTGGCGGCATGAGACTGGCGACGGCATCGTCGATGGCGGCGCCACTGGCCAGGCTCGTGCCCGGCAGCGCCGTCAGGAGGAGCCCGCCGTCCGGCGACACGACCAGCCGCGCCGTCATGTCGCCCCCCGCCGTCGGCCGCGCGACGTCGATCACGAGATCATCGCCGCGGGCGATCGCGCCGCAGAGCCAGTCGCGGCAGCGGAGGACGGCCGCCTCCTCGCGGGAGAGCGGCTCGCCGAGGGGGGGCACGGCCCGATATTCCTCGAGGTCGAAGGCGGCCACCACGGCCGATGGGTCCTCCGAGTCGATCCGCCACTCGATCTCGTGCCGGAGAAACCGCGCGGACTCCCGCAGCCGCTCCCGCCAGGCAAGGCGGTCCCGCTCCGTCACCGGGACGCCCGGCTCGATCCCGAGATACCGGGCGACCGCGGCCTCCGTCGTCCGACAGGCGGCGGGGATGTCGATGCCGCGCAGCCTGGCCAAGGGCGGCAGCCGCCGCACCGTCACCACGAGATCCATGGCGTCACCGTCGGGCCGCAGCGACACCTCGAAGGGCGGTTCGGCGACGGCCGCCGCCGCGGCCTGCCGCGCTCGGCGGCTCTCGGCCGTCGGCCGGGCATGGGTGCGGCGGGGGGGCACAGGAGCGATGCCGAGATAGCCTTCCTCGCGCAGAAATCTGGCGACGGCCACCTGGGCGTCGTGGAGGGTGAGCGCATCGCAGGTGGCCGGTCCGCTCTGCGGCCACACCGGCCGCTCGGGCTCCACGGGAAAGCCGTCCGCGGAGAGCCACTGCACGCTCGAATCCGCTGTCGATCGTTTCGGCGCGGCGTGGGCGCCGATCGGCGGCCTCGGCTGTAGGAGCCATTCGACGAGCCGTGTGGCGAGGTCATCGGGCAGCCCGTCGACCGCCACGCTGCCGGCCAGATACCGTGGTCCCTCGGTCACGTCGAGCACGAGCCGCTCCGCGCCATGGACAGGCTCGACGGTCGCCGCGACCCGCGGCTCGGCGAAGCCGGCGTGTTCGAGCGCGGCCGTGGACTTGGCGACGACCGTCGTGATGAACGCATCGCGATCCGCATGCGGCCGGGACTGCCAGATGACGTCGGCATCAACCGAGAGCGGCTCGAGCAGTTGCTCCGGCGCGAGCGTCTCGAGCCCGCGGACGACGATCCCCGCGCAATCACCGAGGGCGTCCACGGTGGCGGCTCGGGCACTCCCGGCCGGGCCGCCCACGAACGCGCAGGCGAGGACGAACGCGGCCGCATGGCGAAGACCACGACCGGCTCGGCGGGCGACGTGGAACTCGGTGCGCATGACGACCGCGACTCCGCTGACGGCTTTGCAGGGCTGGACCGAAGGGGGCGGACGGTAGCAGCCGCCAGCCCGCCGATAAATGCCGGTCCGGCGGCCATCCCGCCGGCCAGTCCGCAAAAACGGCGCCTGTCCCATGGACGGACGGCCGGGCCGCGCACCCCCGGCAGCCGGTCCGCTCGCCGGTGGCCGCTGAAAAACCCGTTCCCGGCCGCCGCGTCATCCGGAAAGCGGCCGCACCGCCGGTTGCCCGACGGAAGCCGCCGCCCCTACGGTTCCCCGCTCTCGGGAGCGACGGTCGTGTGGGGCCGCCGCGCGTTCGTCCCGGGATTCTCCAGAGGGTTGCTTCGATGAATCGCTCGAACCTGATTCGGTTGTTCGGCTTGCTCACCTGCATCGCGACCGCATTGCCGGCCGTCGATGCCGAGGCGGCGCATTGGCGGCATCGGCGCCGGTGCTGCGAGCCGGTCTGCTGCGAGCCCGTGTGCTGCCCGCCGGTCTGCTGCGAGCCGGTCCGCTACGAGACGGTCTGCTGTGAACCGGTCCGCTGCGCGCCGGCCTGCGAAACGGTCTGTGCCCCGGCCACCGTGACCTGCGTCGACAACGGCTGTCGCACATGCTGCTCGACGAGTAGCCGGGTGATCTGGCACGAGACGGTCGTCGTGCCGACGATCGGCTGCTGTGCCTCGACGACCGCCGCGGCACCCGCCGCCGACATCGCCGCGGCGCCCCGCGGCACGAAGGCGACGGTTACGTCGCTGTCGCGCTAGCAGACTGTGGAAAAGCTGGCCCGGGCTTTTCCCACGAAGTCGACCGTCAGGCTCACTCCCGCGCGGCGCCGTCGCGGCCCGCGCGGGAGCCCTGCGGTGCGGCCGCCACAGTCGCTTCGTCGGGCGACGGTTCGGTTTCGGTTTCGGTATCGCGATCGGGCAAGGCCGGCGGCTCGGCGGTCAGCACGATCAGAAACTCGTTGACGCCCTCGGTCGCCACTTCCGCGGAGAGGCCGGAGGATTTTTCGTCCGCAAAGCGGGCCGGCAGCACGTTCACCGTCTCCGGCATCCCCGGAAAGGCCGAGAAGCCCATCCCCATCTCCATCTCGGATCCCATCCACGGCCCACACTCTCCCAGGAAGATCCCGGGCGCGAACGCCATCGGGCCGGTCGTCCCGACGTCGCCCGCGGCGGCGCCCTCCGGCGGGAAGATCTGATCGAGGTCGATGCCCAGTTCGATGCCGTGGCTGGAGAGCATTCGTCCCGTCGTTACCGGGCGTTCGACCTTGATCTGGTGAGTCCCCGCGACGGCTCCGTCACCGAACGAGCTGAACGTGCGGAGCCAGAAGCGGCCATCCTTGTCCGTGATGCCGAGCGCCGTGTACTCGCGCTCGGGGCTCTCCCGCTTCACGAACGCCACGCTGGCGCCGGCGACTGGCTTGCCCTCGAAGATGACCATGCCCCCCACGGGGTAGAGCGGCGGCCGCATCCGCGCCCACGGGTCCTCGGCGGGCTTCGGCTGCAGGCGGGCCAGGGCGGGCATGCCCACGCTGATCACAGCCGCCAACAGCACGGCGACCGGCACATGTGTCAGTCTGGAAAACGCCATCGCTTCACGAACCTCCCCGGAAACACGGCACCCCCGCCGTCGAGCGATGCCACAGGAATCCGAATGATAACCAAGCTCGCCTGCCCCGACTCACCTCATTCTATTCAACGGACGTCAGAACTGCCCGTCTCGCGCGGTCGCCAAACCTTGACGGTCTGCAAGCCGAATCTGCCTGTTGCGGCCCCACCCGTGAAAAACTGCCGCCGAACGGACCTGCGGACGCATCCGAGACTGTTTCCCGGAGTTCAAGTTGGTTTCCGATGCCAGGCCCGTCAGCCGGCGCCGCCGGCGGCCAGGAGCATCGTCGCCGCGTGGATATCGACGATCGCGTCGAGATCCTGGCAATAGCCGCCGCCGCACACGATCGCCACGGGCGTCCCGGCGGACCGCGCCTTCGCCAGCACCCGGCGGTCCCGCTCGAGGAGCCCCGCCTTCGAGAGCCCCAGGCGGCCGAGCCGGTCGCCCACGTACGGATCGGCGCCGGCGATGTAGAGCACGAGGTCGGCCCGGGCCCGGTCGAACGATTCGGCGAGCGCCCGATCGAGCGCCCGCAGGTAGTCGTCGTCGCCGGTGCCGTCTTCAAACGGCACGTCCAAGGAACTGGGGAACTTCCGCAGCGGAAAGTTGCGGCCTCCGTGCAGCGAGAGCGTGAACACAGTCGGGTCGGCGGCGAAGATCTGGGCGGTGCCGTTGCCCTGATGCACGTCGCAGTCGACGATGAGCACACGCCCCACCATCCCCCGGGCCTGCAACTCGCGGGCGGCGACGGCGGTGTCGTTGAACACGCAGAATCCCTCGCCCCAGTCGGTCCCGGCATGGTGGGTGCCGCCGGCGAGGCTGGCAGCCACGCCGTCTTGAAGAGCGGCCGCCGCGGCATCCACCGCCGCCCCGGTGCTGCGAAGCGACCGCTCGACGAGTTCGCGGCTCCAGGGAAAGCCGATCCGCCGCACCTCGTCCCGCGAGAGCGTGCCCGCCATCACCCGGCCGAGATACCCGCGGTCGTGCACCCGGAGCAGCTCGTCGTCGGTCGCGGCATGGGGCTCGATGAACTCGAGCGGCGCCCCGTCCGCCCGATGGATTTCCAGCCGCCGACGCAGGAGCGCGTACTTGTCGATCGGAAACCGGTGTCCGTCAGGCAGCGGCAGCGGGTAGCGGTCGCAGGGAAACAGTCGCATCGTCTCGGTCCGTGCTGCGGCGCGAAGCGGGCCGCGCTGGCGCTCATCCTGCCCGTCCGCCGCGCACTCGTCTGCGCGGTTTCCGTGCAGCGGGCCTCGGGCATGCTGCCGCCGCCCTGCGAACGCCAGGACTTTTCCCAGGAAAAGGCGGCCCTGGCAACGCGTCCGACGATCTTCACGCCAATGGCACGCGACATGCATCTGCGGGAAGGCGTCGAGGAATCATCCGGTTCCTCGGGCACGGTTCCCGCTGGCTCGGCTCCCGGAGAACTGCCTTGATTCTTCGCGTCCCCAACCCGCCTCGCGTGACGCTTTCGTCATCGTCGGAGCGGCGTTCCGCCGCGACCCTCGCAAAGACAGGGGTCGGCTGATGCGCCGGCATCGAGGCATGCAGGTGGAGACTGCGTGTCGTCGGCATCCGTTTCTCTCGCTTGGAAGGAGGTGGCGCCCATTCACACATCCCGCCTGATGGAGTCCCAGGATCCCCGGAGCGGGCGGCCGCCATAGTCGGCCAGTCCGTGTCGGACCGGTCCATGTGAAAACGCCGAGGGCCCGGTGCGACTCGTCGCACCGGGCTCCTCAACGTTTTGGGCGCCGGCCCGAGCGAAATCAGGCGACGGCGCTCGCCACGCGGCGGATCGTCGCGAACCAGGCGTGCGCGCCGCCGGGCGTGAACTCCGCCCCGGGGATTCCCGGCACGACCTCGAACCGGGCCGGCTCGAGCCGCTCGATTTCCCAACCATCGGCGAACGCCGCGCGCAACTCGGGTTCTGTCACCCGCCGTGGCCCGTGCGTGCCGGGCTCGGCGTCCGAGAAGCAGAGGATCATGAGCCGTCCACCCGCCGGCAGGAGCCGCCCGAGTGCCTCGACGTAGGCAGCCCGCCCGTTGTCGTCGAAGGTGTGAAAGAGCCCGCAGTCGGTGGCCACGTCGAACCTTTCGGGAATCTCCCCGACGGAGAGGGCGTCCATCTCGAGGAAGTTCGCCGCCAGCCCGCGGGCGGCCGCCTTGCCACGAGCCTCCGCGAGCGGTGCCGCGAGAAAGTCGACGCCCGTGACGGTGCAACCACGGTCCGCGATCCACAGGGCGAGATCGCCGGTGCCGCAGCCGATGTCGATCACCCTGCCCCGAATCGAGTCGGCGGCCGCCACGAAGGCGGATTGCGGCCGACCGATATCCCAGGGCGGCCGCGGGGCCGCGTAGTATTCCGCAAATCTTTCCCGGGCCGTGTTCGCTGGGTCGTGCGTCATCGTCGCCTCCTCACGGCCTGGCTCCGCTCAGGCCGTCTGCCGCCCGCTCGGTTCAGGCCGTCTGTCCGGTCGCGTTGCCGTCCACGATCACCTCCACCTTGCCGGTCTCGACCCGGTAGAGCCAGCCGTGGATCCGCGGCAGGTTCCCCTTCGCGTGCTGATTCTTGATGAGCGCGAGGTTCTTCAAGTGCTTGATCTGGAGCTTGACGTTCTCCTCGGTGAGCACCGCCAGCTTCTCCTCGCGGGACAGGCCCTTCTCGGCGGCGATGCGGTCGGCCACGACCTTCGCCCCGGAGGCGATGCAGAGCCAGTCGGCGATGTAGTTCTCGTGCACGCCGTCCTCGATGGCGGCGATGCCGCCGCAGCGGGTGTGGCCGCAGACGATGATGTCCTCGATCTTGAGATGCACCACGCCGTACTCGAGGATCGACGAGATGTTGACGTCGTTGAAGGCCACGATGTTGGCGACGTTGCGATGGACGAACATCGTGCCCGGCTTCGAATCGGTCATCTGATGCTCGCTCACCCGGGAGTCGGAGCACCCGATCCAGAGCACCTTCGGCGTCTGCCGGGTGGCGATCGAGCGGTAGTGGTCCACGTGCGCCTCGAACTCCGTCTCGACGAACTTTTGATTGCCCGCGAGCAGCTGGTCGATCATCCGGGGTGCTCCAGAGGAATGGCGATCGGGGGCGGCCGGCCGAAAAGCCCTGTATTCCGCGGTCCGACCGTGGTGGCAGACTACCGCGCCGGGGGCCGGCAGGACCATCGCGGCCGCTTCAGGCGATCCGGCTGGCCTTGCATGGCCGCCCGCAGCCAACGACATTTCACCCGTTCGCCCCTTCCTCCGCAGGCCCGTGCCGCATGCCCCTCGATTCGCTGCTCGATCACTGGCAGGCGGTGCTGACCGGTCTGGTCATGCTCGTCACCCTGGCCGCGCTCCTCTTCGGCCAACGCGGTCCGGACATGGCGATGATCGGCGGCGTCGTGGCGCTCCTGGCGGCCGGCGTGCTCTCGCCGGGCGAGGCGCTGGCCGGCATGAGCAACGAGGGGATGATCACCGTGGCGGCGCTCTTCGTCGTGGCGGCGGCCGTGGAGCGGACCGGCGCCCTGGCGGCGGTCGTCGACCGGGTGCTCGGCCGGCCCTCGACGCTCTCCTCCGCGCAGCTGCGGACCATGCTCGGCCCCGCCGCGGTCTCGGCCTTCATGAACAACACCCCCGTCGTCGCCCTCATGGTTCCCGCGATCCGCGACTGGGCCAAGAAGCACCGGCTGAGCGTCTCGAAGCTCCTCATGCCGATGAACGCGGCGGTGGTGCTCGGCGGCTTGTGCACCCTGATCGGCACGAGCACGAACGTCGTGGTGAGCGGACTCCTCGCGGCGAAGACGGGCCGGCCGCTGGGGATGTTCGACATCACCGCGCTCGGCGTGCCGCTCTTCGCGGCGGGGCTCGTCTATCTGGTGATCGCCAGCCGCCACCTGCTCAAGGACCGGCGGCCGGCGGTCGGCGCGGGAGACGATCCCCGGCAGTATTCGCTCGAGATGCTCGTCGAGCCGGGCAGCCCGCTGGTCGGCCGGTCGATCGAGGAGGCCGGCCTGCGCGGGCTCGAGGGGCTCTTCCTCATGGAGATCGACCGCGGCGGCCACGTCATCGCGGCGGTGGGACCGACGGAGCGGCTCGAGGCGGGCGACCGGCTGGTGTTCGTCGGGGTGGTCGATTCGGTCGTCGAGCTGCAGAAAATCCGCGGTCTCCGCCCCGCCACCGACCAGGTCTTCAAGCTCGACGATCCGCGGTCGGAGCGGACGCTCATCGAGGCGGTGGTGTCGAACACCTGCCCGCTGATCGGCCGCACGGTCCGCGAGGGCCGTTTTCGCTCGACCTACGACGCCGTGGTGATCGCGGTGGCCCGCAACGGCGAGCGGCTGCGGATGAAGATCGGCGACATCTCGCTCGAGCCGGGCGACACACTGCTCCTGGAAGCGAGCGCCGACTTCGCGGACCACCAGCGCACGAACCGCGACTTCTATCTCGTCAGCGCCGTCCGCGACTCCACGCCCCCGCGGCACGAGCGGGCCTGGATCGCCTGCACCGTGCTCGCCGCGATGGTGCTCGCCGCGACGCTGGAGCTCGTGCCGATGGTCGCCGCCGCGCTCGTCGCCGGCGCCGTCGTCGTGGCGACGCGGTGCATCTCCTCCGACGAGGCTCGCGGCGCGATCGAATGGGAGTCGCTGCTCCTGATCGCGGCCAGCTTCGGGCTGGCACGGGCCATGGAGAAGACCGGCCTCGCCGAGGCGATCGCCCGGTCCACGATCGCCGCGGCCGGCGAGCATCCCCACGTGGTGCTGGCGGCGATCTACCTGGTGACGATGCTCTTCACGGAGCTGATGAGCAACAACGCCGCCGCGGTGCTCACCTTCCCGATCGCCTGGCAGACCGCGGCCGATTTGGGCGTCAATCCGGTGCCCTTCGTGATGGCGGTGACCGTCGCGGCCAGTTGTGGCTTCGCGACGCCGATGGGGTATCAGACCAACCTCATGATCTATGGGCCCGGCGGCTACAAATTCAGCGACTACGTCCGCTTCGGCGGACCGCTGAACCTGCTGGTGATGGCCATCACGGTGGCCCTCGCCCCGCTCATCTGGCCCTGGTAGGCGTTGCTGGTCCAGCGGTCGGCGTGCACTCCCCCACCGTGAAACAGGCCGCAGCGGCGGGCTCAGCCGCGTCCGTGAGCGATTTCCCCTATACTCTCGGACGAAATCCCTCGCGGCCGCCCGCCACGCCGGTCGGCGCCCCCCTGCGGCCCCGCTCGACATCGGGCCCAGCCCTCCGGCAGGAGTGCCTCGCCATCCGGCATGAGCGACATCCTCTACACTACTA
>Ga0255182_1000332_pt1 | contig 35185 bp, 36 predicted proteins | sample Atl_UVDOM_RepA_8_FD_188420 | JGI IMG/M metagenome (GOLD analysis project Ga0255182, IMG submission 188420) | Freshwater microbial communities from Altamaha River, Georgia, United States - Atl_UVDOM_RepA_8d | ecosystem: Environmental > Aquatic > Freshwater > River | place: USA: Georgia...
CGAGCCTCGTGAACCTCGCGAGCGGCGACGTCGTGTGGTTCAACTTCCTGTCGAGCCCGAGCGGCGATCTGCGCGATGCCGCCGGCGCCGCCGGCACGGTCGAAAACCTGCTCACCGGCATGCCGCGATGAACACGCCCCGCGCCCGCGCGCTGCTGCTGGCCGCAATGCTGTGCTCGACGGCGGGCGGCGCCCAGGCGGCGACGAGCGGCAGGCCACCCGACCTGCCCGCGCAGTACGCACCGTCGGCGGACGAAGCCGAGGGCGGGTTGTGGATGGCTTCGCGCGAAGCGGAGGAAATCATCGCGCACTCGCCGCGCCGCGTGCGCGACCCGGCGCTCGAAACCTACCTGCACGACGTTGCGTGCCGGGTCGCCGGCGACTACTGCGGCGACGTCCGGGTCTACCTCGTGCGGCTCCCGTATTTCAACGCGAGCATGCTCCCGAACGGCGCAATGCAGGTGTGGACGGGGCTGCTGCTTCGCGTGCACGACGAAGCGCAACTTGCGGCGGTCCTCGGTCACGAACTCGGCCACTACCTCCGGCGGCACAGCCTGCAGCAGTTCGAGGACATCCAGGCCAAGAGCACGTTGCTCACGCTTTTCACGCTGGGCCTCAGCGGCGCCGTCGCCGCCGGCGGCGTGGCGCCCACGGTGGCGCAGGGTGCATCGACGGCCGCGCAGATCGGCACCCTCGGGTCCGTCTACGCGTTCAGCCGCGAGCACGAAAGCGAAGCCGATGACCTCGGCCTCACGCTGCTGGCAAAGGCCGGCTACGACCCCGCGGCGGCGGCCACCGTGTGGCAGAACCTGGTCGACGAGGAAAAGGCCGACGAGTCGTCGCCTTCGCGCAGCGTGTTCTTCGCAACCCACCCGAGTCCCGAAAACCGCCTTGCCACCCTGCGCCAGGCCGCCGGTGCGCACGCGGCCGGCACGCGGATGCCGGCGGAGGAAGCGCGCACGCGATACTTCTCCGCCGTCGCTCCCCACCTGCGCGACTACCTCGACGACGAGATCCAGCTGAACCAGCCGGCGCAGAGCGAGCAGTTGCTGCAGCGCCTGCTCGGCGCCGGCTTCGCGCCGGGAATGGTCCACTACTACCTGGGAGAGGCCGCGCGACGCAGGGACAGCGGCAAGCTGTCGGACCCGGCGCTGGCGCACTACGAGGCCGCCCTGCAGTATGCGGACGCCCCGCCTGAAACCCACCGCGCGCTGGGCCTGTGGATGCTGAAAGCGAAGCGCATGCCGGAAGCGCGCGCGCACCTGTCCAGGTATCTCGAACTCGCGCCCGAGGCCTCGGATCGTGCGATGACCGAGTATTACCTGAAACTCACGGAGCACGCGCCATGAGGGTCCTCATGCTCGCCCTGCTGCTGGGGCTCGCGGCCTGCACCGGCTTCGAGGCGGTCGAACGCGGCACGCGCAATGTCGGTGGCATGACGGTCACCGCCCAGGCGCCGATCTGGAACGAAGTGCCCGCCGCGTACGCGCCCGGCGGACTGCCGACCTGGACGGTCGACGGCGTCACCCTGAACTCGCTGTCCTTCATTTCGAACGTCAAGGACGGCCAGACGCTGGTGGACGCGGAAAAATCCAGGAAGTACCCGGTCTTTCACGCCGACATGCTGCCCAACGAACTCGCCGAACTGGTGCAGTCCACCTGCGCGAAGCTGTTCGGCGCGACCATCACCCGCACCGGCGAACTCAAGCCGCTGGAAATCGCGGGTCAACCCGGCTTCGAGCTCGACTTCGAATTCGTCACCAACGACGAGGTGATCCGCCGCGCGTTCATCGGTGGCACCGTCAAGGACGGCAAGCTGCAGGCGGTCGTCTACCAGGCTGCGCGCATGCATTACTACGCGAAGGACTTCGCGGCGGCGCGGGAGCTGATCGTCACCGCAAGCCTGCCGTGAAATTGCGTGGCCTGCGGCCTCGGAGATTCCTGAACCGTCATCGACCCGTGCGTCCCGACGGGTGACGAGTCCGCTGCCACAGGACGGGGCGACGACCGGCCGGGCTGCATCATCAGGGTGCACGCACGGCAGGTTCACCGGTGCCCGGGGTCACGCGGCGCTCACGCTTCTCCGCGCGAGCGAAGCGGGAACGCTTATTGCAGCCCATGTCTTGGCTATCAGTGGACCCAGGCATGGCGAACACCTTGGAACAGCGCTCCGGCTCCGGCAGTCCGTCGTCGACGGCTGACGACGTTCGCACCGGGCTGGGCACGCACGAACTGCGGCAGGCATTCCTCGACAATCTGCTGTACGTGCAGGGCAAGTTTCCCGGGCTGGCGACCCGCGCCGACTACCACCTCGCCCTGTCGCACGTCGTACGGGACCGACTGCTGCAGCGCTGGATCAGCACCGCCGCAGCCTATACGGCGCAAGGCGCGCGCACCGTGGCGTATCTCTCCGCCGAGTTCCTGGTCGGGCCGCACCTCGGCAACAACCTGCTGAATCTCGGAATCCTGCCGGCCGCGCGCCAGGCGATGGCGGAACTGGGCCTGGATCTCGACACCCTGCTCGACGCCGAAGAAGAGCCGGGCCTCGGCAATGGTGGCCTGGGTCGTCTCGCCGCGTGCTTCATCGACTCGATGGCAACGCTCGGCATCCCGGCGCTGGCCTACGGCATCCGCTACGAGCACGGCATCTTCCTGCAGGAGATCCACGACGGCTGGCAGGTCGAGAAGACCGACCGCTGGCTGCGCCACGGCAACCCGTGGGAGCTGGTGCGGCCGGAGTGGGCGGTCGAGGTCCAGTTCGGCGGGCACACCGAGCGTTGGCACGACATCGACGGGCGGGAGCGCGTGCGCTGGATTGCCGCACAGGTCGTCAACGGCATTCCGTACGACACGCCCATCCTCGGCTACCGCACGAACACCGCCAACACCCTGCGCCTGTGGCGCGCGGAAGCGCCGGAAGCCTTCGATCTGGACAGCTTCAATCGCGGCGACTACTTCGGTGCAGTCAACCGCAAGACCGTCTCCGAGAACATCACGAAAATCCTCTACCCGAACGACGAAACCGAGCAGGGCCGGCAGCTCCGGCTCGAGCAGCAGTACTTTTTCGTCTCCTGCGCGCTGCAGGACATGCTCCGGATCATGCGCGTGCAGCGCCTGCCGTTGTCGCGTTTCCACGAGAAGTTCGCCGTGCAGCTCAATGACACCCATCCCGCGGTGGCGGTCGCGGAACTGATGCGGCTGCTCGTCGATGTCCACGCCCTGGACTGGCAGGAAGCCTGGTCGATCACGCGCCAGACCTTCGCTTACACGAACCACACACTGTTGCCCGAAGCGCTGGAACGCTGGCCGCTGCCGCTGTTCGGCCGCCTCCTGCCACGGCACCTCGAAATCATCTACGCGATCAACGACGCCTTCCTCGCCGACGTCCGCGCACGTTTCCCGGGCGACGATGCGCTTGCCGCGCGGCTTTCGCTGATCGACGAGCACGGGGAGCGCCACGTGCGCATGGCGCACCTCGCCTGCGTGGGCAGCCATGCGATAAACGGGGTCGCGGCGCTGCACTCGCGCCTGCTCGAGCGCGACGTGCTGCGCGACTTCCACCGCTTATGGCCCGACAAGTTCGGCAACAAGACCAACGGCGTCACGCCGCGACGTTTCATGGCGCTCGCGAACCCGCGGCTTGCGGCGCTGCTCGACGAGGCGATCGGCGAAGGCTGGCTCACCGACCTCGACCAACTCCGACGCCTCGAACCGCTGGCGGACGATCGCTCGTTCCAGGAGGCCTGGCGGGCGGTCAAGCTGGACAACAAACGAGTGCTCGCCGCGCGCATTGCGCGCGCGACCGGGGTCCATCTCGATCCGACCGCGCTGTTCGACGTGCAGGTCAAGCGTATCCACGAGTACAAGCGACAGCACCTCGCGGTGCTTCAGATCATCGATCTGTACGCTCGGCTGCGCGAAGATCCCCGACTCGCCATCGCACCGCGCGCCTTCCTGTTCGGCGGCAAGGCCGCGCCCGGTTACCGCGCGGCGAAGCTCATCATCAAGCTCATCAATTCGGTGGCGGCGGTCGTGAACGCCGACCCCTTGGTGCGTGGACTCGTCCGGGTGGTGTTCCTGCCGAACTTCAACGTGAGTTTCGGCCAGGACGTCTATCCCGCGGCGGACGTCTCCGAGCAGATCTCGACGGCGGGCAAGGAGGCCTCCGGCACCGGCAACATGAAGTTCGCGCTCAACGGCGCCTTGACCGTCGGCACGCTGGACGGCGCGAACATCGAAATCCGCGAGGCGGTCGGCGCGGACAATTTCTTCCTGTTCGGACTCGACGTCGACGGGGTTGCCGCCCTGCAGGGAGGCGGCTACCGTCCGCGCGAGCAGGTCGAGGCCAACCCGCGCCTCGCCGCGGTGCTGACCCTGCTCGCGAGCGGCCACTTCAGCAACGGCGACCGCGAGCTCTTCCGCCCGATCGTCGACGGCCTGCTCGACCACGACCCTTACCTGCTGTGCGCGGACTTCCAGTCCTACTGCGACTGCCAGGCGCGCGTCGACGCCGCCTTCCACGATGCGGCGCGCTGGACACGCATGTCGATACTCAACGTGGCGCGCTGCGGGCACTTCTCGTCGGACCGCTCGATCCGCGAATATGCCCGCGACATCTGGCGCGTGTCCCCTGTCCCGATCCGGCTGCTCGGCCGCGACGACGTGCGCGGCGGCGTCCTGCAATAGGAGGCGGGGCCAGGGTCCGGCTTCCCGGCAGTAGCGCCGGCCTGCCCCGGTTCAGCGATAGCGCTTCCACTCGCTGGCCCGCACGAGGTCCCGGCAGCGGTCTGCGTCGAGCCGCTTGCCGAGGAACTTGCCGTTGTCGCGGGCACGGTCGCGCGCCGCGACGACCTTGCGACGTTCCTCCTTGCTCATGCCGGCGACTTCCGCCGCGGCGCGGCTGCGCGCACGCTTGAAGTCGCGGTCGCCGCTGTAGCTGTCGGCGCAGTACTGCATCGCGCCGGAGAAGGCGCCGAGGCGTGAGGCATCCGACAGGCTCTGGGCCCGCGCGGCAGGGATCGCGCAACTCAATACGACGCTGAGGCAGGCCAGGGGGATCGACAGCGGCAAGCGCCGCGGGCATCGGTTCGACATTCGGGTATCCGGCTGTGTTGGGAAGGGGCGAGTGTACGAACGCCTGCTCGCGCCGGGCGGCGGCGCGCGCCCAGAATGGGCTCGTGCCCGGCGCGGGCATCGCCAGTGCCCTGGTACGCGGGATGTCGTGGCGCTTGGGCGAGGCGATAAAATCGCCACACCGAAGCACCCGTATTGAGAATGGACAGACCATGACCAAACCGCTGCACGAGAGGGTCGACGCGCTCACCGACATTCCCGATCCGGACGCCGCTTTCGACGCGGCGTTCTCGCTGGTCGCCTTCACGCTCAACCGCTACCTGATCGATCACCTGCTGCGCACCACGCGCCTGCTGACCGACGGTGACTTCGAAGCCCTCGTGATCTGGGGTGTCGTGGCACATCTCAACATCGCCCACCTGATGCCGCCCGGCAGCCTGCCGGCGGCCGTGCTCAACGAGCGCGGCCGAGTACCGGGAGAAGGCAGCGGCTTCCGGCCGCTCAAGCTGCGCGACGTTGCAGCGATCACCGGCATCCCCCGGGAGACCGCGCGACGCAAGCTGGCCAAGCTCGAAGCCCAGGGTTACGTCGAGAAGACCCCCGATGGCTGGGTCGTCGGCATGACGAAGGCCGAGCCGGACCTGCGCGAGTTCACGCGCGAGTCGATCTGGCGTTTCCTCATCACCGCCGAGCAGATCCTCGAGCAACTGAAGCACGCGCCGCGTGCACGGCCACCGGTCAGTTGAGCTTGCGATCCGGGTAGTAACGGGCGCCCTTCAGCGTAAGGTCAAGGGCGAGACCGTCGTCGTTCATCTGGTAGAGCCACACACCCTGCCGGATCGCGAGCGAGCCGCTGTGCAGTTCGCCGCCGTGGCCCGCGAGCTGCGCCGAAGCCGCGGACTGGGCGCTCAACTCCCAACCCGCATTGACGAAGTCGGCGAGATCGGCCGCGTGCTGGAAGACCCAGATCTGGCGGTACTTCCGCACGCTGAGGCCGAGCCCCGCCTGCAGCTCGAACATTTTCATGAACGTGTAGCGGCGGGTCTCGCGCTCGATCGCGATGCCGCGGCCCGAGCCGCTGCCGCCGACCATCAGCTTCACGCCCAGGTTGCGGAAGACCGCATAGCCCTCGGCGGCCTCGAGCGCCGGCCGCGGCCGCGCCGGCAAGCCCACCGCAGGCGCCGGCGGTCAGCATTCGCAGGCAGTCGCGTCTGTGCATGTCGTTTCTCCAGCTATCCACCCCGTCCTGACGCGCAGCAGCCTAGCCGCCGGCCACCGGCGCCGGCCAGACGGGCGCGCCCGGAATGGGCCGCGCCTCCTCCCGGCGCGATGTCCGTGTTAGCCTCGCGCCTCGTTTCCGGAGAGCGCCTTCGTGACCCCGACCCCTACCCAGCCCGCCACCGACGTCCGCGCGACGCTCGCGGCAATCCATGCCGGTTTCGAAGCGACCGGCTATCTCTGCAGCGACCCGATCGCGACCGCGATCTTCCTCGCCACCCGTCTCGAGAAGCCGGTGCTGATCGAAGGCCCGCCCGGTGTCGGCAAGACCGAGCTCGCGCGCGCGACCGCGAGCTGGCTGGGCAAGCCGCTGATCCGGCTGCAGTGCTACGAGGGGCTCGACGAATCGAAGGCCCTGTACGAGTGGAAATACGGCAAGCAGCTGCTGTACACGCAGGTGCTGAAGGACAAGCTCGGCGACCTCATGGAGGGCGCGCGCGGCCTCGCCGAGTCCATCGCCCGCCTGCACGAGTTCGACGACACCTTCTTCAACACCGAATTCCTCGAGCCGCGCCCCCTGCTGAAGGCGCTGTGGGAACCGCAGGGCGCGGTGCTGCTGATCGACGAGATCGACAAGTCGGACCAGGAATTCGAGGCCTTCCTGCTCGAGATGCTGCAGGACTACCAGATCTCGATACCCGAGCTCGGCACGGTCAAGGCGACGGTGCCGCCGGTCGTGTTCCTGACTTCGAACAACACGCGCGAGCTGGGCGACGCGCTGAAGCGCCGTTGCATCCACCTGCACATCCCCTACCCCGACGCGCTGCTCGAGCGCCGCATCATCGCGAGCCGCGTGCCCGAACTCGCCGAGGCCATGCGCCACCAGCTCGTCGCCTTCGTGCAGGGCCTGCGCGCGCTGGACCTCAAGAAGACACCGGCCATCAGCGAGACGATCGACTGGGCCCGCGCGCTGCTGCTGCTGCATGCGCCGGCGCTGGACGTCGAACTCGTGCGCACGACGCTGAACCTGCTGCTGAAGTTCGAGGAGGACATCGCGCAGGTCGACGGCGAGCTCTACCGCCTCGTGAGCGCGGCGCGCAAGTCCTGAGCGGCGCCGTGAGCGAGGTCCTCGGCCACTTCCTGCAGGCGCTGCGCGCCTCCGACGTGCGCGTGTCCACCGCCGAGGGCATGGACGCCGCACGGGTGTTCGGGACCCTCGGCTTCGACGACCGCCTGCTGCTGAAGACCGCGCTGTCACAGGTGCTCGCGAAGTCCATCGCCGACAAGGCGAGCTTCGACGACTGCTTCGAGCGGTTCTTTCGCGCCGAAGACCTGCAGGACCTGCCGCCTGCGGACGAGACCGCGGACGCCGCGGCCTCCGCCGAGGACCAGGCACCCGACGCCGCCGGCGCGTCGCCGGCGACGGGCGAAGCGGTGCAGGCGCTGGATCTGCAGGCGCTGCTCGAATCCGGCGCGCGCGTCGAACTGCAGCTCGCGCTCGCCGCGGCGGCGCGCGCCGTCGGCATCAACGAAATCCAGCTTTTCACCCAGCGCGGCATGTACTCGCGGCGCATGCTGGAATCCATGGGCGTGGAGAAGCTCGAGCGCAGGCTCTACGCCCTGCGCCAGGACGGCGACGAGGTGGAGGCCGAGCGCCTGCGCGCGCGCCTCGCGGTCCTGCGCGAGGAAGTGCTTGCGCTGGTCGACCGCCAGTTGCTGTTGATGACCGCCAATGCCGGCACCCGCCTGCGCGAGGAGATGCTGCAGAAGATGCCGCTCGCGCGCGCCGAACTCGGCGATTTCCACCTGATGCAGGCACTGGTGCGCAAGCTCGCGAAGCGGCTGGTGTCGCTGCACTCGCGGCGGCGCAAGGTCGCCCAGCGCGGGGTGCTCGACGTGCGCCACACCATCCGCCGCAACATCGAGTTCGATGGCCTGCTGTTCGACGTCGTCTGGCGCCGCAGGAAGATCGACCGCCCGAAGGTCGTCGCGGTCTGCGACGTGTCGGGTTCGGTCGCGACCGTCGCCAGATTCCTGCTGCTGTTTCTCTACAGCGTGGCCGAAGTGCTGCCGAAAGTGCGTTCTTTCGTGTTTTCGTCGCAGCTCGCCGAGGTCACCGAGCTGTTCGCCACGCACGACGTCGAGGAGGCCACGGCGCTCGCCCTGCAGCGCCACGGCTGGGGCTCGACCGACTACGGGCGCGCGTTCACGCAGCTCGTCGAGCAGGCGCTCCCCGACATCGACCATCGCACGACGGTGCTGATCCTCGGTGACGGCCGCTCGAACTACGGCTACGCCGGCCTGCGCGAGCTGCGCCTCGTGCACGAACGCGCGCGCCGGGTGATCTGGCTGAACCCCGAATCGCGCGCGTTCTGGACCGTTGGGGACTCGGAGATGCCGCGGCTCGCGACGGCCTGCGACCGGGTGGAGACTTGCCGCAGCCTGCGCCACCTCGAGCGCGTGGTCGGCGAGCTGATGCGCAGCGCGGTCTGATCCGCGGGCATCGCGTTCACGACTCGTCGCGCGCCTGCCGCAGCGTGTCGAAGCGCGCGCGCTGCCAGGGCCAGTGACCGCTGACCTCGAGTTCGAGCACCATGCTGAGGAAGGTCCGGATGGCGACGATGAGGGCGAGCAGCCCGAGGTTCAGCAGCGTCGGCGCGACGGCCACGGTGCCGATGATGTCGCCGATGACCAGCAGCTCGAGGCCGAGCAGGATGGCGCGCCCGAGGTCCATGCGCAGGGACTGGTAGGCCACCGGGAACCCCGCGCCACCGATCAGGCGATGGACGAACGCGATGCCGGCGAGGCCGGCGCCGGCCAGCAGCACGACGACGCCGACGATTTCGACCGCATGGGCGGCGTTGACCACGAAGCCTTCATAGCTCATGCGCTGTTCAACTCCCCCGGAATGCGGTGAACTGACCGCGAGTACAGTCTAGGCAGGAGGACATCGCCATGGAATCTCCAGTGAAGGGTGTCGGGGGCGCGCGCCCCGTCGGCCAGCGTCGCCCGCGGCGCGGCGGCGTGCGCGCCGTGTGCATGGTCGGCCTGCTGGCCGCGGGTGGCGGCAGCGCGGCGCAGACGGTCTCGCCCTCGGCGGCCGACTGGCAGGCCCTGGAAGCGAAGATGGGCGACTGCACGCGCGCCCACGGCTACGACCCGGCCGCCGCGACGGACATCCCCGCCCATGAGCTGGGGGCCGGGGAGCGGGCCTGGCGCGCGTGCGTCTACGAGGCCATCGGCGTGATGCTGATGAAGCACTCGGCGGCGCCCGAGATGTACCAGCAGTTGATCGACTTCGACCGCCGGATGACGGATGAGGTCGAGCAGGGGAAGCTGACCCGCCTCGAGCGCCGGCAGCGGCTGGAGGAGCACGTGCGCAACATCAAGCTGAGCGAGGAGCTCAACGAGTCGATTGCGACCGCGCAGGAGCACGAGCGCATCCGGCGCGATCTCGAGCGCATGCGCCAGCAGCAGGAATTCGAACGCCTCGTCAGGCCGCGCATCGTGGTGCCGCTCGGCCGCTGAGCGGGACGCCGCCGGTGGACCGGCTCAGGACGGGCCGGGTTCGCGCGTGGCCTGCGCGTGCCCTGCCCGGCGCCAGGGCCAGCTGCCGCTGACGTCGAGTTCGAGGACGAAGCTCAGGAAGGTGCGGATGCCGACGATCGCGGCGAGCACGCCGAGGTTCGCAAGCGTCGGCTCGATTGCGACGGTGCCGATGATGTCGGCGATGACCAGCAGTTCGAGGCCGAGCAGGATGGCGCGCCCGAGATCGGCGCGCAGGCGCTGGTAGGCCGCGTCGAATCCGCTGCCGAGGCGCCGACAGAAGACGGCGAACGCGAGCGCGGCGCCCGCCAGCAGCGCAAGCACGCCGATGATCTCCACCCCGTGGGCGGCACTCACGATCCAGTGTTCGTAGTCCAGCATCACGTTCCCCCGTCGGACTGCCGGCGGCTCAGGTCGTCGCGGGCGCCGGCGCGGCGACCCGCCCGGTTCCGTCCCTGAACAGCACCGCGTAGAACGCGGGCACCACGCCCAGCGTCAGCACCGTGCCGACGCCGAGGCCGAACATCATCACGATGGTCATCGCGTACCAGAGCTCGCCGCCGAAGAGGTGCAGCGGCACCAGGCCGAGGATGGTCGTGAGCGTGGTCATGACGATGGGCCGCAGCCGGGTGGTCGCGGCGGCGACGATGGCCTCGACGATGTCGCCGCGCGCGCGCCGCTCCTCGTCTATCTTGTCGATGAGCACGATGCCGTTGTTGATGATGATGCCGGCCAGCGAGAACAGCCCGAGCATCGCGTTGAAGTCGAGCGTGCCGCGCAGCAGGTTCAGGCCGAGCGACGTGCCGATCATGATCAGCGGGATCGTGAGCAGGATGATCGCCGTGCGGCGCAGCGAGTTGAACTGCCAGATCAGGATCAGCACGATGCCGGCGAGGCACTGCGGCATGAACTGGAACAGGGCCCCGTTCGCGTCCGCCGAGGCCCTGACCTCGCCGTCCGGCATCCAGCCGTAACCGGGCGGGAGATCGAGCGCGTCGAGCTTCACGCGCATCGCGTCGAGCAGCGCCTGCGCGGTCATGCCGGGATTGATGCCGGATACGGTGATGGCGCGCTCCTGGTCGTGGCGGCGGATGACCGAAGGCTGCAACTCGCCGGCGAGGGTCGACAGCTGTACCAGCGGCACCGCCGCCCCGGATTCGGACATCACGGTGACATCCCACAGCTTGTCGATGGCGTCGCGGTCCGCGAGGCGGGCCCGCAGGGTGACGGGGATGGTTTTGTCCCCCTCGCGCAGGCCCGTGATGTCGGCGCCCTCGAAGGTCGCCTCCAGCGTCTGCGCGACCTGCGTCGGCGCGACGCCGGCATGGCGCGCGCGCTCCTGATCGATCTGCACGTTCAGGTTCAGCACCGGGTTCGCCCAGTCGGTGCGGATGTCGCGCGTGCCCGGAATCGCGCGCAAGGCCTGCGCGACTTCACGCCCCAGCCGGTGCAGGGCCTCGATATCGCCACCCTTGAGGCGGATCTGCAGGGTGCCGGGCGGCTCGGACCCGAGGAACAACAGGTCCGTCCAGCCATTGGCCTCCGGCAGCTGTTCGGCGATGAAGTTTTCGACGCGCGCCCGCAGCGCCGCGACGTCCTCGCTGCTGCGCGTGTTGACGACGCCGAAGGCCACGTGCGGCGCCGGGTCCAGCGGCGCCAGCGCGAGGAAGAAGCGGGGCCCGCCGTTGCCGATGTAGAGCACGCTGCCGGTGACTTCCGGATTGGCCTGCCCGTCCGCGAGGAAGCGCGCGAGACGCGCGGCGACGCGCGCAGTTTCCTGCTCGCTGGAACCCGCCGGCAGCTCGAGGTTCAGCACGAACTGCGCCCGCGCGGACGGCGGCAGCAGGCCGGACGGCACGTGCGCCATGCCGGCGAGGGCCAGCGCGAACAATCCCGCCATCGCCCCGAGGAACAGCCACCGGGCGCGCAGCACGCCACGCAGGAGCACCGCGTAGCCGCGGGCGAACGGACCCACCGGCGCCTCGTCGGCGCCGGGCTTCGCGTCCGCCATGAACCAGTAGCACAGCAGCGGCGTCACCGTGATCGACAGCAGCCAGCTGGACAGCAGGGTCAGCACGATCACCTGGCTCAGCGCGCGCAGGAACTCGCCGGTGGAGTCCTGCGCGAGCATCAGCGGCAGGAAGGCGAGAATCGTCGTCAGCGACGAGGTCAGCAGCGGGACCGCGAGCGACGCGCTCGCGTCCAGCGCGGCCTGCAGACGCGCGGCGCCACCGTCGAGGCGCCGCTTGATGTCCTCTGCGATGACGACGCCGTTGTCGACCAGCAGGCCCAGCGCGATGATGATCGCGGCGATGGACACGCGGTGCAGCGGGATGTCCCACAGCAGCATGCCGACCAGCGAGGCGAGTATCGTCAGCGGCACGATGGTGCCGACGATGAGTCCCGCGCGCAGGCCAAGGAAGAGCAGCACGACGGCGAGCACCGTCAGCAGGGTCTGCACGAGGTTGTCCGTCGCCTCGCGGATCGACGCGGCGACGATCGGCACCTGGTCGGTGACTGTGTCGAGCGTCATGCCGACCGGCAGCGCGGCGCGCAGGCTCGCCAGCGTGGTTGCGAGCTCGGCGCCGAAGGCCTTCACGTTGACATTCTCGACCATCGACACCGCGACGACCACGGCCGGCTCGCCGTTGAAGTAGACGGGATTGCGCGCCGGTTCATCGTAGGCGCGGCGGATCGCGAGCAGGTCGCGCGCGTAGACGATGCCGCCGTCCGGTATCGCGATCGGCACTTCGCCGATGTCCCGTTCATCGACGAAGGCGCCGCTCGGCGTCAGCGTGTAGCGCATGCCGTCCTCGGTCTCGAGCGCGCCCGAGGGCAGGATCCTGTTCTGGTCGGCAATCACCCGCAGCACGGCGGCCGGCGACAGCCCGAGCTGGTCGAGCCGCGCCCGATCGAACTCGAGCCAGATGCGCTCGTTCTGCACGCCGTGAAGGTCGACCCGGCTCACCAGCGGCAGCGCGGCGATGCGGTCGCGCAGCCAGCGCGCCTCGGTGCGCAGGTCAGCCATCGAAAAATCGGCGCCCCGCAGCGCGAGCGTCGTCACCGCGACGCGGCCGTAGTCGTCGTTGACGAACGGCCCCACCGTGCCTTCGGGCAGGCTGGCGGCGACGTCGTCCATCTTGTTGCGCAGCTTCGCCCACAGCGGCTTCACATCCGCGTACTGCGGCCCCATCTCGACCTTGATTCGGGCGACGCCGGTCTCGGCCGCGCTCTCGATGGTCTTGACCTCGGGGATCTGCTTGATGGCCTCTTCCAGCGGCTTGACGATCAGCTGCTCCACGCGGACGGCCGACATGCCCGCGAAACGCGCGGTGACCAGCGCCGAGCGGATGGTGATCTCGGGATCTTCCTGGCTCGGGTGGAACAGGTAGGTGAATGCGCCGCCGAAGACGGTCAGCAGGACCAGGCTCACCGTCAGGCGCGACCGGGTGATCGCGGCGCGGGTCAGGCTGCGCACGGACTTACTCCGGTGGTGACCAGCGACGCGCGGGCATGCCGTCGTCGAGGAAAGCGACCCCGGCGATCACGACGAGGTCGCCGGATTCGAGGCCGTCCGCGACCAGCACGCGGTTGCCGTAAAGGCCGGCGATGCGCACCGTCCGCTTGCCGACACGCTGCGCCTGCTCGTCCAGCACGTAGACCCGCGCTTCGCTGCCGGCGCCCGGTCGGGTCACGATTTTCTCGAATGCGAGCGCCGAGGTCGGGATGTCGAAGGAGGTCTGCGCCTCGGCGCCGACGTCCAGTGCGAGCACTGCCGTCATGCCGCTGCGCGCCGCGGGCGGCGTCGCGGCGAGGCGCGCCTTCACCCGGAAGGCATTGCCGCTGTCCGCCACGGCGCCGATTTCGGCGATGGTGGCCGCGATCGTCTCGTCGCCGAGGCCGGGGACACGCACATCGACCGGCGCGCCGAGTTTCAGCAGGGTGACGATCTGCTCCGGCACGAGCACTTCCGCTTCGAGGCTTTCACCGGAGCCGACCTCGTAGACCGCCGCGCCCGCCGCGACTTCCTCGTATTGCTTCGCAACCAGCCGCGTGACGACGCCCGCCCGCGCGGCGACCAGCCGGGTCTTCGTCAAGCGGTCCTGCGCGATCTGCAGGTCGGTCTGCGCGACCTTGAGGTCGGCACCGGCGGTGTCGCGTTCGCGGACGATTTGATCGAGTGTCGCGCGGGCGACGAGGCCGCGGTCGGCAAGCGTCTTCTGGCGGGAATAGTTGTTCTCGGCTTCGGCCAGGCGGCTGCGGGCGGCCGACAGCCGGGCGCGGGCGCTGGTGATTTCGCGCGAGATGTCGAGGTCGTCGAGCCGGGCGACGACCGTGCCCGCGCTGAAGCGCTCGCCCTCGCGCAGCGGCACGTCCACGAGCCTGCCGCTGATCGAGAAGGCCAGCCGGGTGGTCTCGGCCGGCGCCAGCACGCCGGAAAAGCTGCGCGCCCCCGTTTCGCCGGTAGGCGCGACGGCCAGCACCTTCACGGACTTCAGCGGCGGCACAGCGGTCGTCGGCGGTGGGCGGTCGCAGGCCGACAGTAAGACGACGACGAGGCTGATTGCGATGCCCCGACGGGATTGCTTCGACATGTGCCCCTCCAGCCAGCGCTCCGGATTGCGTGCCGCGAACGGCGCTTCCGGCCGGCACGTTTGACCCGGAAGTCTGACACCCGGCCCGTCGGCCGGGCAAACGGCGTGCGCTCATTCCGGGCGAAAGGCCGGGCCCAAGGCCTGTTCCCGCCGGTGCCGGCTGCGTGACAATTGTCTGCTTGCGGGCTTGTCCCCTGCGCACCGCCGCTGCGATCACCGGCATCCCGGCCCGCGGCGCGGCGCCGCCGGGTATGGGCGGCACCACTTCGTCGGGTCGCCGACCGGCGCGACGGCGCTGGCATCATCGCGGGCATACACGTCCAGACACGAACTTGAACCACAGCAGCGCGGACGGGGCCGACGGGGCGCCATCGCGCCCAACCCGGGAGCTTCGCGCTTGAGTGCCAGCCGCCTGTTCAAGACCCTGCTCGCCGTCCTGGCGCTGACGACCCTGGGCGGCTGTTCGACGCTGCCGAAAGTGACCCCGGCGCCGAGCCACTACGTGGAGGACACGGCCGACACCACGCTTGCCCGGCGTCTGGACCCGCTGCTGCGCGCGCGCCCCGGGCTGAACGGCGTGCTGCCACTCGCCGACGGACGCGACGCGCTCGGCATGCGGCTGCAACTGGCGGCGGCGGCCGAGCGCACACTGGACGCACAGTATTTCATCTGGCACGACGACCGCGCCGGCACGCTGCTGTTCGACGCGCTGCGCGCGGCGGGCGACCGCGGCGTGCGCGTGCGCCTGTTGCTGGACGATGCCAACAGCCTCGGGCTCGACGGCATGCTCGCGGCACTGGACGCGCACCCGCACATCGAAGTGCGCGTGTTCAACGTCTTTCACCAGCGCGGCGCGCGCTTCCTGGGCTATCTCACCGAATTCGGCCGCCTGAATCGTCGCATGCACAACAAGTCCTTCACGGCGGACAATCGCGCCACGATCGTCGGCGGCCGCAACATCGGCGACGAGTACTTCGGCAGCGGCGACGGGGAACTGTTCGGCGACTTCGACGTGCTCGCGGTCGGCCCGGTCGCGACGGCCGTGTCACGCCAGTTCGACGACTACTGGAACAGTGCCGCGGCCTACCCGGTGAGCGGCTTCGCGCGCAGCGCGGGCGCGCTGCCGCGGCCGCTGCCCGAGCTGGCCGAGGCCCTCCGCCGGGAGCCCGACACCGCGCGCTTCCTCGCGGAAATCGATACCGCCCGCCTCGCACGGGCGCTCGCCGGCGACGCGGCTCTGCTGCGCTGGATGCCTGCGCGGCTCGTGACCGACGATGCCGCGAAAGTCGCGCACCCGCGCCCCGGCGACGACAGCCGTATCCTGCGCGAGATGGCGGACACGATCGGTCCGGCGAAGGAGCGCGTCGACATCATCTCCCCGTACTTCGTGCCCGGAAAGCGCGGCACGCAGGGCCTGGTCGAACTCGCGCAGCGGGGCGTCGCCGTGCGCGTGCTGACGAACTCGCTCGCCGCCACCAACCACGCGGTGGTGCACGCCGGCTACCTGAAGCGCCGCCGCGCCCTGCTCGCCGCGGGCGTGCGCCTGTTCGAGATGAAGGCGGAACATCCCGAGTACACCTCGCACCAGCGAGGTTTCGCGGCGAGCTCGGGTGCGGTGCTGCACGCGAAGATTTTCGCCGTCGATCGCCGCTGGCTGTTCGTGGGCTCGTACAACGTCGATCCCCGCTCCGCACACCTCAATTCGGAGATGGGCCTGATCCTGGACGACCCGCGCATGGCGGGTGCGGTCGCCGATGCCTTCGACCGGGATTTCGCGGAGGTCGCGTGGGAAGTGCAGGCCCGGGACGGCGGTGGACTGCAATGGGTCGACCGCGCCGGCGGCGGTGCGCAGGTGCTGCGCGTCGAACCGCGCACCGGTATCGCGTTGCGCATCGGCGTGCACCTGGTGTCCCTGCTGCCGATCGACTGGTTGCTGTGATGAGCACGCGCGCGCCGGGCAAGGGCCAGCCGGCGGCGGCGATACTCGCCGCGCCGGGTCTCCGCGCTGCCGGGCCGGCGGTTGCGCGATCAGGTCTCAAGCGCCCCGCTGGCGAGCGCGGCGTCGCGGTCGGCCGGAAACTGGAACTGCGGCGTCTCGTCGCGGGCCTGGCGGGTATCGCCCCCCTCGCTCGACGCGGCCGCCCGCTGCCAGGCGCCATCGTCGTCCCAGCGGTTCGGCAGGGTCTCGAGTTGGCCCGGCCGCGTGAAGGTTTCGAGTCCACGCAGCGCGGCAAGCACGATGCCGTCCTGGTCCGCCTCGTCGAAGGGCTTGCCGGCGGTATGGCCCAGCGGATAGTCGACGAACATCGCGCGCGGCGGACGACCCGCCTCGAGGATGTCGAGGGCGCTGCCGAGGCACAGCGTGGGAATACCGTTGGCTTCGAGGTGCCGTGCGACCAGACTCACGGTCTGGTGACACACGGGTCACATCGCAATGAGCAAGGCGGCATCCACCGCCTGGCGACGCATCGCGTCGAGCACTGCGGGCGCGACCTCATCACGGACGCGGCGCTGCGAGTACACGCCGCCCATGCAGGACAGCACCTTGTCGGCGAGGCTGCCGATGACACCGGCACTTGCGAGCTTGCGCAGCGCCCGCAGCGGCATCATGCAGCCGGGATCGCGACGCGCGTCGACGAGGTAGTTCTCCGTGATGTGCGAGAAGCGCAGTTCGGCGTCCGGCGTCGCGGACGGGATCTCGCGGATCGAGCAGTCGTCCCGGTAGTGGTACGCGACCTGGCCGAGCGCGTAGGCACCCGAACTCGACAGCAGGCCGAGGCGGGTCTCGCGCAGCGGTTTCGCGAGTGGCTGCCAGGGTGGCGCGCTGTCGGCGACGAGCCAACGATAAGGCTGATAGCCGAGCCGCTGGTAGCGCTCGGTGATCGCCTGCATGTATCTGACGGGCATGGTGGCTTCTCGTGCGTGACTGTCACGGCAGGATAGTTTCGGTGAGAGGCCTTGTCACGACGCGAAGCCGGCCGTGGCCCGGTTGCGCGTTGCCGTAATTGCCGGACAATGACGCGAGGCGCCGATGCAACGCGCATGCGCAATTCACATTGAAGAGTGGCACCGGGAGCCGCAGGCACGCATGGCAGATGACGAATCCACCGAGGCCTGGCCGACGCAGCTGGCGATCCGGAGCGATGCCGGCGAAGCCCACGTCGAGCTGCGCGGCAGCTGGTCGCTGAAAGGCGAGGTGCCTCGCTACGCGAGGGTCGCGTCCCGGCTGGCCGACGCCCGGCGCGTTCATCTCGACGCGGCGGGGCTCGAGAGCTGGGATTCGAGCGCCGTCAATTTCCTCGCCGCCCTGCTCCGCGACTGTCGCGCGCGTGCCGTCGCCGTCGAGCAGGATGCGCTGCCCGATGGCCTGCGGCGCCTGCTGGCACTGGCCTTCGCGGTTCCGCCACCGGCCGAGCCGCGCGCGCCGGCCAGCGCGCCCGACCTGCTCGCCGCGGTCGGCCACGGCTTCATCAAGGCCTGGCGCGACGTGCCGGCGATGATCGAATTCGCCGGGGAAATCTGCCTGTCGCTCGCGCGTTTCTGCACCGGCCGCGCCCGCTACCGCCACGGCGACATCGCGTGGCTCGTCGAGGGCGTCGGCCCCCGGGCGCTGCCCATCGTGTCGCTGATCAGTTTCCTGGTCGGCACCATCCTCGCGTACATGGGCGCGGTGCAGCTCGCGCTGTTCGGCGCGGAGATCTACATCGCAGACCTCGTCGGCATCGGCATGGTGCGCGAGGTCGCGGCATTGATGACCGGCATCATCCTCGCCGGCCGCACCGGCGCGGCCTATGCGGCCCAGCTCGGCACGATGCAGGTCAACGAGGAAATCGACGCCTTTCGCACGCTGGGCGTGTCGCCGATCGACTACCTCGTGCTCCCGCGCATGCTCGCGCTGCTGATGATGGTGCCGCTGCTGACGCTCTACGCCGGGCTCGTCGGCATCCTCGCCGGCATGCTCATCGCGGTGACGGTGTTTGGCGTCGGCGTCCATGAATACTGGAACGAGACCCTCTCCGCGCTGAACCTCACGCACTTCGCCGTCGGGGTCGTCAAGGGCACCGTGTACGGCGGCCTCGTCGCGTTCGCCGGCTGCCTGCGCGGCATGCAGTGCGGTCGCAGCGCGCAGGCGGTCGGCGAGGCGACGACCGCCGCCGTCGTGCTCGGCATCCTGCTGATCACGATTTCAGCGTCCGTAATCACCATCGTCTTCCAGGAACTGGGGATCTGACGTGGCGGCCGACGCGCACATCGAGGTCCGCGACCTGACGATGGCCTACGGGGATTACGTGATCCAGCGCGATCTCAACTTCACGGTCGGGCGTGGCGACATCTTCGTCATCATGGGCGGCAGCGGCTGCGGCAAGAGCACGCTGCTGAAACAGATGATCGGGCTCGCGCGTCCGGCCCGCGGCACCGTGCTGTACGATGGTGAAGACTACTGGGCGGCGAGCGAAGAGGCGCGCGTCGAGCGTCAGCGCGGGTTCGGGGTGCTGTTCCAGGCCGGCGCACTGTGGAGTTCACTGACACTTGCGGAGAACGTGGCTTTGCCCCTGCAGGAATTCACCGGCCTGTCTGCGGACCTCATCGACGAGATCGTCTCGCTGAAGCTGTCACTGGTGGGGCTGGGCGGTTTCGAGAACTTCTACCCGTCGGAAATCAGCGGCGGCATGAAGAAGCGCGCCGGGCTCGCACGGGCGATGGCGCTGGACCCGGGGATCCTGTTCTTCGACGAGCCCTCGGCCGGGCTCGATCCGATCAGCTCGCGACGCCTCGACGATCTGATCCTCGAGCTGCGCGACAGCCTCGGCGCGACCGTCGTGCTGGTGACGCACGAACTGGCCAGCATTTTCGCGATCGCGAACAATTCGGTGTTCCTCGATGCCGACACGAAGACAATGATCGCGACCGGCCATCCGCAACAGCTCGCCACCAGCGGGCCGGACAAGGTGCGCAGCTTCCTGCGCCGGGGTGAGACATGAGCGGGAAAGCAAATCCGAAAGTCATCGGCGGCTTCGTGCTGGGCGCGTGCACGGTGCTGGTCGGGGCGGTGCTGCTGCTGTCCGACGGTGGCTTCTGGAAGGACAAGCAGGAATACATCATGTACTTCGAGGGCTCGGCGACCGGCCTGCAGGTCGGTTCGCCGGTGGTGTTCCGCGGCGTGAAGATCGGCAGCGTCCAGAACATCGGGCTGTCGGTGTCCGCGGAAGGGAAGAAAATCAATTTCCTGGTGCCGGTGACGGTCCGCACCGACGAATTCGTCCTGACGGACACCAACGGCAAAGCGGTCGATCTGGGTGACATCGCCGAGAATTCCGAGCTGATCCAGCGCGGGCTGCGGGCGCGCCTGAAGACCTGGAGTTTCCTGACCGGCCAGCTCTACATCGATCTCGATTTCTACCCCGACCGGCCACTGAAGGTGTACAGCAGCGGCAAGGGCCTGCGCGAGATTCCCACGCTGCCGACCGAGGTCCAGGAGTTCACCAACAAGCTCGACAAGCTGAACCTCGAGAAGCTCGTCGAGGACATCTCGCTGATTTCGGAGGCGGTGCGCAATCTCGTGACCTCGCCGGAGGCGACGCGCACGCTGGCGAGTCTCGACAGCACGCTGCAGCACCTCGCGTCGCTGACCGACCGCCTGGACAGGAGCGCAGGCAGGCTGACGAGGGACACGCAGACCGTGATGAAAGAGGCGACGGACACGCTGCGCGTCACGCGCACGGCGCTGGACGAGAGCGCGGCGACGATGCGCGCCGGGCGCGCGACCCTGTCGAAGATCGACGAAGGCGCCGCGAACCTCGCCGCGCTGATGCGGCCGGACGCGGGCCCGCTGCGCGCCGTCACCCAGGCGGGCGAGGAACTGGCGGCCACGGCGAAGACGCTGCGCGACGCGGCCGGCGAAAGTTCGTCGATGCATTTCCAGCTGCAGGAAATGCTCGAGGAAACGACCGCCGCGGCCCGCGCCCTGCGACTGCTGGCCGAGGCGCTCGAGGCCGATCCCCAATCAGTGCTGACCGGTCGCGGTCACGAGGAAGCGCCATGAACATCGCATCGCTACGCCCGCGGCGCGCGCTGCTGCCCGCCCTGCTGTGCGCCTGCGTAGTCTGGCTTGCCGGCTGCGCCCGCACGCAGCCGGCGCAGTACTACCTGCTCAGCAGCCCGGCCGGCCCCGCCACGGCGGCACCGGCCTCGGCACGCCGCATAGGCCTCGGGCCCGTGCGGCTGCCCGAGTACCTCGACCGCCCGCAGATCGTCAGCTGGGCAAGCCCGACGCGGCTGCACCTTTCGAACGCTCACCGCTGGGCGGAACCGCTGGGCAAGTCCTTCGCGCGCACGCTGCTCGCGGATCTGGCCCATGCGCTGCCGGACGCACAGTTCGTGGCCTGGCCCTGGCGGGCCCCGCAGCAGCCGGCGCTGCAGATCACGGTCGACGTCCAGCGCTTCGAACGGGCCGCCGACGGTGTGCTCCTGCTCGAAGCGCGCTGGGCCGTGCAGCGAGGGCCGGCGGACCCTGCGCCCGCGCTGCGCACGACCTCGCTGCGCGTGCCGGTCACAGGCGCGGCGGACGACTACGATGCGCTGGTGACGGCCGCCTCTACCGCCGTCCTGGACCTTGCCCGGGACATCGCTGCGCGCCTGCCGCCTGAATGAACCGACGGTGCCACCACGGTATCCGTCCCCACAGCAACAGAGGAGCTCCCATGATCAGGACCACCGTCGTACCGCCGACCATGCAGAACATCTTCGAACGTTTCCACTACGCACCCGCCGTGCGCATCGGGCCCTGGATCAGTTGCGCGGGCCAGGTGGGGCGCGATGCGAACATGCGGGTCGTCGAGGGCATGGAAGCGCAGATGGTGCAGGCCTGGGAGAACGTGAAAATGGTGCTGGCGGAAGCGGGTGCCGGCTTCGAGCACGTCTACGCGATGACGACCTACCACGTCGGCATCCAGGAACAGCTGGAGCTGTTCTGCCAGGTCAAGGACCGCTACATCCTGCGCAGCAACCCGCCGCCGGCCTGGACCGGCGTCGGCGTCACCGCGCTGACTTTCCCCGGCCAGATCGTCGAAATCCAGGTCAACGCCTACGTGCCGGATTGAAGCGCAGCCCCTCCTCAGGGATGCGGTCCCCAGGGCGCGGCGGTCAGCAGCTTCACTTCCTGCGCCGCGCACAGCGGACGGAATTTCGCGGCGAAGTCCTCGATGAAAGCCTCGTTCGCGTACAGGGCTGCCCAGTGCGCGCGACGATCGGCATCGCTGTCGAATTTCCACAGGTGGACGAGCTGGTTGATCGTGCCGGTGTCCGCCTGGAAGTAGCCGACGAGCTTCTTCGCAAGACCGGACTTCTCGAGTATCGGGTAGCCAATCTCGGAGTAGAGCTTCACGGCTTCCTTCATCTTGCCGACGTGCAGGCTGTACGTGCGCAGTTCATAGATTTTCATCGGTCCTCCTCGTGTTCGACATCGGGGGCCGCCGTGCGACGTGCAAGGGCCGGCCACTGCGGTATATTGCCGGCTCGCCCGGCGCCTGTCCCCTGCGCCGCGCCGGACCGGGCCGGGCGAGCCGCACGCCGCAACACATAACGACACTTCGGAGAGGTCTACATGAGCGACAAGACGACCCTGCGCGCCGAACTGCCGGCAGGCTTCGACATCGACAAGGTGGAATGGGTGCAACTGCTCGGCAGCCCGGCCTTCGACTACCCGATCGACTATTCCTTCGCCGTCCTGCACGCGGACAAGGCGGCGGGCCGGCTCGACCTGCTCGTGAAATGGGCACCCGGTGCCTGGTGCCACTATCACCGGCACGTCTGCAACACCGTGGCCCTGGTGATCGACGGCGAGCAGCACGTCATCGAGGAAGGGCCCAACGAGACTGTGCACAAGATCCGCAAGCCGGGCTTCAGCGGCCGGACGCCGGACGGTGAAACGCACATGGAGCGCGCCGGGCAGGAGGGCTGCACGATGCTCTTCGCGATGCAGGCCGACGACGGGCGCATGTTCGAGGTGCTGGGCCGCGACGGCACGGTGCTCGCGGTCGCGACGCTGGAAGATTTCGTCGAGAACCGGATCGGCGGCCGCAAGGCCGCCTGAACCGCGCTTCGACATGAGCGACATCCGCTACGAGCGTTTCGGCGCGGTACGGCTGATCACGATCGATCGGCCACAGGTGATGAACTCGCTCGATTTCGCGGCGAACGATGCCCTGGTCGAGACCTGGCGGGAGTTCGACGCCGATGACGACGCGCGGGTCGCGGTGATCACCGGCGCCGGGCGCGACGCCTTCTGTGCCGGCGCCGATCTGAAGACCTACACCATGGCCTATGCGACGACGCCAGCCCCGGAGTTCGTGCGCCGTTTCACCAATGGGCCGGGTTTCGGGGGCATCACGCGCGGTCTCGAAGTACACAAGCCGATTGTCGCCGCGGTGAACGGTTACGCGATGTCGGGCGGTCTCGAGCTCGCGCTCGCCTGCGACCTGCGCTTCTGCGCGCCGAACGCGGTGTTCGCGCTGCAGGACGTCAAGTGGGGCTTCCATGCCTGCGACGGCGCGCTGGTGCGCCTGCCGTGGATCGTCGGGCTCGGCCACGCGATGGAGATGTTCCTCTCCGGCGATCGCTTCGATGCCGACTGGGCATTGCGCACGGGTCTCGTGAACCGGGTGATCCCCGCCGAACGCCTGCTCGAGGAAAGTCTCGACTATGCCGCGAAGCTCGCGAGCCGCGCGCCGCTCGCCCAGCGCCTCGGCAAGGAAGTGATGCTCCGCGCGCTCGGCCTTACAGTCGAGGACGGCCTGCGCCTCGAGTCCCGCTCCTTCCACGATCTAGGCCAGACCCTCGATCTCGCAGAGGGCACCACCGCGTTTCGCGAGAAGCGCGACGCGAAGTTCGAAGGGCGCTGAGCCTCGTCCGCTTGCGGGAGAGGTCGACAGGTCTGCCCGCTTCACTCGCCCGCCCGAGGGAGATGCCGTCAGGTTTGCACGCTTCACCTCTCCCGCTCCGGGAGAGGTCGACGCCGCAGGCGGCAGGTGAGGATGGCCCGCGCCGGCGCTGCGTCAGTCGGACGCGACCCTCACCCGTCCGCTGCGCGGCCGGCCTCTCCCGGAGCGGGAGAGGCGAAGATGGCGCGGCGGGCTTCTCATGGGCGCGAGCTGCGAAGATGCGTCAGGGCACCCAGCCTCCGCACACCGGAAAGACCTGTCCTACGAAGCAGTTCGCGGCGTCAGAGCACAGGTAGGCTGCGAATTCCGCATCCTCGCGCGCGCCGACCAGCCGCCCGAGCGGGACTTCCCATTTCAGGCGCTCCTGGAAACGCGGATGGGCGGCGACCTCCGGTGGGTAGTACATCGGGTTCTCGACGAAGTTCTGCGCGATCGCGTTGACCTGCACGCCGTGCGGCGCGGCTTCCACGCCGACGGCCCTGATGTAGGACACCTGGGCGCCGCGCGCGGCGCCGTAGGTCGAGAAGCGCTTCATGCCGCGCAACGCGGAGGCGCTCCCCATCAGCAGGATCTTGCCGGCGCGGCGCCCGATCATCTGCGGCAGCACCGCCTTGCACAGCCGGGGCAGCGGGTCGACCATCGCCGCGAAGGTATGCCGCCATTCCTCCTCGGTGACGTCCGTCGCGAGCGTGCTCGGCGCGGGCACGCCGAGATTTGCGACCAGCACGTCGACGTGGCCCGCGGCGGCGACCACCGCAGCCGCCGCGGAGAGTTCGATCAGGCTGTCCGTGCTCGGCACGACCTCCGCGCCGTGGGTGGCGAAGACCTCGCACAGCGTAGGGCCCATGAAGTCGTCGGCCTGGGTGATGAGTACGCGCTTGCCGCGCAGGATGGAGCCGGACATCGTGGCACCTCGTCGTGATGAACTGCGTGTGGAACCGTCGACCCGCGCGCCGCCGGCAGGACGGGCGCGAAGATCGTTGCCTGCGGGACGGCGCGCTAGTCGAACATCGCCACCGCGCGTGTCCAGCCGCCGGATGCGCCCTTTATCTTGCAGGGGAAGCAGGCCACCGTGAAACCGTAGGGTGGCAACTGCTCGAGGTGACGCAGCTTCTCCATGTGGCAGTAGGGCGTGTCGATGCCGGCGTAGTGTCCCTCCCAGATGATCCTGGGATCTTTCGTCGCCATCCAGCGCTCGAGCGTCTTGGAGAACGGCGCGTCCCAGCTCCAGCCGTCGATGCCCGTCACGCGCACGCCCTGCTCCGTCAGCCAGTGCGTGGCGTCGCGGCCGACACCGCAACCCGAGTGGATGTAGCGATCGCTGCCGTACATGTCGCCCGCGCGCGTGTTCACGAGCACGATGTCCATCGGCTGCAGTTCGTAGCCGATGCGCTTCAATTCGGCCTGCACATCGGCGGCGGTCGCGACGTAGCCGTCTTCGAGATGCCGGAAGTCGAGCTTCACGCCGGGCCGGAAATACCAGTCGAGCGGCATCTGGTCGATCGTGGGCATAGGATTGCCCCGGCTGTCGCGCGAATTGTAGTGATAGGGGGCGTCCATGTGCGTGCCGTTGTGCGTCGTCAGGGAAATGTGCTCGATCGCCCAGCCCTCGCCGCCCGGCAGATCCTCTTCCTTCAATCCGGGAAAGAGCTCGCACATCAGCTTCGCGTTCTCCTTGCCGGTGACGTAACGGATGGAGGGCCGCATGAAGTGGGGATCGACGACGGTGTCGTTGTCGAGCGGCTGCGAGATGTCGACGATACGGGACGGCATTTTCATGAGCGCGAGTTCTCCGCGGGAGTGGTTTGAACGTCGGAACGCCACGCCGCGCCGGCGCGGTCAGCGGGCAGCTTACTGGCGTCGCGCTCGCACAATCAACGCCACGGGCGGAAGGCGCGACCTACAGCGCGCGCAGGGCCGCGAGCACGACACGCGGGTCGCGCCAGCCGCGATAGACCGGCGTCACGGCGCGGCCGGGAACACACAGGCCGTACACGGCCGCCTGCGCGCTGCGCACTGAATACTCGACGGTGAAGACCGTGTCTTGCGGCAACTCGCAGAACTGGCCGACGAGCGCGATCCTGCGCGTGCCCGTGGGCAGCACCTGCGGCCGGTCACCCGGCAGGCGCGGCATGAACTGGCTCGTGATCCACGGCATCGCGCAGGGGATGCAGGTGGCCGACTCCAGCACGCGCGCGGCCGTCGCCTCGCCGATCGGCAGGTGGAACAGCAGTTCCTGCAGGATCTCGCGGCCGCCGCAGTCGAGCATCGGCTTGTGCACGGCGTCGCCGTTGCGCGTCGGGTGCAGCGCATAGCCCCAGCAGACGTCGACGTCCGCCGGCTGGCCGTCGAAATGCGGCTGGCGCGGGAGCACGACGGACAGGAGCCAGCCGGAGTCCGGAAACGTGACGAGGCCGCCGGTGCCCGCCGCATTGCCGGTGAAGCCTTCCATGAATTCGAAGAAGGCGGGATCGCGCAAGGTCAGCGTGAAGGATGTCCACTGCGTGCGCGCGACATCGCCGTGGAAGACGGAAGGTCGACCGAACGCCGGGCCCTGGCGGGCGAGCCTGTCCCAGAGATCCCACGCCCCCGCCGACGGCACGGGCGCCGGCGGCGGCGATTCCATCGTGCCGAGCGACGAATGCCCGGTCATCGAACCGAGCGTGACGATGAGCAGGTCCTGCGCGCCGAGCCGTCGCTCGCGCGCCGTCCCGCTCACGTCCGTCAGCGCCAGGACGGCCGGCGCCAGCCCGCCCTCCTCGTGTTCGAAGCGGATGTCGGTGACCCGCACCCCACGCCGCAGCGTGACGCCCTGCGTCGCGAGCCAGTGCGCCAGCGGACGGACCAGGGAATCGTACTGGTTGAGCGGTGTGCGGATGATGCCTTCCAGCCGGTTGAAACCGGGCAGCAGATGCATGAAGCGCAGCATGTAACGGCGGAACTCGACGACGCTGTGCCACGGCTGGAACGCGAACATGCTCGCCCACATGAACCAGAAGTTGCTGGCGAAAAAGTGCGGGGCGAACCAGGCCTCGATGCTGGTCGCGCCGAGCGCCCCCTCGCGGGCCGACGCGAGGCGCGCGAGGTCGAACCTGTCGCGCAGCGACAACTGAAGGGCAGGCGCCTCCTGCCGGCACCTGCCACGCACGAGACGGCTGCGCGACGAGGTCACGTTGCGCCGCGTGAACGCGCGTATCTCCTCGCTCACGGACAGGCCCGTGGCGGTCAGCGACGGGATGTCCCGGAAGAGATCGAAGGTGCAGCCGAAGTGGGGTTCGAGCATGCGCCCGCCGCGAATGACGTAACCACGCGCCGGGTCGCCGCCGCCGTCGAGGCTGCCGCCGAACGTGTCCCCCTGTTCCAGCACCTCGATGCACCGGCCCGGCCAGCCGGCGTCGCGGATCAGCAGCGCGGCGGCCGCCAGGCCGGCGATGCCGCCGCCGACGACCAGGGCGCGGGCTTCGGTGCTCATGCGGCGATTCTAGCGTCATACCCTGCCGGCCGGACCCCGTGGCAGCTCCCGGGGCTCGGCTGGCAGGGCGCGCGACGAGGCGGCATGTCCTTCGCAGCCGCATTGCAGCACAATGGCGCCCCCAAGCTTTTCACCTGCCGGGTCCTCATCGATATGCCGCTCCTGCGCGTTCTCAAGCTGTCCCTGTGCTGCGTGCTCTTCGCGGGCTGCGTCGCGCCCGTCCTCCTGATGCCGAGTTCGAGCCAGGTCATGTGGGCCCTGCTGCAGCCACTGGTCGGCTTCGATCCGAACGCGGTCAACCTGTTCGAGCAGCCGGTGATCAAGCAGCGCATGACCGCGCTGCTCGGCGAGCACTATGCGCCGACGATGCAATTGCTGCGCACGGCGAACGAGTTGAAGAAGGAGGGGCCGCTGTTCTACCTGGCGTCACGCTACACGCCGGTGCCGGAGATCGCCGACAAGGCGGGCCTCGTGTGGAACTCGGACACGAACCAGATGGCGGCCCTGCTGAGCAAGGGCGACGTGTCGCAGGTCTTCGTGGAAACGGTCCGCACGACGATCGAGGCTCGCGCGAACGAGCAGGTGCAGAAGATCGTGCCGAAGTGGCCGGCTGAACTCGCGCCGTTCGCGGCGCTGGCGCCGGCGGCACTGCAGCAGCCGCTGACGCTGCAGGCGCCGGGCGGCATCGGCATCGAAGTGCCCGCGCCGGCGCCCGTGCAGACCACGCCCGAGGCGGCGCCCTTGCCAGAACCCCGCATGATTCCCACACCGGAAACCGCGCCGCCCGTAACGCCGGCACCCACCGTCACCCAGCCGGTCACCGGCGGCGCCCGTGCGCCCATCACGGGGCCTGCGTCACCGATGCCCTGATCGCCTTGCGGGGCGCCGCGTCAACGGAGGCGCCCCTCACCCGCCGGCTTCGCCGTCGACCTCTCCCGGGACGGGAGAGGTGAAGCGGCGCCGGAAGCAGCCTCTCCCGGCGCGCCGGCCATCAGCCAGCCGGTGCCCGCCAACACCCGCGCCCCGATCACGGGACCCTCGTCACCGCTGCCCTGAGCCGGGCAGCGGCGGCGTGCCTCGCCCGGGCCGCGCCGGGAGACGCGCTTAGCGGTAGAACTTCATGAAGTCGGGCTCGCGCTTCTCGTTGAGCGCCTGCACGCCTTCCTGCGATTCGGCGGTGTTGTAGTAGAGGCGCAGGGCCTGCATCGCGACGCCGCCCATGCCGCGGATGGATTCCGTGTCGGCATTGAAGCTTTTCTTCGCCAGCGCGATCGCGGTGGGGCTGCGCTTGTTGATCTCGGCGCACCACGCGGCGACCTCTTCGTCGAGGCGAGCGTCGGGGACGACGGCGTTCACCAGCCCCATCGCCAGGGCTTCCTGCGCGGAATAGCGCTTGCAGAGGTACCAGATCTCGCGCGCCTTCTTCTCGCCGACGACGCGCGCGAGGTAGGCCGTTCCGAAACCCGGGTCGACCGAGCCCATCTTCGGCCCGACCTGGCCGAAAATCGCGTTCTCGGACGCGATCGTCATGTCGCACAGCACCGCGAGCACGTTGCCACCACCGATCGCGTAGCCGCGCACGCGGGCGATGACCGGCTTTGGCACGTCACGGATGACGGAATGCAATTCCTCGACCGGCATGCCGATCGCGCCGCGTGCGTCGTTGTCGCCGTACTGGCCTCCCGCGTGGTCCGACTGATCGCCACCGGTGCAGAAGGCCTTGTCGCCCGCGCCGGTCAGCACGATGCTCCCGATGTCCTTGTCCCAGCCCACGCTGAGAAAAGCGTCGACGAGTTCGACGACGGTGCGCGGGCGGAATGCGTTGTACTTCTTCGGGCGATTGATGCAGATCGTCGCCGTGCGGCCCTCCCGGGTCAGGACGATGTCTTCGTAGTTGGCCATGGAATGCCTCCGTTGCCTCGCTGGGTGGAATCGTGGCGGGGATGGTAGCCGGTCGGGACAGAGGCCGGCTTGACTGCGGTCGTCGCGGATCGTGCGGGTGCGGACTAGACTGTATGGCCGTCCGCCGCCTTCAGCCGATCATGCTGTAGCCGCCGCTGACGCTGAGCACCTGTCCGGTCACGTGGCCGGCAACGGCGTTCGAGGCCAGGAACAGGACCGCGCCGGCCACGTCCTCGGGCCGCCCGATTTTCTTCAACGGCAGCGCCTTCGCAATCTGCTCGAGCTGGTCGGGCGTGAACATCGAGTCCCGGTTGACCCACATGCTGTTCGCACCGACCTCGGAGTCCTGCGCGGGAATCGTCACGCCCGGGCAGACGACGTTGCAGCGGATGCCGTGGCGGCCGTTCTCCTTCGCGATGGTCTTCATGAAGCTGTTCACGCCGGCCTTCATCGCGCCGTAGACCGCCTCGCGGGGTTCGCCCTGGCGGCTCGCGTCGGAGCTGATCGACACGATGGCGCCCTGCTTGCGCGGCGCCATGATGCCGAGCGCGGTGTAGGTGCAGTTCAGGACGCCGACGAAGTTGACCTGGATGATCTTCTGCCAGAACGCCGGGGTGGTCTGCGTGAAGTACTTCAGCTCGTCCCAGCCGACGTTGTTGACCAGCACGTCGACCGCGCCACAGCGCTCGACGGTGCGCGCGAACATGGCCTCGACCTGGTCGAGCGCGGTCACGTCGCAGCGCACGACTTCCGCGGCGGCCGCGCCGGCCGCGAGCGCCTCGGCGGCGACGACGGCAGCCTGCCGTTCATCGATGTCGGCGAGGGTGATGTTCGCGCCTTCGCGCGCGAAGCCGAGCGTGATCGCGCGGCCGATGTTCGAGCCGGCGCCGGTGACGACGACCGCCTTGCCTTGCAATTGAAGATCCATGCCCTGCCCCCCTGTCGCCGCGTTCAGTCCTGGTAGTCCGCCGGCCGCTGCTCGAGAAACGCGCCGATGCCTTCCTTGAAGAACCCGGCGCTCGCGCACAGGATCTGCCCGCGGTCTTCCAGCGCGACGGCGGCTTCGATGCCCGGCGCATCGGTGTTCAGCCGCAAGCCTTCCTTGGTCAGGCGCAGGCCCATCGGCGAGGTCTTCAGCATGTCCTCGGCCATCGCGCGCCCGGCGGCCTCGAGCTGGTCCGGCTCGACGGCCTCGGACACGAGACCGAGCGCCAGCGCGCGCTCCGCGCCGATCATCCGGCCGGTCATCATCAGCTCGGCCGCGACGCTGCTGCCGACGGCACGCGGCAGGAAATAGCTGATTCCGACGTCGCAGCCCGTGAGACCCACCTTGACCATGGCGACGTTCATCTTCACGTCGCGGGCGACGATGCGTACGTCGCTCGCGAGCGCGAACGCGAAGCCGCCGCCGGTCGTCGCGCCGTGCGCGAGGCAGATGATCGGTTGCGGGCAACGCCGCATGCGCATGAACACCTCGCTGACCTGGCGCTGCACGCGCATGCCGACGACCGGCCCGTCGCTGACCGGGCCGGCCTCCTTCAGGTCGTAACCCGCGCAGAACGCGCGCCCGGCGCCGCGCAGGATGACGACGCGCGTCGCGTGCGTGCGGCCGAGCGCGTCGAAGTAGTGCTGGAGTTCGTCGCACATGCGCGGGCTGATCGTGTTCAGGCGCTCCGGGCGGTTCAGGCACAGCCAGTCGATGGCGCCTTCGTGCGTGACGGTGATCGTCGTGTATTCCATGTCGCTGCTCTCTTGCGTGACCCGCGCGGGGTGTCAGTCGGGTTTACGGGTGGTGACCAGCTTCAGGGCCTGCGCGGCGAAGTCCTCGGCATCGCCGGCCCGGCCGGTGATGAGGTCCCAGCCCGTGCTGTCCGGCACGCGCACGCCGCGCTGCACGGCGGGCCGCGCCTCGATCGCGTCGAGCCAGCGCCGCAGGTGCGGCAGGCCGTCGATGCCGACGCCGCCCCAGTCGTGGATGCGCACCCAGGACCAGTTCGCGATGTCCGCGATCGAATATTCGCCGGCGAGGTATTCGTGAGCGGCCAGTTGCCCGTCGAGCACGCCGAACAGGCGGCGCACCTCGCCCTGGTAGCGATCGATCGCGGGCTTGATCTTCTCGGGGAAGTAACGGAAGAAGACGTTCGCCTGCCCCATCATCGGGCCGACGCCGCCCATCTGGAACATCAGCCACTGCAGCACGCGGCTGCGTGACGTGGTGTCATGTCCGATGAGCCGGCCCGCCTTCTCCGCGAGATGAATGAGGATGGCGCCGGACTCGAAGATCGACAGGTCGTTCTCGTCGGTGTCGACGACGGCCGGGATGCGTCCGTTGGGATTGATCGCGAGGAAAGCCGGCTGCTTCTGCTCGCCGTTCATGATGTCCACCGGATGCACCGCGTAGGGCATGCCCAGCTCCTCGAGGGCTATCGACACCTTCCAGCCGTTCGGCGTGCCCGCGGTATAGAGTTCAATCATGTCGATCTCCGGGAGGCGCCCGGCGTCTCAGACGGGATCCCAGCTGAAATACTCGGGCGAGCGCACCATCGGGTAGAAGTCCTGCTTGAACTGCGGGAACACCCGGTCGATGACCGTCTCGGGCGTCCACCCCTCGGCGGTGTGCGCGGTCTTGATCGGGCGGTTCTGCGAGAACAGGTAGATCTCGTTGTTGCGCACGCCCAGGATCTGCGCGTTCACGTCCGCCGCGCCATCGGACAGCAGCGCGATCACGGCCGGCGCGACCTTCTCCGGCACCAGCTTCTTCAGCTTCTCGACGCGCTGCGCCTGTTCGACGTTCGTGATCGGGATCGAGTCGATCATGCGGGTCCAGGCAAAGGGAGCGATGCAGTTCGAGCGCACGTTGAAGCGCGCCATGTCGAGCGCGATCGACTTCGACAGCGCGACGATGCCGAGCTTGGCCGCCGAGTAATTGGCCTGGCCGAAGTTGCCGACGAGGCCCGAGGTGGAGGTCATGTGCACCATCGCGCCGCTCGCCTGCTCCTTGAACACGTTCGCCGCGGCGCGGGCCATGTTGAACGAGCCCTTCAGGTGCACGTTGATGACCGCGTCGAAATCGTCCTCGGTCATCTTGTGGAAAATGACGTCGCGCAGGTTGCCGGCGTTGTTGACGAGGCCGTCGAGCCCGCCCAGGCGGTCGACCGTTTCGGCCACCATCTCGTGGGCGTCGTTCCAGGACGCGACGCTCTTCGTCAGCGCGATGGCGCGACCGCCCATCGCCTCGATTTCCTTGACGACTTCCTGCGCCGGCCCGGCGTCCGCGCCGTCGCCGCCGATGCCGACGCCAAGATCGTTCACCGCGACCGCCGCGCCGGCTTTCGCCGCCTCGAGTGCAATGGCGCGGCCCACGCCGCGACCGGCGCCGGTGACGAGGACGACTTTGCCTTTCAAGATCATGATCAGGGTCCTTCGAATTGGGGAATGGACACAGCCGCCGCGCGGCTGTCGGGTAGCGGCCTATCCTAGGGCCCGGGCGCGGCGATGGCCAGACGGCGGTCCAGCCGCCGACTGGTCAAGCCCCGGGCTTTGAACGAAGATCGGGGCATTGCAACCGTCCGATACGCGCCCGTCGATGCAAGCACAATACTACTGCCCCCGCTGCGGCCTCGCCGCGCTGGATACCGTGGACAACAAGCTCTACGGCTGCACCCAGTGCGGCTACACCTATTTCCACAACACGGCGGCGGCGGTGGCGGCGGTGATCTACCACGGCGCGGAGATCGCGCTGATCACGCGCGCCAACGAACCCGGCGGCGGCCTGCTCGACCTGCCGGGCGGCTTCGTCGAGGGCGACGAGTCGCTGGAGGCGGCGGTGATACGCGAGGTCTACGAGGAAATCGGCGTCGACCTGCGCCTGCCACGCTACCTGTTCTCGATACCGAACCGCTACGAGTACCACACGATCCGCTACCGCACCGTCGACGTCTTCTTCGCGTTCACCGTCGAGGAGCGACCCGAATTCGTCGTCAACGACGAAGCCTCCGCGCTGCACTGGATGCGCCCGGAGGACGTCGACCTCAAGCAGGTGGCCTTCGAATCCGTGCGCGCGGCGCTGCGCCGCCTGCTCCCCAAATCCTGACCCGAAAGGCCCGCCGATGAGCCCGTCCGACATCCTCTACGAGGTGGCCGACCGCGTCGCGACCATCACCCTGAACCGCCCGGCCGTCATGAACGCGTTCGGCGGCACCATGCGCGAGTCCCTCTACCACCGCCTGAACGAAGCCGAGCAGGACCCGGCCGTGCGCTGCGTCGTGATCACCGGCGCCGGCAAGGCCTTCTGCGCCGGCGGCGACATCGCGAGCATGGCCGAACTCCAGGCCCAGGGCGATGCCGGCGAAATCCGTCGCCGCATGCTGGCCGGCGGCGAGGTCGTGAAGTTCATCGAGCAGATGGGAAAGCCGGTGGTGGCCGCGGTCAACGGGGCGGCGGCCGGCGCCGGCATGAACCTCGCGCTCGCCTGTGACTTCCGCTACGCGGCGGCCGGCGCGAAGTTCGCGCAGAGTTTCGTCAAGATAGGCCTGGTGCCCGACTGGGCCGGCCACTACCTGCTGACCCGCCTCGTCGGCACCGCCCGCGCGATGGAGCTCATGATGACGGGCGAACGCCTCGACGCGGACGAGGCCTGTCGCTTAGGCCTCGTCAACCGCGTGTACCCGGAAGAAACCTTCCGCGAGGACGTCGCAGCGCGCGTGCGCCTGCTCGCCGACGGGCCGCCGGAGGCGCTGGGCCTCATCAAGCAGGGCGTGCGACGCGGGGCGAACGCCAGCCTGCCCGAGATCATCGCCTTCGAGCTGCAGGCACAGTCGGCGGTGTTCCTGTCCGACGACGCGCGCGAAGGCATGCGCGCCTTCCTCGAGAAGCGCGCACCGCGCTTCGGCCACGGAGCTTAGGCGATGCAAGGCGTGCTGGTCAGCGAGTGGGCTCCCTTCGAAACCCTCGCACTGCGAGAGCTGCCGCTGCCACGACCGGCCGCGCGCGAGCTGCGGCTGCGCGTCCAGGCCGCGGGCGTCAGCTTCGCGACCAGCCTCGTGGTGCAGGGCAAGTACCAGCGCAAGCCGCCGCTGCCGTTCGTGCCCGGCACCGAGGTCGCTGGTATCGTGGATGCGATCGGCGAGGACGTCACGCGCTTCAAGCCGGGCGATCGCGTCTGCGCGGTGCTCGACTGGGGCGGCCTCGCCGAGGCCGCCTGCGCGAAGGAGGTCAACACCTATGCCCTGCCGCCGACGCTCGATTTCGCGCGCGCGATTTCCTTCACGAACTCCTATGCGACCTCGGCCGCCGCGCTGACCTGGCCCCACCTGCTCAACGTCAGGTCCGGCGACTGGCTGCTGGTCCACGGCGCGGCGGGCGGCGTCGGCCTCGCCGCGGTCGAAATCGGCCGCCTCCTCGGCGCGACGGTGGTCGCGACCGCCGGCTCGGCGGACAAGCTCGCCGTCGCGCGCGAGCACGGCGCGGCGCACGTCATCAATTACCGGGAAGAGGATTTCCGCGCAAAAGTGCTGGCACTCACCGGCGGGCGCGGCGTCGATGCCGTCTACGATCCGGTCGGCGGCGAGGTCTTCATGCAGTCTCTGCGCTGCATGGCGCCGGAAGGCCGCATCATGCCGGTGGGTTTCGCGGGCGGCGAGATACCGCAGATCCCGGCGAACCTGCTGCTGGTGAAGAACCTGAGCGTGTGCGGCCTCAACCTCGGCATGTACTACGGCTGGAGCCCGGTGGACCTGCGCTACGAGTACGAGGATCGCATGCGCGCGAACATGGACCGCCTGTTCGGCTGGTTCGAGCAGGGCCTCATCCGCCCCGTGCTCGCCAAGGCCTACGCGCTGCGCGACTTCCAGGCCGCGATGGCCGATGTCCTATCCCGCCGCGCGATCGGGCGCGTCGCCATCGTCATGGACCAGGAAGCCGCGCGACTGGGCGTCGGCGCCTGACTCTGCAGGTCGGCGTCGACGCACCAGCGTTGCGGCGCGTTGATTTGCCACCACCGAGAGGGATTGAGTGGGCTTATAGCGACCGCAGCGCACTGCCGCGTCGGAGGCGCAAGCCTCATCTCTTTTCTTCTCCGTGTCCTCCGTGTCCTCCGTGTCCTCCGCGGTGAAAAAAGCGGCGTGTCGTCTCGCAGAAGCGTTCGGATTCACTTCGGAGGGCACGGAGAGCACGGAGAAGGAATAAGAATGGGGCAAGCGCCTTCGCTCCCCCTCGGTGTGCCCAGTGTTCTCGGTGGCCAATCCCGCGCGCGAACGGCGGAACAGCGCGCTTCGCGCCGCTTGACGCCATCGGCAGCGCACCGACAATGCAGACTGACCCCAGTGAAGCGAGAAGTCCGATGAGCGCCGGCGCACGACTACCAGGTACCCCGGATCCCATGTGCCGCTGGCCCGGCGCGCAGGGCGTGAGCATCGCCGGCGACTGCTGGGGCGACCCTTC
>Ga0255182_1000334_pt1 | contig 35096 bp, 20 predicted proteins | sample Atl_UVDOM_RepA_8_FD_188420 | JGI IMG/M metagenome (GOLD analysis project Ga0255182, IMG submission 188420) | Freshwater microbial communities from Altamaha River, Georgia, United States - Atl_UVDOM_RepA_8d | ecosystem: Environmental > Aquatic > Freshwater > River | place: USA: Georgia...
CATGAACCGCGCGCGCGTTGGTGCGGTTGCCGTCGGCGTCGGCCGCCAGCGTCTCGGCGTAGCTCGGCCAGCTGCCGACGTCCCGCCACTCGACGTCCATGGGCACCACGCACACCGAGAGGTCGCGGTCCTTCGACGCGGGTTCCATGAGCGCGTAGTCGACGCTGATCTTGGGGAGCGTGGGGTAGACGCGCTCGACCGTCGCGCGGGCCTCGGGAGTGCCCCACGCGGCGGCGATCTCGCGCATGCCGGCCGCGGTCTCGGGCTTGAAGCGCTCGAGCGCGTCGAGCACGGTGCGCGCGCGGAAGACGAACATGCCGCTGTTCCAGCCGAATCCGCCGGACGCCAGGTACTCCTCGGCGCGCGCGCGGTCGGGCTTCTCGACGAACCGCTTCGAGCGGAACGCGCCCTCGAACCCGGGGATCGCCTCGCCGCGCTCGACATAGCCGAAGCCGGTCGCGGGGAAGGTGGGCGTGATCGCGAAGGTGACCAGCCGCGAGGGGTCGGCCTCGACGAGCCGGAAGCCGAGGTCCATGGCTCGCTCGAACTCGGCCTGCGGGGCAATGAGATGGTCGCTCGTGAGCACGGCGAACACGGCGTCCGAGTCGCGCCGCGCGGTGACGGCCGCGCCGAACGCCACCGCGTTGACGGTGTCGCGCCCGACCGGCTCGCCGAGCACGTGCGCGTCGTCGATCCACGGGATGTCGGCGCGGATGAGCGCGCGGTATGCCTCGCCGGCGCACACGTACCGATTGGCCTCGGGCACGAGGGTGCGGATACGGTCGGCCGCGATCGACAGCAGGCTGCGCCCCTCGACGAACCGCAGCAGCTGCTTCGGCACCGCCTGGCGGCTCATCGGCCAGAGCCGCGTGCCGGAGCCTCCGGCCATGATCATGGCGTGTCGCATGGGCCGTAGGATAGGGCTCGGCACGGAAGCCCATGATCACCCACCTCACCGGAACGCTGGTCGCGATCGAGGACGGTGCCGCGCACGTGCGCTCGGGCGACCTCACGTACGAGGTGCTCGTCCCCGCCGCCGACGCGATGGCGCTCGCCGCGCGCATCGGCCAGCCGGCATCGTTCCACACGCTCCACTACCTGGAGGGGCAGGGGCAGGGCTCCAGCTTCTGGCCTCGGCTCATCGGGTTCCAGTCGACCGCCGATCGCGCCTTCTTCGAGCTCTTCACCACGGTGAAGGGCATCGGCAACCGCAAGGCGCTGCGCGCGCTGCAGCTGCCCTTCGGCCAGGTGGCCGAGGCGATCGCCGCGCGCGACCATGCGCTGCTGCAGTCGCTGCCCGAAATCGGCAAGCGCACCGCCGAGACGATCTGCGTCGAGCTGAAGGGGAAGGTCGACCCGTTCGTGCGCGGGATCGGCGCGGTCGGCGCAGGTTCGCGCGCAGGCGCGGGCTCGACCGCTCCGCGCGGGCCGATCACCGCCGAGGCGAAGCTCATGGCCGCCGCGCGGGACGCCGTCGAGGTCCTCGTGCAGCTCGGCCATGCGAAGCCCGCGGCGCGCGACCTGGTCGAGCGCGTCATCGCCCGAGAGGACCTGCCGGCGGACGCGACCGCCGAGGCGATCGTGGAACGGGCGTTGCGTTAAGGGTCAGGCGTCACGCATCACGCACACCCCACCCGCTCGCGCGCGCGAGCTCAGCACGCAGGCGCGCCGTGATCTCCTTCGGGTCGCGCACCCCCTCGGCCGCGAAGTCGACCGTCGCCACGTAGCGCACCACGGCCGGGCGCCGCCGGGGCACGAACGGGTCCAGGAGCGCGTTCCCGAGGGTCGGCGTGCCGTGGATCCACAGCACCACCACCGGCGCCTTGGTGAGCGCCACGAGCGTGCCGGTGCCCTCCGCGAACGGCCCGAGCACGTACGGCGGACGCTCGATCGCGCCCTCGGGGAACACGCCCACTACGCCTCCCGATTTCACGTGGCGCACCGCCTCGCGAAGCATCGCGGCGTCCGCGGGCGTGTAGGTCACGGGGAGCACCTGGAGCCGCCGCCAGAGCCATCCGAGCGCCGGGTGCATCTGCTCCCTGGCCATCATGAAGCGCACCTTGCGCGGGGACGCGAACTGCATGAGCGGCGGGTCGAGTCCGCTCGCGTGGTTCGCCACGATTACGAACCCGCCCTCGGGCGCGCGGAACCGGTCGAAGCCCTCCCAGCGCGTGCGGTGGATGAACCGCGCGAGCGGCCGCGCCACCGCCTCGACGCACCCGACGACTCCGCCCCACACCAGGCGCTCGCCGCTGCGCGCGCGGACCGCGAAGCCCACCGCGACGAGCAGCGCGAGCGCGAGCGCGCCGAGCGCGACGGCGGCGACGGCGACCCAGAGCGCCCGCTCCCACGGCGATCCGGGGGCGCCGGCGGCCGCACCGAGCAGCGGTTGCCAGGGGTCCACGGCGGCGGGCGCGATCGACATGCGCGGGGACGATATCCTCCCGCAAGTTTGGCCCGACCCGGCCGCATCCGCGCGCGGCCCGGGCCCGACGCGCGCACCGGACCCGCCCGCCGCGGGGAGATCCTCGATGCCACGCCGCAACGACATCCACACGATCCTGATCATCGGCTCGGGCCCCATCGTCATCGGCCAGGGGTGCGAGTTCGACTACTCGGGCACGCAGGCGTGCAAGGCGCTCCGCGAGGAGGGCTACCGCGTCGTGCTCGTGAACTCGAACCCGGCGACGATCATGACCGACCCGGCGTTCAGCGACCGCACCTACATCGAGCCGATCACGCCCGAGGCGGTCGAGAAGGTGATCCTGCGCGAGAAGGAGCTCGGCCACCCGATCGACGCGCTGCTGCCGACCCTCGGCGGCCAGACCGCGCTCAACTGCGCGTGCCGGCTGTGGGACGACGGCGTGCTGCAGCGCCACGGCGTCCGCATGATCGGCGCCGACCGCGAGGTCATCCACCGCGCCGAGGACCGCGAGGCCTTCCGGCGCATCGTCGAGAGGCTCGGCCTGCGCCAGCCGCTCTCGCGCACCGTCACCACCATGGAGGAGGCGCACGAGTTCCTCAAGGAATGCGGGCTCCCCGCGATCATCCGACCGGCGTTCACCCTGGGCGGCACGGGCGGCGGCATCGCCTACAACCTGGAGGAGTACGAGGAGATCGTCCGCCGCGGCCTGTCCGCGAGCATGATCGGGCAGGTGCTCATCGACAAGAGCGTGCTCGGGTGGAAGGAGTACGAGCTCGAGGTGGTGCGCGACCGCAACGACAACTGCATCGTCGTGTGCGGCATCGAGAACATCGACCCGATGGGCGTGCACACCGGCGACAGCGTCACCGTGGCCCCGATCATGACCCTCTCCGACAAGGAGTACCAGCGCATGCGCGACGCGGCGTTCGCCATCATGCGCGCGGTGGGGGTGCAGACCGGCGGCAGCAACGTGCAGTTCGGCGTCTGCCCCGAGACCGGCGAGATGGTGGTCATCGAGATGAACCCGCGGGTGTCGCGCAGCTCCGCGCTCGCCTCGAAGGCCACGGGATTCCCGATCGCGCGCATCGCCGCGAAGCTCGCGGTGGGGTACTCGCTCGACGAGCTCCGCAACGACATCACCGGCTCCACCAGCGCCTGCTTCGAGCCGTCGATCGACTACGTGGTGGTGAAGATGCCGCGCTGGACGTTCGAGAAGTTCCCCGAGGCCGACGAGACGCTCACCACGCAGATGAAGTCCGTGGGCGAGGCCATGGCCATCGGGCGCACCTTCAAGGAGGCGTTCCAGAAGGCGATCCGCAGCATGGAGGTGAAGCGATTCGGCCTCGGCCTCGACCGCAACGACCGCTGGCTGCGGCAGCTGCGCGCCGACCGCGCCTTCGCCGCCGCGGGCACCGCCACCAGCACCGAGACGAAGGTGGCGCGCCCCACCGAGGCCGCGAGCGCCGACTGGCCGATCCCGGAGGAGACGCTCCTGCGCAAGCTGAGCGTGCCCAGCCAGGGTCGCCTGTACTTCGTGCGCTACGCGCTGAAGATGGGCTGGGGCGTCGAGCGCGTGCACCAGGCCACGCGCATCGACCGCTGGTTCCTGCGGCAGTTCGCCGAGCTCGTGTCGTTCGAGGACCGGATCATGGAGGTCCGGTCGCCCGAGGAGTGCCCGCACGGCCTGATGTTCGAGGCCAAGCGAAACGGCTACAGCGACGCGCAGCTCGCGAACGCATGGATCGGCGAGATCAGCGCGCGATCGATCCTCCGCGTCCGCGCCGCGCGCAAGGCGCTGGGGATCGAGCCCGTGTTCAAGCTCGTGGACACGTGCGCCGCCGAGTTCGAGGCGGTCACGCCCTACTACTACAGCACCTACGAGGCCCCGTACTCGGTGGACGGCCGCGCGGTGCTCGACGACGAGGCGCGCGTGACCGCCACCCCGAAGGTGGTGATCCTCGGCGGCGGCCCGAACCGGATCGGGCAGGGCATCGAGTTCGACTACTGCTGCTGCCAGGCCTCGTTCGCCGCGCGCGAGATGGGCCTCGAGAGCGTGATGATCAACTCGAACCCCGAGACCGTCAGCACCGACTACGACACCAGCGACCTGCTGTTCTTCGAGCCGCTCACGCTCGAGGACGTCCTGAACGTGGTGGAGCGCCTGAACGGCGGCGGCATCGACAAGGCCGACCGGTCGGGTGCGGTCATCGGCTGCATCGCCCAGTTCGGCGGCCAGACGCCGCTCAACCTCGCGCACGGGTTGGTCGAGGCCGGCGTGCCCATCATCGGCACCGGCGTCGACAGCATCGACCTGGCCGAGGACCGCGACCGCTTCAAGGCGGTGCTCGACGAGCTCGGCCTCGCGCAGCCGCCCTCGGGCATCGCGCGCAGCCTGGAGGAGGCCGTCACCGAGGCGACCCGCGTCGGCTACCCGGTGCTGGTGCGCCCGAGCTACGTGCTCGGCGGACGCGGCATGGAGACGTGCTTCGACGAGGCCGCGCTGCGCCGCTACATGACCACGGCGGTGAACGTGAGCGACCTCGCCAACGCACCGGTCCTGATCGACCGGTTCCTCTCGGACGCGATCGAGGTGGACGTGGACGTGGTGGCGGACTTCGAGCCCGCGGAGGGGAGCCGCACCACGCAGGTGCCGCAGTCGAGCCCGTCGCCGCGCGCGGTGGTGTGCGGCGTCATGGAGCACATCGAGGAGGCCGGCATCCACTCCGGCGACAGCACGTGCACCGTGCCGCCCTACAGCCTCCCGCCGAGCCTGGTGAACCGGATCCGTGCCCAGGCGCGCACGCTCGCCGAGCGGCTCCGCGTTCGCGGGCTGATGAACGTGCAGATGGCCGTGAAGGACGACGTGATCTACATCCTCGAGGTGAACCCGCGGGCCTCGCGCACGGCGCCGTTCGTCTCGAAGGCGAAGGGCGTCTCCTGGGCCAACGCCGCGGCCAAGGTGATGATGGGCGCGTCGCTCGAGTCCCTCGGCGTGGCCGAGGTGCACGACACCGGCTTCTACGCGGTGAAGGAGAGCGTCTTCCCGTTCGCCAAGTTCCCCGGCGTCGACGTGGTGCTCGGCCCGGAGATGCGCTCGACCGGCGAAGTGATGGGCACCGACCGCAGCCTGCCCGTGGCGTTCGCCAAGGCGCAGATGGCGGCGGGCGTGCACCTGCCCACCGCGGGCAACGTCTACCTCAGCGTGCGCGAGTCCGACCGCACCGCCTCGGTGGAGGTGGCGCGCAGCCTCGCGAGCATGGGCTTCAGCATCCTCTGCTCGGAGGGCACCGCCCAGGCGCTGGCCGCGCACAGCGTGGCCTGCCGCACGGTGCCGAAGATCGCCACCGGCCAGCGCCCGAACGTGCTCGACCTGATCGCCAACGGCGAGGTCCAGCTGATCGTCAACACCCCGACCCGCAAGGGCGGGGCCACCGACGAGGGCCGCATCCGCGCGCAGGCGGTGCGCTCCAACGTGCCGATCATCACCACGGTGGCCGGCGCCCGCGCCGCGGTGCAGGCCATCCAGGCCCTCCGCGCCGGGCACTGGCAGGTCGTGGCGCTGCAGGACTGCTTCCCGGCGCTGGCGCGCGAGCCCGCTGCGACGCCCGCATCGCGCGAGCCCGCGCCGATGGCCTGAGCCCGCCGGGCGGTAGATTGCCCTCGTGTCGATCGGAGAGCCCGAGCACCGCTCGGCCCGCCAAGAGCCGCCATCGCTCCCGCGACTCCGCGAGGACCTGCTGTCGCTTCTGGCGCGCACGACCAGCGACTTCATCGCGCTGCCCGTCACCGAGATCGACGCCATCATCGGCCGCACGCTCGCCGAGACCGGCGCGATGTTCGACGTCGACCGGTCCTACCTGTTCCGCATCGACGGTTCCGGGCAGTGCATGGACAACAGCCACGAGTGGTGCGCCCCGGGCATCTCTCCGGAGATCGGCAACCTCCAGGGGATCCCCACCGAGCCCTTCGGGTGGTGGATGGGCGAGATGGTCGCGGGCCGGCCGATCCGGCTCGAGTCCCTCTCGGAACTGCCCGAGCAAGCCGTGAGCGAGCGCGCGATCCTCGAGCCCCAGGGCATCCGGTCGATCCTGGTGCTGCCGGTGACCTGGCGCGGCCGGGTCGAGGGATTCCTCGGGTTCGACCACGTCCGCAGCTCGCGCCGATGGACCGACGAGGAGGTGCGGGTGCTGCGGATCGTCGCGAGCTCCATCGCCCAGTCGTTCGAGCGCCGCCGTCTCGACGAGAGCCTGCAGCTGGCCGCCACGGTGTTCGAGCACGCGCACGAAGGGATCTTCGTCACCGACGCCGAGGAGCGGATCCTGGAGGTGAATCCCACCTTCTCCGAGATCACGGGGTACTCGCGCGACGAATCGGTCGGCCGCACGCCGAACATGCTCTCGTCGGGTCGGCACGGCCACGATTTCTATTCCGCGATGTGGAAGGCGATCGGCGACACGGGGCATTGGCGCGGCGAGGTCTGGAACCGCCGCAAGGACGGGAGCCTGTACCTGGAGCGGCTGGCGATCTCCGCCGTGCCGGGCCCCGACGGGAAGGTCGAGAGGTACGTCGGCGTGTTCGCGGACATCACGCGCCTCAAGGAGCAGGAGGAGCGGCTGGAGCAGATGGCGTACTACGACGCCCTCACCAAGCTCCCGAACCGCGTGCTGCTGGCCGACCGCATGGGGCAGGCGCTCGCGCACGTCCGTCGCTCGGGCGGCATGATGGCCGTCTGCTACCTCGACCTCGACCGGTTCAAGCCGGTCAACGACGCCCACGGGCACTCGGCGGGCGACCGGGTGCTGGTGGAGATGGCGCATCGGCTGAAGGGGACGCTCCGTTCCGGCGACACCGTGGCCAGGCTCGGCGGCGACGAGTTCGTGATCATCCTGTCCGGGCTCCGCTCCACGGACGAATGCGACATGCTGGTCCTGCGCATCCTGCGGTGCGTGACCGATCCGTTCGAGGTCGTGCGCGGTGTCGCGGTGACCCTGACCGCAAGCGTCGGCGTCCGGCTGGTGCCCCCGGACGACGCCGACCCCGACACGCTGCTGCGGCAGGCCGACCAGGCCTTGTATGCCGCCAAGCAGGAGGGCCGCGGCCGGTCGCACCGGTTCGACGCCGAGCGCGACCGCCAGGTGATCGCCCGCCGCGACCAGATCGCGTCGATCGCCGAGGGCATGCGTGGCCACGAGATGGTCCTGCACTTCCAGCCGGTGGTGGACCTTGGCTCGGGCCGGGTGCGGTTCGCCGAGGCGCTCGTGCGGTGGCGCCGCCCCGACCGCGGGCTGCTCACTCCGGGCGAGTGGCTGGACGCGATCGAGGACCATGAGCTGATCACCCGCCTGGGGGAGTGGGTCCTGGACGATGCGCTCCGCTGGTGCACCCGGTGGCGCGCGAACGGCCTGTGCAGCGGGGTCAGCATCAACGTCTCGGCCCGGGAGCTCCGCGACCCGGCGTTCCCGGGGCGGGTTCGCGAGGCGCTCCGACGCCACCCCGGCGCCGACGCATCCCACCTGAAGCTCGAGGTCCTCGAGAGCGCGGCGCTCAGCGACATGTCCACGGTGACGGCCACCATGGAGGAGTGCATCTCGATGGGCGTCCAGTTCGCCCTCGACGACTTCGGCACCGGGTACTCGTCGCTCACCTACCTCAAGCGCCTGCCGGCATCGACCCTCAAGATCGATCGCTCGTTCGTGGCGAACATGCTCCGCGACCCCGGGGACCGGGCGATCGTGACCGGCGTGGTCGAGCTGGCCAAGGTGTTCGGCCGCACGTCGGTGGCGGAGGGGGTGGAGACCGCCGGGCACGCCGAGGCGCTCCGGGCGCTCGGCTGCGACATGGGGCAGGGGTACGGAATCGCCCCGCCGATGCCTGCGGAACGCTTCGAGGAGTGGGCCCGGGACTGGCGCGAGGGGGCCTCCTATACTCCTTGCCCGCCATGCAGTCCCTGACCGACCTGCTCCCCGACTGGTTCCCCTCCGGACCCGCGCTCGCCCAGTTGATCACCAGCGCGCTGGTGGTGTTCCTGGCTCTGCACGTCATCCTCGGGGCGTGCGCCTACGCCATCTGGCTGGAACGCCGCCTGTCGGCATGGATGCAGGACCGCGTCGGGCCAAACCGCGTGGGGCCGTGGGGCCTCCTGCAGCCGATCGCCGATGGCCTGAAGTTCTTCCTCAAGGAGGACTACACGCCCAAGCACGTCGACAAGGCGCTGTTCTTCGCCGCCCCGGCGCTCCTGGCCATTCCCTCGCTGATCGGGTTCGTGGTGATCCCGTGGGGCGGCACGCTGGACCTTTCCTCGATCCCGTTCCTCGGGCTCGAGGGCTCGGTGCGGATCGTGGGCGCCGACGTCAACATCGGCGTCGTCTACATGCTGGCGATCGCCAGCCTGTCGGTGTACGGCGTGGCCATCGGCAGCTGGGCATCGAACAACAAGTTCGCGTTCCTGGGCGGCCTGCGCGCCTCGGCGCAGATCATCAGCTACGAGATCCCGATGGGCGTCGCCATGCTCACGGTGATCCTGATGTGCGGCAGCTTCACCCCGTCGGGCATCATCGCCGCGCAGCAGGCGGGCACGTGGAACATCGTGCAGCAGCCCCTGGCCGCGATCCTCTTCTACGTGTGCATGCTGGCCGAGACCAACCGCCTGCCGTTCGACCTCGCCGAGTGCGAGAGCGAGCTGGTCGGCGGCTACCACACCGAGTACTCGAGCATGCGCTTCGCGCTCTTCTTCCTGGCCGAGTACTTCAACATGATCGCCGGCAGCGCGCTGTTCGCCGTGCTGTTCCTGGGCGGTTGGAGCGTCAACCCCCTCGCCGGCGTCATCGGCGGCGACCTCCCGGCCTCCGGTGGCCTGCCCCTGGTGCTCGCACAGATCGGCGTGATGGCCGGCAAGACCTTCGTGGTGCTCGCCTTGGGCATCGCGCTGCGCTGGACGCTGCCACGCTTCCGCTTCGACCAGCTGATGCGCCTGGCGTGGGAGGGCATGATCCCGACCGCGCTGCTGCTGCTCACCGTCACCGCCGTGTTCGTGTACTTCGGTGCCACGCAGTGGATGTGGGCGGGCAGCCTCCTCTGCCTGGGCGTGGTGTGGTTCGTGGGCCCCCGCCTGCCGCGGAGCGCCAACCCGAACGCCCGCATCGGCATCCTGGGCAGCCGCTTCAGCCCGGCCTGACGCCCTCGCGTCGCCGTTCACGCGCGAGCGCGCGCATGCGACCGACCCACGCGCCGTACTCCAGTGCGGCGCGTCGTCGTTCCGCGGTCGCGGGCCAGGCGGAACGGTCGGCGCCGAACGCGGTCTCGTTGCGCCACGACCAGTAGCGACCGCGCAATCGGAAGCGGGTGGCCAGGCCCAGCAGGAACAGGTTCCAGGCGCCTCGGACGGCGTGCATGACCGGCAGCGTATCGCCCGAGGTTGGGGTCGACGGCCCCCTCGCCACGATCGGCCGGCGCCGTGCCCGGCCGTCCCGCGGAAAGTCGGTGTGAAGCAGGGGCTGCACCGATCGCTCCTACACTCGGCCCCATCGTGGCGAAGGTCCGGACCAGCTGGCTCTGCCGCGAATGCGGCAACGTGCAACCCAAGTGGATGGGGAAGTGCCCCGATTGCGGTGCGTGGGATGCGCTCGAGCGGTTCACCGAGCACGCCGTGCCCGCGGGGGCGGAGGGAACGGCCCTGGTGACCTCGGCCGCGGGGGCGCCTCGCGGGGCGGTGCCGCTCGCCGAGGTCAAGCCGCTCGACGTGCCGCGGGTTCCCACGGGGATCGACGAACTCGACCGCGTGCTCGGCGGCGGGGTGGTCCCGGGCAGCGTCTCGCTCCTCGGCGGCGACCCGGGGATCGGCAAGAGCACGCTGCTCCTCCAGGCCGCCGCGCGGATGGCCGACGCTGGCCACACGGTGCTCTACGCCAGCAGCGAGGAAAGCGCGGCGCAGGTGCGCATGCGTGCCGATCGCCTCGAGGGCGGCACCCCGTCCCGCGGCACGCACCTCCTGGTGATGGCCGAACCGAATCTCGCGGCGGTGGTCGAGGAGGCGCGGCGGACCGCACCGGCGCTCCTGGTGCTCGACTCCATCCAGCTCGCGTTCCGCCCCGACGTCGAGGGCCCGCCCGGAAGCCTCGCGCAACTGCGCCGCTGCTGCCTCGACCTGGTGGCGCTCGCCAAGCTCGGCGGAGTCGCGGTCGCGATGGTCGGGCACGTGACCAAGGAAGGCGACCTGGCCGGGCCCAAGCTCCTGGAGCATCTGGTGGACGCGGTGCTTGCCTTCGAGGGCGACCGCCACCACGCCTACCGGGTGGTGCGCGCGGTGAAGAACCGGTTCGGCAGCACGCAGGAGGTGGGCCTCTTCGAGATGACCGGCGCCGGCCTGTCCCAGGTCGAGGAGGCGTCGCTGGGCCCCGAGGCGGGCGATGACCGTGCGGCCCGGCCCGGCAGCGTGTTCGCGCCGGTGCTCGCCGGCTCGCGCGTGCTCCTCGCCGAGGTCCAGGCGCTCACCGCCACCGGCTTCCTCGGCAACGCCAAGCGGCGCGCCAGCGGGCTCGACGCCGGGCGGCTGGCCATGCTCATCGCCGTGCTCGAGAAGCACGGTGGGCTGCGCCTGGCCGACCAGGACATCTATGCGTCGGCGGTCGGCGGGATGCGGGTCCTCGATCCCGCCGCCGACCTCGCGGTGGCGCTGGCGGTGGCCGGAGCCTTCCATGGCCGGTCGGCAGGCGGTGCCGCGGTCGCGTTCGGCGAGATCGCGCTGTCCGGCGAGGTGCGTTCCGCGCGCCAGCTCGAGCAGCGCGTGCACGCGGCGGTGCGGCGCGGCGCCCGGCTGCTGCTCGTGCCCGCGCCGCAGGCGGAGGCCGCCCGTGCCGCGTGCGCGGCGCTTGCCGGCGCGCCACGCGCCGAGGTGCTGGGCGTGCGGTCGGTGCGCGACGCCCTCGACCAGCTCGGGTGACCGCGGGCACCCGGCGCGACGCGTCGGTCAGTCGAGCAGCAGGCGCTCGGGCTTCTCGATGCAGTCCTTGATGTGCACCAGGAAGCTCACCGCCTCGGCGCCGTCGATGATGCGGTGGTCGTAGCTGAGCGCGAGGTACATCATCGGCCGCAGCGCGACCTGGCCCGGGTTGCGCGGATCCTCGACCGGCCGCTTCTTGATGGCGTGCATGCCCAGGATCGCGCTCTGCGGCGCGTTCAGGATCGGCGTCGACATGAGGCTGCCGTAGATGCCGCCGTTGGTGATCGTGAACGTGCCGCCGGTCATCTCGTCGACGGTGAGCTTGCCGTCGCGCGCACGCGACGCGAAGCCGCGGATGGCCAGCTCGATGTCGGCGAAGCTCATCAGCTCGGCGTTGCGCAGCACCGGCACCACCAGGCCGCGATCGGTGCCCACGGCGATCGAGACGTCCGCGAAGTCGTGGTACTCGATCTCGTCGCCCGCGAAGTACGCGTTCACCTTCGGGAACCGCTTCAGCGCGCTGCACGCCGCCTTGACGAAGAAGCTCATGAACCCCAGGCCGACACCGTGGTGCTTCTCGAAGCTCTCCTTGTGCTCCGAGCGCAGGCGCATGACCTCGGTCATGTCGCACTCGTTGAACGTGGTGAGCATCGCGGCGGTGTGCTGCGCCTCCACCAGCCGCTCCGCGATGCGCTGGCGGATCTTCGGCATCCGCTCGCGCCGGACGCCGCGGGAACCCGCGACGGCGAGCGGCGCGGGAGCCGAGGCCGCCGCCACCGGCTTCACGGGGTTGGCGATCGCCGCGACGCCCCCGGCGGCGCGCTCCACGTCGGCGACGACGATCCGGCCGGCGGTGCCGCTGCCGGAGACGGACGCCAGGTCGACGCCCTTGTCCGCCGCCACCTTGCGCGCGAGCGACGAGGCCTTCCGGCCCGACGTCGCGTCCGCGGGAGCACCGGCCGATGCCGCGGGCTGGGTCGTCGCTGCGGCGGGCATCGGCGTCGCCGCCGCCGGCGCGGCGGCCGATCCGGCCGGGCGTGCGGCCGCGGTGTCGATCGCGGCGATCGCGGCACCCACCTTCTGCTCGCCCGAACGCACCTTCACGTGCAGCACGCCGGCCGCGGGGGCGCGGACCTCGAGCGTTGCCTTGTCGCTCTCGATGTCGACCAGGATCTCGTCGGCCTCCACCCACTCGCCGTCCTGCTTGTGCCACTGGCCGAGCGTGACCTCGGTGATCGATTCGCCTGGGCTGGGAACCACGATGTCCATCGTCTGCGTCTCCATGCGCGCCGTGCGGCGCGGTGCGTGCGTGAGTCGGTGCCGGCGCGTTCAGCGCGCCGCGTTGCCCTTGGCCTTGCCCGCGCCCTTCGCGGCGTCCGCGCCGCCGCCGAGCGCGGTGGCGACCAGCGTGGCCTGTTCCTTGCCGTGGCGCTTGAGGCTGCCGGAGGCCGGGCTCGACTGCGCGGGGCGCCCCGCGTAGGACGGCTGGCGCCAGCCGAGCTCGGCGAACCGCGCGAGCACGAAGTGCCACGCGCCCATGTTCTCGGGTTCCTCCTGCGCCCAGGTCACCGCCGCCTCGGGGTAGCGGTCGAGCTGCGCGCGGATCTCCTCGGCGGGGAACGGGGCCAGCTGCTCGACGCGCACCAGGGCGACGGCCGGGTTGCCCGCGCCCTCGTTGCGCGCCGCGTCGAGCTCGTGGAAGATCTTTCCGGTGCACAGCACCACGCGGCGCACGCGCTTGGGGTCGGGCTTGGCCGGGTCGGCGATCACCGCCTGGAACTGGCCGTGCGCCAGCTCGGCGAGCGGGCTCTGCGCGGCGGGCAGCCGCAGCATGCTCTTGGGGGTCAGCACCACCAACGGCTTGCGGAAGTTGCGGCGCAGCTGCCGGCGCAGCACGTGGAACACCTGGGCGGTGGTGCTGGGGTAGGCGACCTGGAGCCGATCCTCGGCGGCGAGCTGCAGGAACCGCTCCATGCGTGCGCTGGAGTGCTCGGGGCCCTGGCCCTCGTAGCCGTGCGGCAGCAGCAGGGTCAGGCCGGAACTGCGGAACCACTTCGCCTCGGCCGAGGCCATCCACTGGTCGAGGATCACCTGCGCACCGTTCACGAAGTCCCCGAACTGCGCCTCCCAGATGACCAACGCCTTGGGGTCCACCAGCGAGTAGCCGTACTCGAAGCCCACGCACGCGCACTCGGTGAGCGGCGAGTTGAAGATCTCGAAGCGGCCGGCGGCGCCCTTGAGGTGCTGCAGGGCGATCCACTGCTCACCCGTCTCCTGGTCGAAGGCGGCGGCGTGGCGGTGGCTGAAGGTGCCGCGCTTCACGTCCTGTCCCGTGATGCGCACCGTGAAGCCCTCCTCGACCAGCGATCCGTACGCCAGGAGCTCGGCGGTCGCCCAGTCGACGGTGCCCGTGTCGACGGCCGCGCGCGAGGCGATCCCCTTGGCGACCGTCTTGTGCGCGTTGAAGCCCTCGGGCAGCGTCGCCAGCTGCGCGGCGATCCCCTTCAGCGTGCGGGCGCCGACGCCGGTCTCGACCGGCGCGTCGGACCACTCGCCGCGGATCCCGTCCCAGGCGCCCGCGTACGGCGCGTGACCGGGCTCGACGGGCTTCGACTTCGCGCGCTGCTGCGCAGCGTCCAGCACTTCGAAGAGCGCCTTGGTGCGCGACTCCAGCCCGTCCGCCGGGATGGTCCCCTCCGCGACGAGGCGCTCGGCCCAACGCGCGGCCACCGGCTTGGCGGCGCGGATGCGCTTGTAGAGGAGAGGCTGGGTGAAGTTCGGCTCGTCGGTCTCGTTGTGGCCGTTCTTGCGCCAGCACCACATGTCGACGAACGCGTCCTCGCCGAACTCGGTTCGCCACGCTGCGGCGAGCCGGGCCACGAAGTCGCACGCCTCGGCGTCGCCGCCGTTCACGTGGAAGACGGGCGCCTCGACGATGCGCGCCACGTTGGTGCAGTAGGCGCCCGCGTACGAGTCGCGGCTGTCCGTGGTGAAACCCACTTGGTTGTTGATGACCACGTGCACGGTGCCACCGACGTCGTAGCCGTCGAGGCCGCACATGTTGAGGGTCTCGGCCACGACGCCCTGACCGGGCAGCGCCGCGTCGCCGTGGATCAGCACCGGGAGCACGGCTCGCCGGCCCTCGTCGAGGGTCCTCGCCACGCGTTCCTGCCGCGCGCGCGCGCGGCCGGTGGCGACCGGTGCCACGAACTCCAGGTGGCTCGGGTTGGCGCACAGCGAGACCCGGACGTCCTTGCCGGCCGCGGTGCCGTACGTGCCCGTGAAGCCCTGGTGGTACTTCACGTCGCCGCCGCCCGCCGCGAAGTGCGGCTCCCAGGCCTCCTCGAACTCGGTGAAGATCATCTCCGCCGGCTTGCCGGCGACGTTGTGCAGGACGTTGAGGCGACCGCGGTGGGCCATCCCCATCACGCACTCGGATGCGCCCGACTCCGCGGCGTCGCCGAGCAGGCGGTCAAGCACCACGAGGAGCGACTCACCGCCCTCGAGGCCGAACCGCTTCTTGCCGATGAAGCGCGTCGCCAGGAAGTTCTCGAAGCCCTCGGCCGCGACCAGGCGGTCCAGGATGCGGCGCTTTGCGCCGTCGTCGGCGATGCGCCGGGCCGCCATGTCCTCCATGCGGCTGGCGATCCAGGCGCGCCGCGTGGGGCACGACACGTGCCCGAACTCCGCGCCGACGTTGCCGCAGTAGGCCTGCTGCAGGAAGGCGACGATCTCGGCAAGCGTGGCCGTGGCGCCCATCGGCAGGCCATTGGTGGCGAACGTGCGCGTCAGGTCGCCGCCGCCGAGCCCGAAGGCCGAGAGCGCCAGGAGCTGAGGCATGGGGCGCGGCGTGCCCAGCGGATCGAGCGTCGCTCCCAGGTGCCCGTTGCGGCGATAGGCCTCGATCAGCGCATCGACCTTGGACTGCGCCGGGTCGGCACCGGTGCCCGAACCCGCGGCCGCGGGAGCCGGCCGTTCGAGCCCGAGCTCGTAGCCGAGGAAGAACTGGTTCCACGATGGATCCACCGAGCCGCGGTCGGCGGTCCAGGCGGCGTGCATGGCCTCCACGTACTCGGGGGCCCATCCGTTCACGGCCCGCCCGGTGGAGGCGAGCGGTGCGGGGCGTGGGGAAGCGTGTCCCGGGGCAGGGTCGGCCATGGCGTTCGCGCGCTCCAGTGGAAGGGACCGGGGCGAGGAGGTCCCTAGCCCCAAGAGTGTAGGAGGAATCGCCCCGCGACCGTCCCGCACGGCGATCACCCGTGCGATGGTTCTCGGACTTATGTCACATCAACGCCACGGGATCCACATCCACGGCCACCGCCTCGCCGGGGACGAGTTGACCGCGGTTGCGTGCCGCCGTCAGGAAGCGCCCGAGCGCCGCGGCGCCGGGAGCCGTGATCTCCACCTGCATGCGCCACCGGTCGGCGATGCGGGAGATGGGACAGGGCATGGGGCCGACCACGTCGATGGTGGCATCGGGCGCCGCGCCGGCGTTCGCCGTCTCCGCCGATTCCGCGAGTTGCCGCGCCAGCGCCTCGGACATCTCGCGGGCGCGTTCCTCGGACGCGTCGCGGACCACCACGCGCGCCATCCGGCGCCACGGCGGGAGTCCGAAGCGCTTGCGCATCTCCAGTTCTTCGGCGGCGAACGCCGGATAGTCGTGGGCGGCCGCGAGCCGGATCGCGGGGGCGTTTGGCTGAAACGTCTGCACGATGGCGCGACCGGCCTCTGCACCGCGGCCGCAGCGACCGCACACCTGGCTCACCAGCTGGAACGTGCGTTCCGCGGCCCGGAAGTCCGGCAGGTTGAGCGCGGTGTCGGCGTTGACCACGCCCACCAGGCGCACCCCCGGGAAGTCCAGGCCCTTGGCGATCATCTGCGTCCCGACCAGCAGCCGCACCTCGCCGGCGGCGAATCGGCCGAGCGCGTCGTGGAAGTCCGACGCGTCCTGCATGCTGTCGGCATCGATGCGGAGCATCGTGTCGCCGGCCACGAGGGATGGATGCAGCCGCGAGAGCTCCTCCTCGACGCGCTGCACCCCGAGCCCGAACACCGTGACGCCGCGGCCGCACTGCGGGCATTCGCGCGGCAGTCGCTGCTCGCCTTGGCAATGGTGGCACCGGACGTACTGCGAGTGCGGCCCCCCGTCGGCGGCGGGCAGGCGATGGCAGATCATCCCCGCGTCGCAGCGCTCGCAGCGCATCATCCATCCGCAGCGCGGGTCCGCGCAGGCGATGTAGTTGGCGTAGCCGCGCCGATTGAGGAGGATCAGCACTTGCCCGCCTTCATCGAGCGTCGATTGCACGGCGCCGGCGAGCGTCGGCCCCAGCAGGTGCACTCGACGATCCGGGAACCGCCGTCGTTCCTCGGCGAAGTCCACGACCTCGACGCGCGGCAGGCGCAGCCCCGGCGCGCGCTCGGCGAGCACGTGCAGCGCGCTGGTGCCGCGCTCGGTGGCGTTGAACCAGCTCTCCAGGCTCGGCGTGGCGCTCGCCAGGAGCACCGGGCACGCGGCCAGCTGCGCGCGCCGGATGGCCACGTCGCGGCCGTGGTACCGGGGCATCTGGTCCTGCTTGTAGCTGCCGTCGTGCTCCTCGTCGACCACCACCAGCCCGAGCATGCCGTCCGGGATCGGGGCGAACACCGCGCTGCGCGCACCCATCACCAGCCGGACCTGCCCGCTCGCCACCAGGCCCCACTGCTGGTTCCGCTGCGCGGCCGTCAGCCCGCTGTGGAGGATCGCCACGCGCTCCTTGGGGAACCGTGCGAGCAGCCGGCCGCCCGTCTGCGGCGTCAGCGCGATCTCGGGCACGAGCACGAGCGCCGTGCGCCCCGCATCGAGCGTGCGCCTGATGAGCCGCATGTAGACCTCGGTCTTGCCGGAGCCGGTGACGCCGTGCAGCAGGTGCTGCGAGAACCCGGCCCCGATCGACCGGCCCACCGCCTCCTCGACGGCACGTTGCGCCGCGGTGGGCTCGTGCACCGGATCCACCGCCGCGCGCTCGGCGCGCCAGGCGGCCTCCACGGTGGAGCGTCGCTCCATGCGCAGCACGCCCGCCGCCACCAGCCGGCGGATCGGCTCGTCCGTGCCGAGCCCCGCCCGCGTCCGCAGGTCGCGCACCTCGGCGGGTCGTTCGTGCCCGGGCATCGCGCGCAGCGCCTCGACCGCGGCGCGCTGCTGCGCCGAGGGCCGGCGTGCTCCGGCCAAGGCCGCCTCCCACCCCTCGGCGAGGTCGACGAAGGTCCGCGTGACGGTGCCGATTCCGCGCTTGACCGCGGCCGGCAGCATGGCGGCGAGCGTCATCCCCACCGGGCACAGGTAGTAGGCCGAGATCCACTGCGCCAGCTCCATGAGCTGCGCCGGCAGCGCGGGCGCGGTTCCGGCGCGTGACTCGATGAACTTCAGCCGGGTTCGGTCGACGCCGGCGTCCGCCGACGCGTCGTTGACGCGCACGACCGTTCCCTCCACCGGGGCGTCGCCGCGGCCGAGCGGCACGCGCACCCGCTCGCCCGGCACGAGGTCCGCCAACGTCGGCGGCACCGCGTAGGTCAGGCCGTCGGGCCATCGGTCGAGCGATCGCTCGACCGCCACCTGCGCGAGTCGCGCGATGGTGCGGTCCCCTCGCGGAAACAGGCTCATGGCACGTCCGCGGCGCCGCGGGTCAGACCGCCGCGAGCGCGCGCTGCGCCGCCTCCATGTCGGCGGCGGAGATCGGGCGTCGCGAGGCCATCATGGTCACGAAGCAGTCGAACAGGTAGGCGGAGTCGTGCGGCCCGGGCGATGCCTCGGGGTGGTACTGCACGCTGAAGATCGGCTTCGTGGTGTGGCGGAAGCCGGCCAGCGTGCCGTCGTTGAGGTGCACGTGCGTGGGTTCGCCGCCCACGGCGCGCAGCGACTCCTCGTCGACGCAGAAGCCGTGGTTCTGGCTCGTGATCTCGACGCGGCCGGTGAGCAGGTTGCGCACGGGCTGGTTGGCGCCGCGGTGCCCGAACTTGAGTTTCCAGGTGCGCGCGCCCAACGCCAGCGCGAGCAGCTGGTGTCCGAGGCAGATGCCGAACGTGGGCACCTCGCCCGCCACCTCGCGCAGCGTCGCGATCGTTCGTTCGACGGCGGCGGGGTCGCCAGGGCCGTTGGAGATGAAGAGCCCGTCGGGGCGGCGCGCGCGGATCTCGGCGGCGCTCAGGTCATGGGGCACCACCTCGACGTCGCAGCCTCGTTCGGCCAGGTTGCGGTAGATGTTGTGCTTGGCGCCGCAGTCGAGCGCCACCACGCGGAAGGTGCGCCCGGCACGGGGCTGGCCGCGCAGAGTCCACTCCCCGAGGCCACCCGACCACCGCGATCCCGCCTCCGGGCTGGCGCACGCGGCCAGGTTCTGCCCGCCCATCCGCGGGAGCGCCCGGGCGATCTCCACCAGCTCGTCATCGCGCTTGGCGTCGCCCACGAACAGGACGCCGCGCAGCGCTCCCTTGGTGCGGAGGATGCGCACCAGCGCCCGAGTGTCGATGCCGTCCAGGCCGATCACGCCCGCGCGGGCCAGCCACTCGGCGAGCCCCGACGATGCCCGGTGGTTGCTCGGTTCCCCGATCGCCTCGCGGACCACGAATCCCTTCACCGCCACTCCCGCGCTCTCGGTGTCCTCGGCGCTGACGCCATAGTTGCCCACCTCCGTGGCGGTCATGCACAGGATCTGCCCGGTGTAGCTGGCGTCGGTCAGCGCCTCCTGATACCCGCACATGGCCGTGTTGAACACCACTTCGCCGCCGGACACCGCGCCATCCGTACAGAGGCCAAACGCTCGGCCGCGGAAGACCGTCCCGTCTTCAAGGGCGAGCCGACAGTAGGGCCGATCCGAGGTGGTCGCGGTCATCGGGGCAAGAGTCTATCCACCCCCGTCGACAGCTCCCGGGGCAGCCTTTGCAGGTTCCTCACGGGCCGGGTAGCCTTCCGCGGCCCTTGCCCGGACCTTGGCCCTTCGGCCAAAAATCCGTGGTGGGGGCGATCCTTCGGGCCACCGGGCCCGAACGAGTCCCATGGACAGGACCGCCGCGGTTTGCGGCGAGCACCCGTCGACAGGAGCAGACCAGGCATGCTGCGCGATCCACGCGAAGAGTCGATCCATTCGTCCGCCCCCCTCGCCGCCACGTTCGTGGCTCCGTTCGTCGGGCGAACGCTGCTGATCCGGACGCTGGCCACGGCCACCGTGTTCGGCATCATTGCCCCGGGCGTCGCGTTTGCTGCCCCCGCTCCGGCGGTCGTGGCGGTGCAGGACCCCGACGAGCCGGCCGATCCGTCGATGGACGAGCCGATCGACGATCCGGCGATGGAGCCCGAGCCCGAGCCCGAGCCGGAGCCCGCGCCGAAGCGGCCCCCGGCCCGCCCCGCGCGTCCCGCCGCGCCCAAGCAAGCGGATCCGGCGCCGGCGTCCAAGCCGGCAGACCCGGCCCCGGCCGCGGAGCCCACGGATGAACCGACCGACGAGCCGATGGACGATCCCTCGATGGACCCCGAGCCCGAGCCCGCTCCGCGGCAGCCCGCGCGTCGGTCTTCCGGACAGGCGTCAGGCAGCGCGGAGGTCCGCGTCGATGCCGAGCAGATCCGCGCCGCCGCCCAGTCGGCGATGAAGAAGGGCGAGTGGGCCCAGGCGGCCAACGGCTGGTCCACCCTCCTGCAGTTCCTGCCGGGCGATGAAGAAGCGATCCGCGAACGCGCCCGCGCCCAGGCGATGCTCGAGGGCGGATCCGTTCTCGGCAACGTGGCCACCGACCGCGAGGTGCGCCGCCAGCAGGCGACCGCGCAGTTCACCGCGGACATCAAGCGCGCGCAGTCGCTGCTCGAGAAGCAGGACTACGACCAGGCCAAGCTTGCCGCCGTGACGGCGCGCACGCGCCTCGACCTGGCCCGGAACGTTCTCGGCGCCGCCGAGTTCGAGTCGATGACCAAGGACGCGGAGCAGCTGATCGAGCAGGTCACGGAGGAGGGCCGGCAGCACCGGCTCGCCGAGGAGCAGAAGGCCCGCGTCACCCAGTCCGAGCAGAGCGCCAGCAGCCAGCGGACCGAAGCGGAGAACCGCGCGCGCAAGGTCAACGAGATCCTGATGCAGGTGCGCAAGCTGCAGATGCAGCAGAAGTACTCCGAGGCCCTGCAGGTCCTGGAGAGCGCGCTCGCGCTCGACCCCAACAACCCCGCCGCGCTGACCCTGCGCGACGCGCTGCAGACCACCGACATGTACGTGCGCTTCGCCGAGGCGCAGAAGCGCCGCGCGGTGGGCCTGTCGCGGCTCGAGGAAGAGGCGCTCGACGCCACCATCCCGCCGTCGGTGAACATCAGCGGCCCCGGCCCGCGCTCCACGAATGCGCTGGTCGTCTACCCGGAGGATTGGCAGGAGCTGAGCGACCGCCGCGTCCGCGAGCCCGACTACGGGGCGAGCGGCTATCGCGAGTCCGAGGCGAACATCCCCACGTGGAACCGCCTCCGCACCACGTCGCTGCCGGTGCCGTTCTCCTCGGGGCCAACCCTCGAGCAGGCCGTCGACTACTTCAAGAACCAGACCAAGATCGACTTCCAGATCGAGTGGAAGGCGCTCCGGGACGCGGGCCTCGAGCCCGAGCTGACCGAGGTCAAGGTCGATGCCGGCAACATGAAGGTGGAGTCGGCCCTCAAGAAGGTCCTCTCCGAGGTGGTCAACAAGGACACCAGCGAGGGCCCGTCCGAGCCGCTCGCCTTCGACGTCCGTGACGGCCAGGTGGTGATCACCACCAAGAGCAGCGTCCAGGACCAGCAGACCATGGTCGTCTACGACGTCCGCGACCTCCTGTTCCGCGCACCCGACTTCGACAACGCCCCCGAGTTCAACCTCGGCCAGTCGCTTCAGGGCGGCATGGGCGGTGGAGCTGGCGGCGGCGGTGCCGGCGGCGGCGGCGGCGGCTTCGGCGGCGGCGGTGGTGGCGGCTTCGGCGGCGGCGGTGGTGGCGGCGGTGGCGGCGGCGGCGGACTGCCCTTCGGCGAGTCCGGCGAGCAGCCCGAGCGCGGCGACCCGCAGGAACTGCTCGACCAGCTGAAGCAGCTGATCTACGACCAGGTCGACGCCAACTGGCAGGAGACCGGCCAGGGCACCGGCAAGGACAAGATCACCGAGTTCAACCGGAACCTGATCGTCAACGCGGCGCCCAGCGCGCAGCGCGCGATCGAGGGCCTGCTCCAGCAGCTGCGCGCGATCCGCGCCCTGCAGGTCAACATCGAGGGCCGCGTCGTCAGCGTGACGATGGACTGGTTCGAGCAGATCGGCATCGACTTCGACCTGTACTTCAACTCCAACGACCGCATGTGGTCGGCGGCGAAGGCGGTGAACCCGAACTTCCAGCTCAGCGACTTCTTCTATCAGAAGGGCGGCAAGGGCAACGTGTCCGGCGTGCCCGGCGGCGGCAACACCGGCCGCCTGAAGAACCCCGTGATCTGGGACGGCGTCAACCAGAACTCGACGACCGGCAACGCGACGACCGGTTCGACGGGCTTCCCGACCAACCCGATCGACGGCGCGCCGGCCGGCGTCGGCGCCGACATCACCTACGGTTCGGCCGTTCCGGTGCAGCCGGTCGGCGTCCAGCAGGGCGAGATCACCCCGGTCAACGTCCAGCAGGAAGGCCTGCCGCTCATCAACAGCCTGGCCGCGGCCGGCCTGAGCGGGTTCGGCTCCACCGTGCTGAACAACCCGGTGCTCACGACGGGATTCACCTACCTCGACGACATCCAGGTGGACCTGCTCATCACCGCCACGCAGGCGGACCAGCGCAACGTGGTGCTCACGGCGCCGCGCCTGACGCTCTACAACTGCCAGCGGTCGTGGATCAGCGTCGGAACCACCATCAGCTACATCTCCAACGTGGTGCCCGTCACGGGCGACAACTCGGGTGCCTTCTCGCCGACCATCGGCCAGGTCATCCAGGGCTTCGTGCTCGACGTGGAGGCCTGCATCTCCGGTGACCGCCGATACGTGACCATGACGGTCATCTTCGGCCTCAACCAGAACGTGCAGTTCCAGACCGTGCCGGTGACCGGCGCCGCGGGCGGCGGTGGCGGCGCGGGCGGCGGTGGCGGCCGGGCGGCCAACTTCGAGGCCTTCGTGCAGCTGCCCTCCGTGACCGGCACCGAGATCAACACCACGGTCACCGTGCCCGACAAGGGCACCGTCCTGCTGGGCGGCCAGCGCGACGTCCAGGAGTTCGAGATCGAGGTCGGCGTGCCCCTCCTCTCGAAGATCCCGGTGGTCAACCGCTTCTTCACCAACCGCATCACCTCGAAGTCGGAGAGCACGCTGCTGCTCCTCATCCGGCCCGAGATCATCATCCAGCAGGAGGAGGAAGACGCACTCTTCCCGGGCCTGCGCCAGCAACTCTCGCCGGGCGGCGCCGGGTTCTGATCCCCGCGCCCGCGTGATCGCCGATCCCCCGTCGGGGGCCCTGCGCGGGCCCCCGACGGTCGTTTTGCGGGCGTCGCGGCAGGCATGGCTACACTGCGGGAGATGGCACAGCACCCCAGCCACGTGAAGATCTCGACGGACGCCGAGTGCATCCGCGTCGAGTTCACCGACAAGCACATCATCGACGAGGTCGTGATCCGCCAGATCGGCAACGAGCTGACCAAGCTGGTCGACGAGACCGCGCGGCCTCGCCTGGTGGTGAGCTTCAAGGGTGTCGAGCACCTCTCGTCCGCCGCGCTCGGGACCCTGCTGACGGTCATGAACCGGATCCGCGCCAAGGACGGGCAGCTGCGCCTGTGCGACATCGCCCCGCAGATCCTGCAGATCTTCGAGATCACCAAGCTCAACAAGGTGCTGCGCATCGAGAAGGACCTCGACGCGGCCAAGGCCAGCCTCGGTGCGGCAGTCTGAGCCCAAGCCCATGGCGCAGCCCGCCCCGAAGCCCGATCCGGATGCGCGCCTCGAGCGCACGTGGGTGCTCCAGGAGCAGCGTGAGGACATCGAGCGGCTCCAAGGCGAGGTGTGCGCGCTCCTTCACGGGGCCGGATTCGGCGAGGCGTCCACGTTCGCGGTTCGCCTGGCGCTCGAAGAGGCGCTGGTGAACGGGTTCCGGCACGGCAACAAGGGCGAGTCCGGCAAGCACGTCACGGTGCGGTGCATCCTCGACCGTGGGCGGCTCGAGATCGAGGTCGAGGACCAGGGCGAGGGTTTCGATCCGCGTTCGGTGCCGGACCCGACCGCCGAGGAGAACATCGAGATCCCCTCCGGCCGCGGCATCATGCTGATGCGCGCCTACATGACGTCGGTGGAGTACCTGCCGCCGGGCAACCGCCTGCGGATCGTGTACGACCGGCCGGCCTAGGCGTCGCGCCGCGCGCGGATGCTGTCGTAGATGCTGGCCAAGAGCCCCACCATGGGGAACTTGCCGCCCATCGGGCTCGGGCCCATCCGTCGCAGCAGCGCATGGGGCACGTGCTCCGCGCCCGTGGACGCCTCGGCATCCTCGATCCCGGCTCCGGGCCGCCAGAAGTCCGCCGCGCACTGCTCGAGCGGAGGCAGGCCGGCCGTGTCCTCCTCATCACCCGCCGCGGCGTGCGCTTGCGAGCTTCCCGAGGCCTGGATGGTGCGCTGCTCCTGGAGGCGTTCGAGCACCCGCTCGCCGTCGAGGCCGCGCAGGCGGAAGAGCACCACCGGGTCGACCTCGATCCGCTCGGCCATGAGCGCGGCCACCGCGGCGACGTGCTTGCAGGGCTGCGCGAGGCCGCAGTCGCACTGGACGTGCAGCGGATCACGATCGCACGGCACCAGGCTGCGGCCCACCGCGGTGAAGCACTCCTCGATGGCCTCGGGCACCTCGCCCGTCAGGAGCCGGGCCGCGAACACGGCCTCGCCCGCCATGCGCTCGATGACGCGGTCCCATTCCTCCCGCGACAGCGGCCGTGCGGACAATCGCACCTGGTAGGGGCGAACGCCGCGACCCTGCACCGCGGCCTCGATGACCCCGGGCGACACCGTGTAGTTGGCCACCTGCCCGGCCAGCGCGTACTCCATACCCATCACCTTGGCATCGGGCCGGATCTCCCGCTCCGCCGCCCGCACGAACGCATCCGCGTGCCACGGCAGGTCCTCCAGCCCCTCCTTGCGGCGGAACTTGATGCCGTGCCGGACGCGGCGCGGCTGCTCGAGCCGACGCTGCGAGGGACGGATCTCGAACCCTTCGGCGCTCATGACGCGTCCTCCGCCGGTCCGCCGCGAAGCGCGAGCAGGTCGCGCAGCTGCTGCGTGTTGAGCTCGGTGAGCCACTGCTCGCCGCTGCCGATGATCTGGCTGGCCAGCTCGGTCTTCTGCTCGATCATCTGGTCGATGCGCTCCTCGAGGGTGCCCACGGTGATCATCTTGTGCACGTTGACGGTGCGCAGCTGCCCGATGCGGAAGGCGCGGTCGGTGGCCTGGTTCTCGACGGCGGGGTTCCACCACCGGTCGTAGTGGAACACGTGGTTGGCCGCGGTCAGGTTCAGTCCCACGCCGCCCGCCTTGAGGCTGAGCACGAAGATCGGGCACGCCGGGTCCTCGGACTGGAAGCGCTGCACCAGCTGGTCGCGCTTGGCCTGCGGGGTGCCGCCGTGGAGGAACAGCGCCTCGATGTCGAGGTCCTGCCGGATCATCTGCACCAGCAGGTGGCCCATCTGCCGGTACTGCGTGAAGATCAGCGCTCGGTCGCCCGCGGCCACCACCTCCTCGAGCATCTCCAGCAGCCGCAGGCTCTTGCCGCTTCGCGCGCTCAGGCGCTCGGCACGAACGATGCCGGCGGGGACGATCACCCGCGTGGGCGTGTCGGCTCCCTCGATGGCCTCGTCGGCATCCGGCTCGGGCGTGTCCTGGGGCATGCCCTCGCGCAGGAAGTGCGCCGGGTGGTTGCAGATCTGCTTCAGCTTCACGAGCGCGCTGAGCACCAGCCCGCGCCGGCGGATGCCCTCGGCCTGGTCGACGCGCTTGAGCATGTCGGACACCACTTGCTCGTACAGCGATGCCTGCTCCGGCGTCAGCGGAATCTGCTGGCGCGACTCGACCAGCGGCGGGAGGTCGGTGATCACGTTCGGGTCGGTCTTCAGGCGCCGCAGGATGAAGGGCCGCACCAGCTGCCGCAGCCGGTCGGCCTGCCGCTTGTCGCGATGGCGCTCCACCGGAAGGGCGAAGCGCTTGCGGAAGTCGTTCTGCGTTCCCAGGTATCCCGGGCAGCAGAACTCCATGATCGACCACAGCTCGGTCAGCCGGTTCTCCACCGGCGTGCCGGTGAGGGCGATGCGGAACGTCGAACGCAGCGAGCGGATCGCGGCCGTCTGCTTCGTCGGCGGGTTCTTGATGTGCTGCGCCTCGTCGAGCACCACGCGCCGCCACTCGACCTGGTTGAGGAGGTCGCGATCGCGGGTGACCAGCGCGTACGTCGACACCACCACGTCGGCGCGCTGCGCGACGTGCAGGAAGCGCTCGCCCTGCGGCCGATCGAGGCCGTGGTGCAGGTGCACCACCAGCTCGGGCGCGAAGCGGGTGAGCTCGCGGTGCCAGTTGCCCAGCACGCTCATCGGCGCCACCAGCAGGGTGGGGCCGACGCGCTCGCCATCCACGGCCCGCTGGCGTTCCGACTGGAGCAGGGCGATCAGCTGGATGGTCTTGCCGAGGCCCATGTCGTCGGCGAGGCAGGCGCCCATGCCGTAGCGCTCGAGGAACGCCAGCCAGCTCACGCCGGCGCGCTGGTAGGGACGGAGCGACCCCTGGAATCGCTCGGGCTGCTCCAGCATCTCCAGCTTCTCGACGCTGTCCTGCGGCCCGAACACCTCGGCAACCCAGCCGGTGGTGTCCACGCCGACCACGGGCAGCGCACCGTCGGCGGCGTCGAAGTGCGCCAGCCGCATGGCCTCCACCAGCGTGGCCTGGCCGCCGGCGTTCGTCTTCAGGAACTTCACCCCGCGCTCGAGGTCCTCGGGGCGGATCTCCACCCATCGGCCGTTGATGCGCACGAGGGGCATGCCCTTCTTCGCCAAGGCCTGGAAGGCGTCGAGGGTGAGCGGGGTGTCGCCCAAGGCGATCTGCCAGCTGTAGTTCACCAGGCTGTGCAGTCCGATCCCGCCGCCCGCGCCAGCCCCACCCGTCGGCACCGACTCGCTGTCGATCAGGAGGCGCGCGCCGACGCGGCTGGCGGTCTGGCCCCACCAGTCCGGCGCCAGCACCTCGAAGCCGGCCTCCTGCAGCACGGGGCGGACGTCACGAAGGAACTCGTACGCCTCCTTGGTGCGCAGGTCCATGCCCGAGGGCGTGCCGTCGTCGAGCGCGTCCTCGATCTTCGGGTACAGCCGGCTCGCGCGGCCGAGCTCCTGCAGGAGCAGGTCGCACAGTTGCTGCGTTTCCTGCGAGGATCGGCCGCGACCCGCGCGGCCACCCGCGGCGCGCGTCCACAGGGTCTCGGCATCCACCACCACGGGCGGGCTGTCCGCGGACACCAGCGAGAACGAGAGCCGCCACGGGTGGTCGTCCTCGTGGCCGTCGGGGCTCGCCAGGAGCTCCGGGGGTGGTTCATGCAGCTGCAGCAGCAGCCGCATCTGCCGGCCTTCCCCGACGTCCTCCAGGTTGGCGATCCACTGGCGCGCGGTGCGCACCAGGCTTGATTCCGACGAGGACGGCTGCGCCACCATCGACCCTCGCCCGAGCAGGCCGGCAAGCCAGGCCACGTGCGGATCGCGGTCCGGATCGCGGCCCTCGATCGCGTCGCCGTAGGACTCGGCCTCGAGCACGTCGCGCACGGCCACGTCGACGAACGCTCCCATCGCCTGCTCGGCGACCGCGGCGGGCGCGCCCGCACCCTCGGCCGCGCGCACCAGTGCGGGCACGCTGCGCACGAGCGCGGTGAAGCGGGCGTGGTTGGGTGCATCGTGCAGCCACGGGCGCCACGCGGCGAACATGTTGCCGCTGCGCTCCTGCACCACCGTCGGGATCACGCGTTGGTCATGGAGCAGGTGCGCCGCGAACTGCGCGACCGCGCGCCACCAGCGTGCGTCATGCCCCCAGGCCATGCCCGGGACCGGCGGATCGTCTGGACCCGGAAGGGCGCGCAGCAGCGCAAATGCCGAGCGTGCATCCACCGTCACCGCGGGAACCTCGACGGGAAGCAGCGCTTCCTCGGGCTCGGCGTCGAATCCGCCGGCGTCGTCCTCGGCGGACAGGCGGTCGCTCGGAAGGGGCAGCGGACCGGTGGCGCGTTCGACGTAGGGAAGGAGGAGCGCCAGCGATGCATCGCCGAGCTCCACCGCGCCGATCGACTCGCCGCAGGCTTCGCGCGCCGCGGCGACCGCGGGATCGAGGAGCTGGCGCACCTGGGCGGCCGAGGCGGCGAACACGTGCGCGGCCGTCGCGGTCGCGGTGCCTCCGCCGGAGCGGGCCCCGCCGGTGCGCGCATCGGCGAAGCGCTCGGAGTCCTCGCCCCACACGTGCAGCGATCCATTGGTCCAGTTGGCGTGGAGGACGATCATCCGTGGGGCCTCGGGGTGCGGCCGGTGCGGCCGCGCAAGTGACTGCGCTGGGACTCGAACCCAGGACCAAGCGGTTAAAAGCCGCTTGCTCTACCAACTGAGCTACGCAGTCGACGCGGTGGGTCGGTCGGGCGGCCGTCAGCCTTCCCCGCCCGCCGGCGAACGTCCGTGGACGCCGGGACCGGGCCGGGAAGGGGAGCGATTGTAGGAAGGTCCGGACAATGGCGCATTACGGGCTCGTACCGACCAATAACAACGGCCAGCCAACCGACCAGCGGGCCACAACACATGTTCCGACAGTTGTTTGCATCGCGGGGCGGTCACGGAGCGTATGGATTCTTGGACGATTGGTTCCCGGAATCAGATGATGTGGGACGTTCGGCTTCAGGACAACCCCGCCCGTCTCCGATAAGGACTTCGGGCATCCGTTTCCGAGAACCAGCGCCGGTGGCGCATCGACCGACATCACGGACCGCGCAAGGGAGGCCTTTGGCCATGAACGACACGAACACGCTCCCGCTCATCCAGCACTTCCTGACCTACCTGACCGACGAGCGGCACTTCAGCCCCTACACGGGGCGGTGCTACGGCCTTGACCTCCGTCAGTTCGTGGAGTTCATCGAGCAGCGCACGGGCATCAAGCCCGACGCCGAGCGCGAGCGCAAGGCCTTCGAGGCGCGCAGCACCGGAACCGAGACGGTGACGGGCCGCATCCTGAAGTGCGACGTCGACCTGATCCGCGAGTTCCTGGCCAAGCTCGGCGAGCAGAAGTACTCGGCCGCCACCATGGCCCGCAAGATCGCCACCCTGCGCAGCTTCCATAAGTGGATGGAGCGCAAGGCGCTTGCCTCGAGCAACCCGATGGTGCTGATCCGTACGCCGAAGCAGGCCAAGCGGCTGCCGAAGGCGATCTCGGTGGAGCAGATCGAGCGCCTGCTCTCGGCCCCCGACGACACCGAGGTCCTGGGCGCCCGCGACCGCGCGATCCTCGAGACCCTCTACAGCACCGGCATCCGCGTCTCCGAGGTGGTGGCCATCAACCGCGGCGACCTCAACGACACCGGCGAGGAGATCATCATCCGCGGCAAGGGGCGTCGTGAACGCCGCGTTCCGCTCGGCAGCCACGCGCTGAAGGCGCTTCGGCATTACCTGACGATGGTCGATGCGGACTTGCAGTCGCGTGGGCGCCGTTCGGGCAGCGACGATCCGCTGTTCGTGAACAAGAACGGCGGCCGCCTGTCCAGCCGCTCGGTGCGCCGCAAGGTGGCCAAGTACCTGGTGGAGGCGAACCTCGATCCGGACATCTCGCCGCACACCATCCGGCACAGCTTCGCGACGCACCTCCTGGACAACGGCGCGGACCTCCGGGCCGTGCAGGAGTTGCTCGGTCACCAGTCGCTCAGTTCGACGCAGGTCTACACGCACCTCACCAGCGGTCGCCTGCGCGATGGCTACGACAAGGCTCACCCGCGCGCCGAAGCGAGCTGACCGCCGCGCCGCCCGCATCCATCCACCAACGCACGCAACGCGGTGCCCTCCGAAGTGTCGGTGCCGCGTTCGTCGTTTTTGGAGTTCGCATGATCCAAAAAGACCCAAGGACGCGGTTCCACGCCTGGACCGCGTCCTTGGAATCGAGGTCGCAGGCGGGAACTGCCCGCGACCGTTGGGCACTGGTTTCCGGCCAGCGCCCGTCCCTTTTCTGACTCGAGGGTCGCGCCGAGGCGCGCCCATCTCCGCCCCAGTTCTCCGGGCCCCGAATGGGGGAAACAAACGGCCGAGAGCCCGTGAGGCGTGGTCATGCGACGGCAAGGGACAACTGCCGTCGAGATCCGGATTGTCTCCCTTTTCGTGTGTCTAACGCACCCGCGGGAACGGGCAGGCGCAGGTCAGACGGGGGAACTATGCCCGAGATCGCGCCAAGGGCAAGGAATCGGCGGGCGGATCGGCCCCTTGGACCGCGATATCTGTCGCGCTGCGGGCGATTTACAGGTTCCCGGGCGTTCGTACGATGCGTCCATGACGCCTGCCACCGCCCCTGGTCCCGCCCCCTTGGTGGGCATCATCATGGGCAGCCAGTCCGATTGGGACACGATGCAGCACTCCGCCGCCGTGCTGGGGCAACTGGGCATCGCCCACGAGTGCCGCGTGGTCAGCGCGCACCGCACGCCGGATTGGCTGTTCGAGTACGCGGCTGCCGCCGAGGCCCGCGGGCTGCGCGCGATCATCGCCGGCGCCGGCGGGGCGGCGCACCTGCCCGGCATGTGCGCCAGCAAGACCATGGTTCCGGTGCTGGGCGTGCCCGTGCAGTCCAAGGCGCTCAACGGCCTCGACAGCCTGCTCTCCATCGTGCAGATGCCCGCCGGCGTTCCGGTGGCGACGTTCGCCATCGGTGAGGCGGGTGCGCGCAACGCCGGCCTGTTCGCCGCGGCCATGGTGGCCGCGACGGACGCCGAGGTGCGTCGTCGCCTCGCCGCCTTCCGTACCGAGCAGACGGATCGCGTGATGCAGTGCGTCGATCCGGCGTCCGGGGCCGCGGTGCACGGCGGAAAGGCATGACATGGCGGGGGGCTCGGGCCAGCTGATCGGCGTGCTCGGAGGCGGGCAGCTCGGACGGATGCTCGCGCTTGCCGGCATCCGGCTCGGGCACCGGTTCCGATTCCTCGATCCCGATCCCTCGTGCCCCGCCTCGGCGGTGGGCGAGGTGGTGACCGCCGCGTTCGATGACGATGCCGCCGTGGACCGGTTCTGCGACGGCATCGATGCCGCCACGTTCGAGTTCGAGAACGTGCCGCTGCGGACCGTGGAGCGCGTGGCCCGCCGGGTGCGCACGTCGCCGGGGGCGCAGGCGCTGGCCGTGGCGCAGGACCGGGTGGCGGAGAAGCGGTTCTTCCGTGATCACGGCATCCGCGTGCAGGCCTTCGAGGCGGTGGACGACGCCGCGTCGCTGGCCGCAGCCTGCGGCCGCGTGGGCGTCCCGGGAGTCCTCAAGTCGAGGCGGATGGGCTACGACGGCAAGGGCCAGGCCGTGGTCCGTTCGCCGGTGGACGTGGCCGAGGCGTGGCGTCGCGTGGGCGGCGTGCCCGCCATCTACGAGGCGTTCGTCGACTTCCGGGCGGAGCTGAGCGTGATCGGCGTTCGCTCGGCGGAGGGCGAGGTCCGCACGTGGGCGCCCGGCGTCAACGTGCACCGCGGCGGGATCCTGGCGCGGACCGTGGTGCCGGCCGATGCTGCGGGCGTCGGTGCGGAGCACGTGCTCGCTGCCGAGCGTGCCGTGCGCGACGCGATGTCGGCGCTTGGATACGTCGGCGTGCTGGCGATCGAGTTCTTCGTGACGGACGAGGGCCTGGTGGCCAACGAGATGGCGCCGCGCGTCCACAACAGCGGGCACTGGACGCAGGACGGCGCCGTGACGTGCCAGTTCGAGAACCACGTTCGCGCGGTGGCGGGCCAGCCGCTCGGCTGCACCGACCGGCGGGTTCCGTCGGCGATGGTGAACCTGGTGGGCGACGTGCCCCCGATCGATGCGCTGCTCGCGGTGCCGGGCGCCCGGCTTCACCTGTACGGCAAGGCGCCCCGGCCCGGGCGCAAGCTCGGCCACGTGAATCTCTGCGCCGCCGACGCGGTGGTCCGCGATGCGCAGGTGCGCGTCGTCGAGGCGCTGGTGGCGGAATCCTGGCGGTGAAGCACCTGCTTCATCCTGCCGTGGGATGATCCACGCCGTCATGGGATGGTCTCACCACGTCCTTCCGGAGGGTCGTTCGCTCACCGCGGCGCTCGCGGAGCATGTGCTGGCGGAACTGCCGGTGCGCTCGGGCATCGCCGACGGGTCGGGGGTGCTGGTCGTGGTTCCGGGGGCGCGGGCTCGGCGGTCCTTCGAGCGGCATGTGTCGGAGCGCGCTCGCGCCCGGGGCGTCGCCGTGGTGGCGCCGATGACGCTCACCCCCGGCGAGTTGGCATCGCGGTTCGTGGTTCCGCGTGCCCCGCGGCTGGGTGCCGTGGGTGCGCGGGCATCGTGGCTCGCGGCGGTGCGGGCGTGCCCGCGGACGGCTGCCTTGTTGCCGCATCTTGACGAAGGCGCTGCACCCGATGACGCCGCGATCGAGGCGGTGGCGGATCGCCTGATGGCGCTCTCGCGCGACGCCGCAAGCGCGGGCCGGACGCTCGCGGAGGTGGCCGCGCACGAGCGCGCGCGCTGCCCCGACGCCGATCATCGCCGGTGGGATGCATTGGTGGCGCTCGACGCCGAGCGATCGCGGATCCTGGCGGCGGCGGGCATGGTCGATCCGTCCCTCGAGGCCATCGCCGCCGTGCGCTCCGGGGACGTGCGGCCGGGCGGCATCCGGCGTGCGTACGTCTTGATGGCCGACCCCGATCCGCTGCACCGGGCGCTGCTGCAGGCGCTCGCGTCCAATGGGGTCGACGTCGCGGTGATGGTGCATGCGGTCGGGCCGGACCTGCCGGCGCCGCTCGATGCGTGGGGGTTCCCGGAGCACGACGCGTGGGCGCGGGTGCGCATCGACGCAGGCCAGGCGCGGATCGCCTTGGCCGGTTCGCCCGCCGACCAGGCCGCGGCGGTCATGGATTGGATCGCTGCGATGCCCGAGCCGCGCCGTTCCTGCGACGTCGGGATCGCCGTGCCCGACCCGCAGGTCGCCGCCGAGGTCGCGACGCTGTTGCCCAGTTGGGGAGTTCGGGTGACGCCGCCGCCGGGACGGACGGCACGGGAGTCCTCGATCGGATTGCTGGTCGCGGCGATGGCCGAGTGGCTGGCATCGCGGTCGTGCGACGCGCTGCAGGAGCTTGCCGGCCATCCGGACATGGTGCGGTTCCTCGCCGCCAAGGGCGCCGACGACGCGGCGGTCGCCGTCGCCGATTTCGCGGCGTCCAGCGGAGCGCGCGTCGTGCCGGACGTCCCTGACGGCTCGGCGATGGAGCCCATCGCGAAGGCCGTGCGTTCCATCGATGCGCTGGTTGGTCCCGTGGCGCGCGCCGCCGACGCTCGTGCCGCCGCCGGCGCGCTGCGCGACGTGCTGGATGACCTCGTTCGCCCATCGTCGCCGGCTTCGCTCGAGGCCGCCCGTGCGGTGCGCGACGCGATCGCGGAATTGGAAGCGCTGCCGGACGTGCTCGCCCTCGGCATCGGCGCCGCGGCGGCGCTTCGCATGGTGTGCGAGCGCATCGCGTCGCAGTCGTTGCCCGCCGACGGTCCAGTGGACGGGATCGAGCTCCTCGGCTGGCTCGATGCGGGCATCGACGACGCGCCGGACCTGGTCGTCACGGGCATGAACGAGGGCATCGTGCCCGAGGGGATGGTGGTGGATCCGTGGCTTCCCGACTCGGCGCGCGAGCCGCTGGGCATGGCGTGCGCCCGCCGGCGCCAGGCGCGCGATGCGTGGATCATGCACGGCCTGCTGGCGCGCAAGCGGTCGATCCGATTGGTCACCGGTCGCACCGCCGCCGACGGCGAGCCGCTGCGACCGTCGCGCCTCGTGCTCGGCGTGCGGGGCGAGGCGCTTGCGGCGCGGGTCGCCTGGGTCATGGACCAGAACACGCCGCGCGCATCCGCCTCGCGGTGGTCGGCGGCCCTGCCCGTGCATGGTGGGTTCGGACCGAGGCTCGTTCCTGAGGGTGCCGCCCCGATCCCCACCATCAGCGTGACGTCGTTTCGCGATTGGCTGGTCAGTCCCACGCTGTTCCGCCTCAGGCGTGACCCGCGACTGCGGCTCGACGGGTCGTGGGAGCGTGCCGACGAACTGGATCCCATGGGGTTCGGGTCGCTGGTGCACGCGGTGTTGGAGCGCTGGGGCCTGGAGGCCGCTGGCCGCACCGCGGCGGGCGATGCGCCCGAGACCCGCGTGCGCGCGATCGAGGACTCGCTCATGGAGCATTTCGAGGCCGTGCGGGCCGGGCGCTTCGTGCCGGAACTGCGCGGCGCGTTCGAGGTCCAGCTGGCCATCGCCCGCGAGCGCATCCGTTCGTTCGCGCACGTGCAGTCCCGTTGGGCGGGGCAAGGGTGGCGCGTCCGGCACGTCGAACTCACGTTCGGCGGCAAGGGCCGACCGGCGCCGTGCATCGGATCCACGTCGATTCGCCTCACCGGACGGATCGACCGCGTCGACTGGCATCCCGACGCCGGGTACGCGGCGCTCGACTACAAGACCAGCGCCGAGCCGGCCGATCCGGGCCCGCAGCACCGATCGGCCCGCGGTCGCTGGATCGACCTGCAGCTTCCGCTCTACCGGGTGCTGCTCCGATCGATGGAGATCGAGGTCCCGCCGCACCGGCTGGGCTACGTGGCGCTGCCGTCCAACCCATCGCTGACGGGCATGCGCATGGCGACCGCATGGGACGAGGCGTTCACCGACGAGGCCGAGGCCGAGGCCGCACGGATCGCGCGCCTCGTCGAGTCGGGCGACTTCACCGACGACACCGGTTGGTCCCCCTCCGCCGATGATCCGTTCGCCGCCGCATGGTGCGTGGGGATGCGCGGCCTGGAGAGGGAGGCACGCCCATGACCGCGGACCGTTCGGTGGTGGTGGCCAATGCAGGCAGCGGCAAGACGTACCTCCTGGCCAATCGGATCGTGCGCTGGATGCTCGCCGATCGCGGCGGGGAAGGGCCTTCGCGTCCCGAGGAGATCCTTGCGATCACCTTCACGCGGAAGGCCGCGGGCGAGATCGTGGAGCGCGTGCTGCTGCACCTGGCGCAGGGGGCGTCGAGCGCGCAGAAGCGTGCGGACTTCGCCGACGAGGGCCAGGTGGGCGCGTTCGGCGCCGAGCAGTACGCCGCGGCGCTCGACCGGTTCGTGGACGCGCTGCACCGTGTCTCGATCTCCACGATCGACGGGTTTTTCGTGCAGCTCGCCGGCGCCTTCGCGCCCGAGCTCGGCATGCCCGAGGACTGGCGGATCGGCGACGAGGACGAGCTCGACCGGTTGCGGGCCGACGCGGTGGGCGCGGTCATCGCCGCGGATCCCGATCGCGCCACGGAGCTGGCGCGCCGGATCGGCGACGGCGCGCCCAAGCCGCAGGTGCAGGGGGCGATCGACGACGTGCTGTCCGATGCGCTCGAGCTGTGGATGCGCGCGGGGCTCCACGGTGATCCATGCGCCCCGTGGGAGGCGGCCGTCGCCGACGGACGACCGTTGTTCCCCGGCGCGGCGCGCGCCACCGAGCGCGAACTCGAGGAGGCGATCGACGGGCTGGCATCCGCGCCGATGCCCGAGAAGCACA
>Ga0255182_1000335_pt1 | contig 35007 bp, 59 predicted proteins | sample Atl_UVDOM_RepA_8_FD_188420 | JGI IMG/M metagenome (GOLD analysis project Ga0255182, IMG submission 188420) | Freshwater microbial communities from Altamaha River, Georgia, United States - Atl_UVDOM_RepA_8d | ecosystem: Environmental > Aquatic > Freshwater > River | place: USA: Georgia...
AAGCAAACTGGCTGGGTTAGCTCCAGAAGTCAATCCATTGATGGGTGCATTCAACACATCTGCTGCTGCAACTATGGCTACATCAGCTCCAGTACGAGCTGTTTCTAACGTTGTTTCTAAGGCTGGTAATGTTGCCACAGCTCCAGTAAGGGCTGCAGGTGAGATACTTGGCGAGACAATGTCTGACTTTGTTAAACGTGCTTATCAGATTGGAAAGTCTGGCGATAAGACTTTATCTTCTGCATGGAGACAAGGGAAAGCTGCTGGTCTTCCTGCAAATGAAAAAGGCATGAGCGCTATCGGAAACTACATACGAGCATTCTTCCCAGAGTCAAATCCAGCAGATATTGCTAAAGCAAAAGATATGAGCAAGCAAGCTGGTGGTGCATGGGATGTTATGAAAAAGGCTCAAGAGGCTGAGGCAAGGATTGCTAAGATTGACCCAAGAATGAACTGGTCTTTACCTAAAGATGCTAGTTTAGTATTGCCTCAAGAGCTTCAAGCTGCACAACAAGACTTAGGATGGGCAAATGCATTTAGAGCTGGGCAAGAAGCGTCATGGCTTCCAAGCGGAAAAACTTTTGTGGATGTATTGAAGAATCCAAGAACAATACCTTCTATAGTATCTCCACGAATTCAAGCAAATATAGGATATGGAACAGGAGCTGCACAGCGTTACTATGGAATGCTTCCACAAGCTACCAATGAAGACCTGTATAACCTAAGTTTATTAGCACCAAGAATCAATTGGAGTGAATAATGACACCAGAAGAGCAAAAGGAACTACATAAAGAAGCCATCAAGGAAGCAATTCAAGAGTGGCTAGACAAGCAGTTTACAGCAGTTGGCAAGATTACTCTTAAAGGTCTTGGAGCAATGACACTAGCAGTCATATTCTATCTATGGGCTGCAGCTCATGGGTGGACAATAAAGATATGAAAAACTCAATGATTAATAAGATAGTGCTTTGTGAAGAATGCGGATCTGCGTTCACAATGTACTTAGAAGGTGATGAATCGGTTTGTGATAGTTGCATCGCTGCAAAAGAGCTGACTCATAAATTAATTGATGATGGCGTTTTAGTGGGGATCAACTATGACAGTACACAAACTTAGAGGCACATTGCAAGACTATCTAGACCACATGACAGGTAAGACGATTGTTGGTTGCGGTGTAGAAGACGAAGAGTTTGTAATTGTATTAGATGACGGAAGCGAAGTATTTTTATTTTCAAGTGAAGACTTAGGAATAGCAATTGAGTTCCCAGAACAGGAGTTACACTAATGTTTAGTGCATTATTTAGTTTTTTAGGCGGTTCAGTTTTCAGAATGATTTGGGGTGAGTTGTCTGAGGCTTGGAATAAACACCAAGACCACAAACACGAGCTAGAGTCATTAAAGATGCAGTCAGAGCTAGAGGCGCAGCGTGCTGTTCAAGAGCTTGAAAGATTGCGTGTTGCAAGCGAGCTTGGTATAAAAGAATTAGAAGTTAAGACTAATGCAGAGATAGAGTCAAAAGATGCTGACGCATTCATTGCAGCTATGCAAACAATCAATGTAAAAACAGGCAATTGGTTTATTGATGCATGGAACGGATCTATCCGCCCTGCTGCTGCTACAACGGCTTTGCTATTGTGGTGGTTCTGTTTGGTTACTCAAGAATTTATGCTATCAGAGTGGGATCGTGAGCTTGTTGGTGTGATTCTTGGTTTCTATTTTGCACACAGAGTATTCATGAGTCGTAAATGAATGAACTAGAATTGCTCAAAAAACTCATTCGTGAGTTTGAGGGCTGCCACTTAAAAGCGTATTATTGTCCTGCTGGCGTTCTAACTATAGGTTGGGGCGCTACAGGCGCTGGCATATATCCACACACTAGATGGACACAGGAGCAAGCAGATGCGAGACTTGATAAAGATGCTAGAAGATTTCTATCAGGAACTAAGGCTTTGTTTCCTGATGCAACAGGTGGACTTTTGGTTGCCCTTGCTGATTTTGCTTACAATCTTGGTATGGGAAAGTTGAAGTCCAGTACGTTACGCAGAAAAGTATTAGCTGGTGATTTAGTTGCTGCCAAAAAGCAGTTTAGAAGATGGGTTTATGGCAGGAATAGTAATGGCGGCATGACTAAGTTGAATGGATTAATCAGGAGACGAGAGGCTGAAGTTAGCTTATTCTAACAATGACCAAATCAAAAACGATTTTTGTTCTACCAGATGTACAAGCAAAACCAAACAATGATTTTACTTTCTTGAGGTGCATAGGAAGGTACATAATCAAGAAAAAGCCAGACATCATCGTGTGTGGTGGCGATTTTGCAGATATGGAATCTTTGTCTTCTTATGATGTCGGTAAGAAGTCCTTCGAGGGGCGTTCATACATGAAAGACTTATGGGCTGCTCGTGAAGCGATGGATGCTTTGCTAGAGCCTATGTATGAATTTAATGCTAGGGCTAGAAAGAATAAAGAAAAGATGTACAAACCTGAGATGCATATGCTTCTAGGAAACCATGAGGATAGAATTGATCGTGCGATTAATAATGATAGAAAGCTGGAAGGTCTTGTATCAACTAATGACTTGCCATATCAAGATTGGATTGTTCATCCTTTCCTTGATGTTGTTGTTATTGAAGGGATTGCTTTTAGCCACTACTTTACTTCTGGGGTTATGGGCAGACCTATTACTACTGCCAATGCGTTACTTACTAAGAAGCATATGTCATGCTTTGCGTTTCACCAGCAAGGAAGACAAATAGCCTACGGCATGGATGCTTCAGGCAGGGAAATGACAGCCATAATATGTGGCAGTTGTTATGAGCATAATGAGGATTATCTTGGCGCTCAAGGTAATAATCATTTTAGAGGTTGCTATATGCTATACGATGTACATGATGGCAGATTTGATGAGCTACCACTGACAATTAAATATCTCAAAGAAAAGTATGGGGACTAATATGGCGCAATTGACACAAAAAGACATTGATAAAATTTTAGGCAGACAGTCAGTTGCTGATCGTGTGCTTCCTGTTCGTGGAGATATATTAAAAGCTCCAGAGCGTGGCATTGTCTCTGGCACATGGGCTGACATATTAAAACCAATAACATCGGCATCTGTTGCTGGAGTTCCAGTTGGAGATATTGCTTTTGGTGACATACAAAGAGGTCTTGATGCTATAAGTCGTAATGCTCCATTGACATATGGAAATAATTTACAAGTTGGATTTAGACCAGAGTATGCTGCACTAGCACTTGCAGCCACTCCAGTAGGAAAAGGTAAAAAAGCTGCAGATGTTGGGTATGATATGGCAAAAATTGCTAAACAATACCCAGATACTATGCCACCAGTTTTAGCTTTTGATAAAAAAACAGGTAAGGAATTTTTACAAAAAGTAAATTCTCCTGAAGCTATTGCTGTTGAAAAGGCTCGTAAGGCTGCACAAAAAGAAATAGACAAGGGTAATTACACTCCATTTTTCCCACTAGAACAAAGATATTATGCTGATGTATCAAGCTATCCATTGACTGGTAATACAATGGTTGACACGCTACCTAAAAAAGCAGAAACACTAGCAAAACATAAAGAAAAATATGACACTCCAGAAGTTAGAGCAAGATTAAATGCAGCTTTTGAAAAAGGATCTCAATTCCCATTGACAAAAGATTGGTATGCTACTGGTCAATTAGAAAATGAATTTATTAAAGAGTATGGCAAAAAAGAAGGAAGCAGATTATATAAAGAGGCATTTGCTGATGCTATGGCTGCCACAACAGGAGGCGCTGATCCAACATCCAACTTATTGATGGCATATTATGGAAACTTTGTGAGAAACGCAGGAAAAGATTTACCTGTTAACGCATATGATTTGCCATACCCGATTGGAGGAAGATTTGCTAGTGGCAATATTGGGATGTACGATAAAGTAATCAATCAAGGAAGAGGTTTATCTGCAGCAGAACAACCTAAACGATTTGACTTTTCTGCAAACTTTTTAGGACATAGAGACAAGGCAACAATGGATGAGCAGATGAGCAGCGCATGGGACTTGTTAGCTCCACCAAAGGGAACGTATGGCGTATTTGAAGGTGTTGTGCAAGACCTTGCAAAGCAGCGTGGAATACCTGCTGCAAACTTCCAAGATGTTACTTGGGCAGGATTAAAAGGGTCTACAGGCAAACCAATGATTCAGCACGTTAACGAGGCAATTGAGCGGACATCTAGAGTAACTGGAAAGACTCCAGAAGAAGTTGTACGAGATAGTTTAGTAAAACGCACAGCTCCATTATATTCTGTAGCTCCATTTGGATTGCTTTATGATCAGAATTATCAAGAAGGAAAATAATCATGGATAGAGCATTAACGCAAAAAGAGATTGATGCATGGAATAATAGAAATATGCAAGGATATGACACTATGAAAACAGTGTTAGGTCTTATGCCGATTATTGGCACTCCAGTTGCAGGTCTATCTGCATATGACGATTTAAGAAAAGGTGATTATATTGGAGCTGGACTTAATGCTGCAACTGGTCTTCTTGGAGCTGCATCAACTCCTGCTGCAATTAGAAGCGGAGCTGTTAACTATTCAAAAGCAACTATGCCAATGCGTAAGGTAAATGTAAACATAGAGGCAACTTCTCCTGATATGTTACAAAAAGCAAACGAATCAAGTCTTGGTCTTACTCTATCAGACGCAAGATTTAGACAGGCTTTAGAAGGTGCTAAATCAAAGAAAATGAAAATGGCTAATGCTCCATATGCAAAAACACAGGGAGCTTGGGTAGATCCAGAGTCTGGAGCTTCTGAATTTAATCGTGTTTATTCACAAAACGTAGGAAGATTCGGATATTCACCAATAGAACAAAATAAACAATTATCTGATTATGCAATGTCTATGGGTGGTGATCTTGACCAGTGGGGTGTTGGAGCTGCTAGATTTAGTCCATTGCCAGCTAACATTGCAAAAGACTCTGCAACTGCAGTTAAGTATAACAAAGTAACTCCAAATGATGTTATTAACACAGCTAAAAACTTAAAGGGAGGTGTTGTATTTTCAACTCCTGATGGCGGTATGCTTGTGTTTGACCCAGATAAAATTCTTAAGCCAACTGATATGGTTAAGCAAATAAAAAACATATCCAGCAAACCAAAATTTGGTCTACTGGATAATGCTTATTTCCCAACAAAAGATCAAGCTAAAGGCGATTACATGAAAGACATTGATAAATTAATTGTTGATTTAGGGTATTAATTTTTTAACAATATTATCAAGTTTTGCATTTACCAACAACTGAATATGCCTACGCAGATATAACCTAAGTATTTCTTTATCTGCTGGCTTGTTTCCGCTTGGTTTGTAATTGTTATATTCATGCTGTATTGCTTTTTCAAAATAGCTATTAAAATTATCTGACATAAGTTCTCCTAGTATATATTTTCTACATCAAGTCTTTTGTTAGCTAATCTGACTAATTCTTTTAGCTCATTAGTTGTCACAACAAAGTATCCTCTTGGTGCTTGATGTAAATTAAATTGATTAATTCCATAATCTTCTGCCTCTTTGTTACTTACAAAAAAGCCAAGATCCCATACTTGATTATCTGTTACTGCAAAATAATTAGGCATTTTCTGATCCCTTCCCAGCTTTTAAAATTTTGTCTGCTGCACTAAATATCTTTTGTGCTGACTTGTCGCTAATCTCACTGTCACGCAACCAGCTTTGAATATATCCACGAGATTCTTTATCTCCATCAAGATTCAAAGTTTTACACAAAATATACGCTACAGATTCAGCTTCAACCTCTCTTATGTCTCTTGGTGTCAATTCAGAATCAGCAAATAAACCTTCTTCTGTATGACCTAATACAACGTGAGCAAGCTCATGGAAGCGAGTTTTATGTGGATATTGTGCAACTGGATTTATAGCAATCTCACGACCTTTTGCATATCCTTGACAGTTGCCATTCGTTGTCTCGTACTTTACTTGTTTAATATCTAGGTTCTTAAGAGCAGTTTCTGCATCCCATCCCTTAATAGCTGGAGCTACAAAATCATCACCTTCTGTTTGATCCAAGCTAAACCAGTTGGCTTTTTCTTTGTATATGCGGAACAATTTTCCAGTTTCTTCTCCATTTTTGTCTTTTTGTTTTACTGTGATAGGCAGCAATAAAGAGATAGCTTTTTCGCCACGCTTTACGTTGCGACCTAATGATTGCCATTTTTTATATGTTGCGATTGGGGATAAATTCAATCCACGAGACTTAAGTTGGCTGTAAGCCAGCAATTGATTCCCGATGCTATATTCATGGAATAAGCTATAGCAAGAACTAATAATCCCTTCTTGTTCTACAGCTTCTTTTAGGTAGTTAGCCCACTTGATTGTTTCTGTTGTCATGTTACTTCTCCTTTAGCGTTTAAAAATTGGTCGGTAGCAAGTAGAGTTAAATCACCGACAGAAGTTATTATACGCATTGCTATATTAATTGCAACACTTTTATTAAATAATTACATGATTTATTTTAATGGATATGGTGATGATGATAAGTTAAGTTTAAATTATGATGAAACTGTAAACCAAAAGTTTACATTTTAAAAACTTTTTGAACTGGAGATATACCATGTGGACAAAACCTGCTGCTACTGAAATGCGCTTTGGCTTTGAAGTTACCATGTATGTTATGAACAAATAATGGACTGGGTAACAGACTGCTATTGACAGATCCCCCATTCATTTGGGGGATTTTTTATTTGTCGTAGTGATCGCCATCATTACCATTTTGACCGATGACATCTATCCTATCTTCATCAAAGTTGGGTAATGGTGGTGGAGTCCATCCTCCGTTAGTTTTCTTTTTCTTATCGCCAAAGATGCGATCAAATTCCTGATCAAACTTTTCCTGCTGTTCTTTGCTTCCAAAGCGAGTCGAAATTGAATCGCCAGTTATGTTGTTGTATCCCATCGGTAAGCTCCACAAGTTAATTGGTCTTAAAAATAACTTTTTCCATTCTATAGTCAAAACTGACCTTCACAATCGTGCCATATTGAGACTTTTTTATGCTGTCTATGTAATGATATTAAAAACATCAGAAAGGCGCTTCTTCCCACTCAGGATTCCATCTTGGCGGCTTCTCCACCTTTTCTTTAGGTAAGATAGTCAAATAGCACTCTGGGCGAAGCTCTAAGAATGCCAAAGCATCCTGTTTAGTGTAAAACTTGCGTATTGGATCGCCTTCGCCATCATGCACAATAAATCTTCTAGAGTATGTCAAAACTAGATCCTATCCCTGTGAATACATCTTTTCGTTTGCCCCACCAGTTTTCTGGTAATGGAGCGTCTGTCTTTCGTATTATCCGCAAATTTGGATTCTTGGCAATAAGTTCATCGTACTTACCTCGATAGTTTACATGAGCGTTTGATCTTGCTTCCATGTATTCACGAGTTATCTCGTCAATTGTTTTTTCTCTGAACGGCTTTCCTGATGCCTTGTACTTCTTGATAGCTTTAAATGTTGTCTTGCTATTGTACTTAATCACATCAAGATACTTGCCTTTTTCAAGGTCGTAACATACAGCCCTAATAGCTGCCTTTTTCATGTTTGGAAAGTGAGCATGGAATTCATCAATGTCAACAAACCTTTCGTCTGCTACCTTCAATATCTCAGCTCTGATCTTATTTGCGTTATAAAGTTGGTCTATTCTGCTCATATGTATATTCTCAAAGGATTGGGTACTCTTAAGGTTGCATGGATGTGACGAGCATCCATCTTAATTTCCCCACTCTAACTGTCGTGTAAAAAGTTAGAAAAAAATGTAGCTACAATGTAGCCACGATTGTTAGAAAGGAATGTCCCCTTCTAATTCTTCAACGGACTCAGGCTGTTTCTGATATCCATTAGCTTTCGATGCCTCTTTTGGCTCTGATGATCCACCTATCAGACTTACATTAGAGACAACTAAATCTAGCGACTGCTTAACTTCTCCAGACTTGTTCTTGTATTCACGCAGATTAATCTCACCAGTAACACCAAGCTGACTACCTTTCTTGATGTACTGCTGCAATGTCTCTGCACGTTTGCCAAACAGTGAGCAGTTGAGCCACACTGTGTTTTGTGACTTGCCATAACCAAAGTTAACAGCAAGTGACCATGATGCTACTGCAGTTTGTTCTGGTGTGAAGCGCAACTCGGCATCACCACCAACTCTACCAATTGCATTAAAAACGTTCATTATTTACTCCCTTGTTGTGTTTTAGGCATTGGTCTAGCTAGTCTGTATTTATGCCCAAGTTGTTGAATTACTTCTTGCACCTTTCGTGCGTGCTTATCAATCTCGCTTTGTGGAGGGTTTGATAGCTTACGAAAGTCGACTATTATTTCATACATTTTGCTTCTCCTTGAGTGATTCAGCATATCTTTTAATAGCACCACGTTCTTTGCTCCCTAGTTTAGACCATAAGAACATCTTTTGTTCTTGGTCTGTTATAAGTGACGCACGATCATGCGCAGCTTCTATATTGCCAGATTCAATGTCAGCAATAATCTCCATTGCTTCATCTATCACCCACTGTTTAACGTCTTCCGTTAAAGAGCTACCAGCACCAGCTAGTGGTGTAATGCTTTCAGGCTTTTTTACAGCAGGTTTAGCCATATTTTGTTGGTATATAGCATTTGCTACTTCGTCTGCCGATGCAAACTCTGTACCGCCAAGCCCCAAGCAAGCAAGCGCTCTTCCAATTGCGGAGGTCTCTGCATTCTCGACATATGATGTACGATTTATCTGACCATTTGACTTAAGCTCGTGCCCATGACCTGTAGCTACAATCTTGCTTTCAGCATTAATAATTTGTGCTTTGATAAGAACTTGATCATCGTCAATCTTTACAACGTCAGTCATGATTGACCATGTTGGGTACGCTGCACGAAACTCCTGCACACGCTTGGCAACTGTTTTGTATTCTTTGCCATGAATATTTACAAAGCCTTCTTTGCTCATGATTTCTCCTAGTTGATTATTTGTACTTCTGGATGTGACAACTCCATCCAATCTTCAAACTTAATATCTGATGATAAGTGCCTGTGTAGATATTCACGATACTCATCTTCAAATATAGCCATCGCATCTAACCAAGTTGTCTTGACCTTGTTTTCTTCTATCCACTGATGCACTCGCTCAATGGTTTCGTAATACTCTTGATAACTCATAACATTCTCCTATTTGTTTAAAGATGCAAATGCATGATCTAGCAATGATGGTTCTTGTCTTTTATTTGCAAGTTTTCCATCACATTTTGCACAGTACCCATTTATAAAACTTCTTCCATTGCACTTTGCACAAACCTTTAATCCATTTTTATATATAACATTTTCCATGACAGTTCTCCTTAAAAATGTACTACAATTGAAATTGTACACGATATATTTTTAATTGCAACACTTTTAGGAAAAATTTATGAGAAGTAAATATCGCAATAAAATCACAGAGTTAGATGGAATTAAGTTTCATAGTGCCAAAGAAGCGAAGCGTTATTCAGAGTTAAAGTTACTGGAGAAGGCTGGACAGATCCATAGCCTAATGTTGCAAGTCCCATACCAATTAATAGAACCTATGCGTATAAATGGTAAACACTATAGAGCTATTAGTTATTACGCAGACTTTGTATATGTAGAAAACAATAATACAGTGTGCGAGGATGTAAAAGGTATGCAGACAGATATATTCAAGATCAAGATGAGGCTCATGAAACAAGTTCATGGGATAGATATAAAAATAACTTAGAAAGCAAAAAACCCGCTAAGACACGGGAATGTCATAACGGGCTTTTTGGATACCACTCGCTTAGTACAATGCTGATGATATAGATTAATTTGATTATGGTCAATAAAAATATTTTAATAAAAGTATTGCATTTATGTATTACAAGAGTATAATTCTTCACATAGACAGTAATTAACTGTCATTAACTAAGGAGAAAGTCATGGAAAAGACATACGAAGAAAGAATCGCAGCAGAAGCAGAATTCAATAAGCTAGTTGAGTATCTAAGAAATAGACATCTAGATGAAGATGATACAGAAGGTGCTGTTGAAGCTGCTCCAGCAAAGCCTGTGTTTACAAAACCAAATCACGATCAACAATACTACAACGAGCAATATCGTGAGTTGCAAGAAGATACAAAAGTTAGACGCCTATATGGTTACTAATTTGCGTATAAAGCAAAAGGAGATGTCATGAGACATAAACATGGATTCTGGTCATATGTATTTAGATCTGTGCTTGTATTCATAGTCGTAGAACTATTGCTGCACAGTGTAAGTTACTGGTGGCGCAGGAGACTGCATCGCCAGATCCACAGAAGGTTTCACTAGGAGAAGAAGATGGATTGGTTTAAACACGATTCAACGGCTAATTTGGATGATAAGTTGCAGGAGGTGCTGCTTGACTATGGTCTTGAAGGCTATGGTCTGTACTGGTACTGCATAGAGCTTATTGTCAGCAGAGTATCGCCAGAGAATATCACATTTGAGCTAAAGCACGATGCTCGTATCATTGCTCGCAACACAGGGTCTACTCCACAGAAGGTAGAAGAGATGATGCGTAAGTTTATCCAGTTGGGACTATTTGAAAACACCAACGGATCTATCACTTGCTTGAAGGTGGCGAAGAGATTAATGACTTCTGCGACTAGCAACCCACAGATGAGAACTCTGATTCAAAATGTTAAACAAAAACAAGAAGATACAGAAGCGTCTAGACACCGTCATGACGAAGTCATCCCAGATAAGATTAGATTAGATAAGAAGAGAAAAGAATATACACCACCAATTCCTGCGGAATTGCTATCCGACTATCTAAAGGTTCGCAAAGCTAAAAAGGCTGGCGATCTGACAGAGACAGCGTTTAATGGCATAGCTCGTGAAGCAGAGATTGCTGGAATATCAGTTGAAGACGCTATCAAGCAATGCTGTGAGCGTGGGTGGGTAGGATTCAAGGCTGACTGGATCAAGAAGGAAGAGCCAAAGATTAAAGAGTCATTTGGATGGCGCAATGATGACACTCAAGTTCTTAAGATTGCAAGCCAGCTAGGTATTTACACAGCAGGTAAATCTAGATTCGAAATACTTGCTCAAATTGACAAGAAGAGAGGTGTGCAGTGAAACTAGGATATTTATTGATAGCAGTGTCTTTTGCAGCAAATGCTAATTGTCGTGTTGCAGGTAATGATATTGTGTGTGATAATAGTAATGCGTTAATTGAGACACTAAGGATTATTAATCGTCAGATATATTATCCACAGCCATTACTGATAATTAATGATCCAACATTTATCGCACCGCCAAGATTGCAACCGATACAAGGCATACCGCCAGCATACGATGCATTCATTGTGCAACCAAATGCAACCAACGGAGAAGACGAATGAAACCACATAAATGGGCAAAAGAAATTCATGCTTGGGCTGATGGTGCAGATATTGAGCAAAGATGCCATTCACCTAGCATTAAAGAGGTTATTTGGAGTAATTGGGAACAATTTGATGGTGAGTGGACTGACGAAAAGCATTGGGAATACCGCATCAAGCCACAAGCTAAAGAGCCACAGTATTTGTATGCATATAAACAAGCACCTTATCCTGATGGGTCTAGAACCACAAAAGTTGATATATCAACAATTAAATTAGATATAGATGCTTACATAGGAAAAATTAAACTGGAGCAAGATGATGAATAAAAGAGGTCGTAAGGCATTACCGCAACACATGAAGGGTAAGACAACATCAATCAGGTTACGACCAGATCGCTTAGAGATGTTTAAATACTTGGGCGGCATTCAATGGTTAAATATAGTGCTTGATAGCTTAATCTGGGAGAAGACGCAAGGTGAACTGGACAAAGCAGAGTAAGTATCACATAGAGTCATTGGGCAATAAGATTAATGCAACACAGTCAGTAGGATTTTCTATAAGCAAATCAATACTTTGTGGGAATGCTATCTACGAACTGTGGGAATTGCCATACAACAACACTAAGTTTATATATCGGAGTAAGGATCTAAAAGATGTTAAAGCACAAGCCGTTCAATATTACCAAGCAAAACTTGCCAGTGCTAATAGCAAAGCTGCATGATTTACTTGACGCAGAGCCGAATGGTAACTGGCAGGTTATTATCAAAGAAAGAGCAGACTCACGCAGCGTGGATCAGAATGCTAGATTGTGGGAGCTGTATACAAGCATAGGTGATTATCTTGGGTACTCTGCACAAGAGATACATGAGCTTATGGGTTACAAGTTCTTGCTTGAAGAGAAAACAATTAATCGTGAGAAGATTACTAAAATTAAAAGCACGACAAAGCTATCTGTAAAAGAGATGGCTGATTATCAGACTAAAGTTGAGGCATTCGCTTCTCATTTGGGATGGAGTTTTAACTAGGAGAGTGTGATGGATAAATATATAGCAGCAGGATTCTTTTCAGGTGTGCTTGGGATGTTGTTAATCTCATGCATGGTTATCAGCGCATCATTGCATCGTGGTAAGGAATGCACGATAGAGGTGACTAAAGGCAATGAGACTCATGTAAGGATAGGGATGTTGCCATGAATGCTAAAGACAAAATAAAACTTATTGCAACAGCACACGCTGCTGGAATGTTGTTTATTTTTATTCCTGCAATGACATTGCTATTTATATATTTTATGATGCAAGTTTTATAAATTCTTTAGGGGCTAAAGATGAATGAAGAGATAATCAAGGCTATATTCCAGAGCGGAATAGCAGAAGGTAAAAAGCTGGCTGCAAATCGTGAGTGGAATTATCTTACTGATGAAGAGATATACGATTTGAAGATTAACAACATATCTCTTGATTATCTTGATTCAATGGGTTTTGCTCGTGCAATAGAAACTTTGATTAAGGAGAAAAATAGTGTCTAAGATAATTGATTACATGATGTGTTACTCAGCAGCGTTTGTGATTGGATTCTGGACAGGTGCTGGTATTATGTACCTTGCACTGACAAAACATAGCAAGCGCACTCAATGGAGACGCATTCATGGTAACAAAACAGTTCAGCGCTGATCTGCATGATAAAAACGATGAGCGTGGCAGGGAGGCTGCAAAGCGTCTATTCAAACGTTGGGGGCTAGAGCTTAAAGATAATCCAGACAAGTACGGAGTAGACCTGCAAGCGTACAAAGATGGCGAACTGTATGGAAACGTTGAGGTTGAGGTAAGAGAGGCATGGCAAGGTAATTTTAAGTTTGACACGCTAAACATTCCACACAGGAAGCGTAAGTTCTTTGAAAAGGAAGGAAGGAACTGTTTAGTCGCATTTAACTCTGACTTGAGTCAAGCATTCATATGTGACGATTGGACTGTTCTATTCTCTAATATCGAAGAAGTGAAAAACAAGTATGTTGAAAATGGCGAAATGTTTTTTAAAGTTCCTGTCAATCAAATTAAGTTGGTACAAGTTTATGGCACGAAGTCTAAGTGAAGAGAAGCAGCACTACAAGAAACTACATGAGCTAGGCTGCATTGTATGTATCAATGAAGGACATGGATACAGCGAGCCACATATTCACCATATTAGACATGGAGCAGGACTTGGACAGAAGAGTCACTGGAGCAAGGCTATCCCCTTGTGTCCTCTTCACCACCAACATGGAGGATATGGAGTCGCACTGCACGCAGGACAGCGAGAATGGGAAAAGAGATACGGATCAGAAGAAGCGTTACTAGAACAAGTGAAGGAGCTATTGATATGGATGCCATAAATCCACAGTATTACAAGCGAGGTAAAGTTGAATGCATAGACGCACTAGAGACTGCAACAATGGGACTAGAAGGCATTGAGGCTGTGTGTACAGCTAACGCAATCAAGTACCTATGGCGCTGGAAGGAAAAGAATGGTGCGCAGGATCTGAACAAGGCTGTTTGGTACATAAACCACATGATTAAGAATATACGCAACGAAGAGCGAGAGCTATCATAGATTGAACAATAACTTTGTGATATATTCGGCTGGAGCGTAAAAGCTCATGACACTTCTCCGAGTGCTTGCTGGCTTTACTGCTTGGTGGATGGATGCCAGCTCCATGCGAAACCAAGTACCTTTTTGGATATGCTGACGGAAGAGTAGCTCTCTTCGGGCATGGGAGATAGCGAGATATGGCTACCTTTTGCTATGGTGAATTCTAGATGCACCCAAACTCTGAGATAGTTTGCTCCCAGAAATCTCCTAAAGGATGACTATGATTAAAGGCTTACTAGATACTAAGACTACGATCCCTTCAAACAAGACGATCCTAGCAAACACAGAAAACGCCATCAAGAACTTTGATCTTGGTGCGACAAATCCTTCACTCCCAAATACTGAATACTGGAATAAGATGGCTAAGATGTGGCGCATCACTCCAGCAGAAGCCAAGCGTAGACGCTGTGGCAATTGTGAATACTACGAAAATACTCCATCAATGCTAGAAGCGATGGAGGCAATCCCACTAAACAAATACGACTTATACGATGGACAAGCTCAACGTGGCTACTGCCATAAGCTAGACTTTATATGCCATAACAGCCGTGTATGTTCTGTATGGGAAGAAAAAGATTACGAAGTGCCTGAGTCAGAAGGCGAATACGAAACCGAGATGGAGGACTAAATCATGATGCGCAACGCTGGTAAAGTAGCCGACAAGATGGCTAAAGTAATGGGTGAATACAAAGACAAGAAATTGAAAAGCTCTTCAGGCAAGAAGGTAACTTCTCGTAAACAGGCAATTGCAATCGGTTTATCAGAAGCTGGAGTTGCTAAGAAGGGTAAGAAATAATGCGTGACTTCAACAAGATTGCTGAGAAGATGGACAAACTGTGGTCTGGTGGTAAGTATCACAAGGTTAAACCAGTGAAGCCAGCAGAGACTACAGACAAGATGATTAATGAAGCTATGGCTAAATACGGCAAGGGCAAGAAATAATGTCTAAAGGTCTGTACGCAAATATTCACGCTAAACGTAAACGCATTGCTAAAGGCTCTGGTGAAAAGATGCGTAAGGTTGGAAGCAAAGGCGCTCCGACTGCAAAAGCATTCAAGCAAGCAGCAAAGACAGCGAAGAAAAAATGAAGAAGGACTCTAGACTAACTCGTGCTGGAGTCTCTGGCTATAATAAGCCAAAGGCTACACCAAGCCATCCAACTAAGTCTCATGTTGTTGTCGCTAAGGCAGGAGATCAAGTAAAGACTATTCGCTTTGGTCAACAAGGCGTTAAAGGTTCTCCAGAAGGTAGCAAGCGCAACGAAGCATTTAAGGCTCGCCACTCTAAGAACATTGCTAAGGGCAAGATGAGTGCAGCATACTGGAGCAATAAAATTAAGTGGTAGTTTTATGGCTGATCATTGGTTTGTTATAGCGTTAGCTGTACTGGCTAACATTGTGTTGATAGTTAATGCGATTCATCATTGGTAGATTATGGCTGGATTACTAGATAAAAATATGTTTGAGCAGATGTCTGCACTGGATAAGGCTAAAGCCATTGGCTCTGGTCTTTTATCTGCTGGTGGATTCATGATTGCTCATCCGTTCCAGTATAGCAGTCATAGCAACTACCCAGAACAATTGAAGCAGCAACTGGCAAAAGATAGTCCCGATTTGGGACTTGTTCGTTTAAACAGGTCTCCACTAGACACGGCAATCAATTATGGTGGCGGCTATCAGTTTGGAGCTTTGCCTAGTGCTGACTTAGAGTCTGCTGATAAGATGGCTAAGGCTTATCAGTTGATTGATTACTTGTACGCAGAAACACCACAACAAAAGCAAGACGCATGGAAGGATTATCAGGAAAACATGGCTGGAGTTCGTGCAGCTATTGCTGATAAAAAAGTAGGTAAGAAGGTAGATATACCTGCAGCATCGTATAAATACTCAAGAGGAATGTAACTTTAACAGGAGTGACCAACCGATAGGAGTCACAATATTATGGCAGCGAGACTAAGAAATAAACATCAAGACGAAGTAAGAGCTAAGATACAAGCATCAGTTTTAATTGGATTATTGGAAAGCCATGCGATGGGCGAGATTGAATTATCTAGCAGTCGCATTAAGGCTATTGAGCTACTACTGAAGAAATCTATCCCAGATCTTCAGTCAATTGAGCATACAGGTGACGATAACACACCAATAGTTCACATTATTAAATGGGCGGAAAATGGAAGCTCTGGAAGTAGTAACTGAGATACCTTACACGCCTCGTAAGCCACAGAAACAGATACACCATGCGATAGAGAACTATCGTTTTGTTGTTTGTGTTGCGCATAGACGTATGGGGAAGACTGTATCAGCCATCAATGAATTGATTAAGGCTGCAGTCCAGTGTAAGAAAAAGAATGCTAGGTTTGCGTACATCGCACCTACATACTCACAGGCAAAGCGTGTTGCGTGGGATTACTTGCAAGAGTACACGAGACCACTTGGAGCTAAACCGAACTCTTCTGAGTTGCGTGTTGACTTCTTTGATGACAAACGCATAAGCCTGTATGGATCTGAAAATGCTGACGCATTGCGTGGACAGTATTTTGATGGAGTCATTCTAGATGAGATTGGTGATCAGAACCCAAAGATTTGGAATGAGATTATTAGACCTGCATTGGCTGATAGAAAAGGCTGGTGTTTATTTATTGGAACTCCAAAGGGTAACAACCACTTCAAGGAATTCGCTGACAGAGCGCAGTGCACGAATGGTTGGAAGTACCTAGAGTTCAAAGCCAGCGAAACTGGTATCCTTGACCCTGAAGAGCTTGCAAGTGCAAAAGCAGAGATGGGCGAAGATAAGTACAGGCAAGAGTTTGAATGCTCGTTTGACGCACCAGTTGAAGGCTCATACTATGGGGCGCTACTAAATGATGCAGAAGAGCAAAACAGAATTACTAAAATACCTACGGAAGTCTTGGCGAGGACTGTTGTTGCGTGGGATTTGGGTATTAGTGATTCTACTTCTCTCTGGGTGGCTCAGATAGTTGGTAAGGAAGTTCGTCTTGTTGACTATTGCGAGAATCATGGTGTTGGTCTTGAGTATTATGTTGGCTGGCTGCGAGATCGTGGCTATTCAAGCGGAGAACAGATACTTCCTCATGACGTGGAAGTACGAGAATTAGGAACTGGCAAGTCTCGAAAAGAGATGTTGATGGAAGCAGGATTAGATGTCACAGTAGCGCCAAAGGTTGGCGTTGCTGATGGCATTCAGTCTGTTAGACGTATGCTACCACGTTGCTGGTTTGATGAAGAGAAGACAAGACAAGGTTTGTCAGCATTGCGTAACTATCGCAGGGAGTATGATGAAAAGCGCAATGTGTTTTATGATAGACCATTACACGATTGGTGTTCTCATGGGGCTGACGCATTTAGATATTTAGCAGTTGGTTTAGTTGAGGTAGACCATTCGTGGAGTAAACCACTTAATGTAAACACATCATGGATAGTTTAAGGACAGCATAATGGCAAGAATGAGCGAAGAAGAAATCAAAGTATTACTGCAGATGGAGATTGATAATGCCATCGGCTACCTTGAAACTGAGACTGTGGAAGCTCGTGCAGAGGCTCTTAATGCTTATCTGCGTAATCCATATGGAAACGAGATAGAAGGTCAAAGCCAAATTGTTACTGGCGAGGTAGCAGAGGCGGTAGATGGCGCTTTGCCACAGTTGATTCGTGTATTTACAAGCAATGAAGACGCTGTACAGTTTGAGCCAGTGAATGAAGGTGACGAACCGTTCGCAAAACAGGCTAGTGAGTTGGCTAATTGGGTATTCTACAAGCAAAATGATGGCTTCCTAATCCTTCATAACTGGTTCAAAGACGCATTGATGCAAAAAGTTGGCGTTGTCAAGGCTTACTGGCAGTCAAATAAAGACACAAGCAAAGAAAGATACAAAGATTTAACTGAAGACGAGCTAACAATGCTGTTGGCTGACGGTGATTTTGAGATTGTTAAGCAAGAAGTAACGCCAATCACGATAAATGACGGCACTGTTGTCAACACATACAACGTTACTATCCAAAGAACTAAGGATAACAGCCGAATTATCGTAGAAAATGTGCCTCCAGAAGAGTTTATTATCGATAAAAGAGCTAGAACAATTGATGACGCACAGTTCTGCGCTCATAGACGCTTCGTTCCTCGTGGTGATTTGGTTGCAATGGGCTATGACAAGGACAAAGTGGAGTCAATTCCTGCTTATGACCGTTTAACATACGCTCCAGAGCGCTTAGCACGTTACTCAAATGGTGAAATCCCTGAGTACATCCCAGTTGATGACCCATCAATGCAAGAGGTTGAGGTTTTCGAGTGCTATATCAAGGCAGACTTCAACGGTGTTGGCTTTAACAGCCTACATCGCATTGTTTTTGGTGGTGAATACATCCTAGAAATGGATGAATGCGACTATGTGCCGTTCCACAGCCTATGTCCTATCCCAATTCCACATAAATTCTTTGGTCAGTCACTTGCTGATCGCACAATGGACATCCAGTTAGAGAAAACTACACTGACACGTCAATTATTCAACAACCTATACCTGACAAACAATGCTCGTGTTGTCGCTGTCGAAGGTCAGGTGAATTATGATGACTTGTTAACGTCAGTTGCTGGCGGTGTGATTCGTGCTAAGAATGCAAATGCAGTTACACAATTGAATGTGCAAAATACTGCTGGTCAAACTTTCCCAATGTTCGAGTATTTAGATGGTGTACAGGCTAAACGTACTGGCGTTAGCGATATGCAGCAAGGGTTAGATCCTAGCGTATTGCAAAACACCACAGCAACAGCAGTTGCAGCCATGACTCAACAATCTACAGGAAAGCTAGAGCTGATAGCTCGTATCTTTGCAGAAACAGGCGTTAAATCGCTTTTCAAGGGCATCCTACACTTACTATGTAAATACCAAGACCGAGAGCAAACAGTGCGTATGCGTGGACAATGGGTGCAGTTTGATCCTCGTGAATGGTCTAACCAATATAATGTCACAATCAACGTAGGTTTGGGCAATGGTAATCGCCAAGAACAGATTGCTACATTGCAAATGATTCTAGCTAAACAAGAGCAAGTTATTCAGCAGTATGGCATAAACAATCCGTTAGTCAGCTTAAGTCAATATCAGAAGACGCTGGCTCGCATGATTGAGATGGCTGGATTCAAGGACACAAGTTCATTCTTGAATGACATCACACCAGAGGTTGAACAAATGGTTGCTCAACAAGCAGCACAAACTCCACCAGATCCTAACTCTGAAGCAGCTCAGTTACTTGCACAGGTAGAACGTGAAAAGGCAGACCTAAAAGCAAGAGCAGACGCAGCTAAGAATGAATTAGAGCGTGAGAAGATGGCTGTAGACAATGCTCGCAAACAGTTAGAGCTTGAGCAGAAAGCAGCTAAAGATAATGCTGAGTTGGCACTTAAAGAACTGAAGCTGTACATAGAGGCATCAAAGGCTCAACAAAATAACGATTCTGCACAGCTTGACTCTGTAATGAAGGCGATAAGTACATTGCAGAATATGTCAAAAAGTGATATAAATGGCTAGTCAAAATAGGTAAAAATTATATGACTAAGACTGAATGGGCTATCAATTTACTTGATAGTGAGCATTTTAAGGAAGTGTTTAAAGAATTAAGAGATGTTGAGCTAAGCAAGATTGTTAACTCAGATCCAAACGACATTCAAGAAAGAGAAACTGCTTACTTGATGATAAACGCTTACAACAAAATCTACTCTTCAATTGAAGCTATGGCTACTGAGAAGAAGATGGTTGAGAAGCGCTTTAAGATTTGGTAAATATCTTACCAAACGTAAGCCAAGCGAAGTTGGCATAAAAGGAAATTTAAAATGACAGACACCAACCCAAACGGGAGTGAAAATCAACAGCCGTTAGGCACTATAAATGAAGCAGCATCATCGTTCTTTAATTTACTAGGTGGTGACGAAGCACCCGAAGAAGGGCAAGCGGAAGAACAACCAGTAGAGATGCAAGAAGATGAAGGTGAGGAATACGAGCCTGAGCAGTATGATGAAGATGGCGCAGAAGAGGACTCTGATGAAGAGCCTGTACAAGACGAGCCAAAACGGTTCAAAGTCAAGGTGCATGGTGAAGAGTTAGAACTATCCGAAGATGAGCTAATCAGTTATGCACAGCAGGGCGCTGACTACACCAAAAAAACGCAGCAATTAGCAGAACAACGCAAGGCTCTAGAAGCCGAGATGCGTTCTGTAGAGGAAGCTAAGCAATTGCGAGATGCTTACGCTGATAGGTTGCAGATGATTGAGCAGTTGCTGTCTGCCCAAGAATCAACGGAAGACCTAGAGACTCTAAAAGAGAATGACCCAGTAGGTTACGCAGTGAAGGTTGCTGAACTTCAGCAAAGAGACAAGCAGCTACATGCTGTGCAACAAGAGCGCTACCGAATTGCTCAAGAGCAACAAGCGGAACAGGCTCAAGCGTTGCAACAGTATATGGCTCAACAAGCTCAAGAACTTGCTAGAGTGCTTCCAGAGTACGCTGATCCTGAGAAGGGTGAGAAACTGCGTGGCGATATGCGTAAATTCGCAAAGAGCGTTGGATTCTCAGATGAAGAGTTGTCTATGGTCAGAGACGCTCGCCAAGTAATGACATTGTATAAGGCAATGCAATACGACAAGTTGCAGCAAGCTAAACCGCAAGTTACTAAGCGTGTTAGTGAAGCTCCAAAGACATTAAAATCTGGTAATGGCGTTAAAGCCACAGATGCAGACAAAGTTAAACGTGCTAAACAGCAACTCCGACAAACTGGCAAAGTCAAAGACGCTGCTAGGATTTGGGAGCAATTTTTATAAAGGATAAATCATGGCTACATATCAAACCTATCAAGCGGTTGGTCAACGTGAAGACCTAATCGATGTAATTTACAACATTTCTCCTACAGACACTCCATTCATGAACTCTGTAGGTAAAACAAACGCAACTGCTCGTTTGCACGAGTGGCAAACTGACAGCTTGGCTGCTGTTAACGTAAGCAATGCAGCAATCGAAGGTGCAGACGCTTCTTCAGCTACATTGTCTCCAACAGTTCGCTTGGGCAATCGTACACAAATCTCCCAAAAGACCATCAAGATTTCTGGTACTTTGGACACAGTTAACAAAGCAGGTCGCAGATCTGAAAAGGCTTACCAATTAGCTAAGGCTTCTGGTGAGTTGAAACGTGACATGGAAGCAATTCTGTTGTCTAACCAAGTTGCTGCTGACGGTAACGGTTCTACAACTGCTCGTACATTGGGTGGCTTGCAAACATGGTTGAACTCTAACTACAACGGTACTGGTACTGCTGGTTCTGGTGGTACAACTGCTCGTGTAACTGGTACAGATCGTGCATTCACTTCAACTTTGTTGAATACAACAATGCAATCTTGCTTCACAAATGGTGGCTCTCCAACAATGTTGTTCGTAACACCAGCACAAAAGGTTGTTGCTTCTACATTCACTGGCGTTGCTACACGCTTCCGTGACGTACCTGCTTCTCAACAAGCACAAATCATCGCTGCTGCTGATGTATACGTTTCTGACTTTGGTATCATCCAAATCGTTCCAGATCGTTTCATTCCTAACACAGACAATGATGACTGCGCATTCTTGGTTGATACAGAGATGGCATCTGTTGCTTACTTACGCCCATTCCAAACTAACGAATTGGCTAAAGTTGGTGACTCCGAGCAAACTCAGTTGTTGGTAGAGTACACTCTCCAAGTTAACAACGAAGCAGCTCACGGCATCATCGCTGACTTGACCTAGTAAAAGGACAGGGAGGGGAGAAATCCTCTCCCATCTATCATGACTGATAAAGTTATAAGCAATGGCATTACTGCCACAGAATTCAAAGACGATGGTGATCAATTAATCATCACTCAAAAGCAAAACATTACTGGAATCATAGAGGCTAACAAGGCTGAGTATGCCGAGAATGCTAGTGTTACAGGATGGGGAGACACCCTAAATAATCGTGTAGCTAGAATCCCATTGACAGTTTTTGCTGATTTAGAAAAACAAGGAATCACAAGAGGCTTCACAGTCATTGACATGAAGCGTTTTAAAGAATGGCTGAATAATCCTGACAATCGGGTGTTCAGAACTAGAGCAGGAAGAATCTAATGGCATTCACATCTTATTCTGACTTAAAGACCACGATAGCAAATTACCTCGCAAGAAGTGATTTGACTAACGTTATTCCTGACTTCATACAGTTAGCTGAGAATCGTCTACGCAGAGAGTTAAGAATAAGACAAATGTTAAAGGTGTCTACAACTACATCTACAGCTAACGATTCAACCGTTGAGCTTCCATCAGACTTCTTAGAGATGCGTGATTTGCATTTGAATACAAATCCGATTGCTGTGTTGAAATATGACGCACCAAACGTTTTTTATCGTAATACGTTCTCTACAATTAGTGGCAAGCCAACAAACTATACAACTCTAGCACAGGAGTTCCAATTAGCTCCTATCCCAGACACTAACTATACATTGCAGATGCTTTACTATGCTTCGCCTCCATACTTGAGCGACACTAATCCATCAAATGTATTCTTAGCAAATTGTCCAGATTTGTTGCTCTATGCTTCTTTAGCTGAAGCAGAGCCATACCTAATGAATGATGCAAGACTTGAGACATGGGCTGCATTGTATCAACGTGGTAAAGATGCACTGGCAATCTCTGATGATCAAGGTGAGTATTCTGGCTCTCCGTTAACAATGACAGTAGCTTTTAGATAGAGGAATAAATCATGGCTGAAATGAGTAACTACTTAGAGAATGCGCTGATAAATGGAACGGTTCGTGGTACTACATACACAGCCCCATCTACCGTTTATGTTGCGCTATATACTTCCGACCCAACAGACGCAGACACAGGAACTGAGGTTTCTGGTGGCTCTTACGCACGTCAATCTGTTACGTTTGCTGCACCGTCAAATGGACTTTGCGCTTCTAACGCTGACGTAACATTCCCACAAGCTACTGGCAACTGGGGAACTGTTGGCTGGATCGGTCTTCGTGATGCATTAAGTGGTGGCAATTTGCTTTACCATACACCGCTAGATGCAGCAAAAACTATTGAGACAGGCGATATCTTCAAGATTGCCTCTGGAAACTTAACAGTACAATTGGCTTAATATATGCCTTTAGTCTTATCAGACAGAGTACAGGAAGAAACAACCACAACTGGCACTGGTGCTGTCACGCTTACTGGTGCTGTTAGTGGCTATCAATCCTTTAACGCAGGTGTTGGCACAGGTAACACTACTTACTACACAATCCAAGACATGACAAACAATGCTTGGGAAGTAGGTATTGGTACATATACGCACTCTACGACATCATTATCTCGTGATACTGTGCTTGCATCTAGCAACTCAGGCTCATTAGTTAATTTTGGCGCTGGTACAAAGCAAGTGTTCGTGACGTATCCTGCTAAACGCAGTGCGATGACTACTGGTATCCACGAAAACAAAGCAACCATTGATACTAACTACACTATTTCAACAGATGCTAACGCTATGAGTGCTGGTCCTATAACTGTAGCAAGTGGTGTAACGGTAACTGTGCCTTCAGGCTCTAACTGGGTGATTCTATAATGAGTGTAATTATAAATGGAAATACTGGCGTATCTGGTGTAGACGGTTCTGCATCAACTCCTGCTGTGCAAGGTAATGACGCAAATACAGGAATGTTCTTTCCTGCTGCTGATACCATAGCCTTCGCTGAAGGTGGAACAGAGGTTATGCGTATAAATAGTAATGGTAATGTTGGGATTGGGACTACTAGTCCTGCCGCTCCACTTCATGTTAGTGGTTATATGTATATGCAAGACCCTAACAATGCTGTGTTTTTCTCTAATGGTAGTACAGGTGCTTATTATTTTAGAAAAGGCACTACTAGCTCTTACACCGACCAAATGATTATTGATTCTAGTGGCAGAGTAACAACGCCATTTCAACCTGCATTTTTAGCATATACAGCATCAACTACCAATACGACAGTAACTTCTGGCAATGCAATAAATTTTACATCAACAATGTTTAATGTTGGTTCTAATTGGAATACAAGTACAAGTAGATTTACTGCACCAGTAGCTGGAAAATATTACCTTAGCATAAATATATATACAGCAAATGGAGCAAGCCAAAAGTCACTTGTATGGAGAAAAAATGGGTCTGACATTATACTTCCATCAGCCGATGCAATAGTTCATTATCAAGGCACAGTAAATATAGGTGACTTTACGCTTTCTGGAAACACTATATTAGATTTATCTGCTGGAGATTATATTCAAATAGCAGTTCGTGGCGGCGGGGCAAATCTTACTTATTACCAAGGCCACTCATACATTATGGGATATTTAATAGGGTAAATTATGGCAACTTATACAATCACACTTTCAGACGCAGAAGATAAAGCATTAGGCGTAGTAGCCCTTTCTCAACAAGATTGGATTGATAATGCCGTTCATGAACGCTGCCGAATCGCAATAGATGAAATTGTAAATACTGAAGTACAACGCAAACTTGCAGCAGGTGAGCCTATTATTGGCGCTAAAGAAGATATTGTAATGGCAGCTAATATTAAATCTGCTGCTGAACGGAATGCTGAGATAATTGCTCAAATAGAGGCTCAACAAGGAGCTGAATAATGACAGTCAAAGTAACCGTACCTAATACAAGCTCAGATTCCGTAGTATTCGGCTCTGCTAACACGCCTACTGCTGCTGAAGTTGTAGGTATTGATAGTGGCTCATCTAATGGTCAATTAGCGTTTAAGACTACAGCAAGTGGGACATCTACAGAGCGCATGAGAATTGATGCGAGTGGCAACGTAGGTATTGGTACAAGTAGCCCTATTACAACCAGCGCACGACTTTCTGTAAAAGCATCTGGTGATTATGATGCAGGACTTGCAATAGGTTCAAACGCTTCTGCTGTAAACTGGGCAAGGCTTGATTTAAAAAATACGAACGCAGCAAGCCCATCTATTATTTACCAAGACCAAGCTGGTACATTATCAATTCGTACTGATGCAGCATATCCAATTAAGTTCGAAACAAATGGTGCTAATGAGCGCATGCGTATCGATGGCTCTGGAGTCATTTCATTTAAAGCAAATAACTCATCTAATACAACTCATGTATTCACATACAATGAAAATGGTGGAGAAATTGCACTCTACGATAATGCAGGTTCTTATGGCTCTCTTTTCGATTTATCTACTGGAAATACTCGCTTAGTTCATGTGCTATCAACAGGAGACCTATCATTAGGCATTGGGGGGGCTAACACAACAGGTTCAGTTATATTTTATAGAGCTGGCTTTAATGAAGCGATGCGAATTGGCCCTTCAGGTCAACTAGGTATTGGTGGCGCAAACTACGGAAGCTCAGGTCAGGTTCTGACATCTCAAGGTTCAGGCGCAGCTCCAAGTTGGGTTGATTCTAGAGGTATGACATTATTAGGTACTTTGACTACAACTTCAGGATCAGCTCAAACACTTTCAGGATTAAACTTAACTACATATAAAACATTAGTAATCTATTTAAACAACGTAAGTATGAGTGCTAGTGCTCAAGTAAGATTGAATTCAATAGCAATTACTCAAGGAACAGGTGCTAGCGGAAACTCTGTATGGGGTGCGTGTTTTGTTGATTTATCAATAGGGACTTTCGCTGCAATATCTTCCGCAACAGCAAGTTCTACTGGAACTTTATCTAATACTGGAGTAACCAATAACGGAAATTGTGGAGTTACAACAGCAGCAACGGCATTAGTTTTTTCTCCCAATACTGGAACTTTTGATGCAGGTACAATTACAGTTTATGGAGTTTCATAATGGAATACTTTCATATAATCACTGATGCACGAACAGGTGAGATAACTCAAGTTCCGTTTACTTCAGAGGAAGTTATTGAGTATGAAAAAAATGCTGTTGCTGCAAAAATAGAAAACGCAGAAAAACAAAGAGCAGAAGCCTATCGTAATGAATCAGACCCACTATTCTTTAAATGGCAACGTGGTGAATCTACTCAACAAGAATGGCTAGATAAAGTTGCTGAAATTAAACAACGTTTCCCAAAGGTTGAATAATGCCTATATCCGTATCAGGTTCACAAATAACATTTAACGACAGTAGCGTACAGAATACATCTCCGTTTACTGGTGGCTTTGCCATGCGGAATCGTATTATTAATGGTGCGATGGGTATATGGCAAAGAGGGACAAGTGTTAGTGGAACATATGTGTATGGTGCTGACAGGTGGGCTACGTTGCCTTTTGCAACAGCAACAATGTCACAATCATCAGATGTTCCAACAGCAGTATCTCAATTTAGCCTAAGACTTCAAAGAGCAGCAGGTTCAACATCTACAACTGCTATTGGAGCTCAACAAGTTATCGAAAGTAGAAATTGCTATGATTTATCTAGCCAACCTGTAACTCTGTCTTTTTGGGCTAAAGCAGGAGCTAATTTTTCATCGAGTGGAATTGGCGTTCAGTTCATAACTGGAACAACTGCAGACCAAGGGGGTTCAACTTATTTTGCTTGGGCAGGTCAGGCAAATGTAATTAGCACTAGTATTTCAATTACAACAACATGGACAAAATATACGCTTACAGGAACTTGTGGGGCTAATGTATTAGAAGCAACAGCATTATTTTTCTTTGTCCCATCAGGTACAGCAGGGGCAGATGATAGTATTTACATCACAGGTGTCCAACTAGAAAAAGGCTCTACAGCTACATCATTTGACTATAGACCTTATGGTACAGAGTTGCAGTTGTGTCAGAGGTATTTTTATAATCGTGGCGGAAATCAAACTAATGAAATGGCTAATGTAGGTTCATTTCAGGCATATTCAACCACACAAGCTGCTGGAAATTTAATATTCCCAGTACAAATGAGAGCAGCGCCAACATTAACAGTATCTGCAAATAGCGATTGGAATATTACTACTGCTGCTTATGTAGCAACAACTTGTACGGCTATTTCAATATCTCAAGTAGGAGTAATGGGATGTCAATTCTTGGCAACAATTGGCTCTGCTTCCTTAACTGCTGGTTATGCAACTAATATGCAAGCTGCAAATATTAATGCAAGATTAAATTTATCTGCGGAACTTTAATATGTATAAAGAAATTAAACCGCCTTTTGGTGAAATAACATCAGTACAAAGATTATTAGACGGAGCTTGCATTCCATTTGATGAAGCTAACACAGACTACCAAGAGTTCGTACGGTGGTGCGAACAGGGCAACACACCAGAACCTGCGGATGAATCATAATGTTTGGTATAGCTAGTTTTTCTGCTGTTCCATTTAGCTCGCTACAAGCAGCAGGTAACATATTACTTGCTAGTGCTGCTATCACAGCAGACGGAACGGTTACGGCTAATGCTTATGCGATAAGAACAGATAGTGCTGCTATCACCGCAAATGCAACTGTAGAGTCTAATGGCTTTGTAATAAGAAATAGTGTAGCAGGAATATATGCATACGCTGATCTGACATCTAACGCAATTAGAATTAGGACAGACTCTGGTGCAATAAATGGAACTGCATTAATAACTGTCGACGCAACTAGAGCAAGAGCTAGCGCAGCTCAGATTGTAGGAAATGGATCTTTTAGCGCAAATGGACAGCGCACATACTTTGTTGCTGCATCTGTAACTGGATTTGGATACCTAACATCTGACGCTACAAGAATTAGAACAGATTCTGGAGCTATTAACTGTTATGGATACATGACAGGTCTTGGAGGCGTTGAGTATTCTGCAAATGCACAGATAGATGGATATGCATACTTAAATGCAAATGGTGACGGAATATTTAGTGGCGTATCAAATATTAGTTGTACATCTAGTATCATAGCAATTGGTACTAATTTAGGACATAACTGGACACCAGTTCCGACAGATACAAATACATGGACAAGTTCTCCTGTTGGTAGCAATGCATGGACACCAGTTTCTGTAGGTTCTAACACATGGTCTAACACTACAGTTACCACAAACACATGGACTGATGTTAGCGTTACAGATAATGATTGGCTAAGGAAGGGATAATCATGGCAAAGAATAAGGTAAGCGAGTGGAGTTCAACAGCATCAAATAATACTGATGTCGGTGGAATTGATATTGCAGAGGGTTGTGCGCCATCTGGAATTAATAATGCCCTGCGTACAATGATGGCAGAGATTAAAGATATGCAATCTGGAGCATCAGGCGATGACTTTACTGTTGCTGGAACTTTAGCTCTAACTGGAGGGCTAACGCTTGACGGTGCTGCTGGCACTTCAGGTCAGGTAATGGTTTCTGCTGGATCAGGAAACACGCCAACATGGGGTAATGCTTTTGTTGCTGGCATGATTATGATGTGGTCAGGCTCTATTGCAACAATACCTAGCGGATGGTATTTATGTAATGGATCTAACGGGACTCCTGACTTAAGAAATAAATTTGTTATTGGCGCATTTCAAGATAATGCAGGTGTTGCTAACACAACAATTACTGGCTCTAATACATTAACTGGCGGTAGCAAAGATTCAATTCTTGTAAGCCATACCCATACCGCAACAGTAACAGATCCAGGTCACTCTCATAGCACAACCCCAAGTACACAGTTCTTGCGAGCAACATCTGGATCTAATGGTTCTAACTCTGGCTCTAACTGGAGAAACGATACTTTAGTCGTTAATTCTGCTACAACAGGAATCACAGTAAGCAATAGCACAGAAGGTTCTAGTGGAACAGATGCAAATCTTCCACCATACTATGCACTAGCATTTATTATGAAGGGCTAATATGGCAACTAAAGTTGTACAATTTACAGAGTGGACTCCAGATCAACCAAGTGTTGTAACCAATCTATCGTATGTTGATGGAGTATTTTCTGTTGAAAATGGATATTCGCCATTCCCAAGTGCTGTAGACTATTCTCAAGCAGCAAGCGAGTCATTAAATAATACATTCGCAGGTAGATTTAGCGCAACAAACGTTATTTTTGCTGGTGGAACTACTAAGTTATTTAAACTTGATGGCGCTGATTACAGTATGGATAACGTTTCTAAGTCAGGAAACTACTCTGGAGTATCTAGATGGAACTTTGTCCAGTTTGGAAATACAGTTTTAGCAGCAAATGATATTAATAAACTGCAATATTTTACAATTGGGTCGTCATCAACATTTAATGATGCTGCTGCAAGTGCTCCAATATCAAAGTATGTGACAGTTGTTCGTGATTTTGTTGTATGCGCAAACTTAGATAGCGGAAGCAATGCATCAACGGTTCAGTGGAGCGATATTAATGACTTCACTGATTGGACTGCTGGTGGCGCAAGCCAAAGCGATAGCCAAACAATCCCAGATGGCGGCAACATAACTGGGCTATCTGGTGGAGAATTTGGTCTTGTATTCCTACAAAGAGCTATCGTGCGTATGTCTTACATTGGCTCACCATATTTCTTCCAGTTCGACACAATATCACGCAGTTTAGGATGTCTAGAAGGCAACTCTATTGCCCAGCATGGTGGAGTTACATACTTCCTAGCAGAAGATGGATTCTATGCTTGTGATGGCAATACTGTAAGCCCAATAGGGACTGAAAAGGTAGACAGATATTTCTTCAAAAATGCTGACCCATCTAATCTAAGTACAATGTCTGCTACTATCGATCCATTCAGAAAACTGGTAATTTGGAATTACAAAGACGTTTTTGCTCAAAGAAAACTTATCATCTATAACTGGCAGACAAAACGCTGGACAAACTGTAGCACTGATACAGACTATGTTTCTTCTATTGTATCTACTGGTCAGACTCTAGAGGGTTTAGATTTACCTTATGAGATTAATGCAAGCACTATGGTAACTGGTCAACAATACTCAATTACTGATTTAGGGTCTGGAGTTAATTGGACATCTATGGGCGCTGCAACCGCTGTTGTAGGCGCTAGATTCACAAAAAACTCAACTGCATACTCAGGAACTGGTGGAAAGGTGATTGATTTAGCTGCAGCAAGCGCTGCTGGATACACTCTAGAGACAATGACAACATCTTTAGACAGTCAGTTGTACACAGGTGGCAAATTCTTGTTATCAGCAACTCGTGGCAACAAGATTGTTACGTTTACTGGTGCTAGTTCTTCAGCTAGGATTGATACTGGGTATATTGGAAGCCAATATAACTCTACTGTTACATTAGCAAGACCAATTGTAGACAATGGATCTGCTCAAGTTGCAATTTTATCTGTTAATTTGCTATCAGAAGTCAAGGACTTTGGCGCATATACTAGCGCAAACAGTGAAAATAGAGTACCATTGAGAAGCAACGGCAAGTATCACAAGTTATCCATCAAGCCAACTGGTGCTTCATGGTCAAATGCGCTTGCTATAGAGATAGATATTATGCCACAGGGCGTTAGATAATGACTGTAGTTAACCAGCAGTATCGTAAATTAAATAAATCAGGCGCTTCTACTCGTGAAATAGCAGAAGTGGTGAATAATTTAGTTGATGGAAAGTCAAACAATACTGGCTACTTTTCAACTACAGCAAGTACAACACAGACAACTATATATAACGAAAGAATTGGTGCTGACTCTGCAATTATATTCACCCCAATGAATGATAAAGCTGCGTCTGAAATGGCTAAGTTGTGGATTGGAACAAGGACTCAAGGGCAAGCAGTAATAAATCATGACTCAAATGCCCATGTTTGTGATTTTATGTACATAATTGTTGGATAATGGAATTCATTTATATACCGCCTAGCAATCTAAGAGACGAATGGAATTGGGTTCGTGAAGGTTTAGAGGCAGTAAGAAAAAAAGGTCATGATAGCTGGCTTCCAGAAGACATCTACTGTGACTGTTTTGAACAGCGAGCAATGCTTTGGATAACAACAGAAAAATCTGGGTTCATGGTATTGCAGCCTACAGGTGATTCAATGCACTTATGGGCAGCTTGGCTAAAGTCTAGTGATCAAGAAGACTTAAATAAAGGTCTTCAATCAGCGATAGAGATAGCTAAAAGAGGAAATTGTAAAAGGTTAACGTTTACATCAAATCGGAGAGGATGGGAACATCGTGCAAAAAATTTAGGATTTAGACCCACAATGTGGGAAATAAAGATAGGGGAATAATATGTTTAAGATTTTCAGCCCACTTTGGTTAGCTTCAAACTTCTTCACATTTTGGGGTGGTGGTGGCGGTGGTGGCAAGTCTACTACTACACAAGGCATTGATCCTGCAATTAAGCCATATATAACATATGGTTTAGGTGAGGCTCAAAGACTTTATCAGTCTGCAACGCCACAATACTATTCTGGTCAAACATATGTATCCCCATCTAGTCAAACAACTCAGGCGCTAAACCTAGCAGAACAAAGAGCGCTATCTGGCTCTCCACTGCTGCGCACTGCACAACAGCAACAACAAGACGTTGTTAGCGGTGCATACCTAAGAAACAATCCATACTTTGAATCAGCTTTGCGTGGCGCTTCACAAGCTGCTACTCAGAACTACATGGATGCCATCAAGACAGCAACTTCTGGCGCTTCTGCTGCTGGTCGTTATGGATCAAACGTGATGGCTGATCAACAAAATCGTGCAGCAACAGCTTTAGCTAATACACTTGCTAACAAGTATGGTGACTTGGCATATCAAAACTATGCTGGTGAGCGTGCCATGCAAGAACGTGCTGCTCTTAATGCCCCAGCTATGGCTGCTGCTGATTACAGCGACATCAACCAGCTTCTACAAGTTGGTCAAGCAGGTGAAGATTATCAACAACGTGCTCTTGAGGCTGATATCCAGCGCTTTAACTTCGAGCAAAATCTTCCATACGCAAAACTTCAAAACTTCTTGGGTGCTGCTTATGGTGCACCAAGTGGCACAGTTACTCAGACACAAAGTCAAGGTGGCAAGATTGTTTGTACAATGATGAATGAAGAGTATGGGTTCGGTAGCTTCCGCAATAAGATTTGGCTTGCACACTCTGCTTCAATGCCAAATGCTAAGGTATACGAAAAAGGCTACCACACTATGTTCTTGCCATTAATCGCTTTCGCTAAACGCAAAGGTGCTATTAATCGTGCTGTTAAAAGCACTCTTGAGCATATTGCTCGTCATCGTACAGCCGACATTTGGAAGCAAAGACATGGCAAGCGTGATGCACTAGGTGCTATCTATCGATTCATCCTTGAGCCTATATGTTATGTAGTAGGCAAGGTGAAAGGGGCTTAATATGGGAATGCCAACACTTATAGGTGCAGGTGTAGGTGCTTTAGGATCTGCATTAACAGGAAATAGCCCATTTAAAGGTGCATTGATTGGAGGTTCTTTAGGAACTGGATATGGTGGAATAAAAAGCCTAATAGACGGTGGGTCATTTATGTCTGGAGCTTTTCCATTTATGGCAGAAACGGCAAAACCTGTATCTACATCTCTTATTGCTCAAGGTGGTGGCGCTACATTGCCAGCATATTTGCCAGAGGCTGGTATTAATATGTCAACTGGCGCATTAGTTAACCCAGCAAGCATGACTGCAACAGCATCTGAGTTTGCACCTGCAATGCTTTCAACAGCTCCGTCAATTGGTGGATTAACTGCTGCATCAACATCAGTGCCAATGTTACAACAGCTTGGCTATACATGGGATGAAATAAAATCCATGTTGCCAGAGATGAGTTCTCAAAATGTAGGTAATGTTATTGGTGGGCTAAATGTTGCTCGTCAATACACGGCAAGACCTATTGTTCAAGCTCCTGCAGGTGGAGTAAGTCGTGGAAATCCTCCTCAAGGAACATCGGTTCAAGAATTAATTGCTCAGATGAGACCACAAGAGCGTAAACGTATATCTTTATTAGTGGGGTAAGTTATGGCAAGTTTATTAGATAACGTATTAAGTTTTGGCGCTACTCCTCCACAGTATCTAGAAGGCTTAGTTGGTCAGCAAGGTTTAGAAGACCTGCGTGGAAAAGCGATGACAACTGGGTTATTCAATGCCTTAGTTGGATATCTTGCCACTCCAAAGAATCGTAACTTAGGTTTAGGCACTATTCTAGGCAATACTTTGATAGCTGGTCAGCAAGGCGCTCAAGGCGTTTATGACCAAGCAACTCAAGACTATATGACGCAACAAAAACTAGATGAGATGAGACGTGCAAAAGAGATGCAAGCTAGACGTGATGCGTTTGTTGCAAATATCGGTCAGCCAAATGCAACTCGTGATGTAGTTACACAAAGCATGGTACAAGAGCCAGTAGCTCCACAAGAAGGTGCTGTAGCTCCTACATTCCAAACAAAATTGCCTGAGCCAACAGTCACTCAAGAACAATACTTTGATCCTAACGTGATGATGCAACAAGCGCTGCAATCTGGTGCTATTGACCTAAAAGACTATTTAACGCTATCACAAAAGCAAAAGCTAGGCACTAAACTATTATCTACAAAAGATATTGAGGCTTTGAATGCTCAAGGTTTTGCATTGCCTACTGATCGTGGTCAAAAATATCAGCAAGATGTAGCTACAGGAAAGATTGACCTTGTACAAGGCACTCTAGCTCCAGAAAAGCCAAACTTTAGAGTTGGCGATATTCAAGAATTTGAGAATGCTGGCAAAAAAGTTACTCGTGAATATCAGCCTGACGGCACATGGAAAATTATTGCAACTAACGCAATCAAATCTGGTACTGGTGAAGAGGTAGTTGACTACCTTACCCCACAGGCACAATTAGGTTTAGCTAAGGTTTACCTACAAACAGGTGTTATGCCTCCAATTGGCAGTGGTAAAAATGCTGCACTCACTCGTGCAAACATTTATAACATGGTATTCCAGTTGCAAAAAGGCAAAATGACTGACGATCAAATTGTTGCAAGCATTGTAGGTAATAAACAAAATCGTGCAGCAGAGCAACAAACACTTAAATCATTCTCTGGTGGCATTGAAGGTCGGGCAGTTCGCTCAATGAATACTGCTACAGACCACTTATTCACTCTTGAAGAGGCTGGTCAGGCACTTAATAATGGAGATATTCGTGCATTCAATGCTATATCCAATAGAATCCAAAAAGAAATTGGTGTCCCAGCTCCAACTACGTTTGATGCAGTTAAAAAGATTGTTGCTGGTGAAATTGTTAAGGCTACAACAGGATCTGGTGGCGCACTTGCTGATCGTGAAGAGGTTCAACAATCTATTCTGTCAGCAAATTCTCCAGCACAGTTGCTAGATGCTATTGATAAATACAAAAAACTAATGGCTGGTCAGTTGCAAAGTCTAGAATTGCAGTTTATTACTGGTACAAATCGTGGATCAAAAGAATTTAGACAGAGATTGAGTCAAAGAACTCAGTCATTGTTGCCTCCACCTGTAGATACAGATGAGGCTTCACCAGCTCCATCAACAAATGTTGCTCCACAGCCAACTGTGCAGACAAACTTGCCTCCAACAAGCACAAATCCTAATGAAAAAGGATGGGTATTGAAGGTTGATAAGAATGGAGTAAAGGCTTATGTCAATCCAAGCAATCCGAAGCAATATAGAATTGTTGCAGAATAGGAATATATATGGCTGATAAAAAACTAACGTTTGATTCAGGCAGCGCAAGTCTTGTATATCAAGCAGCGCCAGTTGCTGATACTGGATTTGACTTTACAAACGCTGTTGATATTGACCCACAGACAATGAGACCATTTGATCCTGAGATTCCAACGGCTATGGCAAGACAAAAGTCTGCTGAAGCTCAACGTCAATACAATCTAGCTAACCCACAGTCTACAACAAGCAAAGTAATGGAGACTATTGGTGATTTGTATGATAAAAGCAAACTGGCTGGGTTAGCTCCAGAAGTCAATCCATTGATGGGTGCATTCAACACATCTGCTGCTGCAACTATGGCTACATCAGCTCCAGTACGAGCTGTTTCTAACGTTGTTTCTAAGGCTGGAAACAGCTCGTACTGGAGCAGA
>Ga0255182_1000336_pt1 | contig 34978 bp, 24 predicted proteins | sample Atl_UVDOM_RepA_8_FD_188420 | JGI IMG/M metagenome (GOLD analysis project Ga0255182, IMG submission 188420) | Freshwater microbial communities from Altamaha River, Georgia, United States - Atl_UVDOM_RepA_8d | ecosystem: Environmental > Aquatic > Freshwater > River | place: USA: Georgia...
CTTCACGGCCGACGGCGTCGGCAAGGCGGTGGCCAACCGGACGGCCCAGTGCCTGCTCACCTGCCCGACGGCGAGCGTCTTCGACGGCCTCCCCGCCGGCGAGGAGCGGCGGCCGCTCGGCGGCCACGTGCGCTTCTTCGGGGACGGCTTCGAGAAGACGAAGGTCGTGGATGGCAGGCGGATCTGGCGCGTTCCTGTGATGGACGGGGAGTTTCTCGTCGAGGAATCGATCGGTATCGAGAAAGGCGTGGGCGGCGGGAATGTGATTCTGCAGGGGCGGTCGCTCGACGCCACGCTCGCAGCGGCCCGTCGCGCGGTTGCGGCGATCGCCGTCATGCCGGGCACGATCACGCCATTCCCCGGCGGGGTCGTCCGCTCGGGCAGCAAGGTCGGCTCGCGGTACGAGGCGCTGCGGGCCTCGACGAACGAAGCATTCTGCCCGTCGCTCGTCGGCCGGGTGGAGACGGGCCTCCTGGAAGGAGCGACCTGCGCCCTCGAGATCGTGATCGACGGCGTGGACGAGGCCGCCGTGGCGGCCGCTCTTGCCGCGGCCGTCCAGGCGGCGGTCGGGCCCGACCTCGTCGCCATCTCCGCCGGCAACTACGGCGGCAAGCTGGGGAAGTTTCACTTCCACCTTCACCAGATTCTCTCGGCCTCCTGAACCACGACACTCCTGCAAATGGGCTTTCGCGCGGGCGGCCGCGTGTGGTACTCCCCGGGCCAAGCCCCCGGGGATCCACCGATGCAAGATGCCGAACGCCCCTCGCGCCAAGAACTCGTCGTGCCGCAGCGACAGTCGAGCCTGCCGCTCATGCTCGGTGCCCTGCTCTGCGCCGGCACCGGCTTCGGGCTGGTCTGGGCCCTCGGGCTGGGACGGGGGCCCCGGCCGCAGGAAACCGCCGCAGCCGTCGCCGACGACGCGCCGGTGGTGGAGCTTCCGCCGACTGCGGCCGGACCGCGGCAAGCATCCATCGACAGCGGCCCCGGCTGGGAAGGCGACGCGCGGCCGCCCGACGAGCCCGGCCGCTTCCCCCGTCCGCCACACGACCTCGATCAGCCCCGGGCGATGCAGGAGAGTGGCTGGCGACCTCCATCCGCCGACAGTCCCGTCGATGACCGCTACCCCACGCGGCCGGCGGCGCTCGAATCCCCAGAGCCGTTCGCGCCTCGGCCGCCGTCGGCCCCGGTCGAATCGGGTTCTCGGTTCGCACCGCCGCGGCGCTTCCCCGGCGCCGACATCGCCGTCGTGAGCATGGCGGCCACGGAGCCGGGCGACGAGGCAGCCGCCGCGGAGCCGGAGCCGCCCGTTCCCGCCGACTCGGCGACGGCAGCGGAGACGGCTGCCGAGGATGGCCTGCCGCCACCGTCGCCGGCAGCGTCGGAATCCGATCCGGCCCCGGTCGCGTCCGCCAGCGACGCGACGGCCCCGCGGCCCGGCGTGCCCGAGGACGCCCCCCAGCCGACCCCGGAACCGCAGCAGTCTTCCGATCCGGCGCCGACATCCGCCGATCTGCCTCCGACGGCGGTCGCCCCGGCGTCGCCGTTTGCGGCCGCCCCGCCACCGCTGCCCGCGGCGCCACTGCCGCCCGTGGCTCCGAGTGCGACCGGGGATCCCGCGCCGCGCGGCTTTGCGGCGATCGACACCGCTCCTCCATCCGGCTTTCGCCCCGCTCCGGCAGCCGCCCCCACGGCCCCGGCACCCCCCGCACCGACGGCGACGATCCGGGCGTCGGCGGCGAACCCGTTCGCCACCGCACCGCCGATGGGCCCGCCCCCGGGCATGATCGCACCGGCCGTACCGGCGGCCCCGGGGCCACCGGGTGGCACGCCCGGCGCGACGCGCGGACCAGCCGACGCCGCCGGGCAAGGCCGCCCCGGGCCGATGCACCTCGAAGGCCTGCAGACACCGCAACTCGCCGTGGAAAAGCGCGGACCGCGGGAGATCCAGGTGGGCAAGACGGCCCGCTACGAAATCTTCGTCCGCAACGTCGGCAGTGCGCCGGCGCACGATGTCCTGCTGCGGGATGCAGTGCCCTATGGCACCACGCTCGTCGCGACGACACCACCGGCCAGCCCCACCGGCCCGGGCAGTTCCGCAGGCGGCGCACCGGCGGAGCTGGCCTGGTCGCTCGGCACGCTCCCGCCCGGAGCGGACGCCCGTGTCTCGGTGGAAGTGATGCCACAGATCGAAGGGGAGATCGGCAGCGTCGCGAGCGTGAGCTTCCGCACCGATGCCACCGTCCGCTCGCGGGCGACGAAGCCCGCCTTGCGGCTGGAGGCGAGCGAGACACGGCCGGTCCGCATCGGAGGCGACATCAAGGTCGCGCTCAAGGTCAGCAACCCGGGGACGGGCGTGGCGACCGGCGTGGTGATCGAGGGCGTCCTGCCGGAAGGAGTCACCCACTCGGCCGGGCACGAGCTCGAGTTCGACGTCGGACAGCTCAAACCGGGTGAATCGCGGACGATCGACCTGGTGCTCGGTTCGCGCGGACCGGGCGTCCACACGGCCCGCTTCGCCGCACGGGCCGACGGGCAACTCGAATCCGACCAGCCCGTGCGTCTCGAGGTCACCGCGCCGACGCTCGAGCTGACGGCCGAGATGCCCTCGCGCCGCTACCTGCAGCGGCCCGCCACCTGCACGCTCTCGATGATCAATGCCGGCACCGCCCCCGCCCGGGCGGTCGAACTCGTGGTGCAGCTGCCCCCGGGGATGAAGTTCGTCCGCGCCAACCATGCCGGGTGGTACGAGGAGCGGTCGCATCGCGTCCTCTGGAGTCTCGAGGAGCTGCCGCCCGCCGAGGTCGGTGCCGTGGAGATGGTGCTGATGCCGGTGGACCTCGGCCCTCAGAAGATCGTGGCCGCGGCACGAAGCGCCGATGGCCCGTCGGCCCAGGCCGCCCATACCGTCGAGGTGGAGGGTCTGGCGGCGCTCGCCTTCGAGGTGACCGACAGCGAGGACCCGATCGAGGTCGGCGGACTCACGGAATACGTCGTCCGCGTCGGCAATCAGGGAACCAAGGCCGCCAGCGGCGTGCGGCTGACGGCGACGCTCCTCGGCGAGCTCGAGCCGGTGGAAGCGAAGGGTCCGGGCGGCCATCGCATCGACAATCTCTCGGTCGTGTTCGAGCCGCTCGCGAAGCTCGCGCCGTCGGAGGAGGCGATCTATCGGGTGCGTGTCCGGGGCCGTCGCGAGGGCGACCAGCGGATGCAGGTCCAGGTGGTGAGCGACGATCATCCGGCGCCGATCACGAAGGAAGAGCTGACCCGCGTCTACGCCGACCGCTGACGCGGCCCTCCCTCCGCCCTTGTATCACGCCCGGAGGGTCGCGCCGCAGCGGCGGCCGCACTCTTCCACCACGCGATCCACCGCCTGCTTCGCCTCGGCGCCCGAGAGCGTGCCCGCGGCGCTCCGCAAACGGAGCGCGACGACGAAACTCTTCTTGCCCGCCCCGAGCCGGTCGGCGTCGGTCCAGACCTGCTCCAGACGGCAGTCTTCCAGGAGCGCGCCCGCGCCGGTGCGGATCGCGGCGGCGACGTCGCCCCACGGCACGGTCTCGCCGACGACCAGGTTGACGTCGCGATCGATCGCCGGAAAGTCGCTCGGCCGCTCGAGCTTCCGTTCCACGTCGGCCCAGGCTTCGAGCCTGTCGAGCCGCAGCTCCGCCGCCACCACCGGGCCCTTGAGCCCGAACCGCTCGAGCACGTCCGCGGCCACTTCGCCGACGACGCCGATCCGCTCCCCGGCGGACGAGCCCGCGACGAGCACCACCTCTGCGGCACGGCCGGGGGCGAAGAGATCGAGCGTCACGGGGCGGAACGTCGCCGCCGCGGAGGACGGCGCGAGCCCCAACCGCACGAGCACCGCCTCGAGCAGGCCTTTGCCGCGGGCGAACGCGCCGCCGATCACGAAGGCCGCCAGCAGCGGCTCCTCGATGGGTGTCGCGGCGGGCGTGCCCGCGGGCCGCGCGAGATACGCGCGAGCCGTCTCGAAGAGGTCGGGCGTGTCGGCGCCGACGGCCAGGTTCCCGGCGCGGGCCTCGAGCAGGCTCGGCAGCAGCGTGCGGCGGAGGCGATCGGCCCCACGGACGAGCGGCGGCTGACAGACGAGCGGCGGCGCCGCGGACCACGGGCTCGCCGTCTCCTCGAGCGGCTGCCCGACAACGCTCCTCGTCATCGCCTCGCAGAGCCCCTGGGCCACGAGCACCTCGGAGCACCGTCGCAGCGTGCGGCCGCGGGGCGATTCCGGCACGGTCCGGGTGGCGATCGGCACGTTCTCGGGCACCCGGTCGTAGCCCTCGATCCGGGCGATCTCCTCGACGAGATCGATCTCCCGCCAGCAGTCGCGCCGCCACGAGGGGGACCGCCAGCGGCTCGTCGTCGCATCGGCGGCCTGCGCCTCGAAGCCGAGCCCGCTGAGGATCTCGCGCTGCCGCTCCGCGGACACCTCGATGCCGAGCACCTCTCCGACCCGCGCGTGCCGCAGCACGATGGTCGCCCCGCCGGCGGCGAGTTGGCCTGCCGTGACGGCTCCCCGCAGCACCCGACCCCCGGCCAGTTCCTCGATCAGGGCCGCAGCGCGGCGGCTGGCGTAGTCCACAGCCGCCGGATCGGGGCCGCGCTCGAAGCGATAGGAGGATGGGCTGGCCAGCACGAGCCCGCGGGCGGCGGCACGGACGGCGAGCGGCGCGAACTGCGCCGATTCGAGGAGCACGTCGCTCGTGGCGGCCGAGATCTCGCTGCCGGCCCCGCCCATCACGCCCGCCAGGGCGACGGGGCCGACCGCATCCGCGATCACCCCCATGCCGGCGGCGAGCGCGTAGTCCTTGTGGTTGATGGCCGTGAACAGCTCGCCGGGGATCGCCTGCCGCACCACGATCCGGCCGCCGCGGATGGCGGCCATGTCGAAGGCATGCAACGGCTGCCCGCACTCGAGCATGACGTAGTTGGTGACGTCGACGACGTTGTTCACGCTGGCCACGCCGACGGTCGCAAGGCGGTCGACGAGCCACCGCGGGCTCGGCCCCACCTTCACGCCCCGGATCACCCGCGCGGTGTAGTGCGGGCAGACCTCGGGGGCGACGATCTCCACCGTGATCGCGTCGGCGGCCGATTCATCGGCCTCGCGCGGTCGCGGGTCGGGCACCCGCAGCGGGCGGTCGAAGAGCACGGCGACCTCGCGGGCCACGCCGATGTGGCCGAGGCAATCGGGACGGTTGCTCGTCACTTCGATCTCGACGGCCGTGTCCTCGCCGACCCGCCGTGTCGACTCGTGATTGAGTCCGGAGAGGAGCAACCGCTCGACCAGGGCTGCGGTCGACTCGGGCAGGCTCACGTATTCGGAGAGCCAGGTGGTGGAGATGATCATCGGCTGCGGGCTCCGGGATGCCGGGCACTCGAGACACGCACGTCGGGACGGTCCGTCAGAACTGCCTCAGGAAGCGGACGTCGTTGCGGTAGAAGTCGCGGATGTCGGCGACGCCGTACCGGCGGGCGGCGATCCGCTCCACGCCCAGCCCGAACGCGAATCCGGAGAACTCGTCGGGGTCGTATCCCACCGCCGCGAGCACCGCGGGATCGACCATGCCGGCACCGCCCATCTCGATCCAGCGGCCGCCCCATTCCATGTCGAACTCGACGCTCGGCTCGGTGAACGGGAAGAACGACGGCCGGAAGCGCACGTGGACGTCGCCGCCGAGGAAGCTCGAGGCCAACTGGCGGAGCACGCTCTTGAGATGCGCCATGGTCGTGCCGCGCTCGACGAGCAGCCCTTCGACCTGGTGAAACATCGGATAGTGGGTGGCATCGGCCGTGTCGGGCCGGTAGACGCGGCCGAGCGAGACGATCCGCAGGGGAGGTCGGCGGGCCTCCATGACGCGGATCTGCACGGTGCTCGTCTGCGAGCGGAGCAGCAGCGGATCGGCGCCCCGCGCCACGGCGAGGTAGAAATTGTCGAGCGGATCGCGGGCCGGATGCTCGGCGGGGATCGCCAGCGCCTCGAAGTTGTGCCACTGATCCTCGACCTCGGGGCCGTCGGCGATCTCGAAGCCCAGCCGGGCCATGATCTCCTGCACCTGCCGGATCGTCTGCGTGATCGGATGGACGTGCCCCAACCGCACGGGGTCGCCCGGCAACGTGACGTCGATGGCGCGGGCATCGGCGGCGGCCCGGCGGCCACAGCCGAGCCGTTCGTGCGCCGTGGCGAACAGGGACGTGACGGCGGCCTTGGCCTCGTTGAAATGCCGCCCGCCCGCCGGCTTGTCGGCAGTCGCAAGGCCGCCAAGAAGCTTCTGGATGTCCTTGAGACGCCCGCTCCGCGCGCCGAGAAACTCGACCCGGGCCTGCTCCAGGCCGGCACTATCGACCACCACGCCCAGGGCCGCCTCCGCCGCGGCGCGAAAGGAAACCAGTTCGGCGATGAAGGCCTCGATCGCCACCGCGTGTCCGGCAGGATTGGCGGCAGCGCCCCGCGGGCCGACGGGGGCCGCGTCGTCTCGACCAGTGGGCGTGGTCACGGCACTACGCGACCGCAGCCGGCTCCGGCAAGCCGAGGCCCTTGCGCACTGCGGCGACGACCGCATCAAACCCGGTCGGGTCGAGCACCGCCATCTCGGACAGCGTCCGGCGATCGAGTTCGGAGCCGATCTTCTCGAGGCCGGCGATGAACTGGCTGTACCGGAGGCCGCGCTCGCGGCAGGCGGCGTTCAGGCGGACGATCCACAGCCGGCGGAAATCACGCTTCTTGCGGCGCCGATCGCGGCGGGCGTAGACGCCGGCGCGGATGATCGATTCCTTGGCCGTGCGGAGCAGCCGGCGACGGCCACCCACCGAGCCCTTCACCCGCTTGAAGAGCCGCTTTTTGGCACGGAGGCGGGGGACGACGTTCTTTGTGCGCATGGTTCTTCGCTGCCTTTCGAGTCCCTTACTGTCGCTGTTTTGCGGTGGATTTCAAGGGGCGAAATCCCGTGACCGCTTCGGAGGCGGAACGGACCGCCAGCCCGACACGGATCACGCCGATCAGTAGCTGTAGCCCCCGAGCATCTCCACGATCTTGGCCGTTTCGGGGACGGCCAGCACGCCGGTGCCACGCAGGTTGCGCTTCCGCTTGCTGGTCAGCCGCACCTGCAGATGGCTGGTCCCGGCACGACGGTGCTTGACCTTTCCGCGGGCGGTGACCCGGAAACGCTTCTTGACGCCCTTGTGAGTCTTCTGCTTCGGCATGTCGGCTGGCTCCTGTTCGAGTGATCCGCGAGGAATGAACTGTTGGGTACGGAAGGACGTGCGCCGGACGGCTGGCTTACTTCGGCGACAGCGTGCAGACGAGCCGACGGCCCATCTGCTGGGGTGGGGCCTCGACTTTTCCGACGGGGTCGAGTTGTTCGATGATCTGCCGCATAACCCGCTGTCCTTCGTCGATGTGCGCCAGTTCGCGGCCTCGGAACACGACCGAGACGACGACCTTGTCTTTATGCTGCAGGAAACCTTTGGCTTGGTTGACCTTGAACTCGATGTCGTGCTCGCCCGTCTTGGGACGCAGGCGGATTTCCTTGATCTTCGTCTGGTGGACGTGCGTGCGGTGAAGCTTCTTCTTCTGCTGGTACTTGAACTTGCCGAAATCCATGATTCGGCAGACGGGCGGCTTCTCGTTCGGCGCCACCTCGACCAGGTCGAGGCCCGCGTCACGGGCGCGGCCCATCGCCTCGTCCGTCGGGATGATGCCGAGTTGGCTGCCGTCCTCGGCGATCACCCGAATGGGAGAGATGCGAATCTGTTCGTTGATGCGATGCTGCTTCTCGATGGCTCACGCCTCCCGGACTCGGATGCGGATGGGATCCGCCGGCCGTGAGGGCGGCGACCATCCCTGCAGGGCGCCTGTGTGACAGACACCGGCGCGGGGGACGTCGGCGACGCTCCCTCTCGGCACTCCCGGCGTCAGACGGCGAACGGGCGATTCGCCGGGCGATCCCCGGGAAATCGCATACTATTCCAAGCCGCAGGGGGCAGCGTCAACAGGCCTTCGGGAATTCCGGCCAATCCGCCCGCCGGACGTCCTCACCGCCGCGGCCCCACCCCGCCGTCCGGGAGGGCGGCTGTGCCCCCCTCCGGACCGCCTCCGGCCTCACCCGCGAGCAGCCGAAGCCCCTCGACGAGGTTTCGGTCGGCGTCGCCAAACCGCTGCCGGAGGGGGGCTTCGCACATGAACGTCACGCCGGCCCTCCCCCCGGCCCCGGCGATCACGTAGTGCATCCAGCGAAAGGACAGCCCCCCTGCCGTTCCGGCAGCCTCCACGCGAACGACCCGCGCCCCGTCCTCCCGCACGCTCTCGTCGGCGGACTCGATTCGCGAGATCTGCCCCGCGAGCGTCCGCTCGAAGTCGCGACGGACGTCATCGACAGCGGGGGGCTCCGCGGCGCTCTTCCCGGGAAGGCACATGATCGAGCACTGGCCGACGAGCGCCCCGTGATCCACGAACCGCAGCACGAGCCCATGCGGCCCGTCCTCCACCCGCTTCCAGCGGGCGTCATGCACGAGATCGAACCGACCGGCGGGATCGCGATGCCAGAGCCTGCCGGGCGCACCGGGGCCGCGGCGGCGTCCGGCCGTCGCGGCCGTCTCCTGAGGAGCGCGTGATTCGTCGACGGCGACAGGGAGGCCCCCCCGGGCCACCACCAACCGGGCCTCGACGTCGAATCCCGGAGCCACATGGCTCGGCTGGCGTCGCTCCCGGACGACGACGGCGACTTGTGACACGGGACCCCGCGACATGTATGCCGCGGCCTGGGTAGCGGCGCCTTCATTCTCGCCGCGCGGTTCCGTCTCGAAGGGCGCCGCGTAGGTTCCCTCGACCGTGACATGGGTCGGCACGCCGTCGACGGCCCCATCGACGATGCCTTCGATGACAACACGCGCGCGGCCCGCTGCGACCTCGACGATCCGGGCCGTCAGGCCGCCGGACTCGACCGTGTCGATTGCCAGCAGACCGGCGGTGAGGTCGGCGGGCACGTCCCACCGCTCCTCGAGTCGCACGGCGACCGTCGGCAGCAGTTCGTCGATCAGCAGCGAATCGAACGGCGTCTCGAGCAGGTCCGCCTCGTCGCAGGACAAGAAGCCGGTTTCGAGATACGCCGCAGCGGTCGTGCCCCGGCGGGCAACGCGGAGCCGCCGCGCGTCGGAGGAGAGCGTGGTACGCGTCTTCCGACCGGCCAGTTCGAGCGCGGCCGTCGCGTCACGATACTCGCGGCGAGCGTCGCCCCCGGCGGTGCCGGGATGCTCGTCGAAATCGAAGCGGGCGCTCATGGCCACGGGCGCGCGGACGGTCGCCTCGTCGCCCCCGGGAGCGACGAACAGTTCACCGGTGACATCGAGCCGGACGCGCACCCTCCGGCCCGAGGCTCCTGCCCCCCGCGCCGTGGCATCGGGGTCGAGCGGATTCGGGGATCCCGCCGCCACGGCGGGCGCGTCGCTACCGACCTCCGCGCCCGTGGGCGAGTCCGACGTCTCGACCTCCTCGGGACCGGAGACCGGCTCCACGGCTGCATCCGCTGCGGACGGGGCCGCGGACTCGTCCTGGCCGGCCGGTTCCGGTTCGTCTGGCTGTCCGGGCAGTTCCGGGGCGACGCCCTCACCGTCGGCGAAGGCCAAGCGGTGGCTCGGTGGCGGACCGATCAGGCTCAGGCCGACGACGACCGCCAGTCCCAGGATTCTCCTGCGCGCACGCATAGACGCCTCCCCAAAAACTCCCCTCGGTCCGGCTCGCACAGCCGGGGCAGTGAGAATGGTCGGCGTTTATCGCGATCGACCACGGGAAAAAAGGCGGCGACGCACCGGGTCGCCCGGCGGGCGTCGTGGTCGCAAGCGACAGGCCTGCCCGCACCAAGTGTCCAGGCAGCACAAAACCCCTATTTTACGCGATGAAATCGCTTTCTTCCGGCGGCCCGCGAGACGGCCGAAAACCGCGTTGTCGAGCCGGAAGCCATTTGCTTTCAAGGGCTTGCGGCAGCCGCCGCGGGGCAGAGGTCCTGCCGGCTGGCGCGGGCAACACGAAAACCCTCAAGAAATGCTGGCGCGCTTGAACCGCCCGGAGACGATCGCCGTATAACTAGCACGCCCTCGCCTGGCGGCCCGCGGGTTATGGATGACCCGGGAACCGCCCCGACGCACATGGTTGTGCGGCGGTTGCAAGCGAGGTCGCCCCAGGAGGCATCGCGGGGAGCCGCAGCGGTCGATTCGAGCGGCCGAGTTTTGCGGCCGCCGACGCGACGACGGGGCAGCTTCGCGATTCGCCTCGACTTTCGAGCATCCGGCATGGACTGCCGGCTTTGGAGGCACCTGACATGCGATCGAACTTCGACGGCTCTCAGTTCCAGGAACCACGTCCCGAAGGCGTGCGTCTCGGTCAGCCACAGGCCGATGCACCGCGGGTGCACCTGTTCCTCCATCAGGACGGCACGCTCCGCGCAGCCGAGGGCCTGCCCCACGACACCCTGCAGGACGGGCTGAAGGGAGACGACGCCGACGTCGGGGTGGCTGCCGGCGACGAAGTGCTCTCGATCGAGGACTTGGCCGCCAGATTCAACGTCTCGACCAAGACGATCTCCCGGTGGCGCGAGCACGGTCTCGTGGCCGAGCGGCACCTCGTCGGCGGTCGACGCCGAGTCGGTTTCCTGGCCAGCGCCGTCGAGAAGTTCATCCGGGACAATCCGCTACGGATCGAGCGGGGCAGCCGTTTTAGTCAACTCTCGGGGCAGGAGCACGACCGGATCATCGCCTGGGCGCGGCGGCTGGCCGCGGCCGGCGCCTGCCCGGCCGACGTGCACCGCCGGATCGCGAGCCGTCTCAATCGGAGCGTCGAGACGATCCGCTACACCATCAAACGGCACGACCAGGAGCATCCGGCCGAGGCCATCTTCCCGGTCGCCGACGGCCGGCTGCGTCCCGAGAGCTGCGAGCGGATCTACCACCACTACCAGTCAGGCGAGACGGTCGAGTCGATCGCCAGGAGATACCACCGCTCCAAGGCGAGCATCTACCGGGTGATCCAGGCGCAACGGGCTGAGCAGATCATGCACCTGCCGCTCGACTACATTCCCAACGCGCTGTTCACCAGGAAAAGCGCCGAGAAGGTCGTCAACCAGCCCTACCCGGGCCTCGACGAGCCTTCCAAGCGCGTCCGTCGACCGTCGGGCCTGCCCGCCTACCTTGCGAGCCTCTACGAGGTGCCGCTGCTCACCCGTGAGCAGGAAGTCTGGCTGTTCCGCAAGTTCAACTACCTCAAGCACAAGGCCGGCGGGCTTCGCGACGCGCTCGACCACGACAAGCCGAATGCCCGGGTCATGGACCAGATCGAGCGGCTGTATGGCGAGATCGTCGAGCTCAAAAACCGCATCGTCCGCGCGAACCTCCGGCTCGTGGTCTCGATCGCGAAGCGGCGCGTGTCGCCAGGCGACGGCTTCTTCGACCTCGTCAGCGACGGCAATATGTCGCTGATCCGGGCTGTCGAGAAGTTCGACTACGCCCGGGGCAACAAGTTCAGCACGTACGCATCGTGGGCGATCATGAAGAACTACGCCCGTACCATCCCCGACGAGCACCGCCACCGCGACCGCTTCCGCTCGGCCGACATGGAATTGCTCCAGGCGGCCACCGACCGCCGGGCGGACGAGTACCAGCAGCGGCTGGCGGAGACCGACCGGCTGAAGCAGGTGGGCAAGTTCCTCGATCGACTCGACCCGCGCGAACAGACGATCATCATCCGGCGATACGGGCTCGACCACGAGCACGAGCCGCAGACGCTGAAGGAAGTGGGCTCGGCCCTGGGCGTGACGAAGGAGCGGGTGCGGCAGATCGAGGCCAAGGCCATGGAGAAGCTCCGCGAGGCCGCCGCCGAGGAGTCGCTCCTGCCGGAGCTCGAGTAGGCCAACGCCGCAGGTCGAGGCCGGGACCGTCCGTGCCCCGAGAGCCGGCGTATGCCGACAAGCGCAGGCTGGAGGCCGAAGCGCCGTCAGCATCCGAGTGAGAGAGGGGCCGGATGCCCCGAGCGAACGTCCGGCGACGGGGCCCGGCCGGCACGTCGTCCAACGGGCACATCTCCAAGACGTGCAGGCTACCGTGCGGCGGGCGCCTGGTGGGCCGCGGGCAACACGCCCTGGCGGGGCTGTGCCGGGCCGGCGGGGCGGCGGCTGCCGGCGCGGGGCTGGGTCGGATCATCCCGAAGTTCGGCGGGCAGCATCGGCGCCGCCGGCACATCCCGGGGGCCGACGGTCTTGCCGGCGGCGACCTGCCCGGGTGCGCCCGACCGCGTCGGCGACTGGCTCGTGCCGGCCAGGAAGTTGTCGATCGTCGCCGACTCCCGGAGGTGGGAGAAGTAACGCGACATCTCGATCCGCTGCTTTTTCTCGTGGATGTCGTCGTAGAGCTCGCTCCGCACCTCGGCGAAGGTGACCTGCGCCGGCTCGGTGAAGCCCTCGCAGAGGATCACCATGAAACGGTCGGCGATCTGCACGACGCCCGAAAGTTCACCGGGTTTGAGGGCGAAGACCTGGCGCTCCAGGGTCGGCTGGCCGCCATGCCGCTGAATCGGCGGCACCTCGCCCCGGAGCGTGCGGCTCGTGGGATCGACCGAGTGCTGCTCGGCAAGGTCGCCGATCCGCTCGGGGGTGGGATTCTGCCGTGCCAGCTGCCAGACCTCCTGCGCCCGTCGCTGGCTGTCCATGACGATCACGCGGCACTTCGCCCGCGGCCCGAAGGTGGCCTCGAACGCCTTGTCCAGATCCTCCTGCGACACCGGAACCTTCCCGACGAGCTGCTTGAGCGCCACCGTCGGCTGCACGACGTCCTCGAGATAGTGTCGCATCGGCACCTTCTCCTCCTTGGTCACACGCTCGAGCCAGGCCGTGATGTCGGGAGTACCGTCGGCCTTGCGGAAGCCCATCGACTCCGCGGCCCGGGCGACCTCGGCATCGACGTCGGCCTGCGTCACGGTGCGTTTCTCCCGGGAGAGCGACTGCTCGAGCAGCCGACGCGTGATGAGGATCTCCAGCACATCCTTGCCGTGCCGCTCCAGGCAGCGCTCGCGGACCTCGGCGATGCTGATCGGTTGGCCGTTGACGCGGGCCGCGACGTCGGGCTGGACGGCGGCCTTCGCGGCGTCGTTCATCACGTTCTCGATGGTCGACGCCTCCTGAAGGCGACGGAAAATCTCGGCCGATGCGGCGCGGCTCTTGCGCTCGCGGAGATCCTCGACGAGCCGTGGCTGCACCTCGGCCGGCGGAACGTCCGCGGCAGGCAGTCGGTCCTCGCACTTGATCACGATGAACTGATCCGCGACCCGCACCACCGGCGAGATCTCACCGGGCTGCAAGGCGAAGGCGACCCGCTCGAAGCCGGCATCGCCGGAGTGACGGCGGATCGGCTGCACCCAGCCATTGGCGCTGGCACTGCCGACGTCGACGGAATGCTGGCGGGCGAGGCCGCCGAAGTCACCGGGGGCGGCCAAGGCGAGGGCCCGCAGCCGCTCCGCCTCCGCCTGCGACCGCGACACGATGATCCGCGCCTTGAGCGCCTCGCCAAACTGGTTCTCGAATGCCTGCTGCACCTCGGCCGGTGTCGGCTCGATCTCCGCATGCGCCAGTTTCCGCAAGGCGATCATCGGCCAGACGATGTCCTCGGCATACTGCTGGGGCGAGATGCCCCGCTCCTGCTCGATCAGACCGATCCATTTTTCGCGTGGCAGGCTGAACCTCTTGGCCATGGCGTCGATTTCGGCGTCGACATCCTGCCTGGTGACCGCGATGCCTTGGTGGCCGCAGGCTTGCGCGATGATCGTGCGATTGACGAGCGCCTCGAGTACGGCGGCGCCGTGCCGGCCGAGGCACTCGGCGGCCAGCTGCGACTGGGCGATCTCGCTGCCGTTTACGAGCGCCATGGGGCGGTCCGCCGGCGTCTCGGGGCTACCGGGCCTGGCAACCGCGGGCCGCTCCGCGACCGGCGGCTTCGCGTCGGCCGCGGGCGATCCGGACACTGCCCGCCAGACGAGGCCTGCCGTGATCACGACCGCCGCTCCACCCAGTTCGCGGGCCAAACCGGGCCGCCGGGCGATCACCCGCGACAGCCAGTCCTGGTATCGTCCCATCACCGTGCCCTCCTTGGCTGCTGATAGCCGCCGGAAATTAGGCCGCATGGCGAAGCGGATCAAGGCGAGAGCGGACTTCGCGACCGGGCGGCACGGCCCGGTCGGGCAAGGCCACGGGCGATCGGCTACCCTTGCCTTCCTCATCCCCGTCGTTTCACTCGCGGCCCGGCCATGCCATCTCCCCAGCCCCCCCAGGGCGACCGCGGTCGCCCAGCCCCCGCAGCCTCCTTGCTGCCGCCGCCCGCCGCCGCGCCGCCCCCGTGCCTCGCGGTGCTCGGGCTTCGCCCCCCGGTGACGCTCGAGGATGTGAAGCAGGCCTATCTCGCCAAGGCGATGACCATGCATCCGGACCGCGGAGGCGATCCCGCGGCCTTCATGCGACTGCAGCAGGCATTCGAGGAAGCGAACGAGTTCGTCCGCCTCAAGGCGGACAGGCTCGAGTGGCTCGCCTCACGGATCGAGGCCTACTCCCAGCAGCAGGAGGTGGTGACCGCGACGATTCATCGGGGCGGCGACGTCCGCATGGAGGAATCCGACGCGCTCACGCGGTCGTTCGGCGAGGACTTCGGTCGCGTGGCCGACAAACTCGTGGCGGTCCGACTGCGCGGGCCCGCGGCCGACGACGTGTTCGCGATCCTGCTCGGCTTCCGGGCCGACTCGCTCCAAGACCTCGCCGAGCTCGACCTCGCCGGGGGGCGGCTCACGGACGAGGGCCTCCTCCAGCTCAAGGGGCTCAAGAACCTCCGGTCGCTCGACCTGCGCGGCACGGCCGTGGGCCGGCTGGCAGCCGAGGCCCCACGCTGGTTCAAACGGCTCGAGTTCCTGGGCCTGCCACCCGGCACGGTCGGCCTGCTCGGCCGCATGACGATGCCACGTCGGGTGCGGCTGGCAATCGGTGTGCGACCCGAATAACCACCCGCGGAAGACGCCATCCGTGCCCTTCATCCACCCGGCAGGTAGACGGGACGCACGGGTTCGCCGCTCACTCCGGAAAGAGCCGCGTCGAGAGATAGCGCTCTCCCAGGTCGGGCAGCACCACGACGATCATCTTGCCCGCGTTCTCCGGCCGTCGCGCCACCTGCAGGGCGCCCCAGGCGGCGGCACCGCAACTGATGCCGCACATCAGCCCCTCGCGCTTCGCCATCTGCCGCGCGGTTTCCATGGCATCCTCGTCGTCCACCTTGATCACCTCGTCGATGATGTCGAGGTTGAGGATGTCCGGGATGAAGCCGGCGCCGATGCCCTGGATGGTATGGCGGCCCGGCTTGATCGGCTCGCCCGCCAGCTTCTGCGAGATCACGGGGCTGTTGGCCGGTTCCACGGCGACCACCTTCAGGCCCGGCTTCTTCGCCTTGAGCGCCTCGCCGCAACCGGTGATCGTGCCGCCGGTGCCGACGCCGCAGACGAGGATGTCGATGCGTCCGTCGGTGTCCTGCCAGATCTCCTCGGCCGTGGTCCGCCGGTGAACCTCGGGATTGGCGGGATTCTTGAACTGCTGTGGCATGAAGAACTGGCTGCCCGACCGACTGATCTCCTCGGCATGCCTGACCGCGCCCGGCATGCCCTCCGCGGCGGGCGTGAGCACGAGTTCGGCACCGAGCGCCTTGAGCATCCGCCGGCGCTCGAGGCTCATGCTCTCGGGCATGGTGACCCGAAGCGTGTAGCCGCGGGCGGCGCAGACGTAGGCCAGGCCGATTCCGGTGTTGCCGCTCGTCGGCTCGATGATGATCGTGTCGGGGCCGACGCGGCCATCGCGTTCCGCCGCGTCGATCATCGCCGCCGCGATGCGATCCTTGACGCTCCAGAGCGGGTTCATGTTTTCGATCTTGCCGACGACGGTCGCCCCGCACCCTTCCGTCACGCGCCGCAGCCGGACCAGGGGCGTCCGTCCGATGCACTGCGTGATGTCGTCACGGATTCCGGCCGGCAGCGTGGAAGCAGTCATCGAAGCACCTCGCAAAGCGTTCCAGATCGAATCTTCACCATGTTTATGGTCGGACTTTTGAAAAGTATTCTCTAGGCACCGGTGGCGTAAAGGCGGACTTTCCCGCGGACGACGACCAGCCGCAGCAGGACTCAGCCGGTCACTGCGGGCGGCCCGTCATGCGTGCTTCAGGCCGACCGCCTCAAGGCAGTCGCTTCACGCGGAGATTCTTGTAGTGCACCTCGCTGCCCGGATCGTGGGCCTGCAGCGCGAAGGTGCCGCTCGAAAGCTTCCGCGTGCCCGTCACCCCATCCGGCTCGACGAACTCGAAGAGCACCTTGCCGTTGACCATCACGGTCACGCTCTTGCCCTTCACGAGCACCTCCTCGGTGAACCACTCGTTGTCTGACGCGGGCGGCACGAAGTTCTTCACGACGTTGTAGATGCTGCCGGTCCGCACGGGATCCTTCTGCGAGTTGTTGACCTGCATCTCGTAGCCCTGCGCCGGCCATCCTTCGGGCTGGAACCTGGTATGGAAGAAGATGCCAGAATTGGCGCTCGGCTTGGTGAGCACGTCGGCCTTGAAGTGGAAGTTCGTGAAATCGGCCGGCTGGGCGGCGTCGGGCCCGACGTAGAAGAGATGGCTTCGCGGGCCGTGGCAGATGATCTCACCGTCCACCACCTTCCAACTGTCGGGGTTTTCGTTCGCCTTCCAACCCGCCAGGCTCTTCCCGTCGAACAGGCTCTCGAAACCAGCCTCTTCGGCCGCCGTTCCCCCCGCCCAGGCGAACATGGCGAAGGCCGCCAGCCAGCCCGCGATCGCCCCGCCACCGAGTCGAACAACTCCCCGCGATCCTGCGTAAACCATGAACGAACTCCATCGTGCCAGAATGGTGAAGGACGCCGCGATTTCCGCGACCGTGGACCAACCGCCGGATCATAAGGCCCCTTCCGGCGGAACGCCAACCGCGGATCGGGGCAGTCCGGTCCCGCGCCCGCCGGCCAGCCGGCAACTGCACGGGGAGGCGGGCCTCGATCGGGTTGCTGTCCTCCTGTCAATCGACACCGATGTGGCACTCGACGGCCGGCCGGCTCGGGAATGGCTCGCGGTCACGACCGAGCACCTCACCGTCACGGCCGAGTCGCCGCCCGTCGCCACCGTGGCGGCCCCGCCGCCACGACCACTTCGGAGCGTGCCCTGGACAGGCATCGACCAGGTGCGAACCGCGGCCGGCATCGGCGGCGGAACGCTTCAAATCCGCGCCGACGGCCACTGGGTCGACCTGGTTCGCTACTCCAACGCGATGGCGACCCGCTTCCACAAGGTCTCGCGGGCGCTCGAGCAGGCGGTCGAGGCGGCGGCCGACGGCGGCGGCATCACGATCGCCCCCGGCTGGGACGACGCCGATGCCCGTTCCGGCCCCCTCGACCCGCCACGGTGCGCGACCTGCGGATTGCGGTTGGCCACCCGCGACGATGCCTGCCCTCGGTGCGTCGAGAAGGGGCGGATCCTCCGCCGCGTGGCCGCGCTGCTGCGGCCCTACGCCCGCGGCGCCGTGTTCCTGTGCCTGCTGACGCTCCTCGGCGTCGTCGCCGAACTGGCGCCGCCCAAACTGCAGCAGTACATGGTCGACAACATCCTCTCCGGCCGGAATGCCGCGGCCGGGGCCGCGGCGCCCGACTTCAAGACCGCCCTGCTCGTCGTCGTGCTGGCGCTGGCATTCTCGCGGGTGCTGCTCTCACTGGTGGGCGTGCTCAAGGGCCGGCTCGCCACCGACATCGGCACCGGCATCACTTCGGCCCTCCGCGGGGAGATGGTCTCCAAGCTGCAGAGCCTCTCGATCGCCTACTACGACCGGCACCAGATCGGCTCGATGATCAGCCGGGTGGCGCACGACAGCGAGGTGCTGCACGGGCTCATGCACCAGATCACCGGCGGCTTCCTGTTGCAGATCGTGCAGTTGGTGGGCGTCGGCGCGATGCTCGTCTGGATCAACCCCAAGCTCGCCCTCTTCACGCTGATCCCGGTGCCGCTGGTGATCCTCGGCTCCTGGATCTTCTGGCGGCACGTCTACCCGCGGCACTACCGGCTCTGGGACGCGTCGAGCAAGCAGATGTCGGCGCTTTCCGGCATGCTCTCGGGCATCCGGGTGGTGAAGGCCTTCTCCCAGGAAGACCGCGAGCGGGACCGCTTCCACGCCGCCAGCGACCACCTGCGGCACTGGCGGCAGTGGGTCGAGCACACCAACACCACCTATGCCGCCTCGATGCAGATCGTCTTCAGCCTGGGCGGCCTGATCGTCTGGTATGTCGGCGGCCGCGACGTGATCGGCGACCGCATGACGCTCGGGCAGCTGATCGCCTTCCTCGCATATCTCGCGATGTTCTACGCGCCGCTGGGCGCCCTTTCGAACTTCACGACCTGGCTGACGAGCTTTCTCTCCGGCAGCCAGCGGGTCCTGGAACTCCTCGACACCCCCGCGCTCGTCGGCGAGCCGCGGTCACCGGTCCCCTGGGAGCAGCCCCGCGGTGCAATCCGGTTCCAGGACGTGACCTTCGGCTACGACCGCAATCAGCCGGTGCTCCGCGACGTGTCGTTCGAGGTGCGGCCGGGCGAAATGGTGGGCATCGTCGGCCGCAGCGGGTCCGGCAAGACGACGCTCGTCAGCCTGCTCTGCCGCTTCCACGACGTGCAGGAGGGGAGCATCACCGTCGACGGGATCGACATCCGCGACCTCTCCACCCATGACCTGCGGGAGAAGCTCGGCGTGGTCTTCCAGGAGTCGTTCCTGTTCCGCGGTACGATCTGGAAAAACCTCTCCTACGGCCGGCCGCAGGCGACGATCGAGCAGGGCCTGGCGGCGGCGAAGGCCGCCGGCGCCCACGACTTCCTCTGCCGCCAGCCGCTGGCCTACGAGACGCTCCTCGGCGAGCACGGCGCGGGCCTCTCCGGCGGCGAGAAGCAGCGGCTCTCGATCGCCCGCACCCTCCTCTACGACCCGCGGGTGCTCGTGCTCGACGAGGCGACGAGCAACATCGACGCCGAGGCGGAGAAGAGCATCCAGGAGGCATTGGCGGTGCTCGTCCGCGGGCGGACGACGATCGCCATCGCCCACCGCCTCTCGACGCTCCGCAACGCCGACCGTATCCTCGCCTTCGACCGCGGAGAGCTCGTCGAGCAGGGCACCCACGCCGAGCTGCTGGCCAAGGATGGCATCTACGCCCGGCTCGTCCGCATCCAGACGCAGGTCTCGAAGCATCCCACGATCGACGGTCTGCTCGACGCAGCGAGCGAGCCCCGGGCGGCCGCACCTGAAGAAGCCGCGGCCCCGGCGCCCGCTCCGCTTCGGGCCGGCCCCGTCGACGTCCCGGCGCCGTCCGCAGCCGCCATGGAACCGCCCCCTGGGGCCCGAATCGCCTGGCTGGACGCCGGAACGCATCACTTTTCGGTCGGCCCGCTCGACCGGATCGACCTTCGCCACGGCGACGATTTCGTCGCCACCGGCCTCTTCGTCGTCCGCACGTTCCCGGCATCGCACCCCGAGGCCTACCTCTCCGTCCGTGGCTGGAACGAGACGGGCGAGGAGGTCGAGCACGGCATGATCCGCGATCTCGCCGCCTGGCCGGCGTCCGACGCGGCGATCGTCCGCGGGGGGCTCGCGCGGCGGTCGCTCGTCCGCCGGATCGACCGCGTGCATGCCGTGAAGCTCTCCCACGGATATCTCGACTTCGCCGTCGAGACGGACGTCGGGCCGCAGTCGTTCACGATGCGGTGGACGTCCGGGCAGGCCATGGATTTCGGCTCCGACGGCAAGATGCTCGTCGACGTCGAGGACAACCGCTGGGTCGTTCCTCGGGTCGCCGCCCTCCCCAAGCCCGACCGCGAGCGGTTCCTGCAGTACGTCTACTGGTGAGCCGCCGGTGAGGGGCCGACCCTGGCCCGTCGCCGGACGTTCGCTCGGGGCATCCTGCCCCTCACTCACTCGGATGCCGACGGCGCGTCGCATGGATGCGACGCGCAGCACCAGCGAGCGGAGGCTCGCCAAGCGAACGGCGGCTGGATGCCGCGTGTTCGCGTGAAGCAGCCGGCGAGGTTGGGGTTGCCCGTGCCAAGAGAGCCGTCGCACGATGACGAGCATACGCGGATTTTGGAGCCGTGCCTCGCACGGCGACCGTAAGCCGGAGCCGACGCTGGGTCGGCGGCGACGGCGCGACAGTCGCCTAGGCGGAGCGCAGCTTTTACCGCAGTGAGCGGAGGGCACGATGCCCGTAGCGAACGTCCGGCTCTCGTGGTACGGGCAACCCCGACCGGTGCGCGACGGGGCAGGGGCGCCGTGCGGCAGGGGACGCTGATTCGCCCCTGAAACGACGCCGGCCCGGATCGGCGGAGCCGATCCGGGCCGGTTCTGCGATTCACGCCGCGGCCGGGAGGCCGCGGGCCGGCATCACTTGCCGAGCTTGCTGATCGTCTCGATCATCGGCGTCACCACCGGGCCGAGGATCTCCTTGACGCCCGGGATCGCCATCACGGTGTCGATGACACCCTGCAGCGCGCCGAGGCCCTTCGTCACCGTCTCCACGATCGACGTCCGGCCCGCCTCAGGCAGCGCGGCCGTCGACTTCTGGATCGCCTCGAGCATCGGGGCATAGCCGTTCAGGGTCGGGATCGCCGCCCGGGCGGTATCCTCGTCCTTCACGTCGCCGAGCACCTTCGAGAGGTTTCCGAACAGGCCGGTCAGATCCGTCCCGACCTTCAGCGCCTCTTCCATGCCTGGGGCGAGCTTGATCGTCTCCTCGACGACACCCTCGACCTTCTTCCCCTCACGCTCGATGACGGCGGTGCGATCGATCTCGATCGGGCCCTTCACTTCGCGGGTCTCCGCGACGACGACCTGCTGCGGGGCCGGAGCCGGCTTCGGCCACATCATGTAGGCGACGAGGCCGATCAGCGGCAGGAGCAGGAGCGGCAGCCACGACGGGAAGGCCGACGCGGGCTCCTCGTGACGGTGCACGCCGCCGTGGTGGTCGTCCGCACGCCGCGGCGAGGAGGCGGTCGTGTCGAAGTCGGCCAGAGACAGGCCGCGCGGCATGGCCGAGCGGATATTGTCCTGCTGCTCCGAGAAGAGCTTCATCAGCCCCGAAGCGTCGGGCTTGGCGCCCTTGAACTGGTTGGCGATCGTGCCGAGCACGACCGGGGCGAGGTAGGTCAGCAACGTCTTGCTGATGCCCGGCTGCATCCCCAGGAACGAGGCGAGCGTGTTCACGATGCCGCCCAGGTTGTTTCCCAGGAGCGACGAGAGCAGGCTGCCGCCGATGTTGCCCAGGCTCGAGGCCTGGCCACCGCCGAGGAGGCCGGCGAGGTTGCCCAGCATCTTGAGGTCGAGGCCGCCCAGCGACGAGGCGAGCTGGCTCGCGCCGCTGTTGGTCGAAGCCAGCTTGGAAAACGCGGACAGCAGTGCGGGCACCGCCGCGCTGGTGGCGGAACGGGTCTGCGCCTCGTTGGTGCCGACCAGCCCGCCGAGCTTGCCCAGCACGTCGCCGGTCAGCTGGCTTGTCACAAGATCCACAAGATTCATGGTCACTCGTCTCCAGAGGAAGAATTCACCGAACGCAATCGATTTCGCAACTGATCCAAAGTAGTGAACAGTGCGCGTCTTCCCTGACGAGCCGCCTGGCGGCGGCGAAAAGCCGCCCGCCACCATCCTTGGGAAACCTTTTCTTACGGGCCTGGAATGGGGGATGCAAGCCGCCGGCAAGGTCTACCTTGCCGGGCGGGTCCGCAGAACCTGCCCAGTCCGGACACTCGGGTCTTTTTGGCGGTTTTTGCGGGCCGCCGGAGGGCCGTGCGTCGCGTGATTTCAGCCTACAGCAGCGCCAGCGGATTTCGCCGCGGCTCGAGCGTGCCGCGGGTGACGCCGACGCGGTTGGCGGCCCGCAGCCGGCTCCAGACCTCGCGGCCCGTCGTGCGGCCGGCGAGCAGGTCGCGGTACGCCTGGACGATCGCGCCGATCTCCGCGGCCGACTCGTCGAGCAGTTCGACCCGGAAGTGGCCCACGCCCCGGGCCACGAGCGGCGGCACCGCCTCCGCGGCGCTCTGCGGCACGGCGTTGTAGAGGGTGTTGCGGCAGCCGACGTCGGCCGTGAGCAGGTGCTCGGCGCCGATGCGGTCCCGCAGCCGGACGACATGCTCGTCGCAGGGGCGGCCGCAGTTGGTCTTGTTCGTGCCGGGGGAGAGCACGGCACAGAAGACGCAGTGCTCCATGTGGAACATCGGCATGTGCTGGTGCACCACCACCTCGAGCCACTCCGCCGGCGTCGAGGCCACGAGCGCGGCGAGCTGCTCGCGGTTCAAGTCGTACGACGCCGTGACCCGCGCGAGCCCCGCCTCCATGAAGCAGGCCGCCGTCAGCTCGTTGGCGACGTTGAGCGAGAAGTCGCCCACCGTCTCGATGCCGGCGGCACGGAAGAACTCGAGCGCGGCGAAGTTGCGCACGAGGATCCCGTCGGCGCCGGTCTTCGCCATCAGCCGGAAGATGCCGATCTCGTCGGGCTTCTGGATCCGCGGCGTGGCCAGCCGGATCGTGGCCCCGGCGGCTTGGGCGCGAGCCACGGCCTCGCGATACTGGCGGATGTCGGCGAAGTCGGCGTAGAGGCTCCGCTCGCCGCGCTCGAGGACGGCCGCGAGCTGCTCGAGCGACCGCACGAGCAGGTGCAGCTGCGGGATGCCGCGACCCGTCGATGCGGCCACGTCGGGAAAGCCCCGCCGCGCGGCGACGACGCCCCGCTCGATCCGCCGCGGCCGCGGCGCGACGAGCGCCGCCTCGAGCCGCTGCACGACCGCGTGCCTGAGCCTGCCGAGCACGCTCAGGGGCAACATCGGCCGGCCCACGATGTCGGCCCGGAGGTCGCGCAGCTCGAAGGATGTGCCGCCGAGCCGCCCCAACTGCTCGCGCAGCGTCTCCACGGTGAGCGGATGCTTCGTCGCCTCACGGGCCGGCTCCTCGGAGACCGCCTCCACGCGAGTGCCGCAGGCCGCCGTCACCGTGACGACCACCGGCTCACCGACACGGGCGACCACCTGCACGTCGAGCGGCTGGCGGCGGTACGGCTCCGCGCCCGTGAATGTCTTGCGCAGTCGGGCCGTGAGGTGCGGGTCGTCGGTCTTCCAGACCTTCCGGCCCGGCTGCACCGCTGCCAGGTCGAGGGCGCCCTGGCCGAAGGCCAGCTCCACCCGCGTGCCGGCGGCGGCGGCCACGGCCGGCCGGCCCGCCTCGAACACCTCGTAGACGCGGCCTCCCTCGGCCTCGTCGGAGGTTTTTCCCGCCTCGAAGGCCACGCCGTCGCCGCGTTTCACGCCCGCCTCGAGATCCACGGTCACCCGGCCCCCGCGGACGGCGATGACCCGCCCGAGCCGCACGCCGCGCTTCGCGCTCGAGGTCGCCGGCACGAGCATCTTGTGGTCGCAGCCTCCGAGCCAGCCCGGCGAGAAGCCGCGGGAGAAGGAGAGCTCCATCTCCTCGACCTCCTGCGTCGTGAAGGCGACCGGCCGCGCGGCGGCCACGGCGTCGAGGGCGGCGCGGTAGTGCTTGGTGATGTTCGCGACGTATTCGGGAGTCTTGAGCCGCCCCTCGATCTTGAGCGAGGCGACCCCGGCCGCGACGAGCTCGGGCACGGCCGAGTAGGCGGCCAGATCCTGCGGCGAGAGCAGGTATTTTTGCTCGCCGAGGTCGATGTCGCGGCCGTCGCAGACGAGATCATAGGGCAGCCGGCAGGCCTGGGCGCACTGGCCACGATTGGCGCTGCGGCCGCCGAGTGATTCGCTCGTGAGGCACTGTCCCGAGTAGGCCACGCAGAGCGCCCCGTGCACGAAGACCTCGAGCGGCATGGACGTCTGCCGACGGATGGCGGCGATCTCGGCGATCGAAAGCTCGCGGGCCACGACCACCCGTTCCATGCCGAGCTGCTCGGCGAGGCGGATCGTCTCGGCGCTCGAGAGCGTCATCTGCGTCGAGGCATGCAGCGGCAGGTCGGGGCAGATGGCGCGGACGAGCCGCGCGGCGCCGACGTCCTGCAGGAGCACCGCGTCGACTCCGGCCGCGGCCACGGCCGCGACCAGCGTCTCGAAGGCGGCCAGTTCGTCGCTGAAGACGAGCGTGTTGAGCGTGGCGTAGCCTTTCAAGCCCCGGCCATGGAGCAGCCGCATCAGCTCCGGCAGGTCTTCGACGGCGAAGTTCGCCGCGCGGGCCCGGGCGTTGAAGCCCGAGTCGAGGCCGAAGTAGACGGCGTCGGCGCCGTTCTCGATCGCGGCGCGGGCGCAGTCGAGATCGCCGGCGGGCGCGAGTAATTCGGGAAGGGATGGCATCGGAACGAGGATACCAAGCAGGTGCAGCGCCGGAAGCGATGCCGGAGCCCCGAGGAAACCCTCGGCGTTACCTCAGGGCGACTTCGTGGAAAAAAGCCAGGGATGGCTTTTTTCACGGCAGGTCAGGTCACTCGTCGTTGCCGCGAAGCTTCACGAGCACGCTGTAGTCCTCGAGCGTGGTCGTGTCGCCCACCGTCTCCTTGCCGGCGGCGATGTCGCGAAGGAGCCGCCGCATGATCTTGCCGCTGCGGGTCTTCGGCAGGGCGGCGGTGAAGTGGATGTCGTCCGGCGCCGCGAGCGCCCCGATCTGCGTGCGGACATGCTTGCGGAGCGTGTCCTTGAGCGCTGCCACGTCGTCCGGCTCGCCGCCCTTGAGCGTGACGAACACGGCGACAGCCTCCCCCTTCACATCATGCGGCCGGCCGACCGCGGCCGCCTCGGCGACGGCCGGATGGCTCACAAGCGCGCTCTCGATCTCGATCGTCGAAAGCCGGTGGCCGGCGACGTTGAGCACGTCATCGATGCGGCCCATGATCCAGTAGTAGCCGTCGGCGTCCTGGCGGGCGTTGTCGCCGGCCAGATATTTCCCCGGCACGCGCGACCAGTAGGTCTCGCGGAATCGCTCATCGTCGCCCCAGATGCCGCGGAGCATGCCGGGCCAGGGCCGCGTCATCACGAGCCAGCCGCCCTCGCCCTGCTCGACCGGCACGCCCGCGGCGTCGACGATCTCGGGGCAGACGCCGGGCAGCGGCAGCGTGCAGCTGCCCGGCTTCGTCGGCGTGCAGCCGGGAAGGGGGCTCATCATGATGCCGCCGGTCTCCGTCTGCCACCAGGTGTCGACGATCGGGCAGCGGGTGCCGCCGATGACCTCGTGGTACCAGACCCAGGCTTCGGGGTTGATGCCCTCGCCCACGGTGCCCAGGAGCCGCAGGCTCGACAGGTCGCGGCCCTCGATGTGCTCCATGCCCCACTTCATGAACGAGCGGATGGCGGTGGGCGCGGTGTAGAAGATCGTCGGCTTCTCCTGCTCGATGATCTCCCAGAAGCGGCCCTCGTGCGGGGCGTTGGGCGCGCCCTCGTAGATCAGGATGCTCGCGCCGGCCGCGAGCGGGCCGTAGGTGACGTAGCTGTGGCCGGTGATCCAGCCGCAGTCGGCGGTGCACCAGAAGAGATCGTCGTCGCGGAGGTCGAAGACCCACTCCGCCGTCGTCTTGGCCCAGAGCAGGTAGCCGGCTGTGGTGTGCTTGATGCCCTTCGGCTTTCCCGTCGAGCCGCTCGTATAGAGGATGAAGAGCGGCGCCTCCGAATCCATCTCGGCCGGCGGGAGGTCGGCGGGTTGGCCGACGACCATGTCGTGCCACCAGACGTCGCGGCCCGGCACCATGTCGACCGGCTGGCCGGTCCGCTTCACCACGACGACGTGCTTGACGGTGGGCGACTTGGCGAGCGCGATGTCGACATTCTTCTTGAGCGGCAGCTGCGCCCCGCGCCGCCAGCCGCCGTCGGCGGTGATCACGGCCACGGCCTGGGCGTCTTCATTGCGGTCGGCGATCGCCTCGCTCGAGAAGCCGCCGAAGATCACCGAATGCACCGCACCGATGCGGGCGCAGGCGAGCATCGCGATCACGAGCTCCGGCGTCATCGGCATGTAGATGGAGACGACGTCGCCCGGCTTGATGCCGAGGCTCTTGAGCCCCGCGGCGGCGCGGCTCACCTCCGCGAGCAGCTCGCGGTAGGTGAAGGTCCGCCGTTCACCCGTCGGCTCGCCCACCCAGACGAGCGCGAGCTTGTCGCCCCGGCCGGCGGCGACATGGGAATCGAGGCAGGCGGCCGAGGCATTGGTACGGCCGTCGACGAACCACTTCGCCGTGGGCGGCTGCCAGTCGAGCACCTTCGAATAGGGCCGCATCCAGGGCAGATCCTGGGCGCGGGCATGCCAGAAGCCGTCGGGATCGCGGGCAGCCTCGTCGTAGATCCGGCGGTAGTCGTCGAGCGACCCGATCCGGGCCTGCGCGGAAAACGCGGCCGGCGGCGGAAACACCCGACTCTCCTGCATGACGCTGGCCACCTTGCCGGAAGCCTGTTGTGGCGCGCTCATGTCTCTCCCCCTGCTCTCGAAGATGCTCTCGCTGCGAAAATGCGCAGGCCTCGCGATGGGCCTGAAAGACCCTCAAGAGAACATCCGCCGAGCCGCGAGGCAATGGGGCGGCCCGGCGCGGGGGCAGGCCCCTGCTTGGTCACCCGGCGGCGCGGGCCGCGGCGAACGGGCTCGCGTCGGGCGGAGCGTCGCCGAAGCTGATGCCCAGCGCCCGCGCGGCCTGCACGGCCGAGCCTGTCGGATCGACACGGGAGAGGCTCTTGATCGCGTCGGCGATGGGCACGCTGTCGATGTCGGGTGGCCGGTAGCAGACCATCTGGCCGAAGCGGCCCTCGTGCACGAGCCGCACGGCATGGGCGCCGAACTGCGTGGCGAGCACGCGGTCGAAGGTGGTCGGCGGGCCGCCGCGCTGCAGGTGGCCGAGCACGACCGTCCGCACCTCGCGGTCGAGCCGGCGGGCGATCTCGTTGCCCACGACCACGCCGATGCCGCCGAGCTTCACCTGCTGGTTGAATCCGGCGGCAGTGGCCTTGTCGTCGAGCGCGTGGACGGTGCCGGCGCCGGGGAGGTGGGCTCCCTCGGCCACGACGACGAGCGTGAACCGCTTGCCCTCCGCCTCGCGGGCGAGCACCTTGCGGCAGACGTCGCCGAAGTTCCAGGGGATCTCGGGCAGCAGGATCACGTCGCCGCCGCCGGCGATGCCGGCATGGAGCGCGATCCAGCCGGCGTGGCGGCCCATCACCTCGAGCACCATGATCCGCTCGTGGCTGGCGGCGGTGGTGTGGAGCCGGTCGAGGGCGTCGGTGGCGCAGGCGACGGCCGAGTCGAAGCCGAACGTGAAGGCCGTCGCGCCCAGGTCGTTGTCGATCGTCTTGGGCACGCCGACGACGGGGATGCCGTGGGCGTGGAGTTGGCTGGCGATGGTGAGCGAGCCGTCGCCGCCGACACAGACCAGGCCGCAGACGCCGAGCCGGCGGATGGTGGCGGCGGCCTCGTCGATGAGCGCGGACTCGAGGGCGACGCGGCGGTCCTCGCCCACGGTCGCGGAGAAGCGGCCCTTGTTCGTGGAGCCGAGGATCGTGCCGCCCTGGGCGAGGATGTCGGCGGTGTTGCGGGCATTGAGCGGCATGTAGGCGACCGGCTCGACGAGCCCCTCGTAGCCGCGCAAAAACCCGACGCAGTCGTAGCCGAGCCGCTCGGCGCTCTTCACGGCGGCCCGGATGACGGCATTGAGTCCGGGGCAGTCGCCGCCGCTGGTGAGGATGCCGAGGGTGGGTTTGCGGGTGGTCATGCAGTCGTCGCAACCTGTACGGTGCGGGCCGCCGCCGCGTCGGTGCGGCTGCCGATCGGGACGAACCCGGGCCAGTCTCGCCTGCGCGGCCCCGTGGCCGCAAGCACGCCTTCCCCCGCCGCCCCTAGCTGTCCGTGGACAAAGTCATCCATGACCTTTGTCCACTCGGTCGACCGGTGGAAACGCCGAGGGTTTCCACGGTCGACGAACGTCGCGTCCTGCTCCGGCAGACTTGTTCCACAGTCTGCTCGCCGCGCCGCCCGGGGGCCGCGGGAGGACCGTGGTAAGATCGCGACGTCAGGTCGGCCATCGTCCGGCATCGCGGCCTGGCCCGAGCACCCGCGGCTCACCGCGCCCCCGAAGCACCCCGCCCTCTCATGGATCAGCTGCTCTCGGTCGTCGTGCCGTGCTTCAACGAGGCGCCGGTCCTGCCGGCCACCCACGAGCGGCTCACCGCCGTGCTCGCCGCGATCGGGATGCCCTGGGAGATTCTCTATGTCGACGACGGCAGCCACGATCGCACCGCCGAGCTGCTCATGGCGCTGGCCGCCGGCGACGAGCGTGTGAAGGTGATCTCGCTCTCGCGAAACTTCGGCCATCAGCTCGCCGTCACCGCCGGCCTGAACCACGCCGCCGGGTCGGCGGTCGTCCTCATCGACGCCGACCTGCAGGATCCACCCGAAGTGATCGCGACCATGCTGGACCGCTGGCGTGAGGGCTACGACGTGGCCTACGGTCTGCGCACGCAGCGGGCCGGCGAATCGCAGTTCAAGCGCTGGACGGCCCGGCTCTTCTACCGGCTCATCAATCGCCTCTCCGACGTCCCCATCCCGCTCGACGTGGGCGACTTCCGGCTGCTGAGCCGCCGGGCCGTCGACGCCTTCAACGCGATGCCGGAATGCGATCGCTTCATCCGCGGCATGGTGGCCTGGGTCGGCTTCCGTCAGGTCGCGGTGCCCTACGCCCGCGACAGGCGGCATGCCGGCGAGAGCAAGTACCCGCTGCGCCGGATGCTCCGCTTCGCCTGGGACGGCATCGTGTCGTTCTCCGACGCCCCAGCCCGCTTCGCGACCACGGTGGGATTCGTGGTGCTGGCGATCGCCGTCGTCGTGGCGACGCAGGTCTTCATCGCCTACTTTTTCGCCCGCGACCCGGTGCCCGGCTGGACCAGCACCTTTCTGGCGATCCTGTTTCTCGGGGGCATGCAGAGCCTCTGTATCGGCATCCTCGGCGAGTACATCGCCCGGATCTATCGCGAGGTGAAGCGGCGGCCGCTCTATCTCGTGGCGGCGACGGCGAATCTGCCGGAGGCGCCCCAGGGCGACGCCGACGCCGGAGCGCGGCCCTGCCGCGTCGCCGGCGGCGACGCGAGGCCGTCGTGAGCCGGCCGACGATTTCCGTCTGTATTCCGGCCTACAACGCCGCCCCCTGGATCGGGGCGACGATCGAGTCGGTGCTGGCCCAGACCCGGCGGGACTTCGAACTGCTGATCCTCGACGACTGTTCCACCGACGGGACGCTCGACATCGTCCGTCGCTACGACGACCCGCGGATCAGTCTCTCGGTCCACGACCGCAACCTCGGCGCAGAGGCGGCCTGGAACCGGCTCCTCTCCGCGGCGCGGGGCGAGTTCGTCAAGCTTCTCTGCTCCGACGATCTCATCTATCCCCACTGTCTCGCACGCCAGGCGGCCGCGCTCGAGGCCGAGGATCATGACGGCGTCGGGCTGGCATGCGGCCCGCGCGACGTGATCGACGGCCGCGGCCGCGTCCTGCTGCGCGGCCGGGGGCTACGCCGCCGGGGCCGCTTCGCCGGACGCGAGATCGTCCGGCGCATGGTGCAGCAGGGCCGCAACCTGCTCGGTGAGCCGCTGGCGGTGCTCTTCCGCCGCGGCCTGGCGGACCGCGTGGGCGGCTTCGACGCGACGCAGCCGTATTGCATCGACGTCGACATGTGGTGCCGGTTGCTGGCGGTGTCCGACCTGGCCGTGGTGGAGGAGGTGGTCGGAGCGTTTCGTGTCAGCCGCTCGTCCTGGAGCGTCCGCCTCGCCGGCAGACAGGCGGCTCAGGACCGCGCCTTCTTTGCCCGCGTCAGGCAGACGATCGTGCCGGAGGTCGACCGCTGGCGGCTCGCATTGGGGCAACTCCGGTGCACGCGGGACGCCTTCCTGCGGCAACTGCTCTACTTCTCGATGCCGTCGTAGCACCGCCCCCGGCCCTCATCGGTCCAGCATCGCCATGCCCCCCACCCCGCGCCGCGGACTTCTCTACAGGCTCGGCCGCTGGCGGTGGCTGCACCGGGCGGTCCACGGCCTGGGCATCTATCGGATGGCAAACTGGGGCATGCGGCGTCTGCCGCGGATGCGCCGCCTTCCCCGCAGCGGCGCCCGACTCCGGATCCGTTCCGTCGCGGGCCTCGCGCTCGCCGAGGAGATGCTCGAGGGCGATGCCTACGCCTGCCTTGCCCGGATCGGCACGCCGGCGACGTTCATCGATCTGGGCTGCAACGCCGGCTGGTTTCCCTGCCTGCTGCGCGAGCACGGGTCCGCGGCCCCCGTGGGCCTGCTGATCGACGCCGATCCTGCCATGGTGGAGGAGGCCCGCTGGCACATGGCAGCCAACGCGATCGACGCGCGGTGTCTCTGGGGCGCGGTCGGAGCCCGGGCGGGGGAGCCGGGGGCGACGACGGCGTTTCACCTGAATCCAGCCGACACCTCCTCGTCGCTCCTCCCGTTCACGCCCGACCATCCCTTCCCGATCAAGGGACGGGTGCGGACGATCGAGGTGCCGACACTGACCGTGGCCGAGGAATGGCGGCGACTGTTCGAGGGCCGAGGGGTCGACGTGCTGAAGGTGGACGTCGAGGGGGCGGAGTTCGCGTTCCTCCGGGAGGAGGGGCCGTTCATCGCCGCCGTCGTACGGCACCTGGTCTGCGAGTGGCATGCCTGGCACGGCAGCCTCGCGGACCTGCGGGCGGTCGTCGAACCGCTCGGCTTCGCGCTCGTCGAGGTCGGCCAGGAGGACGCAAACGGCGGCGTCGCGCTCTTTCGCAACACCCGCGCCGTACCTGCAGCGTGAGGGCCGCTACGGCTGCGCGGCCGCGGCGGGGTCCGCGGCTCCTGCGGGCCGATGGAACACGAGAAAGTCGCCGACGCGTTCCGGCGGCTTGCCGCCGCCGATGCGCTCCGCGAGGCCCAGCAGCGGAGCGGTCGTCCGCGGATCCCAACGGGGATCACCGGCCAGGCACGGGCTGTTGTTCCAGGCCACCAGCGCCCCGATCGGCAGGCCGCCGGCGATCGCCGCGGGATCCGCGACGATGTCGGTGACATCCGCCAGGCTCACCCACTGCGGGATGTAGACCGCCCGCCGGCCCGCGTAAAACGCGATCTCCGGCGACCAGTCGCAGCCGACGAAGATCACCACGTCGTCCTCCGGCAGGCGCTCGAGTGCCCGGGCGACGGCCAGCCGGGCGTCGCTCGAGAAATCGAGGCCCTCCATCGGGATGTACCCCTGCATCGACCGGTGAAACTGGCCGGCCAGGCTGATCACGAGGAGCCCGACGGCCAGTTCTCGCGGCCGCCAGTCGGCGATCCGATCCACCACGACGGCCAGGGCCGCGACGAGCCAGACAGCATTGGCCGTCTGGTAATAGTTGTGCACCACATGCAGGTTCGTGAAGAGCACGAAGGGCAGGATGAACAGCCCGCCGAGCAGGACCACGACCGCCGCCGGTCGGCATTCCCCACGTCGCCGCAGCGCCACGAGGCCCGCGGCCAGCACGATCAGCCCCGGCCAGCCGATGGCCTCGGGGACCGCCCGCAGGAGCACCGTGTCCACCCACAGTCCGGTGCTCGCCCGTTGCAGGAACGTGCCGTAGTTCCACTCGGCGAGCCCCGCGGAGGTGTTGTAGGCGGCGATGGGATTGCTCCGCTTGATGGCGTCGCAGGTCCGCAGCCACGGCACGAGGAAGACGAGCGCCACCACCAGCGGCGTGCCCGCGACCGCCAGGCGGCCGACCGCGGCGGCAGCGCGGCCATGGTGCAAGAAAGCGATCCACTCCCGCCGCAGGCAGAGCATGCCGGCGGCGGCCGCGAAGGTCGGAAACGTCGTCACCTTCACGAGCACCGCGAGCGTCGCCCAGACCGACGCGACCGCCAGCCGCCACGCGCCTCCCGCACGGCTCCAAGCTGCCATGGAGGCCAGGAACTCGAGTGCCAGGAAGACGGCGGTCGTCTCGATGAGGGCCGTCCGGCTCCAGTGGTGAAGCACGGGCGCGAGCAGGAACAAGCTCGCGAGAATCTTCCAGGTCCGGGCGGTGCCCCCACCGAGCCGGACGAGACGCCAAAGCGGCCAAAGGCAGGCCAGATGAAACGCCACCGCGACCGCGCGGCAACTCAGCTCGACCGACCAGCCGGTCGCGCGGTGCAGGACCGCCGCGCACCACTGGTAGAGCGGAAATTCGAACGGCACCCGCCAGGGTGCCCCGAGGATGGGTGTCTCGTACACCAGCATCCGGCGGGGATCGAGATCCTCCGCCAGCCACGGCACCGAGATGGCCGTCTGACACTGGCGGAAGGCATGCAGATCGAGCAGCGGCTGCGCCAGGTAGGAGCTCGTGGTGGCCACGTACACGCAGCCCGCCAGCAGCAGCACGATATCCCAAGGCCCCGGCCGGTCCGTCTGAGACGGCGCCTCCCCTGGCGGCTCGGACATCCCCCGGGTGTCTGCCGGATCAACGTGGGGCACGGCGATAGTCTCCCCGGCTGAAGTACTTCTCGAGCCAGACGTACGCGACGATGAAGAAGTAGCGGCTGCCCATCTCGCTGATCTTGAGCTTGGCCATCCCGGTGCGCCGGTTGCGCCATGTGATCGGGATCACCGTCCAGGAGTAGCCGCGGACGATCGCCTTGAGCGGCAACTCGACCGTGATGTTGAAGTGCGGCGAGAGGATCGGCAGGCAACCCTCGATCACCTCCCGGCGATAGGCCTTGAAGGCATTGGTCGTGTCGTTGAGCCGGATGCCGAACAGGATCCGGATGAACAGGTTGGCCGCCCGATTGAGAACCCACTTGAGCTTCGGGTAATCGCTGGTGCCGCCACCCTTCATGAAGCGACTGCCGAAGACGCAGTCGTGGCCCTGCTGCAGCGTCCTCCAGTAGCGCACCACGTCCCGGCAGTCGTCGCTCTCGTCGGCCATCATGATCACGATCGCGTCGCCCGCCGCGGCCGCCAGGCCCCGCTGGATCGCACGGCCGAAGCCGTGCGGGCCGGGATTCTTACACGGCCGGACTTCTGGAATCCGCCGCGCCGCATCCTGGAGGATCGCCCATGTGGCATCGGTGCTCCCGTCGTCCACGACGATGATCTCGTGCGGAACACCTTGCAGCTCGAGCTCGACACTCAGGTGCTGAATCGTCGAGGCGACGCATCCTTCCTCGTCCCGCGCCGGGATGACGACGCTCAGCAAGGACAGCGGACGAGCCTCCGTCATGACCGCGTCGCCCCTCTGCACGTGCCGCGTCACCCGCCGCCCCCTTCGAGCCAGTCGGGGTGCCGCTCCGCATGGTCGGCGATGTCGGCGAAGATCGCGGCCGCGGACCACCTGGGCTGCCAGGCGAACGTCGTCCGCGCCCGGGTGCTGTCCAGCACGACCCAGGGCACGTCGTACGGCCGTGTCGCCGTGACGGCCTCGACGGCATGCGGTCCGAACCTCTCCTCACACCATCGCGACAGCTGCGCCAGGCTGGTCGCGGATGGGGCGCCCCCCGACACGTTGCAGATGGTCACGCCGCCGCGCTGCGCTTCGATCTGGCGATCGACGAGGGCGGCGAGATCGGCCGGATGCAGGCAATCGCGGACCTGCAGGCCGTGGCCTCCGAACCCGATGGAGGACAGCGGCCGCCGCGCCGCCCAGGAGTGGATCCACCACGAAAAGATCCCTTGATCCGCCCGGCCGAACTGCCCGGCTCCGGCCAGCACGCCGCAGCGATTGATGAACACGGGCGTTCCACGCCGATGGGCGTGCTCGGCCGTCAGGATCTCGCTCGCGAGCTTGGTGGCGCCGTAGGGCGACACCGGTGCCGCGGTGGAAAACTCCTCGGCGAGCCCTGCCGCCGTCGCGCCGGCGGGCAAGGCGGCCGCGACGTCGAGGGCGAAGGCGGCCCCGTCGGGGCCGGAACGCTCGACGAGCGGAAGGCTCTCCAGGGCGGGAATCGAGTAGACGCGGCTCGTGGACAGGAGCACGATGCCGGCCCCCCAGGCGCCGGCGGCTTCGAGCAGGTTGACGGTCGCGAGGAGATTGTGCTCGAGGAGCTGCCGCGAGGTGACACCCCGCCCCCCCGGCGCGGCCGCGAGCACGCTCGGTTCGGCGGCGGCATCGATGACCCAGTCGAACGGCCCGAGGCCGTCCCAGTCGCTCGCCAGCCGGACATCGGCGTGGACGACACGCACCCCGAGCGGGACGAGCGCCCGCCGGTTGCGCTCACTGCCCAGGCGGCGCAGGCTGTCGACCGCCGTGACGGCGACACCGGCCCGGTGCTCCACGAGTCGCCTGCAGATCGCGGCCCCGACGAATCCACAGCCGCCGGTGACGAGAACCCTCATGGCATGAAAACTCCCGCCCCTTCGGCCCGCCGCTGCCACGCCTCGATGATCTGATCGAGCGTCTCCTCGAGGCCGCGCTGCGGCGCCCAGCCCGGATAGTCGGCCTGAATCTTCCGCAGGTCCGAGTAGTAGCAGACATGGTCGCCGTCGCGGGCCTTGTCGTCGTACCTCCACGACATGGCGCGGCCGGTCCTGGTGGAGACCAGTGCGAAGGCCTCGAGGATCGAGCAACTGTTCGCCTTGCCTCCCCCGATGTTGTAGACCACGGCCGACTTCGGGGCGTCGATGAATCGAGCCAGGAACGACGCCACGTCGGCGGCGTGCATATTGTCCCGCACCTGCTTTCCCTTGGAGCCGTACACCGTGTAGACGCGGCCTTCGATGTTGCACCGCACGAGGTAGCCCAGGAAGCCGTGGAGCTCCACCGCCGCATGGGCGGGGCCCGTCAGGCAGCCGCCGCGCAGGCAGCAGGTCGGCATGCCGAAATAGCGGCCGTACTCCTGCACCATCACGTCGGCCGCCAGCTTCGAAGCGCCGAAGAGCGAGTGCTTGGTGGCGTCGATCCGCATCGTC
>Ga0255182_1000339_pt1 | contig 34708 bp, 31 predicted proteins | sample Atl_UVDOM_RepA_8_FD_188420 | JGI IMG/M metagenome (GOLD analysis project Ga0255182, IMG submission 188420) | Freshwater microbial communities from Altamaha River, Georgia, United States - Atl_UVDOM_RepA_8d | ecosystem: Environmental > Aquatic > Freshwater > River | place: USA: Georgia...
AAGTCTTCCTACCGCCCTCGCCCGGGGCGAGACGGCATGCCTGCGCTAGTTTCTGAAGCGTCATCTCCCTGACACCCTTTTATTTTGCGATGGCGAATGCTAACAAAGGTTTTGGGATTCTCCAAACAAAAATTGAATTTTTTCAATAGCTTAGCCTCGGAAATGAAGACTCGCTCTCAGGAGTCGCAATATTGCAGAGCACAATTTACGGTGTTGAAGTGGATATCCACTGTGTCCTGAATGTCTCGTGCATACCCCCCCGCCATCGCGACGGCTACTGGCACTCCGTGTGTCCTCGCATAGGAAAAAACCCGCTCATCTCGAGCGCAGAGTCCCGCCTTGGTGAGTCCAAGACGGCCAAGTCGATCACCGACAAAAGGATCTGCCCCTGCTAGATAGATCACAAAGTCCGCACAGAAAGACTTACTCATCTGATTAATTGCACGCTCAAGCGCCGTCAGGTAAATCTCATCGGTAGTGCCATCGGGTAACTCCACATCTAGGTCAGAACACTCTTTTACAAAGGGATAATTGCTCGCACCGTGGACTGACAATGTGAAGATACTCTCGTCGTTCTCGGCGATCTTTGCGCTTCCATTACCCTGATGGACATCCAGATCAACCACTGCGATACGGCGAATTCCCTCCTGTCCACCGAACTCCCGCTGCACCACGCGTGCCGCAATGATTGCGTCGTTAAAGCAACAAAATCCCTCACCGCGATTCGCGTAGGCATGATGGGTTCCCCCCGCAAGGTTCACGGCGGCCCCATCACGGATCGCGGCCCGGCAGGCCTCCACGGTTGCGCCCGCCGATCGGCGCGATCGTTCCACCATCTGCACTGACCAGGGAAATCCAATTTTCTGTATTTCATTTCGGGACAGATCACCGTGGACAAGACGGTGGATGTAGTCGCCATCGTGGGCCAGAGCAATCACTGAATCCGGCAGCGCCACCGGCTCACGAAGGTCTACGGAGGGCAGCTCAGCATGCACACGCTCCCGCAGAAGTCGATACTTCTCCATGGGAAAACGATGCCCCGGTGGCAGGGGAAGAACGAACCGATCACTATAAAATGCGTACACGAGACCCCGTCTTCTGTTATGCGCAGGTACAGCAACTGGCGATGCTGGTCAGGTAAACCGATGTTCAATCAAAAGGAGAATGGCCATGGGAATATATCCCACCCCAGAAAATCTGAGTGAGGCGCAAAAGCAGAATATTGAGGCGATGATGAAGCTATCCCATAAAGCCTTTGAAGGTATTGAGAAGATGGTCGATCTTCAACTCAATGCTGCGCGGGCATCGCTACAAGAAACCTCTGAGAAATTCAAAGCCATGATGAGCGTTAAAGATGCGCAAGACTTAGTTAGTATCAACAGAGATATCGCTACCCCCACTGCCGAAAAAGCACTTGCTTACTCACGCACCATTTACGACATTGCATCCCAGACAAGCAGCGAAGTGCAACGGCTCATCGATGCTCAGATTGCAGATGCCAACAAGAGATTGGTCGATGCCCTTGATGAATTCGTGAAAACCGCACCAGTGGGTTCAGAGGGTATCGTGGCGATGATGAAGAATTCGTTGACCGCGGCTAACTCTGCATTCGATACCGCCAACAAGGCTGCTCGTCAGGTGGTTGAGATGGCTGAGCGCAATATGCGGGCGGCGTCGGAAACCGCGCCAAAATCCCCCAAACGTTAACGCTTAACGATATTGTTGCCTTGCTCGGTTAACGCTTACGCGTTGTCAGCGCCCTTGTTTTAACGGGTAACATCCCGCTCTTCGACGACCACCCCTCCGAGCGCGACTACGCCAGCTTTGAATTCTTCGTAGGCTGACTGCAGTGATGCCGGAGGACCGCCCGCAACCCCTCCCCCGTCTTGGCCACTCTGAATACCGACTGCACCGACTTTACCCCGTTGACCCTTTGCACCCTGAGCCTTCACGCCCAACTCGATATGCTTCGGTTTTCCATCATCGCCCGCCGAGGGAAGACTATAGATTTTTAGTTCGGGATATTTTTCTGTCAGTATCCGCATCAGCGAGGTGACGGTTGCCTCAAAGAGCTGATGAACAATCATTGAGCGATCGAACTCAGCGGCCTGACGAAATTCACTGTGGTAGTAGGTCTCAAGCACCCATTCAATCATTGGCCAGGCCATCACCGGAAACCCGGGGCAGAAATAATGCTCCTGAACACAAAACCCGGGGATCTTGTTGTACGGGTTGGGAATAATGTGAGCGCCTACCGGGAACTCGCCCATACGAAGCCGATCATCGGTGGCCGGCTGCCCCATCTCGGCCGAGCGCTGCCGAATCAAGCGTTCGGCCTCAGGATGCAATTCCAACCCAAGCCCAAGGGCCTCAGCAGCCGCCTGCCGCGTATGGTCATCCGGAGTGGCGCCAATCCCCCCACAACTCAGCACGACATCGCCAGATGCAAATGAACTGCGTAACGCACGCACACAACGTGCCCGATCATCGCCAAGGTAATGGACCCACGATAAGGCGAGCCCACGCACGGCGAGTATCGACTTAACCTTTTCGAAGTGCTGATCCTGTCGTTTACCCGACAAAATTTCATCACCTACAATAAATAATCCGAACGCTCGTGCCATTAATTTTCGCTTTTGGAAGCCCGCATAAACGACTGACACAAGTTACAAAGGCCGATCCATTGTTGCTGCCAAAACCCATGGCCGTAGTTAACGCCCTCGGCCTGATCACGAATCCCGGTCTCAGGCAGTCGCTCGTTAGCAGAAAACCGCCGCTCAGCCGACCAGTCCGCGGTTCTAAAGAGCCAATCCCAAATGGGAAATAACACCGCAAAATTAACGCCCTTTGCCGGCCCCTCATGCCCGAGCCCAACCGCATGGTGCAGGCGGTGGAACCCTGGCGAGACGACCAGCCGGGCCAACCAACCCGGAAATGCCAATCCAATATTGGCGTGCTGTAGGCTCTGCCAGACCCGAGTGATGACGACAAAGCTGAGAAACTGGCTCGGCATCACACCAATAAAGAGTGCAACAAATGCGAGGATGGCATCACGCAACAGATCATCGACGAGGTGATTACGGTTGTCCGTCCAGAGGGTCATCCGTCGCTGAGAGTGGTGGATAGCATGAAGAGACCACCACCAGCTCCATCCGTGCTGAAAGCGATGAATCCAGTAGTCGACAAAATCTAAAATAACCAGATAGACAAAGGCCGCGATGACCGGAAGGTAGGTGAGCCCCAACAGCGCATCGATCTCAACCGCCGGCAGGCCCCAGCCACGCCAGCCATCACGGGCCGCTAAGGCAATCGGCTCTAACAATACAAACGCGAAGACTGCGAAGGCGCCTAAACGATGTAACAAGGTATAGGCAAAATCAGTGCCGACGCGATCGCCAAGGCCGCCCGGGCCGCGACGCTCGGCCGGAAAGCGCCGCTCGAGTGGCAGTAAGATTGCCGCCAGCAACGCAACCTCTATTGCACCGATTAGAAACCACTCAGTAAAATCAAAGGCCTCCTCCATGTGGGCGAGAAGGCCTGCTGCCGTGAGACCGGGCAAAACGATCTCCTCAAAAACGATCGCATGAAGTTCTGCGAACAGATTGATCAAGGACTCAATCATGATGGAGGCCGATCGATAATGGTTTTAAAGCAAAATCCTTTTGACTTTAATCCCTCAATCAGCGGATCTAACATCGGTGCAAATGCCTCCTTACGCGACCATATACCCAAATGGGCCATCAAAATATCCCCCGCTCGGATATCGCGCAACGCATTTTTCAATAGCTGCGCATTGGGATAACGCTCGCTCGCTAACTCGTCGCCCAGAAAACCTGCAGGGCTCCAGTGAACATGGGTATAGCCACACACCTCGGCCGCCTGCAGCGCATTCTTATTCGTGAATCCGCCGGGCGCACGCCATATCGGATCAAGTGGGCGGCCAGTGAGTTTCTGAAACTGTTGGTCGACTGCACGCAGCTCAGCACAAAACTCTTTGGCTGTGAGACGCAGTAGCTTTCCTGCATCGGCACCAAACTGCGGCCGATAACGGATCACATCCGCGGAGGCTGCTCCTGCCGACGGGGCCTCGAGTATCCGGCCATGCCGAAGCGTATGACTTCCGAACGCATGACCCTCGGCGACACGGGCTCGCCAATAGCCCTGCCAATTCTCATCAATTGAGAAATCCCCACGATAGGTTCTTTCATTTGCAAGAAAAAAAGTAGCCTTAACCTGGTGCTTTTTCAAAATACCTGCGATCAGATCCGCGCTCTGCATTCCCCCCGTATCAAGCGTGAGATAGACCGGTTTCCCGCAGGCCATGGCAAGGCTTGCCGATATCGCCAACACGAGACCGACAGCGAAACGCTTCGCAGCCTTCGGTTGGCCAAGATGGCGGCTAGAGAAGGCCAGCCCGATCATGCAGATAGACTCCATGCGGTGATCGCCCCACCGTAATACGTTTAATCACTTTTCCGGCATCAAGATCAACGACTGAGACGGCACGAATCCAGCGTTGTGTAACCCATAACTGCTTGCCGGATTCATGAATATCCATACAATCCGGCCCGCCGGGTACTTTAATTTCAGCCTCCACTTTCAAGCTACCCATATCAACTTTAGACAAGCTATTGGCAACCCGGTTGGAGACCCAGAGGTGCTGGCGATTGCCCTGATTTCGAAACGCATGGGCCCCCTCGCCGGTTACGATCTTGGTTACCCGTTGTGGGTCTGACCGATTACGGCCACTGACCTGAATAACATCAATCGCGTTTTCCCCCATGACGCCCACGAAGATCAATTTTGAATCGGGTGAGATTGCAACGCCCGCAGGCAAATTCCCCACCGCAAACCGCCACAATACGACAAGTCTGCGCAGATCAATCGCGACCAGTTCATGCGACTCTTGAAGAGTGACATAGACCACCCGGCTATCGTCTGAAAATACAAGGTGACTCGGTGTCTTTGCGAGATTAAATCGCGCTAACCCCTGCAGCTTCATCTCATCCCCATGCCCGACACGGCGATAGACATCGACATGGTCTAGGCGGTTTGCACAGGTTACAAAAAAGTTTTGGTCGGGCGAAAAGCCAAGATGATAGGGGTCGTCGACCCCCGAGACGGCATGCATAACAGTGCCAGTGGCGGGATCTAGAAAAGTAAGAGAATCCGACATCGCGTTGCCCACCACGACCAGGCGATTATCGGGTGTGGGATATAAATGGTGTGGCTCCTTACCCGTCGGAATGCGGCCAATGACCTGGTGGCTCTTGGGGTCGATGAGGGAGAGATCGGCATCACGGGAGTTGAGGACGATAACCGGATAAGCCCCTGCCGAACCCGTTGCACTGGCCTGTGTTTGGGCTTTTTTCTGCGCCTGTGCAACACCTGCCCCACCCAATACACCTGCCGCCGACGCAATCGCAGCGCCTGCCAATGAGAACCGTAGAAAACGGCGCCGATCAGGGTTTGAAAAAATCATAGCCCTTCATTATGTCTTTATTCTTGGAGGTTCGCCCAAGAGCGTTGGAGTCGCTTCACTGAGACCGGAACCGGGGTTTTGAGTTCCTGTGCAAAGACAGCCACGCGAAGCTCTTCCAACATCCATCGAAACTCCAAAAATCGATCGGGAAGCGCAGCACGTTGTTGACTGGCCCATCGCCAGAAAGGCGCCTCGACCGCGCTCACCTCAGCCAGCCAGCGGGTATCACGGCTAGGATCAATTCGACACTTATCAATTCGGCTCGAGACCGCCTTCAGGTATCGCGGGAGATGGGCTGCCCGCTCCGATGGGATCGAGACCAGAAAATCATTGGGCACAAGACGAGCGAGCTGCTGAGAAATATCAGCATGGGTCGATGCCATCGCTTTAACCCCTCCTAACTTTTTCATTATGGTTGAATGCTCACCCAGCACCAGGCCAAGCCAGCGCAGCATCTCATGGCCGATCAGCAGCACACGACTGCGGCCCTGTGCAATCCAGGCATCGCACTGCGCCTCATCGGCCGGGAGGCCCTGCGCCAGAAATACCTGCATCAGCGTACGGTCACGCAGCTGTCCAAATAGCCGGTCATGGCCTCCAAAGGGGGTGTACTGCAGGCCAATATCGCGACGGGCATTTAATTCTTTTTCTAAAGACTTCAATGGCTCTTTAACCGCCAATGCAATTCGATCGAGCCAGAACTCTCGCGTGAGCGCACCCAAAGATTGTTGATCGTGCTGGGTTTCTAGACCTAACTCTGCCCGTAAGACCTCGAGATCTCGCCCCTCTGCAAGCCTGCGGCCGTGGGGATCAAGGAGTCGGAGATTAAACCGGCAATGCGGACTCATACCGTCGAGTTTGAAGTCGTCACGTTTTGCGGCGATGCCCGTTTCTTGCGAGAGATCCCGAATCAGCGCTGGAATTAGCCCCATCGTTCCAGCCTTTTCAGCCCATCGCTCACAAAAGCCTTGTGCGTAATCCGGCAGCGGAACACAGTGTCGACGAATTCGTTGCGGCAGGCTTTTTAAGAGGGCCTGCACCTTTTCCTTCAGCATTCCAGGAACCATCCACTCGAGGGTGAGTGGGTCAACCGAATCAATCTGGTCAAGCGGCACGAGAAGCGTTACGCCATCACGCGCGTCACCAGGATCAAAGTGATACTCCAATGCATAGGCTTTTGATTGGCAGACGATCGATTTGGGGAACTGCTCCGTTGTAATGCCCGCCGCCTCATGGCGCATGAGATCGTCTTTATTAAGGCAGAGACACTCAGGGTTGTCTCGAATGGCCTGGCTATACCAGGCCCCCAGGCTCTGCGCATCCATGACATGCTCCGGGATCGACTGGTCGTAAAAGGCAAAGAGTAAGGCCTCATCGACCAAGATATCTGGGCGGCGCGCCTTATGCTCGAGGGCCTCAACCTCACGAATTCGTTTTGCATTAACCGCAAAGAATCGATGCGGGCATTCCCAATCCTGCTCAACGAGAGCCTCACGAATAAAAATCTCGCGAGCCTCTTGGTGCTGATGGGGCCCCAACTGTGCCCAGGAAATTTTTCGGCGTTGATAGATTGTTAACCCATAAAGCGTTGCACGCTCATAGCCCACGACACGACCCGTCTTCTTCTCCCAATGGGGTTCGCTATAACTTTTTTTCAGAATATGGGCGGCCGCCTGTTCAACCCATTGCGGCTCAATGGCTGCAATGGTGCGCGCAAAAAGGCGCGAGGTTTCTACCTGCTCGGCTGCCATCAGCCATCGTGGCGGCTTCTTTGCAAGTGAGGAGCCTGGCCAGATCAGGAACTTGACATCATGACAGCCGAACCAGATCGGCTCATCGGGCGCCCGAGTGCCAATGTTCGAAAGTAGACCCGTCAAAATAGCCTGATGCAGGGTTGCCTGCGAGGCAGGCGTCTCATTAGGCGTCCAGTGGGCCTCTGTCACCCACTCCGAGAGCTGCTGATGGATCTCTCTCCACTCGCGTACCCTCAGCGGTGAGAGGAACTGGGCCCGAAGCGCCTGATCATATTTTCGGTTTGATTCACGCGCACCATGCAGAGACTGAATCCTATTCCACAGATTCAACAGCGAGGAAAATTCACTAGCCGGGTCCGCAAACGCTGCATGGGCCCGATCGGCTGTCGATGCCTGAGCCTCAGGACGATCCCGCGGATCTTGCGTCGATAAGGCTGCTGCAATCACTAACATCTCTTTTAAGCAGCCCAACTGCCGAGAGGCTACCAACATTCGACCAATTCTTGGGTCCACTGGAAATTTCGCTAAGGTCTTGCCAATCGCCGTGAGTTGGCCATCTCCATCAATTGCATTAAGTTCACGCAGCATCACCAAGCCATCCGCCACCGCCTTACCTGAAGGCGGATCAATGAAGGGGAAGTCTCGAATCTCGGGCAATCCCAAGGACTTCATACGCAACATTACCGCGGCAAGCGCACTGCGATGAATCTCAGGGTCTGCAAACTCGGGGCGTTGCTTAAATTCGGCCTCATCGTAGAGCCGAATACAAATGCCGTTCGCAATTCGGCCGCACCGACCACTTCGCTGATTCGCTTGGGCCTGAGGGATTGGTTCGATTTGTAATTGCTCGACTTTGCCGCGGTATCGGTACCGCTTTACGCGCGCAAGTCCGCTATCGACGACGTAACGAATATTGGGTACCGTCAGCGAAGTCTCCGCTACATTTGTCGCCAGTACAATCCGGCGTGCGCCAGAGGACCGAAATACACGGTCTTGATCGGACTGATTCAAGCGCGCGTAGAGAGGCAGGATTTCGCTGGCCATCTTTCCGGATTTCGCCAAGAGGCTATGGGCCGGCCGACCACGCAACTCGTCAGCAACCGCTTTGATCTCCCGCTCCCCGGGGAGAAACACCAGAATATCTCCGGGGCCTTGACCACTCCAATCCCGCTCACACTCCTCGATACCCTCGATCACGGTATCGATGAGATCTTGGTCGGTGCTCTGGGCAGGCCGCCACCGAACCTCAACCGGAAAGAGTCGGCCTGAGACCTCAACCACGGGAGCAGGTTTTCCGTTCTCGCCAAAGTGCTGCGCAAAACGCTCCGCATCAATCGTGGCCGAGGTGATCACTACCCGAAGATCCGGACGCTTTGGCAGGAGATTCTTGAGATAGCCCAATAGAAAATCAATATTTAAACTTCGCTCGTGGGCCTCATCCACAATGATCAGATCGTAGGCGCGCAGCAGCGGATCGGCCTGGGTCTGGGCCAATAGAATCCCGTCTGTCATCAGTTTGATGGGGACCCCGGGGCGAGCGCGGTCATTGAATCGAATCTGGTAGCCCACCTGGGCATTGGGGCCGTCCCCGCACTCGCAGCCGAGTTCCTGGGCAATTCGCTTGGCGACGGTCACCGCCGCCAGCCGTCGCGGCTGGGTATGGGCGATTGTTTTACCCTTTGCCCCTCGGCCCACAGTGAGCCCGATCTTGGGAAGTTGGGTGGTTTTGCCAGATCCTGTCTCTCCGCAGACAATAATCACCGGATGCTCTTGGATCGCCAGTGCGATATCTTGCCGTCGGGCACTGACCGGGAGGTTTTCCGGGAACTCAATCTGCATTAAGAAAATTATAATCAGACCATGAATGCAAAAGCCCTCAGTTCCACTATTTCTAAAACAACAACGACAACCCCCTCCACGCCCGGGGGAGGAGAGTCTTCCGGCCTGTCGGTTGAGTCAGTTGATTTCGTATCCTGGCTGCGATCTGTAGCACCCTACATTCATGCCTTCCGTAACAAAACCTTTGTCATTGGTTTTCCTGGGGAGCTTGTAAAAGCAGGTGAGCTCGAAAGCCTGGCCCACGACGTCGCGCTTTTGGCAGCAATGGGCATGCGGATTGTCTTGGTCCACGGAAGCCGACCGCAGGTACAGGAACAACTCGACCTTCGGCAGATTGAGAGCCGCTTTAGCCATGGCCTTCGCATCACCGATAAACCCTCACTTGAATGCGCCAAAGAGGCCTCCGGCGAATTGCGGCTTGATATTGAAGCTGCATTCTCTGCCGGTCTACCGAATACACCGATGGGGAATGCCCGCATCCGTTTAATCAGCGGAAACTTCGTCACTGCCAGGCCGGTTGGTATTGTCGATGGGATCGATTTTGAGCACACCGGTATCGTGCGCAAGATTGAGGCTGAGGCTATTCGACATGCCCTTGATAGTGGCGCACTCGTCTTGCTGTCTCCACTGGGGTTCTCGCCAACCGGTGAGGCCTTTAACCTATCCATGGAGGATGTGGCCGCTAGCGTCGCGGTGAGCCTCGATGCCGATAAATTAATTTTTATAACAGAAGATAATGGTGTTCCCTGCCACGCCGGGGAGCGAATAGCAGAGATTTCGGAGGATGCGGCCGAAGAATGGATCGGTAAACAGAGTCTTCACGCAGATGCCCGCTTTACCCTGCAACATGCATTGCGTGCCTGCCGCGGGGGTGTAGAGCGGGCCCATATCGTCCCGTTCACACGCGAAGGAGCGTTGCTACTTGAACTCTTTACCCATGACGGTATCGGCTGCATGGTTGTCGAGGAGACTCTCGAGGCCTTAAGGCCTGCGACCATCGATGACGTCGCAGCCATCGTCTCGCTGATCGAACCGCTCGAGTCAGACGGCACCTTTGTTAAGCGCGGAAGAGCGCGTATTGAACGGGATATTGATCGTTTCACAGTCATTGAACACGATGGCGTCATTTTTGGTTGTGCCGCACTCTACCCATTTTCCAAATCAAGCCTGGGTGAGCTTGCCTGCCTGATGGTTCGACCCGAGACCCAAGGCAAGGGTGACGGTGAACGACTCTTAAAAAGCATTGAGCAACAGGCCCGGCAGGCAGGGCTCAAAAGCCTTTTCGTTCTCACCACACGCACTGCACACTGGTTCTTAAAACGCGGGTTCAGAGTAGGAGGGGTGGATCAGCTTCCCACACTTCGCAAGGACGCCTACGATTGGGCGCGCAAATCCCAGATTCTGATTAAACCACTCTAACCCGCGCTCAATAAGCGCGAGAATGGGCCACCGCCAATCTCGCTAAATTCAGCAAGAATCGCAGGCGCGTTATCCGGTGCCTCATGTAAACGGTCCATGACCTGATCAGAGGCCTGGATTAATCCATCGATATAGTTAGCGGCTTTGCAGTCGCGGTGGGCGAATTGCATGTGCCAATCCTGGAATAGCCGAACAGGAATTGAGGTGTCGGCCAACACCCGAAGATCATTATGTCGAATGTCTCGGCGGATAGAAGTCCAGACTCGTTGCAGGGGAAGATTCGGGCCCTCAATCCACTGAAAAAATGCGCCGCGATCAAATACCAACACGCCCGTGATTCCCTCTGAACGATTCCGGGCACGGCATCCCGCAAGCAAGTAAAGCAAGTCGAGTTCAGTAAACCCGACGGCTGCTTTACTTCGGTACACGATGGTGGATAACGTAGCCAACGAGACTCCTGAGTCTTCAATTGCGATTCAGGGTAAAGGCTGCCGCGTTAAAAGGCAATTTAAAAATCAACTATTTTCTTGTCAAGGGTTTCACGACAGGCACCCAGGCGCCATTAATTGCGGCCATTCCACACCACCAGTCTGGGACAAACATCGATGGGGCAATCCATAGAATTGTTACCGTTTCCAATTTTGCATTGTCTTGGTCAAGCATCGCGAACTCCGGATGCCCTTCAAACGGTTGAATAAATGGAAATTCCGATCTGCTTTTGAGCGCAACTCTCAGACGCTCCGGGATTCTTGGCAGCGACCACCTTGTTTGGGTACTGTTTTGATTAAGACAAAGTGTTGCCGAAAATTGGTTTAATGCCCCTGAGATTTCTGTAGGCGATAGGGCGGATAAATCCCAGTGGGTACGCTCAGCGTCGCATTCCACCAACACGCCCCCGGCTTTCGCGAGCCGAATGAGCTGAGGAAGAATCATGGGGGAGACCCCCACCTGAGAGAACGCGCCGGCGAAATCCCCAAGTCTGACAAGCCGACTGCTCAATAGACGCTGGATCCTGCGGCCGGCTGCCTGTCGTGCGCGATGGGATGGATCCGAATCGATCAAGGCAAGAATCGCAAGTAACTCGTGCGATTCGCTCTCCTGCACACCCACCTCAAACGCGTCAACACTTGAAAAACGAGAGGGTGCTCGCGACGGCTCTTGGACGGGACCTTTTTGCAGCAGGGTCGTCACACCCGACAAGATCTCGTCGAGCGCCTGCTCCATCTCCGAGGGCATTACCGAGCGGCCCCCCATTTGCGAGCGGCCATCGCAGCGTGACCCGAATTCTGGGCACTATGAATTGCGGTCGATACCTGCTGTAACTGATCCGAAATATCACGAAGTGGCTCAGCAACCGGCTGTGCAGCAGGATCTAAAAGAAGATTCGTAACCGAAAACTGAGCCTGAGATAACCCATCGGTGACCTCCCGAAGATCTAGCGCAGGCTGACGCGCCCCGCCGTAATTCGCGGCGACTCCATCCGCGCTAATCTCTTCACCCATAGGACCTGCGGGCCTGCGCATTAACGCATAGAGCGTGAGGCATACACAGACTATCCCACACCAACCGCAGAGCGAGGCGAGTGAAATACCCTGCTTGATCAGTCGGTCAGCCTCCAAGCCCGATATCCAATTGGCATCCGCTGCAACCATAACCAGGTACTGCCAACCCCTGACAATCGCAGCAAAGAACTGTTCGTGAGGCGCTAGAAAGGGCGCCGCGTCGGGCACACGCGTCCAGTCCGGCGCAGCCACCGCCATAACCCGCCACTGATCGCCTAATCCCGTGAGCGAGATCAAAGCAAAACCGAGCGCTGCCCACAATAAAAGTCGGATAGATTTCATCTTCTAATTCTTCTTTTCTAGCTCAATAAGATGGCCTGCAATCTGGCCTTCTAAGCGTACCGAGATATCGTCAGCAGCAAGTGCAAGGTCCATATCCCCACAGACATCGATCACAATTGCCGCCCTTGGAGGCTCCAAAGGGGCCAAGAGTGCCTCGTTACCGTCCGCTAGGCAATCAAATACCTTAGCGCGCGGCTCGATCACAACAACTGGAATTCCCCCAACGAGTGTCGAAAATGCATGATGCCCAATCCGGATGGGTGTCTGACAGCGAACCAGACGGCAGGCCACACTCGCTTTCAGATCATAGGCGACTCCACCACGAGTAATTCGAAGCGTTGTGTCGGTCACGTTTACGACAACTTCTCTTCGAGTACGCGTTTAAAACCAGCTGGTGTTTTCTGAAAGTACTCACGCCGGTGGACCTGGTTACCCCGCAATTGACTCGCAATCCAAGGCCACTTCTCGTCGATAAAAAACACACCGCCAAAACGTCCTGCGGCTCCCGTCGCCGAAAAATCCCGAGCGGCCTGGGATGCACTGGCCGACCACTCCTCTGCTGCGACCCACTCTACTCTGGGTACAACCACAATCTGGGATTCGTTATAGCGGACGTACTTCTTTAACTTGTTAAGGTCACGGTTGGACACCGCAAGACAGCCGTCCGAAGCCTGTGGGGCGCGGACATGCAGATTCTGTGGGACGCCATGGATCCAGATACCACTGCCAGTTCGTCCCGCGAAACGATCGTAGGCATTTGGATAATCCAACGTCATCGCGAACTTACCAAGAAACCCATCTGCACGCGGATCGCGGATCTCATACTGGATTCGATAGACGCCGAGTGGTGTTTTCTGATCGCCCTCTTTGGACTTATCAACACCATACAACCCAATAGTGGTGTAGAACTCATCGAGCAAAACGGGTCTACCTTGCTTGCTTACAAACACGTAGATTCGCGATCGGCTGGCATCGGCTAAGAGGATAGGCACGTTTCGCTCTGCAGAGCGCGGCATCAGAACCAGATTCTTAGGCAGTAAATTGCTCGGTGTAACCTCAAGTCGAACACGCGCCTCTTCAAGCAGATCCCGATCGTCGCCATTAATCTGAACCGGTTTTCCTGCTAGGGCAGTTAGAGACAGCGCCGCAATCCAGTGGGCAAGACGCGACTGCGGCTCACTTTTGAGCGCATCATTTGCCTTGGATGTTGACGCTACGAGATCGCCCGAGAGCAGGGCCTCGGTTGCATGCCGCAGTTCACGGTCCGCTGCGAATGATGGGAAGATCAGTGAGATTGAAACCACTAACCCGACAAAACCCCTATCAACACCCCACCATCGTCGAGCCGTGCCGCCCATTAACGGCCTTCCTCGCGGAGGATTCTCCAGCCCGAGTCTTCCTTGACCCAGATCAGAGTCTTGATGGAGTTTAATTTTAGATTTCCCGATTCATAGCGTTGCAGAAATTTAACCTCTGCGCGGCTCGCAGACAAGAGCTTTACACGAATATCGCTGACCTTGACAACAATTGAACCAGGCTTGGTAACACGGGGTTTGCGATGGGCGGCCCACGCCTCGCGAGTCGGAAACTGCTGCGGCTCGAACTTCTCAGAATAGGCGGCTAGATACTTATTGAAGTCTTTCGATTCCCATGCGTCGGACCACTGCTCGGTGGCCTTAGCGAGCGCAGATTCCTCGGATTTACTATCCGCACGGGCAGCGGTCTTCGTCGCGTCCTTCCTTGTATCGCCTTTGAGCTCTATTGTTGCAGGGACCTTCAGGTCTCGCTTCGGTTCTGATTTTAAATCCGGCTCTCTGGCGGTCTCCGCTTTCGCGCTCGAATCCACTGCTGCACGGGTATCAGCTCTCGATGCTGTAACCGGCGATGACGCGGCAATTGCGCCCTGGGGTTCGGATCGTGAATCGGCCTGCGCAACCACCACCGGCGCCTCTGCAGTCGTTACGCCACCCTTTAGAGCAACCTGTTGATTGGGCGGCTTTTTACCCATTGCTTTTGCATATGAAATAGCCGCCTGCTGGCTAAGAATTTCGCGTAGATTTTGAAAGGCAAGGGACGTCTGTTGGTTCTTGCTCAGGGCCTGTTCAAGCACCTCACGTGCCTGATCGAGCCTGCCGAGCTGTGCGAGCGTGATTGCGTAATCGTTGGCGATCTCGATATCGTCTGGCCGCTTTTTGAACCATGGTTCGATAATTTTTATCGCGCGCTGCGGATTTTTTTCTTTTAATGCTTGGGCGGTATTCTGGCGATCTCTCGCAAGACCTGCAGGCGAATCGTTTGCGCTGACCCCACACGACCAACCCAATAGCGCTGATAGAGTCAACACAGTCAGCCCGTTGACGCCCGTCAAATATCTCATTTTCCTCATATGCTCTAGTTTACTAGGCGTTCAGCGATGATTTTTGGGCCCGATGGGGTTTGTTTCCAGACAATCTCTTTAAGGTCATTACTTTCGTATTTATCGGCTGCATAGGCTTGCCGGAATCGGGCGGTAATCTCCCCCGGGCCGGTCTCCCGCAGACTCAACTCTGAGAGCGTGACACGGATAAAGCTCGCCTCTCCCATGCGCTGGCGTCGAACCCCAAGGTGCTGCGCTATGCCCGGGAACTCGGAAGAGTAAAACCCAGCGTAAGCTGCCGCATTACGCTCGCGCCAGAGCCTCGCCCACTCAGACATCGCACGATCAACGTCATCGCGAAAGCTGCTCGCAGGTGGTGGTGCGGAGGCCAGCGTTGCGGCGGACCCCTGCGGTTCTGCCCCGGCGAGCCCCTTGGCGGGGCTAGGAGCGGTTCCCGTAGATTCGGGGGGTTGAACATCAAGTCTTCCGAGGGCTAGCCAGGCAATCAATCCGGAGGCGACGATTGCGGTCAGCAGCCACCAACGCTGTTTGGCCTCCTTGGAGAGCTCGGAGACGGGCAAAAGCCCCGAGGAGGAGGCCTCAAGCCCGATCGGTCGGGTCTTGGCTACGGCCCCACCCCAGTCGGCCTCTCGCCAAAGCGCAGCGACTTGATCCTCAATATCGAGCTCATGGGCCACCATCATGATCGCTTTACGACAATATTCGACCGAGTGAAAAGAGCGGCCGATACCCGCTTCGAGATCAATCAGGTGGTTTTTCGAGACGCATGCCCGGTACGCAAGGCTGTCAATATCCAGGCCCCGCTGAAGACGCGTTTCTCGCAATAACTGAGGAATCGAGGGCGTGTCGACCATGGGCTAAACTCTGGTTGAAGAACCAAGATTATGCCCTACGGGGCCAAATCGTCTTGCCGTTGCTCACTTGATCGATATCCGCCAGCACGGCCTCGTGGGCAAGGCGCTCTGCTGCACTCGCCCGGCGTACCACGATTTTTGCCAAATCAGCCGCACTAAAGCCGCTGTGTTCCGGAAGGCTATCGTCTGGATCGTGGATTGCGAGGGATTCCTGCCCACGGGTCATCATGAGATAGACCTCGGCGAGTAATCGGGCATCAAGCAAGGCGCCATGCAAGACCCGGTGCTCGTTACGAATTTCATAGCGCTGGCACAGGGCATCAAGGGAGTTCTTCTGGCCCGGATGGAGTTCTCGTGCCTGCGCCAGGGAGTCCACGACCGATTCGACATGGTGGGCTAGCGGTTCGCGACCAAGTCGTCGCAGCTCGCTATCCAGAAAACCCCGGTCAAATTCAGCATTGTGAATCACCAGCCGCGCGCCATTGATAAAGCCAAGAAATTCATCGACCACCTGCGAGAAGATCGGCTTATCTTTCAGCTGCTCCCAACGCATCCCGTGGACCTGGGCTGCGCCCTCGTCGACCTCTCGCTCTGGATTGATCACAGCATGGAATTGGTGATCCGTGACCCGTCGATCAATACACTCCACACAACCGATCTCGAGCACACGATGGCCCTCCTCGACCCGAAGGCCTGTCGTTTCCGTATCAAGCATGATCAGCCGCATAGGATCCCTTTCGACGAAAACGATCAAACAGCAGAATTACAGAGGGAAGAACAAACAATGTGAGCAGGGTACCCAGCGTCATTCCCCCGACAATCACCCATCCAATCTGCGCCCGGCTCTCCGCACCCGCCCCGCGGGCCAGCGCGAGTGGAACCGCGCCCAACACCATGGCGCCTGTCGTCATCAGGATCGGCCGCAGGCGCAATACCGCCGCCTCAGTCACTGCGTCGCGTAAAACCCGTCCCTGCTCACGGAGTTGATTTGTAAATTCCACAATTAAGATCCCATGCTTCGTAATGAGCCCCACTAGGGTTATGAGCCCAATCTGGCTGTAGACATTCAGCGTTCCGCCTGTCGCTAACAATGCAAGCAAGGCGCCCGTCATCGATAGCGGCACGGTTAACATGATCATGATCGGATCTTTGAATGATTCGAATTGGGCCGCCAAGACCAGATAGATAAATAGAAGTGCAAGAAGAAACGTAATGCCAAGACTTCCCGAAGCCCTAACGAACTCGCGCATCGAACCGGATAAGTCCGTGGCATAGCCTGCCGTGAGGTGTTTGGCGGCCGACGCCTCGAGAAACTGCAGGGCCTGGCCCTGGGTATAGCCTGCCGCTAGGTTGGCCGAGATCGTGACCGCTCGACGCTGGCCAAAGTGATTGAGCTGTCGCGGCGCGATCGTTTCTTTTACGGTTACCAAGGACGATAACGGGATCATCTGACCCGATCGATTACGAACAAAGATTTTATTAATATCATCCGGCGTATTGCGCTCGCTAACATCCATCTGCACGATGACATCATACTGATCGCCACCGCGCTTAAATCGGGTGATCTGCCGGCCGCCCATCATGGTTTCGACCGCACGGCCAATCGCTTCGACCGATACACCCATGTCGGCGGCTCTGTCCCGATTCACGGTGATATTGAGCTCCGGCTTATTCAGGCGTAAGTCTGTATCGAGCCCCACAAAATTAGGATTTTTAGCAGCATCCGCCATGATCAGGCCCACCGTGCGGCCCAGAGTCTCATAGGAATCGGATGAGGTCACAACGAACCCTACCGGACGGTCACGTACCGACTGACCCAACGACGGAGGGGCATTGGGAAAGGCCAGCACCCCAGGGATTGCACTCATTTTTGGCTGAATATCCTTGATGATATCGACGGTTTTTCGATCGCGTTGCGACCAGTCGGTCGTTCGAAGAAAGGCCACGGCCTGATCGACTGTAGGGTTGCCCGACACCACAAAGACGCGATCAACCTCCGGAACCGACCGCCCAATTGTTTCAATGCGCTTAGCAAAAGACTCGGTGTAATCCAAAGACGCACCATCCGGTCCGCTAATCGCGGTAAAGATCACACCCCGATCTTCAATGGGAGAGAGTTCCTGCTTCATGACCGAGAATAAAACCCCGCTGAGTCCCGCAACCAAGACAAATACAGTGCCCACTAACCTGCCATGGTCGATTGTCCAGTTCAGCGTACGGCGATACGACTGGGTGAGTCGCTCAAGAAAATTCTCAATCGCCATGTAGAACCGGCCATGTTTTTCTTCGTGCCGAAGAAACTTTGAACACATCATGGGCGATAGGGTAAGTGCAACAAACCCCGAGACGATCACTGCGCCTGCCAGGGTTAATGCAAACTCAACAAAGAGCCGCCCGATTCGGCCGGTTGTGAATGCGACGGGGGCGTAGACAGCCGCTAGTGTGAGTGTCATTGCCACCACCGCGAATCCGATCTCCTTGGCGCCCTTAAGAGCCGCCGCAACCGGCTGCATGCCCTCCTCGATATGGCGAAAGATGTTTTCCAAAACCACAATGGCATCATCAACGACGAGACCAATGGCGAGTACTAAGGCCAGAAGGGTTAATGTATTAATTGAAAACCCAGCAACCAACATTAGCGCAAATGCGCCTATCAACGACACAGGGATCGTGACTAACGGAATAATGGCGGCGCGAAGTGATCGCAGAAAGAAGAAAATCACCAACGCCACCAAGACGATGGCTTCCAAAATAGTAGTAAAGACTGCTGAGATAGACTTCTCAATGAAGACGGTGGAGTCGTAGCTCACATTGACCTGAACACCCTCGGGCTGCAACTCGTCGTTTAACTGCGGCACCAACGCCCGCACACCCTGGGCCAGCGTCAAGGGGTTAGCAGTCGCCTGACGAATTACCCCGATGGCAACGGCATTTTCTCCATTAAATCGCACACTGGTTCTCGCCTCGGCAGCCGCGATTTCAACACGACCGAGATCCCGAAGCCGCACCGGATAGCTTCCGACCTGCTTGACCACAATCGCTTCAAACTCCTGCGCAGTGTTTAAATCTGTTCGGGCAGTGACCGTGAACTCCCTTTGCTGACTCTCCACGCGCCCCGCAGGCAACTCAATATTCTGCTGACCAATCGCCGTCTCCACATCGGCTGCCGTCAGCCCATAAGCCGCCAATCGATCGCGATCGATCCAGATTCGCATTGCATATTTACGCTCACCATTGATTCGAACATCGGCGGCGCCGGGTAGGACCTGCAGGCGGGGCTTAACAATACGATTTGCGATATCACTTACGTCAAGCGCTGAGCGGCTTGGACTTGAAAATGAGAGCCAGATAATCGGATTGGCATCGGCCTCGACTTTTGCAATGACCGGCTCATCCACAGATTTCGGTAGTTTCGCCCGAACACGCGAGACCCGATCACGAACATCGGCAGCAGCCGAATCAGGGTCCTTTTCAAGGCGAAAGGTGACCGTAATCTGAGACTGCTCTGCACGAGAAATTGAGGTGATGATATCAATCGCATCAATCCCGGAAATTGAATCCTCAAGCGCTTTAGTGACCTGAGTCTCGATAACCTCTGCGGATGCCCCCGCATAACGCGTCGTTACCGTAACGACCGGCGTATCAATCCGCGGATACTCGCGCACGGAAAGACTCGTAAAGGAGACCGCGCCAATCAATACCAGCAGAAGCGAAATAACCGTCGCAAACACCGGACGGTTAATGCAAATTTCTGAAATTCGCATGAGGAATTATTGGCCTGTGGCTTTCGCAGGCGCTGGGACGGCTGCTTTTGCGGGCGCAGGCGAGTCTGATTTTTCTGGTGTTGCCGCTGCAGGTGAGGCCGAAGGTGCCGGGGCGATCTTGACCGGCAGGTTGTTACCACGAATCTTAATCTGCCCCGCTGTCACGACGACATCACCAGCCGCTAAGCCCTTCACCACTTCCACCACTGCCTTGTCCTTGTTGGTAACTCTCAGCCCAGTAACAACCGGTGTGCTGACCGCCTTGCCATCGACCACCTTAAAAACGAGCAAACGGCCCTGCTGCGTCACGACCGATTCCTCTGGAATGGTGAGTGCATTTTTCCTTGTCTCCAAAACCAGTGTCACCCGCATAAACATTCCAGGTTTTAGACGCTGCGAGACATCCCGCAACTCAGCACGCATGAGGAGGGATCGGCCAAGGGGATCAACAGCGCTATCAACAGCGGTAACTTTTGCGGGAAATGACTGGCCCGCAAAGGCGTCTGATTGCAGACCCACGACCTGGCCCACGCGCAGACGGCCTGAGGCCTGCTCGGGTACACGAAAATCAACTTTCATCGACGAGGTATCTTCAAGGTTCACTAGGTCTGCGCCCTCTTTGATGTAATCGCCTACGCTGACCTGACGAATTCCGATCACGCCCGAGAATGGCGCGCGCAGAGACATTTTTCCAAGTGTCGCCTGCGCCAGTGCAAGCTTCGCCTGGGCGATTTGCTCCGACGCTCTTGCATCATCTAGGGCTGCAGCAGAGAGAAATTTTTTATCGAAGAGATCTTGGGTTCTTTTTAATTTGGCAGCCGCCAGATCGCGCTCAGCCTTCGCCTGATTCACCTGCGCCTCCTGTATCGACGCATCGAAGGTAATCAAGGTGTCCCCCTTCGCAACCCGCGAGCCATCCGAAAAAGAGACCGCAGCAATTCGGCCCGAGATCTCGGATTTCATCACCACGGACTCCGCACTTCTCAGGGTGCCAATTGCAGTAATTACATCCTGAATATCAGCGGGCTGAACCTCGGTCGCTTCAACCACCACGACACCGCCAGCCGCCTTCGGCGCGGGATTATTGGCATTCATCTGGATGCCGAAGTAACTGGCTACGGCGAGCGCTACGACCACCACACCAATGACGGCAAACCGTTGACGCTTGGATTTCTGAGCAAAGGGGACTGGATTCATAGGCGCTTAGGTCTGGACTTGCGATAGCGTAATCGATTCAACGCCCCGATTGGCGAGGCCGTCTGCACGCTCATTGCCGGGGTGGCCCTGGTGTCCGCGGACCCATTCCCAGCGAACCTCGTGCTGGCGCAAGGCCTCATCGAGGGCCTCCCAGAGATCTCGGTTGGCGACTGGCTTACCGGCGGCGGTCTTCCAGTTCTTGCGTTTCCAGCCTTCCATCCATAACTCCACCCCTTTGTGGACGTATTGAGAATCAGTCACCACCCTCACCCGACAGCCTCGATTAAGCGCGTTGAGAGCCTCAATTACGGCCCGTAACTCCATGCGGTTATTGGTGGTCTGCGCCTCGCCCCCGAACAGCTCTTTTTCCGCACCCGCATAGGACAACACGGCACCCCAGCCGCCAGGCCCAGGGTTACCCTTGCAGGCGCCATCCGTGTGGACTATGACTTCCTGGGGTTTTGCTGCGCTGGACATGAATGGAGTGCTTTCTGTGCGGTTACCGTGCGGCCAGCCAGTTGGCGACGTTCACGCCAACTGGGGCCAATCAGTTGCATATGATGCACCCGCTTAACGGCCATTAGAAAATAGACGCCCCCCGCAAGTGGCCACCATCTGCGGCCCGCTGGATCCATCCAGGCCAAGCGCTCGAGCCACCGCTCAGAGTCGAGCGGTGGCAAGTAGGCGCCAAAGGCGCCAGCACCACCCGCTCCAAGATCAAAGTTCAGGAGCTTTAACCAGTCCTTTAACCTCAGCAGGGAGATCCACTGATGGCCTGCAGGAGGGAATCGGTTAACCGACCGGCAGGATCTTCGCATCCGCCAGAGGCCAAAAGGATTAAACCCCGTGATGACCAACCTGCCCTCCGGGATCAAGACACGCTGGGCCTCCCGAAGAAGGTGATGGGGGTCGCGGGCGACCTCCAGCGTATGGGGCAGCACGAGGAGATCAAGGCTCTCGCTCAGAAATGGTAGGTCGTGGGTTGCGCCCACAAAGCGACAGGGCTGGGCAATCTCCGGATCGCCCGCCGACGGCGCAGAGGGTAGTGCCTCAGTCGGTGCCACTCCAACATCATGCGGCAGATGATTTGCATCAGGCCACACCATCTTGCCCCGACATGACATACGATTGGTCCGCAAGGCATCGAGAGGCTCTGGCCCGATTTGGACCGCGTGATAACCAAAGACATCTTGAAGCGTTGCATCAAGCCATGCTTGCTCCTGCGCAAGCAGTCGTCTCCCCAGTGGCGTCTGGCCCCAAGATTCCCAATTTTTAAAAGGGTTAATAAATGATTCGTGCAGTTCCGGCATTTGAGGATAACTATATATGGATCATCGGTTGCGACACAGAGGCAGCCGACGAGGTGGTGGTGGTTGACCCCGGTGACAGCGCGCCCGTCCTCGAAGACCTAAGCCAGCGGGGGCTAAAGCTTGCCGCCATACTGATTACCCATCACCACCGAGATCATATTGGCGGTATTGCCGAACTCACCCAGCAGGCCCCAAGGCCCGAGGGGCAGGCCCAGATCCCCGTTTATGGCCCCAGTAATCGCGCAATCGCGGGGATCACCGTGCCGGTAAGAGCCGGCGATGTTGTGGAGATTGGCCGCTTAAACTGCCGACTCTCGGTGATCGAAGTGCCGGGTCATACCCTTGATCACATCGCCTATTTTGGTTTTTGTGCATCAAGCCAGCCAGTGCTCTTTTGTGGGGATACCTTATTTGCTGCAGGCTGTGGCCGACTCTTCGAAGGAACAGCCCAACAAATGTGGGAATCACTTCAGAAATTAGCCGCTCTGCCGCCCGACACGGCTGTTTACTGCACCCATGAATACACACAATCGAATCTAAAATTTGCCACACACTGCAAACCATTAAATACAGATATGCGTGTACGGCGGGCCCATGTTGAACAGCTTCGGTCGAAGCACTGTATGACACTGCCAAGCTCAATTGAGATGGAACTTCTCACAAATCCCTTTCTCCAATGCGCCGACGCGGAAGAGTTTTCCGTAATGCGAAAGCAAAAAGATAACTTTCGCGGATAATGGGCCCGATGAAAAAATATCAAAGCACTTTGGCGCCCAGCCTATTGATCTCGGCCGTGTCGCTCTTGGTGGGCTGCGCAGCAATGCCCCCACCAATCTCAATGACCGGGCCAGGGGTCGCATCGGTGGAGTCCAAAGTGAATTCCAGTCCCGGCGCCCGTCCCACGCCAGCGCCTGCATCGACACCCGCTCCCGCTTTCGCCTCCGCCGCCACGCAACAGCTGCCCGATCGCTCCGCGAACCAAGAGTCGGCAGCAGGGCCCCTCAAGCCTCAGACTCCAATTCTTCAGACCCAACGTTATGAGAATCTTATCGATCGGATTGGCGCCGGATTTTCGATCCCAGAGCTAGACTCCCCACTCGTGAAGCAGCACGAGCGCTGGATTACTCGAAACCCAGAGTACCTCAACCGAGTGTTTGAGCGAGGCGGAAAATATCTCTTCCATATTGTTGAGGAGCTCGAAGCCCGTAACATGCCCACCGAGCTCGCCTTGCTGCCAATAGTCGAGAGCGCATTTAACCCCCAGGCACTCTCCAAAGCAAAGGCTGCGGGCTTGTGGCAATTCATTCCTTCGACGGGTCGCGTGTTTGAGTTGGAACAGAATTGGTGGCTTGATCAGCGGCGCGATGTCATCGAATCAACCCGCGCAGCGCTTGACTATCTTCAGAAACTCCATGATCTTCAGGATAACGACTGGTTTCTGGCTCTTGCAAGCTACAACTGGGGCGAGGGAGCGGTACTGCGGGCCCGCAAGCGAAATGCGGCGCAAAAAAAACCAACTGGATATCTTCATCTCAAGATGCCCAAAGAAACCGCACATTACGTTCCAAAGCTAATCGCCCTAAGAAATATCCTTGCGAAGCCCGAAGAGTACGGCGTCTCGCTACCCAGAATTCCGAATAAACCATTTTTTATTGTCATCGATAAAGAACAGTCGATTGACCTTTCCCTTGCGGCGCGATTTGCTGGGATGACCACCCAGGAATTTGTTGAGCTCAATCCTTCTCACCACCGTCCGGTGATTAGCGCAAGCCGAACCAATCGGATTGTCTTGCCGGCTGACCGAGCCGAAGAATTCTCCCGTGCGCTTGCGGCCCATATCGCCCGGGGGGAGCCTCTAGTCACCTGGAAGCCCTACACCCTAAAAACGAAAGAAACACTCGCCTCTCTTGCAACACGCGCGGGCGTGCCGACCAGTGACCTGATCCGGGCCAACGGGTTAAAGCGTAACGCGCAGCCCCTGCCCGGAACCACGATTCTTGCCCCAATCGCTGCCCAGGTCGATGAGGCGCATATTGAAACGACTCTGGCACGCTTCACGGGATCGAAAGTAATCGAACGCGAGCAGATGAAGGCTGTCTATCACCGGGTGACCAAGCGGGATACGCTTGCCAAAATTGCTAAGCGATACGGGGTCAGTGCAAATGAGCTCACAAAACTCAATAAGATTGAAGCCGAGATTAAACCTGGTCAACGATTGTTAATTCGTGTCGCACAATCCCGGACAGTGATGACGGACGAGCGCGGGAAACGAACGGTCGTCACAGCCCAGGCCGACCAAAGCCCTACCGAGAAAAAAGAAGTGCCAAAAAACAAAGCGGCAAACACCGCCCAGAAGTGATCTGAGCGGCTACCTCGATCAATTACGAGCGTGTTAGGCAGCAATCCGACGGGGAATCACCATACGGATTTGGCGAGAGAACTCAATCAGTGCAGCGGAGCCGGAGGCCTCAGCCTTCGCGCACCACGCCTGAAGCCCGTGGACCGCTTGCTCAACCGTCATCTGCCGGCGGCTCCACATCGATTCAAATTCCTTACGCAGCTCTGACCATTTCTCCGCAGATGCGGACTGCGGTTTGATCTTGCGTAAATCCCGTTTAAATGTTTTCGAGAGGACGGCAATTAACTCGTATTTGTATGAGATCACCGCCTCGACCGTGTCGGCATCAATCTGATCGCGTGCGGGGTCTAGGAGCATCTCCGCCGGTAACGCACGAGGCTTTGCTAAGCCCACAAATGACAGCAACCGGATATACATCCAGCCGATATCGAACTCATACCACTTTGATGAGAGCTTTGGCGATGTGGCAAATGTATGGTGATTGTTATGCAGTTCTTCTCCGCCAATGAGAATGCCCCAGGGGGAGATATTGGTGCTGGTATCTGGACTTTTAAAATTACGATATCCCCACCAGTGGCCAATGCCGTTGATGACACCGGCGGCCAACATCGGTATCCAGGCCATCTGAATCGCCCAGACCGCGGCACCAATCACGCCGAACATGAGGACCTCGACCACCAACAAAATCGACACGCCTAATGCACTGTGTTTTGTATAGAGGTTGCGCTCAATCCAGTCGTCCGGGGTTCCATGGCCGTAGCGCTCAACAAGCTCAGAATCTTTCGCGGCAACGCGATAAAGCTCCGCGCCGCGCCACAATACTGTCTCAATGCCGCGTGTCTGCGGGCTATGGGGGTCTTCCTCGGTTTCGCACTTGGCATGGTGCTTACGGTGAATCGCCGCCCACTCCTTGGTGACCATACCGGTTGAGAGCCAGAGCCAAAAACGCAGCGGGTGTGAGACTAGGGGATGGAGTTCAAGGGCCCGGTGCGCCTGGCAGCGGTGAAGAAAAACCGTTACACCAATGATCGTAAGGTGCGTTGTGATCAACGTAAACGCAAGGATTGCGGGCCACTCCCAGCCCGTCAGGCCGTAGCGAATAAGGTCCCATCCATATGCCAATAATTCCAATTCAGCTCCCTCGCCCCTCTTCGGGGCTTCAATTTGTGATCCTCGGGATTATCCCACCCCCACCCAGGATTGGAAACCCCAATTAATCTCGGGTCAGAACCGCCGCGTAGAAACCATCTGTTTGCGTGCGATGAGGCCAGAGCATGAGGTCTCCTGCACTTGTAAAAGCCTGCCAATCGGCAGGGAGATCAATTCTCTGGGCGCTCAGAATCTCTTGGGCTGAGACCCGTCGAAACCCAGGTTGTTCCGACAAAAATCGCTCAACAATCAACTCGTTTTCTTGCGGCAAGGGGCTGCAGGTTCCGTAGACCAAGAGTCCGCCTGACTTGACGAGCCGTGAGGCCTGCAAAAGGATCTCGGATTGCTGCTCATTTAAGGGCCCAATTCGATCCGCGGTCATACGCCACTTCAAATCTGGGTTACGGCGCAGCGTTCCCAGGCCGCTGCAGGGAGCATCCACTAAGACAGCGTCCGCCTTGCCGTGGAGGCGCTTAACCCGATCGTCGGTGGGTCCAGTAATTGCAGATGGCCAGACATTGGATAATCCGCTTCGCGCAAGCCTTGGCTTTAGACGCGCGAGCCGCGTCGCAGAAACATCAAGGGCATAGAGTCTTCCAGTATTTTTTAGCGCAGCGCCGATCGCGAGTGTTTTGCCACCTGCACCCGCGCAGAAATCCACAATAAATTGCCCACGCTTTGCATGAACCAATTTTGCAAGGCATTGACTGCCAAGGTCTTGTACCTCGACCCAGCCCCTGAGAAAGGGCTTGGTTTTATGGAGCGCGGGCTTGCCTTCGATACGAAGGGCATCCGGGAAAAAATCGAACCGAGTGACCGATACCTGATCGCTTAGGAACTCATCGATAACCTCTGCGGGCTTCACCAGATGGGTGTTGATCCGAAGATCGAGAGGCGCCGTCTGATTCATCGCGCGAGCACAGGCCAAGGCCTCGGCTGGCCCTAAGCCTGCCACCCACTCTTGATAGAGCCAAGGCGGAGTGCTCTCACGGACCGCAGGATCAATCTGCGTCTGCCGAACCGACTCCACATGCGCAAGCCACGCCTGCTCTTGGTCAGAGACCTGGGGAAAGATTTTGCGCGCGGGATCCGGTGCGAGCCCGGCGGGCCCAAAACAGTCGAGCACCGCCAACAACGCAAAACGCCGATTCATACTGCCTGACCCTGCGGCAGACAAGTGGGTATACCAGGACCGGTTACGCAAAACCGCCCAGACGGTCTCCGCATAGAAAGCGCGATCACGCATTCCCAGATTCTTGTTTGCGCGGAAAAAAGCGGAAATCACCGAGTCTGCCGGGGCACTGAGTTGCAAAACCTCTGCAATCAATCGCTCGAGCAGATCAAAACGCGTCAGTGACTTGGCAGGTTTTTGTCGACGAGACATGGAACGTATTCATGTTTGAAGTGGCCAACACCAGAATCAACCCATCGGCCATCAATGAGACGGCAACGCCCTGAGAGCACCGCTGCGATTGCCATTGGATAGATCTGGTGCTCCATAAGAAGAACTCGGGCCGCAAGTGTGGCCGCGGTATCTCCCAACAATACAGGAACAATGGCCTGAGCCAAGATTGGACCATGATCGAGATCGGCAGTGACCGCGTGCACGGTGCACCCGTGGACTTTCACCCCCGCCGAAATTGCCTGCTCATGGGTCTTAAGGCCCTTGAACGCAGGCAACAGCGAGGGGTGAATATTCAGAAGCCGCCCCTCGAAGGCACGGCAAAACCCTGATGACAAAACCCGCATGAATCCTGCGAGCACGATTAAATCCGCCCGACACCCGAGAATCTCATTTAAAAGTGCCTGGTCGAAAGCCTCTCGCGTTAAAAATCCGGTGTGATCCACAATCCCGGTGGGTACCCCTCGGGACTGGGCGGCCGCCAACCCCTGCGCATCTGGGCGGTTGGAAATCACGCGCACGACCTCAATGGGCCAGTGATTTGAGGCGCACCGATCAAGAATCGCCTCAAGATTCGATCCACGTCCCGAAATCAGAATGACAAGGCGTTTCATAGGCATTGAATTTTTCTCGAGAAAATAGGCTGGGGTCGTCGTAGTACCACCTGCGCTCCCCAGTTCAGCAACGACAGAAGGCTAACCCCTTGAATGCACCCCGATTACAAGTGGGGCGATTGCTCGGCGATAAAATCAACGTTTGTCAATAAGAGACAAGAATTCACGTCTCAGACTCGAGTCCTTGAGGAACGCGCCACGCATCACGCTATTGACCATCTTAGAATCCCGATCTTTTACCCCTCGCCACTGCATACAGAAGTGGTCTGCATCCATGACAATTGCGAGGCCAATGGGTTTGATTTTATTTTCCAACATGTCTGCTAGTTCGACTACAGCTTCCTCCTGAATCTGCGGCCGGCACATCACCCATTCCGTTAAACGTGAATATTTAGACAGACCAATTAACGCAGACGCCTTGCTCGGCAGGACTCCGATCCAGACACGGCCCATGATCGGGCATAAATGATGAGAACAGGCACTCCGAACAGTAATAGGCCCAATAATCATGAGCTCGTTCAGGGCACTCACATTGGGAAATTTAGTGAGGCTTGGCTGCTCCATATAGCGCCCACTAAACACCTCGTTGATAAACATCTTCGCAACGCGTCTACTCGTATTTTTCGTATTGTGGTCGTTCTTAGTATCGATCACTAAGCTTTCTAATACCCCCTGCATTTTATGGGCGACTTCATCAACCAAAGCGTCTAGCTCGCCGGGCTTAAGAAAGGCTGAAATATTATCGTTGGCATGAAAACGTGCTTTTTTCGCCTGTATTCGTTTACGAATTACAGCAGAAAGTGGAATGCCTTCTTGATCCATACTACGCCCCCGGATTACGCTTAGCAACCTAAAGCGGCATTCTAACGCCAAACCAGCCCCTGACGCGGCAGCGTCGGGTTACACGACACTGCCAGACCAGGCCCTGATGCGGCACTAGCGACCGCGGTTAAGTTCGCCGTAAAGCTCAACTGATAAATCTGGAAAGCTATACCCCTCTTGGAATAGCTTTACGCAAGCGTCAACGACACTTTGGTCGAAGAGTCGACCACCCTCATCGCTAACATACTTCAGCGCTGCGTCTAGCCCCTTTGAGGGACGATAGGGCCGGTTACTCGCCATTGCTTCGACCGTATCAGCGACCGCCATCACTCTCGCCTGCAGACAAATCTCCTCATTCCGGAGAGCGTTTGGGTATCCGCTGCCATCGAGGCGCTCGTGGTGCTGGAGAACAAACATGGCAATCGGCCAGGGAAAGTTCAGCGGCTTAAGGATATCAAAGCCCGCCTGCACGTGTCCCCGCAAAAGCGCAACCTCTAGCGGCGTCAGTAACCCCGGCTTGGCAAGAATCTCTGCAGGAATACTAATCTTCCCAATATCGTGAACTAGACATGCCATTCGCAGCCCTTCGATATCAGATGCAGACATTCCAAGATGAACTGCGATCGCAGATGCGAGATGGGCAACACGTTGTTGATGTCCTGCAGTGTAAGAATCTCGCGCAGCGATGACATTCGACAGGCTAGCGATAATCTCGGTTAGGCGTGCAATACTCCTTGCCTGTTCAGCCTGGAGCGCTTCCTCTGCGGCCTTTCGTGCTGAAATATCCCGGATATTGCACTGTATGACAACGTCTCCGTTTACGGGATACGAATTACAAACAAACTCTACTGCCAGGTGTTGTCCGCCTTTCGTGAGCAGGTCGATGTTGTCATAGCGAACAAAACCACTTTGAATAATCGTTTGAAAAGCTTCAAGCGCCTTATTTTTATCAGCAATTACACCGATCTCCCAGAGTTCCTTACCTACAAGTTCGAGCTTGGTGTATCCGGTGAGTTTCAGAATATAAGGATTAGCATCTTCAATCAGCCCCTGAGGGTAAGAGAGTAATAATATGCCGTCCTGTGCCGTCTCAAATAGGCGTGTATACCGCAACGCGAGGTTGACCGGACGATCATCTGACATTAGTTTTTGCTCCCTTAATGCAGTAGTATGTGCCATACGAGGTCGCTTCACCAAGTAAGATCGCTGGAAGCGGGCCGTCCCGCTAGAGAGCGATCTAGAATAATAAGAAGACTCGGGTGTACGTCGACATTCGCACAAAGTTCAGCATTTCTTTATTCGTCGCTATCGCATGGATGGTGTTTTCATTCCTTTATGCGTTACCCTGGTATCAAGAGCTCTCGGCGGTTATTGGCGTTGTCCCCGCGTACTTCCTAATTACGTTCATTGCAATTGTGCCGGGGTTCATGAATGCTTTCGTTGCGACGGCATTATTCCTAGATAAGCGCCCGGTTATTCTTGCAGATCAACACTATCCGCCCGTCACTATCCTTATTGCAGCGTATAACGAAGGGGCTTCGATCACCAACACCTTAAATGGGATCCTAAAGCAGGACTATCCATCGGCAATTCGGGTGATCATTATTAATGATGGATCGACAGATGACACTCGGTCCGCTGTGGAATCCGAAGTCCAACCCGGCAGGAACATCGAGCTCATTGATCTCGCAACCAATGGCGGTAAGGCGGCAGCTTTAAATCACGGCCTAGCCCGATGTACGACTGATATCGTGATCACGATTGATGCCGATAGTTATATCCTTCCTGATGGGGTTCGACATCTCGTAGGTCGTTATTTATCTGACCCAATAAATACAAAGGCGGTTGCGGGCGAGATACTAATTCGTAACTCGCGTGAGAATTGGATCACGAAAGCGCAGGAGTGGGATTACTTTCTCGGTATTGCGACGATTAAGCGCGTTCAGTCTCTCTTTCAGGGCACTCTGGTCGCTCAGGGTGCGTTCTCGCTCTACGATCGTAGAACTCTGTTAAGCCTAGGCGGATGGCCGAAGATGGTTGGGGAAGATATTGTCTTAACCTGGGCAATCCTGGAGAAAGGCTATCGGGTGGGTCATGCAGAAAATGCGATTGCATTCACGGATTGTCCGAATACCCTCACCAGATTTGTCAACCAGCGTCGACGTTGGTCGAGAGGATTGTTAGAAGCTTTCAAGGCGCACCCAACGATCCTCATTGAACCGAGGTTTTCAACACTCTATGTGTGGTGGAACACGATGTTCCCACTGATGGATATTGCATTTACCATTGGATTTATCCCGGGGGTGGTGCTCGCGTGCTTCGGGATTTACTGGATTGCAGGCCCGATGACACTAACGCTGCTGCCTATGGCGTTTCTGCTGAATTGGCAGATGTACTTAAAAGGCAAGGCACTCTTTAGTCGTGAGCATCTCCGGGTGCGCGCTAACATCCTGGGGTTCTTATTCTATGTGTTGGCCTACGGCCTGGTCCTTCAGCCTGCATGCGTTTACGGTTATCTCTCCGAGCTACTCAATCTTCGAAAAACCTGGGGCACAAAATGAGGGAATTAGTTTGGCATTCTGCTCTACTATTTAGCCTGATCCTGCTTACGATAGAGGGGCGTGCCGAAGCAACCAATCCTTCGACATTCGGAATCGGTCAGTCGCTCTCAAGTTCATCAGATAGCGATAACTTTAGCGCACTGAAGTACGGAATTCTTATTGCGCCGCTCTATAGTCACGGTGGGCAGCTCCTTGGTGCCGGGGTACAACGGAATCGGTTTTCGCAGTCGGGATGGGCGATTGAGCGCAATGTATTTGGAGTTACCTCTAAGAGTATTGATCCACTGACGGCTTTAGGCCATAGCGCCACCCTTGGTTATGCGAGAGGAGCTAATCGATCATTAATTGTCACGGATACAAGCTACGGATTTCGTATCAACAAAGTAACGACTGCGGAAGTCATGGTCAATCGGGAGTTTGTTGAAACTCGTAGTGCACTTAGTTCAGACGTTTATCTTACATTTCTTGCTGGAAGTATCGAAGCGCAGATTGCTGAGCGATTGTCTGCGGTGTTACTTGCAGGAAACACAATGTTTTCAGATCACAATTCACGTCCAACGCTTAGAGCAAAGCTAGTCTATGACCTAGCTCCTGATTATGGTGTTAATTTACAACTGCGTTATCGGACGTTCAAAAGCACAGACACCGCAGTCGCTCAGACTTACTTTAATCCTGCCCGATATGATGAGACCCTGGCTGGACTTGGGTTTCGTAGACGCATTGAAGGCTGGGCAGTTGTAGGTACTCTGGGACGAGGAGTTCAGCATGTTGACCATGGTTCTGGGACAGCTACACAGCTCGTCGACCTAACGATTACAAGCCCCCAACGGGATCGGCATCACTATGTCAGGCTGCGTGCGACGCATGCCGTATCGGCTAATACATCAGGCCCAGATTATTCTTATCGCCATTTTCAAGGGGAGTGGATAATCCCCTTTAATTAGGCGGGTCGCAGACGCACACTTGATTTCGGCCGTTATGCTTGGCCGTGTACATCGCGAGATCAGCTTGTTTGAGCAGTAAAGAACTGATTGTCTCAGGGTTTGCGTTGTTTTCCCTTGCGATATAGGAGGTAAGCCCAAGGCTGATAGTAATGTGTAACGGGGTAGACACAGACTCAACGTTAAAGCCATAGGATTCCACGTGCTGACGAAGCCGCTCGGCTACAGCAAACCCCTCTGTCGCGTCTGTTTCTGGCATAACGATTACAAACTCTTCTCCGCCAACCCGACCAAGAATGTCCGATGCGCGCAATTGGCTTTTCGCGCAGGTTGCGAGCATCGAAAGGATGGCGTCGCCGACATGATGCCCATAGTGGTCGTTTACATATTTGAAATGGTCAATATCAAGCTCGCAAACGGCCAGAGAGCTACCGGAGCGCTGCGCTCGCTTTAATTCAGTTTGCAGACGGAAGTGGAGCTCTGTCCGGCTAAAGCATCCCGTAAGAGGGTCAATCTGCGCCATAGCGGTTATAAACTCAGCGTCGGACGCGTATTTGGTCATCGATCTGTAGATGCCGAAGATGCCGATTAGCAGGCAAAGTGAAATCGGAACAGAGAGAAGAGCATCGACTATGTTGAAGTAGCTAGTATCGATAATGGCCTGAATCGGGCTTATCCGGCGGCCAAGCATTAGTACTGTGCCAATGCCTAGAAAAGTCCATCCCCATTTATAGTTTTTTGTAGCCTTTGCAGCAAGAGTAAACGCAAAAATCGCGGCACCAAGCTGGGCAAGGAAAGATAATGAATACAGTCCTATCGCTACGAAAAGCATTTAAAGTTACCTTAATTCAATTGACTCGGTTGAGTAACTGGCCCCTTGGTCGTGAACTCCCGGGGGTGCTTGGAGACATCAGCGTTGACGTTAGCGCAACAGGCTTAACTATTAAAACTATAGTGAGTGTACGTCTTGTTTCTCATCACTGCGCACCCGAGTAAAGACAGCGCAAGACGCCCTAAAGCGAGAGCGAGAAACCCAGCGACGCCAGCGTGAGGCTGAGCGTCAGCGCAAGGCCATGGCGGCCTCAAAACCCATCGTTTGAATCAAAACCAGCGGGTTTTGGTTGATTGAGCGGCGGCATCGGAATCCCAGTCCCCCGACTCATGGGACATAACAAAGATGCCACGCCAAACCAGCCCCTGACTCGGCAGCGTCGGGTTACACGACACTGCCAGACCAGGCCCAGATGCGGCTACTTGCTGTGACTAGAACTGAGATTTTGATGAGTCTGAAGTCAAATTAATCCCGTCCGGCTATCGATCTACCCGCCACGCCGGGATCTGCCAATTAAAAATCATCGCCAACATTCTCGAAGCTGCCGCAATGATCGAGGCAGCAAGAAGCCCTGCCCACTGAGGTAGATCGCTGTAGTGCGCAATAACGAGGACGACTCCGCCAAGAAAAGCGCATAGCGCGTAAGGCCGATGGTCGCTAAACACCTTTGGGATGTCATTGCAGACGATATCGCGTAGCACTCCACCAAAAACCGCCGTTATAACGCCCATCATTATCGCTACCAAGGGAGGCACGCTCGCGGAGAGGCCAATCTGTGTTCCGCTTGCTGCAAAAAGACCAAGCCCAACAGCATCCGGCCATTGCATTGCTCGTTCAGTAGGCTCGAGATGCCGGCCCCGCAGAAAGAGTAACGATGCAATTACTACCACCAATACCAGCCAGAGCAACTCTGAGTGCTGGACCCAGAAAAAAGGTCTCCTGTCCAACAATATGTCCCGTAGCGTTCCACCCCCAAAGGATGCGAGTCCCGCCACTACAAAGACGCCGACCGCATCGAGCTTTCTGCGAGCCGCTTCAATGACTCCTGAAAGTGCGAATGCTAGTGTGGCTAGTATCTCTACGACATACTGCGCAGTTGTGAAATTAAACATAGCTTTGATGATTGGGGTCCAAAGCGCAAGTCTAAATTAGTTAACTGAGGCAAGACGCGTAGTCATCCATCGCAAGAACGCTTTCTCTGACCCCGTGATGAAATCCAATCTCTTTAGCCAATAATTCTGCCCCCCACGCCAAACCAGCCCCTGACTCGGCAGCGTCGGGTTACACGACACTGCCAGACCAGGCCCTGATGCGGCAGTGTCGGGTTTTTTCTGAAACGGGGGTGCGTTGCCAGCCTGGGGTCGATTACGAAACCAAACATTTTGCGAGGGCTTGCGCCTGACACTGTGCTACTTCTTTGCTACTGGTGGTTTTTTGCGGGCGTAAGTCATTGATAATTAAAGGGAAATTTATACCCCAGGTGCCTTCTAACTGCATCGAATGCCGCAAAGCGGCACAAAACCCAAGTGTTATTTCTGAATAAAAATCAACGACTTAATTCATTATTGTTAGTAGCACACTGAGGACAAAGTAGCACGGCGAAAACTATGCTACTTTGATTTGGTCCAGTTATTTTGTCTGCGAGCAGGGCCTGCTTCTTGGCAGGCTGCGGTTTCGGGCAAGGCCCTGGAAGACAATAAGAGCCGCTGCTCAAGTCGGTATTGTTCGGCAAGAGAAAGGCCAGATACACTCGGTTGGGAGCGGAAACAATGAAAATAAGCGTACAACTGCACCTATTGGCTTTACTTGCCATTTCCCCGCTACTTCACGCCTCTCAAAATAATGATGAGCAAATTTGGAAACAGATACAGGAGGCCACCGAAGGGGCCACCAGAGAGCGGAGTGCCGACGAAGCAGAACAACCCGAGAGCATTTTTCTAGAACGACAAAAAAAACTACAAGAAGAACTTGAGATGGCTTGGACCAAAGCCACTGTCTACCTACCCGGGTCTTTGCTCCCGACAAGGCCGGACAAAGTTACGGCAAAAGATCCGTCTCCGGTATTGGTTTTTATGCATGGATGCACAGGAATAAGCAACCACGACTCCATGTGGGCAAGGTTTATTAGTGATCTTGGTTTCATTGTGGTTATGCCGAACAGCATGGCTAGGCCAGACCGAGTCTCAAA